>MKWU01005089.1_pt1 | contig 14664 bp, 14 predicted proteins | sample 809101 | NCBI WGS metagenome assembly MKWU01 (sample SAMN05860141, study PRJNA318959) | sponge metagenome | host: Aplysina aerophoba | place: Slovenia: Piran, Adriatic Sea, Gulf of Piran | collected 2013-05-07 | reverse complement strand
GCTCACTGAAGGTAACCCCAAACTGCACCGACTCGCCCTCACCGTACGCAGAACGCCAACCGTCGGCGGGACTCGACACAACCTCCAGCGACACGACCTTCGGCCGCTCCGAATCACCGCCACCCCCAACCGCCTGATCTCCGATTTCGAGCGGCTCCGGCAGCGGCTCCGGCACCTGCGCCTGTGCCGCAGCCGAAGGCACACCAAGCAACGAACCGAACAGCACGACCGCAAGCAACGGCACGACAAAGCGCCGCATTGCACTGGTGCGTTCGGGAGGGTTCACGCTACGATCACCCCTGAACAGACAGCTTACGACAATGCATATTTTTGGCAAAATATAAACGCATATCTTCAAGATATTACACCAATTCTCGCAAGTCAAGAGAAATTTAAGAAAAAATCCGATCCAGGTTGGGGCGATGCGATCAATGGCGAGGTTGAGCCCGCGTTGCTCCATCAACTACGGTCACCGACAGCAACACACTCCCACCACCAGCGTTCTGACCGGAGTCGGCGGGTTGCTGGGGTTTTGGTGACGCGAAGAGGCCGCTGACCTGGGGTTTTGTGGCGCGGGGGTGATCGGCTTGTTGTGCACCTCAGACGGGATCCGGCCAATCCCGATCGCGCACCAGGTGGTCGCCGGCAACACCAGCGACGCCTCCACGCTGCCGGGGGTGCTCGCCGACCCCGCGGTGATAGCCAACTACCTCGGCACCGACCGCCGCGCCATCGAACGCACCAACCAATGATCCCAGCTCAGGGGCACTGCAAGTCTCCCCGACACTCAGCGCTCAACTGGGGTAGGGTGTAAGCGGATTTGAGCCTCCCCAGTGCCCACTCATGATGAGACCGACTAGTTTCGTCGCGATTTCGCGAGACTGAATCCGACCGACAAGCTCATGGTCGGATTCTTCGAACCCCGCGGCAAGGTCTTGCGCACCGACCAGATACCGCTACACTACCCTCTGACGCAACCACCGATGGAACTTGCCAACCCACAACCAAAGACACTTCCCCAACGAACGCTCAGCGCTCAAACTCTTAGACCTCGCCATCGGCAACGGCAAAACCAAAAGAACACAACCACAACCAATGAACACACCACGATTGACCGCCTGCGTCAACCAACTCGCCGTCCAGTACCCACAGAAACCACCAACCGCCTAACATGACCACCAACCCACCTGGCACAAACCTAACGACAGGCCCGGCCTATGTCATACCCAGGCCACCATACTGGTGCAACAGGACATGCACTCCAGGGTCGTCGGCGATGCCTCGGCCAATCCAGCGTAGCCTACACCATGACCGCCTACCGATGCCCCATACCCGACCTTCAAGCACAAACCACCCCGACCGACGACGGCACCCTCTTCGACGAATAGATCCCGACCCCGTCAGAGCGTCCCCCGTACACTTTCTTCCCCAACAACCAGAATCCGATAATCATGCCAACTAGGGTCTTCGAAGGATCGCAAGCCCGATGTACGTGGACCGGCACGACATGGACCGAGGGTGAAATAGTGGCTATATCGTCTGACATCACTGACCGAGTGCTTGACCTGACGTTCGAGCGCAATGTCGCGGAGATGCTTCAAGATCTGGACAAAACGAGAGCGTCATCACAGTGGCTCAAACAATTTCTCGAGGAAGCCGTGTCCCATGATGTAGTTCCTTGGCAGGTCGGAGAGGCGATTGCCGAAACGGTCCTTAAGAAAGAACACCAAGTGATTTTCCCTTGGAATACCAAGCGTGATGAACGCAACCCAAGATCAAGCCTCCCGGGGGCCGACCTCGTCGGGATCAGTGTTGAACCGGGCGGACACCGACTCGTCTTCGGAGAGGTCAAGTCCTCATCGGACAAGAGTTCGCCACCCAGCGTCGTTACCGGCAAGAACGGGATGAACCAACAGCTTGAGCGACTGGCCGGCGACGACAAACTTCGCTTGTCACTTATCAAGTGGCTCTTTGCCCACGTTCACGACCAGGAGACCTGCTCCTCACTCAAAGAAGCATTCGCTGCTTTTGTAGAAACTAGGGGAGCGTCCGTCCGGCTAGTCGGCATGCTTGTTCGCGATACCGACCCCAGCGAGGATGATGTAAACGCTAGAGGACGGTCGCTGGGCGAGAAAGTAACTGCGCCCGGGTCGGTCGAACTTCACGCCATGTACATTCCGAGGCCCATGGCTGAGTGGATCAAGTGGGTGGCAGCATGAGTGATTACTTGTTAGCGGCCATCCAGTCTGAACCCGTCCGCTCAGGATCGCGGGACGCGGATAACTTGGCAGCGTTGGCCATCCTCGGGGTTGCCGGTGCACTCCCGGATCCCAGCGCCGTCTCCTTCTCAGCGCACGCGATCGAGGTAGCAGCATACCAACTTGCACTAGCAGGAGATGGTGATGCCACTCCAGCATGTCGGAAAGCGTTCGAGCTACTACGAGCAGTTCTCCAAGATGAGGTATCGCGATCTGGACTCTCTGCGCTCGAGATCTCCCAGATCCGAACACGAGCAGCGGCTTTTGGCGTGCTCGGGGAAATGCACGCGCAGACAAGGCACCTGCTCCAAGGAGTGACGGGCGCGATTACCGTGGACACCATATGGGGCACCAAGGCCGAACGGACCGTGCTCGAGGTGTGGCAACTTCTAATACGCAAGCGCGGGTGGGGAGATCTGGACAACCTCAAGGACCTCATTACGCAGTTCCGCGACCAGCAATCAACGAACGAACCCGAGTTCCTTGACCACCACGCCAAAGCCCGCGACGGATGGAAACTCGTCGCCATGTACCACCTTTTGCGAGCAGCAGAAATTGTAGCCGAGTACACCGAACACGGAGAAGCCACTGGGCACTTCGACCCCATTGAGCAAGCAGAACTTCATTTTGACCGAGCGCTAGACGCTGCGAACGAAGCAAGTGACGCCGACCTATTGTTTCTCGTTAGCTTGCTCACCCTAGCCACTCGTTCGTTAGTCGAGCGCAGTATCTGGCGAATTGTACGCGGTGCTGGTACGAGAGCTCATGCTTTTGTCGAACAACTAGCGAGCCGGCAGAACGAACAGCCCTTCCTCGAACTGCTACCACCCCAACATAAGGCTCTAGTCGACGAAGGATTGATGGGGACCGGCCGTCGATCGGTAGTAATCTCTCTACCCACGTCGGCCGGAAAGACGCTAGTTGCAGAGTTCCGAATTTTGCAAGCACTTGACAGCTACGATACGCAGCTTGGTTGGGTTGCCTACACGGCGCCCACGCGCGCGCTGGTCAACCAACTGACGGCACGTCTGCGACGAGACTTCGCTCCGCTTGGCATACGGGTCGAGCGATTCTCGCCTGCGCTCGAAGTTGACTCCGTTGAGGCCGAGATACTTGGCTCTTCGGCCGATCCCTTCCGCGTCGTCGTGACCACCCCCGAGAAACTTGATCTTCTACTACGAGGCGGCTGGATATCAGATCTTGGCCGGCCCCTAAGCTTGGTCATTGTGGACGAGGCACACAACCTCGGCACAAGCGGCCGGGGGCTCAAGCTTGAGCTTCTCCTCGCGACGATCAATCGTGAAGCACGAGATGCCAGCTTCTTGTTGATGACACCGTTTATCCCTAACGCGTCGGACATAGCGTCATGGCTTGATCCTGCCAACAACCAAGCTGTGGAATTGGGTCTTGAGTGGCTACCTAACGACCGCGTAGTGGGTTTGGCCAAACTAGAGAAGGTGGCCCCACGAGGGAATGCCCGTGTAATGGCGGAGACGCTCATTACCAATGCCCGATCTCTACAAACCGAAGAAACAGTCGAATTGGCCGGCGGTAGGCCGCTCGGACTCACCTTCTCGAAGCTCAAGACCCCAACGACGCTTGCGACTGCCGCAGCCCAGGCGTTGAGCACACGCGGGACAACGGTCACCCTCGTCGGGCAGCCAAAACACTCGTGGACAGTTGCCGAGCGCCTTGCCGACTCACGCGGCAACGAAGTGCATGATGATCTAGTCGAATCCATCGGCAACCTCCTTGCAACCGAGTACGGTCAGGATTATCCACTCGCACACCTTCTAAGGAAGGGTGTTGCGGTTCACCACGCCGGGCTCTCAGACGATGTCCGCTCGATGATTGAAGCACTCGCTGAACGCGGCACACTTCACCATATTGTCGCAACGACAACGCTGGCCCAAGGCATCAACTTCCCGATTAGCAACGTTGTCCTTGGCAGCTATCAGTACCCGTACGGCGTAGAAATGCCAACCGAGGACTTCTGGAACATTGCTGGTAGAGCGGGTCGCGTCAACCAGGGGCAACCCGGCCTGATTCTCCTGGCAGCTCACAATGCGGAGCGGGAGGCAGCATTGAGGGAGTACGTCGAATTGGCTACAATGGAGTTGAACTCAACTCTCGTATCCATGGTCGAAGCGGCGCTTTGTCGCTCTGCCACCCTCAATCTCTCAGAGCTCAGCTTCATGGGAGATTGGTCGAGCTTCGTTCAGTTCATCACCCATACCTATCGAATCGTGGGTGCTGAGGAGTTTTCAGTTCGGGTAGAGCAAGTCTTGCGGGGCACGCTTGGGTTTCAAGAACTTCGGGCAAGCCAACCCGCTTGGGCTGAATCGCTTGTCCAAGGCGTTCAAGCCTACGCTTCCCGACTCTCGGGAAAGCCCATATCATTAGTAGACTCGACCGGGTTCTCCTGGGAAAGCGTGAGCGCGACTCTGGCTCGAATGTCGGACGTTGGTGTCGGCGAGCAACTCCTAGGCAACGAGCTATTCTCCCAGCGTTCAGAGGCTCTCAGCGATGCTATCGGGGTTCTCCTTCAAGTCCCTGAGCTTCGCGAACAGCTAGTTGAGCGGTTGGATCCCGCTGAATCCGAAGGAAAATTCCTGTCTCGAGTCGTCAAAGACTGGGTTGGAGGGATGTCGCTCGGTAATCTAGCAGACAGCTACTTCACGACAGCGCAAGACGGGAGCAACAGAGACCACACCCAAGCGCTTACACAATGCTGCCAACGCCTCTTCGGATCGATCTTACCAACCGTCTCATGGGGTCTATCGGCGCTTCAGGCACTTGTAATGTCCAGACGCCCGGACGAGGAGATCCCAGGAGACTCACGAGACATTCCTTCCTACGTCTACTATGGAGTCGATACGCGAGAAGCGGTGGCGCTCCGCCTTTTCGGCGTTCCAAGAGCGGCTGCGCTTGCGCTAGCCCAGACGCACGGCGCGGGTCGCGGGACCGAGGAACTCAGACAGTTTCTTGTGAGCAGCTCGCCAAGCGACTGGACTGACGCCTTGGGAACGATCGGACAGTCCTACTACGACGCTTGGCGGCTCGTGGAGCCGATGTCGTGACGGTCGCCCCATTCAACTCCCTGACACAAGCGCCTAGTACGCGCTCGCCGCAACCGATGACCGTTGCCGGTGTCGGGCGTGAGCGCGACATGCGTTCATCTGTGCAGACCGCTGGATGCACAACCAGTACGGCGAACGGCTCCGCGCTCTGGTCAGTTCCGAATACTCGGCGGAGCGGACGGTCTCCCGTGAACCCGTGGGAAGACGGTCACCTGGTTGATCTTGGAGAGTATCTTGGCCTTGCTTCATACCTGCAGCGCCACGACACCCGGGTCAAAGCGAGGCATGCATATGGCGACCTCCAGTCACCTCGGCACGAATTCCGGTGTTGAACACGCCCCTGCCCTCAGACTTGTCCGCCTGCGAACGCCGCACATCCCAGTAGTCGGCAACCGCGGCACGCACCGAGTCGCCATAGTCAGGAAGCTGTGAAGGCATACGACTCCTTGGGTCTGGCCAAAGCAACTCAGAGCCCTCCTTAGCATAGGTGAACTCGGTCCATCGCCCACTAGCAACGGCATCTGAACGGGGCACAAGCGCGAGGTCTCTGACTCACTCGACCCAACAACCTCAGCGGACCATTAGGGTGACGGTCATGAAACACAGTGGTCGAGCGGAACCCATGCGCATCAAGAAACTCGAATTGTGGAACTTCAAGGCCTTCGAGAGGTTCACGATGACTCTTGGGACCAATGCCTTCTTGGTCGGACCCAACAACGCTGGTAAATCAACCCTGATCGCGTCCGCAAGAGTTGCGGCAGGGATGTTGGAGCACGCGTCCCGGAGGAAGCCGACCTGGCATCGAAGACACGGCATACTTCAGGTGAACACCCACTCACTGCGCGCGGACCAGTACGGCCTAGTGACAGCGAACTGGTCGACTTCGGGTACGGCTCCGAACCGCCCTTGCATATATGCCCGCTCGAGGTTGACGGACTTACGGACTCGCTCGCCTCGATACTCGGCAAGAGCCACTAGTTGGGTCATACCGTCGCTGTCTTTCTCAGTGAGCCAGACTTCGTCGCGGTTCAAGTGGTTGAGCAGAGAGACATCATGCGTCGTGAATATGAGCTGAGCGCCATGCGGGTTCCTGTCCGGATCGTGGAAGAGTCCGAGGAGCTGTGCCGACAGCCGCGGGTGCAGGCTCGCGTCGATCTCGTGTTGGACCAGTATCCCCGTCCCGCAACGCGGTCAGCACCGGGCCAATCAGAGCGAACATGATTCGGATACCGGCAGATTCCTTATCAAGCCCGAATTCGAAGGCTCCATCGCGAACCGAACGCACAAATCGGATCTCCTCGAAGGTTTCACCACCCCCGTCAAGCAACGTAACGAGCTTGACCAAATCGATACTTGGATCAGCCATTTGCAACAACCACAACGGGCGTGACACGTCAGCAGACTCCGAAACCCGCTGAGAAGACTGGCCGTTTTCCTCCTCGAACCACCGATCCGACGAAGACCTCAACTGTCGAACTCGATAAAAAACCCGGCTTCTCCCGAAAGGTCTCAATCCAATCATGTGCATGTCAACTAGGGCACGAGCGACGCGTCCCGGACCCGAGTCTTCGAACCGCATCGCCGCCGATAGAGCGAGCGTGGTTGGTGTGAGCAGTTCTCTGATCCCGCCTCCGGCCCCATAACCCTCCCGAAAACGGATCTCCGGTCCTTCGCGCTCGAACAGCATCCGCCGCCTTCGCTTGGGATAACTGTGCGGACTCTCGTAGCGCACCTCGGTGTCAAGCTCCAGCCGATACTGATGGCACACCTCGTCAACCATGATGTCGACTTCGAAGGTCGATGCTGAACTAGGTCCCGACTGGAACCGGTGGGGTCCCGTGGGACTTCCTCATCCCGCCCTCGTAATGACACTCCAACTGCATTCGATAGCCAATCGAGGGCATCGAGCAGGTTGGACGTTCCCGAGGCGTTCGGCCCATATATGCCCGCGACGGTCAGGGCCCTCTCGTTGAGGAGTTCGAAACTGCGCGCAGCCGGACGGTCTTCGTCTACCGCGATCATCGACAACTCGACTGGCTCCATGATGGAGCGATGGTTCGACACCTCGAATCGTAAGAGCATCACTGTCCTCCGAGCGGTGACTCTAGCATTTTCCTCGAGCCCGGGGAGGTCCACATCAGGAAGCTGACAAGGTGGGCGGTTGAAAGGGACCGTGCCGCCAGAAGCACCCAGCGCGGAAGTGACCGCCACTGATTGATCGTCCTGCGCCGGGCGCAGCATCAGGCGAGTGGCGCCGATGCACACAATCCCGCCGACAGGAAACACCACCTCGACGCCCGGCGGCGCAACACGACCGTCCACCGAGGTGCCGTTGCGCGAACCGTGGTCGATGATCTCGGTGGCCGAGATGCTGCAGTGGCCGGTCGACACGGCCGGGTAGTTGAGTTGCACCTCGGCGCCGGTACCTCGCCCCACCAGGACCGTCCCCGACAGGGGGAACGGATGGGCCACGCCGGCCCGGACTCTGCCGATGACGGCGAGGGTCCGGGCAGTCGGCGTGGCTGGGGTCTGATCCTGCGTGCGCTGTTCAAACCTCCGTTGACGCCGAGGGCAACCCGCAACACCCAGGTCACGTGCGGAACCAAATCACGCTCGCGCTCGACAACCTCGAGGCGGTTCTCAGCGCTGCCGACATGGGGCTCTGCGACCTCACCCGCCTCAATGTCTACACCACGGATATTGACGAAGCCATTGCGAACTTCGATGTGCTCGCCGCCCGATTCGGGCCCGTCGGTGCCTCTCCCCAATGAGCCTGCTAGGTGTCACGAGGCTCGCCGTCCTAGGACTCATGGTCGAGATCGAGACCACCGCCGCAGACTGACCGTCTTCAAGTCGTGTCGATGGTTGCCTCCCAGTCGTCGGCTTCCTCGTTCTTGCTCCAGGTGATGGAGGTGCTTAAGGTTCTCCAACGACGAGCAGTCGCAGCGAAGCAACGGCGAGTTCGGAGAGACCTGGTGCCTCGGTGAGAGCGATGATCGTTCGCCGCTCGCTCCTTGTCAGGTCAGCACGTTCACGGTCGGCCACGCCAAGGAGTCTGGCCAATGAGTCGAAGTCCCGTAAGTGCTTTTCTCGACTGGCTGCTGATTGCGAAGCGATCTTCACGACCGCGGCTGCCTTGCCGAGCAGTGCTCCAACGATGCCTGGGCGACGAATCTGCACAGCAACACCATCGACCTCCACAACGACCACCCCGCTGCGGGCGAAGGCTTGGGTCGTTCCCGGTGCCTCAATCGTCCGGCCTGCACCGAGACGTAGCCGGGCCTTTGCACCAACGTTGTCGGGGGCCAACACGTCGATCATCGCTGCCTGACGTCGATAGCGATGGGCCGTGCCCTCTGGCCCGGGCGAATCCTGACCGAACCCGGCGTTGACGAGCGTCGAGTGAATCCTTTCTAGGCCTGCTGGCTCAGCCCGCAGGTTGACGACTACGTCAATGTCGTTCGTCGGCCGAATTTCGTTTGCGTTGCGTTCCACCTCGTGCAAGAACACCATCTGGCCACCAACCAGCAACCAGTTTGCACCAAACGCAGGGGCAAGTTCGACTAGGGCCGACCACGACTCCGCCTGTCCGCCGAGCAACGGCGGCAGGACGATCACAGAAGACTCAACCACCAGTCTCGATAAGGTTCTTCGCCGCGATCCAATGGCGAGGGTCACCAGAGTCCATCAAGTCCAACGCCACTGCAGCAGGGGGTGCTAAACGCGCCTTCGCCTCACCCTGATCAACTGCGACACCCTCAGCGAAAGGCCACACGTCATCAGGCACGACACGAAGGATCACATTGCCGAGCTGATCTGGAACCGCAGCTACCAGCGCAGCGATCCTATTGTTCAGTGACACCGAAACGTAAAGGTAGGCCACTGCGTCGTCGCCTCGCAGCAGTTCGCCGTAGCCGTTCGCAGCGACCGCGCCACTGACCATGGCCCCATCCTGCCGGGATACGAATTCGAGGTCGGCACCGCTCATTTCGTAGCGATGAATCACTCCTCGGTTGCGATACCTGCTGACATTCGGCAGATCCACCTCGACGGCGGCGATCGCCTCCCACGCACGCAGCGCACCCAGCGGGCGCCCACGACGGTTCGACAACTGTCGGCGCGAATCGATCGACCCCCGCGAAACCGCCCAAGCGTTTCCGAACCTTACGCCCCGAACGTCTCCTGCCACCACGAGTTGGCGAACACGCTCAGAGGAGATACCGAGCAGCGCAGACGCGTCTGCGAGCGAAAGCAGGTCTGAAGCCATGTCCGTATAATATTGGATTCTTCCAATATTTGCAATGGGTGGCTAGCAAACATCACCGCTAAGTCCGTCTAGCGACCCGTGCCGCAGCACACTATCAATCCGCAGCCGAAGGGCCGCTGTCTCGGGTTCGGCGACCACCAGCTTCACCAGTACCGACGTGTCTAGTAGAACGCCACCTCAGTGACGCTCGTCGTGTCGCATCTCCAACAGCGCCTGAGACAGCGCTGGACCGCTTTCGGGGACCGGCAGAGTCGCTGGATCACGGCGAGCCGGGCGGGCGCGGCCCTAATCGATCAATGCGCGCAACCGTGACTTCGGGATCGTGGTCACCTGGGCGACCGGACACCCCCGATCAGCAATTGTCACCGTTTCACCAGAAGCAGGGCGGCCTCCGTTGGCGGGTGTGGTAGGTGCTCAAGTCGTGGGCGCGATGCGAAGCGTCTTTTTGCAGCGGTATGTACAACTCCCCTGCGACCCCTTTCACCGTGCTGACTCGCCGTCTCAGTTCGTGCCTGCGCCCGCGTCGGTGTGCCATCAACTGCCGCGACCAGCGAGCCCGAGGGCCTGACGGACAGCGAACTGGCCGACATCGGGACCCGCCTCCCACGTTTACGCGCAGGCTCAGATATGTTGCGCAAATTGTGCATGTCGACTATTGTGTCTAGATGACCCAACCGACCAACATGCTGCTTGATCCGGCCTTGAGGGCCGCAGCCAAACGTCGGGCGCACGAGCGAGGTCTCAGCCTTTCTGCCTACATCCGAGAGTTGATACGGCACGACGACGCTGCCGCCGCCGCCCGCGCGGGTGACATCACGCCACTGATCGGCTTTCTTGGCACTGGTGCTGAACCCAGCGACATCGCAACCAACAAACACGAGATGATCCAACAGGCGTTCAGCAAGGCACCCGATCACAAGTCGTCAACCGCCACCGGCCCAGAGTGCGCCGAGTCTTCATCGACACGAGCGCCTGGTACTGGGTTGTGTCTGACTTCGCGAGACGGATTCTGGGTTTTGTTACGTTACATCGGGCGGGGTTGGTGGTTTTAGAAAAAGTGGCTGCGTCCGATGGGTTCTCAGCAAAGAAGTTACAAGAAGTTGTTGACTGCGGAGCAGAAATACGATTTGTGGGTACGGATGCTTTGTGGGCAGATCACCCAAGCCGAAGCAGTTGTGTTGTGCATCTGGCTTCGCGCGACGGATCTTGAGTTTTTGAGTCTGCGCGTAAATGTGGGATGGGGGGTGTTTGGGGGAACGCATTTCTCGGCCGCGCCTCACAATTCTTCCTCAACAACATGGCTGTCGACGAGGTCCTCACCGACAACGGACCGAACTTCTGTTTCAACGCCTTCGTCGAACTCCTCGCTGAGCGAGCCATCAAGCATCACCGAACCCAACCGTACCGGCCCAAACCAGCGGCAAAGCCGAATGGTTCAACCCCACCCTCACCGACGAATTCCTCTACAACTGCAGATACCGATCAGAAACCGACCGCCGTATCCGTCTCGAACGCTGGACCCACGACTATAACTGTCACCGACAGCACACCGCCGTAGACAGCCCTCCCGCATCACGCGCCATCAACCTCACGCGAAACGACAACTAGGAATAGTCCAGATTTGCGGGCCGGGTCAATCTGCACGCGCCTCTATCACGAACTCCCGTGCATTGTTCATGTATGTCCGGTTTCCCTTTTGGGATAACGAACCCCCGACTGCAATGTTGGCGAAGTTCTGATGCGCTTGAATTGCCAACTCATAGTCAGGTTGCGACAAGTCGAGCGAAACGTGACGTCGCTTCTCCACCGGATCTCCGACCACAGAGCCTAAGACGGTAACCTCGCCGCGGCCGAACTGCCCCTCGCGGTGTAAGCGGACCACGTTTCCGTGGAATCGGATCTCGTCCTCCGTTGATTCTGACCGGAGCGCACTAGCAGCTTCACGAAAGACGGGAATCGACGCTTGGTCGAAGGAAATCTGCTGATTGGGATACTCAGTGGGCCAATCAAGTGACCAACTGAACCGCACGTCGAAACCAGCCGCTTCCGCTCCAGAAAGACTGACTAGCGCTTCGCACAGGTTGGCGCTGAGGCCCGAATCCTCACGAGCGATGAATGCATCAAGAACGTCGCCTCTGTCACGCGCTTCGGACGCAGCTGCGCGTGCGGCGAGCAATGCTCGGTGCAGATGTTTCGTTGCGCGCCGCGCGAATGGCTCGCTCGATTCATCAAAAAGAACCAGATCTTCAACCTCCGTCAGTCGCGGAGGAACAGGAACCCAGATTGAGATGACATAGCTGCCCTCACTTGTCGGGCCAGCAAGCACGCTCTCCATAAGATCCACAGTACGGCGTGGTTTTCTAGACGGTAGCACCAGACGAGGTTCTTCAAACGATGCAGTTGATGCCGCAAGCATTGCATGAGCGGTAGCGAAGGCGCTCGCGGCATCGCGCAACGGTGCCGTACCAGGCGGTGAGGAGGAGTGAGTGTGAACGTACTGTATGTCGTATCGGATGGAGTCGAGTTCACGCAATAGATCTAACTCAGATCGATCCTCGGCAATAGCAACGGTTCGGAGCAACTCGGCTACTCGCTGAGGAAAATCTCGGGCATCTTGAGATGAAGGCGCGATTACCTCATACGTCACGTCCTCTTTCGCCAACGTCCACACATCGGGAGTTGCCGGTGGCTCGCTCTGCCTCTCCCAAAGTCGCGTGCGTAGATATAGCCGGATACTCCTCGGTACCGCTGCGGCGAGAGCCTCTTCGTCAATAACCCGTACTTTCATCGGACCACGGCCAAATTCTCGTCGCCCTCGACGAGAGCCCGAATGGTCGTTGATGTCAACAGATGTATCCGGGGCACAAGAACGGTCTTAGTCCCGTTCTCCCTAAGACTTGTGTCCTGCGTCTCGTTGCACAGAGACAGCCAGTAAGCAGCGTGGCTTAGTTTTAACCGACGGTCCGTTGCATGCGCGTAGTTTCCAGCACTAGGAGGCACCACGCACAACACAAGATAGTGACGCACGTCGTGGTGGCCGCCAGCCAGATAGTTGAATGCCGAAACCGCTAATGGGTAGTGGAAGTTACCGTCTTTGTTCACGCTACCCGTCGACCAACTCTTGACTTGGACAGTAATCTGCTTGCTACCCGACGTTCCCTTTGGACCCGGGAGGAATATCCCTAAGTCTGCATGGTGGCCGAGTCGTGGCCATAGAACGTCAAGACCGGCTGGCGCAGCTATCGACGCGACAAAACCCTCCGCAAAATAACCTTGCGCTACGTTTTTGGCCCCAATCGTCGACGTTAACGCCAAAGCTCTACCTCGGGAGACCGGAAGCAAAAAGTTGTCTGCACCGGCGAGAGGGTATCAAAGATGTTTTGCAAAGTCAATTCTAGGCCCCAGATTGGCTCTCAGGTCTCCCTCGCGGTAACCCTGCTGCGGGTCGTCGCACCCTCAACACATTCTGCACACATGTCCGAATGGATCGTCGAAACGGCCACAGTTCTTGACGGCAGTCACGCTGTAACGATACAAGGAGCTGAGCGCCCCGATGGTGTGTTCTCGTTACCGCAGTTAGCGTGATGTGACGGAGTTGTCGGGCAATGAGTTAAAATCGGTGTTCCGAGATGCATCCATTCTCGTGGCTATCCATGAATCACAACCGTTGCTATTCGGCCAGCGGACGGTACCTAGATCGCGGGAATCTGCCCACCATCGGTTTACGGTTCATCTCATTTGCTTCTAGGGTATGTCGGGCTACTCGGACAAGGGGGAGGTGCGGATGTCTGTGACTGAAGCGGCGTTTGAAGATGGCATCGCCTCCTGGCTGGTTGAACACGGCGGTTACGGGCAGGTGAAGATCGGGAACGTTGGGGACGCCTCGAGGGACTTTGATGCTGAGGCGGGTGTGGACACGGCTGATTTGTTCGTGTTCATCGGGGCGACGCAGGGCGAGCGGCGGGCGCGGCTGGTGGACTCCGCCTACGAGGGCGATCCCAACAGAGCGATCCGGCGCGTAAATGTGGGATGGGGGTTGTTTGGGGTCCTTGAGTTTGGGTTGAGGCCCTGCTGGTATTGGTGATTAATGCAAACCAAATATCTAGGAGGGCCTCGATGGCTAGTGATGTTATAAGGATGCGGTTGCATCTGCGTCGGATTCGTGCGTTGGAGGTGGTTGAGGACACCTCGGCTGTGTTGAGGGTGCGGGTCGAGTCGACCCAGACGCGGGTTGCGTGCCCGCATTGCGGGTTCAAATGCTGAAAGGTTCATGACTGTGATGTGTCAAGACATGTGCAAGTGGTGAACCTGCGCGGGTTGGGGTTTGTTTGGGTTGGTTTTGGGGTTGGTAGTCGCGGGTTGCGTCAAGGGTGAGGTGCTTGATTCATACTGGGTTTCGCGTAGGCTGAATGTTGTGGTTTTTTGTCTTGTTGTGGTCGGTTGTTGTTGCAGTGTAGGCGGTTTCGTACTCGTCGGGTGAGATGTCGTTGAGGTATCCGTGGATGCGCACTGTGTTGTACCAGTAGACCCAGCCGAGGGTGGCGAGTTCGACGTCGTCGATGGTCCGCCACGGCCGGTGGCCGGGACCGCGGATCAGTTCGGTTTTGTAGAGCGCGTTGACGGCTTCGGCCAGGGCGTTGTCATATGAGTCCCCGACAGATCCGATAGAAGGTGCCGCGCCAAGTTCGTCGAAGCGTTCGCTGTAACCGATGCTGGTAAACTGGCTGCCGGCATCGGTGTGCGCGACGAGACCTTCGAGGCGGGTCCCGCGGTTCCAGCGGGCCATCTCCAACGCGTCAAGCACCATCTGGGTTTTCATGTTCGACGCGACCCGCCAGCCCACGATGCGGCGACTGAACGCGTCGGTGATGAAACACACATAGGCGACACCGGACCAGGCAGCGACGTGGGTCAGATCAGCGACCCACAGCCGGTTCGGCGCAGCCGCGGTGAAGTCACGCTCGACGAGATCGGCCGGACGTGCGGCTTTGGGGTCCGCTCGGGTGGTGTTCACCTTCTTTGTCCGCTTGACACCACGGATCCCCAACTGGCGCATCAG
>MKWU01005088.1_pt1 | contig 14668 bp, 12 predicted proteins | sample 809101 | NCBI WGS metagenome assembly MKWU01 (sample SAMN05860141, study PRJNA318959) | sponge metagenome | host: Aplysina aerophoba | place: Slovenia: Piran, Adriatic Sea, Gulf of Piran | collected 2013-05-07 | reverse complement strand
TAACGTCGTCTTCCCGTGGTCCACGTGCCCGATCGTCCCCACGTTCGCGTGCGGCTTCGTTCGCTCAAATCGGTCCTTCGCCATCCCGCTCTCTCCCTCGTCCCCTCCCGGCGGCCCCTAGCCGGCCCGCCGGGCGTTGCTCCGGGCTGGGCCGCCGATCTCCTCGGCCAGCTGCTCCGGCACCTGCTGGTAGTGATCGAACTGCATCGAATAGGTCGCCCGTCCCTGCGTCATCGAGCGCAGGTCGGTCGAGTAGCCGAAGGTCTCGGCGAGCGGCACCATCGTCTGCACGGTCTGCGTGTTGGCCCGCGCCTCCGCGCCCTGCACCGAGCCGCGCCGCCCGGTGATGTCGCCCATGACGTCGCCGAGATGCTCCTCCGGCGTTACCACGTCGAGGCGCATCACCGGCTCGAGCAGGACCGGCGATCCCTTCTTCAGCGCGGAGCGCAGTCCGATGGAGCCCGCCGTCTCGAAGGCCATCTCCGAGGAGTCGACCGCGTGGTAGGCGCCGTCGGTGAGCGCGACGTGCACGTCAACCACCGGGTAGCCCGCCTTGGGACCCGACGAGAGCGCGTTCTCGACGCCGCGGCGCACCGCCGGGATGTACTCGCGGGGGATGGAGCCGCCCACGATGCGATCCTCGAAGCGGAAGCCCGCGCCGGGCTCCTGCGGCGTGACCTCGAGCGTGCACACGCCGTACTGCCCGCGGCCGCCGGTCTGGCGCACGAAGCGGCCCTCGGCCGTGGCGGCGCGGGTGATCGTCTCTCGGTAGGCGACCTGCGGGCGCCCGACGCTGGCGCCGACGCGGTACTCGCGGCGCATGCGGTCGACGATCACCTCGAGGTGGAGCTCGCCCATCCCGGAGATCACCGTCTGGCCGGTCTCCTCGTCGAGACGCACGCGGAAGGTGGGATCCTCCTCGGTGAGGCGCTGGAGCGCGTTCCCCATCCGCTGCTGGTCCTCGCGCGTCTTCGGCTCGATCGCGACCGAGATCACGGGGTCGGGGAAACGAATCGCCTCGAGCAGCATCGGCCGCTCGCGGGCGCAGATGGTGTCCCCGGTGAAGGTCTCCTTGAGGCCGATGGCGGCGGCGATGTCGCCGGGGTAGACCTCGGTCACGTCCTCGCGCGAGTTCGCGTGCATCTTCATGATGCGGCCGAAGCGCTCGCGGCGGCCGCGTGTGCTGTTGAGCACCTGCTGGCCCGAGCGCACCACGCCCGAGTAGACGCGGAAGAAAACCAGCCGGCCGACGAAGGGATCGGCGACGACCTTGAAGGCAAGCGCCGTAAGTGTCTCCTCCGGATCGGGCGGACGCTCCTCCAGCCGCTCGCCGTCGTCGACGTGGTGCGCGGTGACCGGGGGCACGTCGAGCGGCGAGGGCAGGTAGTCCACCACGGCGTCGAGCAACGGCTGCACGCCCTTGTCGCGCAGCGCAGCGCCGCAGAGCACCGGCGCGATCGCGGTCGCGACCGTCGCGCGTCGGATCGCCTTGCGCAACTCGACGCTCCCGATCGCATGGCCCTCCAGGAACGAGACCATGATCTGGTCGTCGTTCTCGGCGATGCGCTCGATCATCTCCTCGCGCGCGGCCTCGGCCCGCTCCCGGTACTCCGGCGGGATCGGCTCGGTGGTGACGTCGGTGCCGCGCTCGCCCGAGAAGCCGTAGGCGACCATCTCGATGAGATCGATCACGCCGCGGTGGGAGCCCTCGACGCCCCAGGGAATCTGCAGCGGGACGGGGACCGCGCCCAGGCGGTCGACGATCATCTGCACGCAGTTCTCGAAGTCGGCTCCGACGCGATCCATCTTGTTGACGAAGCAGATGCGCGGGACGCGGTAACGATCCGCCTGGCGCCACACCGTCTCCGACTGCGGCTCCACGCCGGCGACGCCGTCGAAGACGACCACGCCGCCGTCGAGCACCCGCAGCGAGCGCTCGACCTCGACCGTGAAGTCGACGTGGCCCGGGGTGTCGATGATGTTGACCTGGTGATCGGCCCACTCGGCCGAGGTGGCGGCGGAGGTGATGGTGATGCCCCGCTCGCGCTCCTGCTCCATCCAGTCCATGACGGCGGTGCCCTCGTGCGTCTCGCCGATGCGGTGCGTACGCCCGGTATAGAAGAGCACGCGCTCCGTCACGGTCGTCTTGCCCGCGTCGATGTGCGCAATGATGCCGATGTTGCGCACACGGTCGAGCGGTGTCGTGCGGGACATCTCGTGCATCTTCTCCGGCGCCTGATAGCCGCCGCCCCCACCTCTACGGGCGGGGGCGGGGTGCAGGCGGCTGCTACCAGCGATAGTGGACAAAGGCGCGGTTTGCCTCCGCCATTCGGTGGACTTCTTCCTTACGGCGCACGGCGGCGCCGGCGTTGTTGGCGGCGTCGAGCAGCTCCTGCGCGAGCTTCTCCGCCATCGAACGGCCGGAGCGGCGGCGGGCTCCGTCCACGAGCCAGCGCAGCGAGAGGCTGAGGCGCCGATCGGGGCGGACGTCGACAGGCACCTGGTAGGTCGCGCCGCCGACGCGGCGCGGCTTGACCTCAATGACCGGGCTCGCGTTGCGGACCGCCTGCTCGAAGACATCGACGCCGCGGCGCCCGGTCTGCGCCTCCATCGTGTCGAAGGCCGAGTAGACGATGCGCTCGGCGACGCTCTTCTTCCCGCTGTACATGATGCGGTGCGTCAGCCGGGTCACGAGCGCCGACTGGTAGCGCGGGTCGGGCGAGACGCGGCGCCGGGGAGAGCGGTTGCGCCTGGCCACCTGCCTAGCCCTTCCTGGTGCCGTACTTGCTGCGGCTGCGCTTGCGGTCGCTCACGCCCTGCGAGTCGAGCGCCCCGCGGATGATGTGGTAGCGCACGCCGGGGAGGTCCTTGACCCGTCCCCCGCGCACCAGCACCACGGAGTGCTCCTGCAGCGTGTGGCCCTCGCCCGGGATGTAGGCCGTGACCTCGATACCGTTGGTGAGGCGTACGCGCGCGACCTTGCGGAGCGCCGAGTTCGGCTTCTTCGGCGTGACCGTGCGCACCTGCGTGCAGACGCCGCGCTTCTGCGGCGAGCCGCGTCCCTCGCGGTTGATGCGGTTGCGGAGCGTGTTCAGCCGGTAGCGCAGCGCAGGCGCCTTCATCTTGCGCCCGGTGGACGAGCGCCCCTTGCGAACCAGCTGGTTGATGGTCGGCACACCGGCCTCCCGCACTCGCCCCACGCCGGCCGGGCGACGGATCGCCGCCGCCGGCCTCATTCCTCACGACCGCGCTGTTCCGGGCATCAAGAACGGCCGAGTGGCGAAGCGATGAGCCAGCCGCGACGCCCCCTCCGGGGTTAGCCGTCGCCGGTCCTCGCCGCTCCACGGCCAAACGGCCGCACCGCAATACATCCGCGATGAGCGCGACCTCCGATGCTAGGGGTCGCCCCGTGCAGTGTCAATGGACGGGGAGTGGATTCGAGCCACGATCCGGGGTGGCGGGATCAGGCCCCTCAGGCCCCGACCGGGACCGGGATCTCATGCATCCGGCAGCGGCCAGAAGCAACACCGACGCACCGTCCCCGCACCGCCCCCCACCGGCGCCCCGGCACCGCCGCCGCGGCACCCGGGTCTCCGCCGGAGAGGTCCGCCCGCGCCCCGGCGCACCGGACCGGAGCCCGGAACACGCGATTCCTCGAGTGGCGGACGTGAGGATCACTGCCGTTGCTGATGTCGGGGGAGCCGGTACCATCGCAGCCGATGGTGAACGAGCGGTTCCCGGGCCGCGACGAAGGGAACGAACCGATGACCGAGATGCTGGCCCGCGTCAGCGCGCGGCGGCCCTGGCTCACGATCGCCATCTGGGTCGTCGTGCTCGTGGCCGCCGGGGCGCTGAACCTGAGCCTCCTCGACAGCGCCACCACGACCGAGCTGCGGCTCGAACCCGGGTTCGAGTCGGAGGACACGCGGCGCCTGCTGGAGGAGCGGTTCCCCGGCACCCAGCAGCCCCGCGAGGTGATCGTCGTCCAGTCGGACACGTTGACCGTTGACGACCCGGCGTTCCGCGCGCAGGTCACCGACGTGTTTGCGGCTGTCACCGCGCTCGGTGACGGGATCGTGGCCGGCGGCCTGCACTACTTCCTGCTGCCCGACGAGCGCCTTGTCTCCGCCGATCGCACCACCACGATCGTCATCCTGCTCATGGCGGGCACGACCGAGGAGGCCGCGGACAACGTCGAGCACGTCTTCGAGGCGATCGACGAGGCCAGCACCGACGATCGCTTCCGCGTGCTGATCGTGGGCTCCGCAAGCATCTCCTACGAGACCAACGAGTTCGCGATCCGGGACCTGGAGCAGGGCGAGCGGTTCGGAATCCCGGTCGCACTCCTCATCCTGCTCGTGCTCTTCGGCGCCGTGGTCGCGGCGCTCGTGCCTATCGGGCTCGCGATCGTGGGGATCAGCATCGCGCTCGGCCTCGCCGCGCTGATCGGGCAGGTCTACGAACTGGTGTTCTTCGTCACCCTGATGATCACGATGATCGGCCTGGCCGTCGGCATCGACTACTCGCTGCTGATGATCTCGCGCTTCCGCGACGAGATGGAGCGGGGCCTGCCCCTCGGCGAGGCCGTCGAGCGCACGGGCGCAACGGCGGGGCGGACGGTGCTGTTCTCCGGCGTCACGGTGGTGATCGCGCTGCTCGGTCTCTTCATCGTGCCGATGACCTTCTTCCGCTCGCTCGGCCTCGGAGCCGTGCTGGTCGTGATCGTCGAGCTGGCGGCGACGCTGACGCTGCTTCCGGCCGTGTTGATGCTGCTGGGTCCACGCGTGAACCGGTTGTCGATCCCCTTCTTCGGGAGGCGCCGGGTCGCGGGCGCGGAGGCGGCGAACGAGCCGGGCGGCGGATTCTGGGACGTCACGACGCGGCTCGTCACCCGCTTCCCGGTGATCGGCCTGCTCGCCGTCGGCGTCCCTATGATCGCGCTGACGCTCTTCTACTTCGACATCCGGACGGGGCTGAACGGCGTCGACAAGCTCCCCGAGGGCGCGCGCACCCGCGAGGCCTTCCTCGCGCTCGAGTCACACCCCACGCTCTCGTTCGGCGTCGCCAACCCCGTCGAGATCGCCATCGACGGGAACCCGGAGGATCCGCAGGTGCAGGCTGCGGTCGGGGGCCTCGTCGCCTCGCTCGCACCGATCTCGCCGTCGGAGCCGGTGGTCGAGGTCAACCCCGAGGGCGACCTGGCACTGATGCGAGTCGTGCTGCCGGGAGAGCCGAGCAGCCCCGACACCGTCGAAGCGGTGAACACCATCCGCGACGAACTCGTACCCGCCGCGTTCGCCGGCACTCCGGCCACGGTCACGGTGGGCGGCATCAGCTCGATCGCCAGCGACGTGTTCGCGATCACCGATCGCTACACGCCGATCGTCTTTGCGTTCGTGCTCGGCTTCAGCTTCCTCGTGCTGATGCTGGTCTTCCGGTCGGTCGTGATCCCGGTCAAGGCCGTCCTCATGAACCTGCTCTCGGTCGGCGCGTCCTACGGGATCCTGGTGCTGGTCTTCCAGAAGGGCGTGGCGACGGATCTGCTGGGGTTCCAGCACGCCGAGGTGATCGACGTCTGGATACCGCTCTTCCTGTTCGCGGTCCTCTTCGGGCTCTCTATGGACTACCACGTCTTCCTGCTGAGCCGCGTCCGGGAGCGCTACGATCAGACGGGCAACAACGCCGAGGCCGTTGCTCGCGGGCTGCGCGAGACGACCGGGATCATCACCGGTGCGGCGCTGATCATGGTCGCCGTCTTCGGTGCCTTCGCCTCGGGCGAGACGATCATCAACCAGCAGCTCGGCTTCGGCCTCGCCGTCGCGATCCTGCTCGACGCGACGCTCGTGAGGTCGGTGCTCGTGCCGGCGAGCATGGAGCTGCTCGGCACCCGCAACTGGTATCTGCCCCCGTGGCTCGAGTGGCTGCCCGACCTGCGCGTCGAGCCCGCCGAGGAGTAGGCGGCCGCCGGCTTGGTAGCGCCCCACCGCCCCCGGCGGGCGGGGGCCACGCGCCGGCCCCGTCGAGCGCGGGCCCCGCCCCGGGGCCGCTGCGGACCGCGGACTCCATGGTCGCTGGCCACCCGGTGTCCGTGTACGCCCCGGCGAGATACAGGTTGGCGAGGGCGGTACGGGGCCCGGGCCGCCGCAGGCGGGGCGCCGGTACGAACGTCGCCTCCGGCTCCTTGACAACCGTGTAGCGCCGCAGCACCGCCTCTCGCGAGGCGGGAAGCGCGCGCCGGAGCTGCGGGAGCAGCCGGTCGCGCAGCGCCTCCCGCGTGAGTGCGAAAAGCTCGCCGGGTGCGCTGATCGAGATCACGAGGTGCTGCCCGTCAGCCTCGTCCTCGCCCCCGGCGCGACTGCGGTTGAACACCCACTGCAGCTCGGAGCGCACGAACGCGGCGAAGGCGACGTCCATGACGGGCCGGTCGAACCAGAGGTGCAGGTTCACAATCGCCGCCGGCTCGAACGCGGCGAGGTCACCGAAGACGCCCTCGTCCCTGACGCCTGCGGGCAGAAGCGGCAGCAGCCGCCACGGCGCGAGGGCGCTCACATACGCATCGAATGTGCGGCGCGCGCCGTCGCCCAGCACCAGCCCGGCGACGCGCCCGTCCTCCACCTCGATACGCTCGACGGGAGCGCGCGTGGTGAGCGCGCCGCCTCGCGCCTCGATCGCGCGGACGGCGGGGTCGACGTGGAGCGTGGAGAGCCCGACGGCGGCGACGCCGAGGGCCGCCGCGCCGGGGTTGCGCTGGAAGCCCTCCTCGATCACGAACAGCGCCTGCCGCGCGCTCGCCCGCTGCGCGCGGCAGTTGAGCGTGGGGATCACGAGGAAGTCCCAGAACGCGCGTATCGTGTCGGGCGACTGGCCGTGCGCGCGCAGCCACGCCTCGAACGTCATGTCGCCGAGACGGGCGCCGCAGGTCCCGCGCCGCACGCGCAGCTCGACGAAAGCGCGCGCGACCTGCGCCTTCTGCCGCCAGCCGAGATGACGGTAGCGCAGCAGCGCCGGCGCCAGGTGCAGCCCGAGCGGCAGGTTCGCCGCGCGCAGCTCCGAGCGCCGCCCGTCTCCGTCGATGACCGGCACCTGCAGCCGCCGCTGGCGGTAGCTGAGGCCGAGCGTTCCGACGCGCTCGAGGAACGCGACGTACGCGGTGGTGCACCTCATGAAGACGTGCTGGCCGTTGTCGACCTCCTCGCCGCTCTCCTGGTCGTGGAACGAGTAGGTGGACCCACCCGCCCACGGGCGGCGCTCGATCAGTTCGACCTCATGGCCGCGGTCGGCGAGTTCGAGGCCGGCCGAGAGGCCGGCGAGGCCCGCGCCGATGATCCCGACCCGCACGGCTGCGGCGTCAGCCCGAGCGCGCGGGGCCGAGCAGGGCGGCGCCGGTCCAGAGGCGCGCGATGGCGGCCACCTTCTCGGGGCCGCTCAGGCGGACGCGCTCAGAGAACATGTCGTAGTTGCGCGCCTCGATCCGGGTGAGCAGCTCGGCGTAGACGCCCTGCAGCACGTTCACGCACATCCGCGAGCGCACATCGAGCAGCGGCAGCAACCGTCGCCCGAGCGCGAAGTAGCGGCGTGCGCGGCCGCCCTGCGCCGCCATCATCGCGGCGAAGCGGTCATCATGGCGGCACGCGAGGATGTCCTCTGCGGTGAGACCGTGCGCCGCGAGCTCGTCGGCGGGGAAGTAGACCCGCCCGCGCGCGGCGTCCTCGCGGACGTCGCGCATGATGTTCACGATCTGCAGTCCCAGCCCCATGCTCGCCACGAACTCCCCGGCGCGCGGGTGCGGCTTCGACCCGAAGATCGCCACGCAGATCTGCCCGACCACGGAGGCGACCCGGTAGCAGTACTGCTCCAGGTCGGACCAGGTCGCGTAGCGGTTGATGGTGAAGTCCATCTCGACGCCGCTGATCAGTTCCTCGAAGTAGGGTTGGGGGACGCCGAAGCGATCGATGGCGTCGCCGAGCGCGACGAACAGCGGCCCGCGGCGGTCGCCGGCGTAGCACCCGGCGAGGCGTTCGCGGGCGAGCGCGATCTCGCGCTCCTGCCGGGCGCGGTCGGTCAACTCGTCCGCGATGTCGTCGACGTAGCCGCAGAAGGCGTAGGTGGCGTAGATCGCGTTGCGCTTGGCGGGCGGCAGGATCGCGAACGCGTAGTAGAAGTTCGAGGCGCGCTGCTTCGTGACGGCGCGGCACCACGCGTAGGCGCCCTCGGGCGTGTAGCGCTCGTTGGCGCGCGCCTCAAGCTCGGCCAGCACGTCAAACGCCACGCCTTACTCCCTCGCCTACAGCCCGATCAGCGCCCGCGCTCCCTGCACGAGCAGCAGCCGGGCCCGGACGAACCGCGTCACGTCCGGACGCGCCGTGAGAGTGTCGTACTCCGCCGCCTCGATCGCGTCGAGGACGGCCTCCCCGCCGAGGCGGAAGAGACGGATGTCCGCCCGCACGCGGCGTGAGACGAGCGCCTCGAGGGGCCGCCCCGCGTCGAAGTGCATCCGGGCGCGCTGTACCTCGACACGCATCAGCGCCCCGAAGCGCTCGTCGAAGCGTCCGGCGGCGATCTGCGCGTCGTCGCAACCGAAGATGCGCAGATCCTCCTGCGGGAGGTAGACGCGCCCCTTGCGGATGTCCACCGAGACGTCGCGCCAGAAGTTCGCGACCTGGAGGCCGATGCAGATCTGGTCCGACAGCGCGATGCGCTCGGCGTCGCGGTGGCCGAGCACGCCGAGCACCATCTGCCCGACGGGCGTCGCCGAGTACGTACAGTACTCGAGCACGTCGGCGTAGGTTTCGTAGCGCGTGACGCGCTGGTCGATGCGGTTGGACTCGATCAGCCGCAGGAACGGGTCGATCGGGATGGCGCACTCCTCGATCGTCCTCGCGAGGGCGACGAAGAGGGGGCGGCCGGGTCGCCCGTCGACCGCGTCGAGAAGTTCGCGCTCCCAGCCGTCGAGCATGGCGAGGCGGTCGCCGGCGGCCTCGTCGCCGAGGTCGTCGGTGAAGCGGCAGAAGGCGTAGAGCGCGAAGAAGTGCGGACGCAACCGGCGCGGAAGCAGATGCGTGACGACGTGGAAGGCTTCGCGGCGGCCGCGCGAGTAGCGCTCGCACGCCCGGTACGCCTCGCGGCGCGTGACGGTGCGTGCGTCAGCCACGCCTCCGGACGCAGCGATGCCCTCGGTCACGTCCGGTGGTCCGGGTGCGGCGAACGAAACAGATGCACCTCGCGTCTCGGCGCGGCGGTTCAGCTCGCCCGTGTGAGTTCGACGAGGCGCGCCTCGACCTCATCGATGGAGACGTCCGGGGTCGATGCGCCGGCGGTGAGACCGATGCGCGATGCCCCCCCGAACCACTCGGGTTGGAGCTCGTCGGCGCCCTCGACCTGATATGTGGTGACGCCTTCGATCTCGCAGACCTCGCGCAGGTGGCGGGTGTTGGCGCTCTTGCGGCCGCCGACGACGACCATCACGTCGACCAGAGGGGAGAGCCCGGCGGCGGCGGCCTGCTGGCCGGTGGTGGCGTGGCAGAGCGTGTTGACCACGTGCATGTCGAAGTTGAGGTCGCGCTGCAGCAGCATGAGATTGCGCACGAAGCGGGCGAAGTCGTCGATGCGGTGCGTGGTCTGCGCCATCACACCGATCTTGTTGGGAAAGCCGCCCGGGAACGCGTCGATCACCGCGCGCAAGTGGTCGAGTTCGGCATGCTCGACAACCGTCACCTGCGAGCGCCCCTGCTCGTCGAGGCACCAGCCGGTGATGCCGCGCACCTCCTTGTGGCCGGAGTCGCCGAGAATCAGGACGTGCCGACCCTCGCGCACGAACTTCTGCCCGTAGCGCTGTGCGCGCGTCACCACCGGGCACGTCGTGTCAACGACCCCGAGGCCGGTGCGTTCGAGCTCGACGAGCACGTGCTCGCCCACGCCGTGGGCCGTGATGGCGACGCGGCCCTCGCCGACGCGCTCGGCAGTCGCGGCGCCGAAGTCGCCATCGACGTCGTCTGGGCCGGGGAGCTGGCGGACGCCGGCGCGCTCCAGTTGCCGGACGACGTGGGGGTTGTGGACTATCTCGCCCGCGCTGGAGATGGGGCGTTCCGGGGTCGCCTCGGCCTCCATTATCTGGACGGCGCGACGCACGCCCATGCAGAAGCCCATCTCGGTCGCACGGATGATCTCCGCCACTGCTCATCTCCGTTAGCGACGGCGAACCCGGGAACTCCGACACGTTCCAAACGTGATAAAACCATATCACGACACGCCTCGAAATGGCTGAGGCAGTGCGAGGCTCGTCGTGCGTCGCGACGCGCGCGTTGATGACCCGCGCGGCCCGATGCCGTCCCTCGCCCGCGAATGCACCCGCCCGTGCACTCAGGCACGGAAGCGCCGCACCCACCCGGCGCGGCGTCACCTCACGGCAGCGCGCTCGCGGGCGCGCTGGCAACTCGCCCGGGCGCCGGCCCGGTGAGCGGGCGAGGCCGCGGCGCAAGCCTCCGTCCGTGGGCGTGCGGCAGAGTGGAGCGCTCAAGCCGCTCCGCCGGGCTCAGCGCCTCAGGATCACGCGGCGGTAGGACTCGCGGAAGGGTGGCTCCGCCTCCGGCTCGCCAGCCGGCGAATCGGAGGCCGCCTGCTGGCGGCGCTGCTCGCGGGCGCGCTCGCGCCACATGCGCATCAGCTCCGCGGGCGAGCGCCCACGCATCTGCGAGCGGTGAGCGAGCACCGCCCGCACCTTGGTGCGGAGTACCGGTTCGATGTCGACGTGGTAGTCGGGAGCGTCGCTCCCGCAGAGCAGGAGCGCCGCCGGGCGATGCGGCTCGAGCTCCTCTTCCTTGTGAGCGGGGTAGTAGAGGTGGTCGTCGGCCGCCGGGTAGATCGCGTCGTAGGTGGCGCGGCCGACGCGCCGGTGGTCGCGGTGGTTGAAGCCGGGCCGAAAACCGTCCCATGTCAGGACCAGCTCCGGCCGCCGGATGCGGATCTGCCGAACGACGAGCCCCCGGAGTTCGTCGTCGTTGCGCAGCGCCCCGTCGGGAAACCCGAAGAAGACCGGTTCGCGCGCGCCGAGGATGGCCGCGGCGCGGCGCTGCTCCTCCTCGCGCACGCCGGCGAGGGACTGCGGCGTGACACGGGAATCCTTGGTCCCCTTGTTGCCGCTGGTCGCGACGACGATGTCGACCTCCCACCCGCGCCGCGCGAGCGTCGCGACCGTCCCCCCGCAGGCGAACTCGCTGTCGTCGGGATGCGCCATCACCACCATGGCGCGCGCGTGGCCCTGAGCGGCAAGCGCGGCGAAGAGATCGGGCGCGTCGGCGAGGGGGGGAGGGGCGACCATGGCGTCAGCAGCCGGCGGCGGCGGCCGGGCGCGCCCGCTCGGTCTGGAGCTCCCCGAAGAGCGCGGCCAGCTCTGAGGCGACAGCGCCCCAGGCGTAGCGGCGCATCGAGCGCGATGCCGCCTCTCCCATCGAGCGCCGCAGGGGCTCGTTGCGCAGCAGCAGCTCGATGCGCTCGGCGAAGGGCTCCGGGCAATGCCAGGGAACCAGGTAGCCGGTGCGCCCATCCTCGACCGTCGCCGTGAGCCCGCCGACGCGCGAGGCGACGACCGGCACGCCGGCCGCCATCGCCTCCACGGCCGCCAGGCCGAACGACTCGTAGAAGGAGGGGACCGCGACGACGTCGGCGGAGGCGTAGTAGAGCGGCAGCCGCTCGTGGGGAACCGCTCCCAGGAAGTGCAGCCGCTCTCCCACCCCGAGCTCCTGCGCGAGGTCCCGGAGCCGGCCGACCTCCGCCGCGGCCTGCTCCACGCCGCCCGCGATCAGCAGCTCGACGCCCGGTACACCGCCCGGCCGCCCCAGCTGGGCGAGCGCTCGCACCAGGATGTCGAGCCCCTTCAGGCGCTGGATGCGACACACCGCGAGCACGATCCGCGACCGTGCCGGGAGGCCGAGCTCGGCGCGCGCGCCGTCGGCGCGGCGCGGGCGGAAGCGCTCCAGGTCGACGCCCAGGGGGACGACGCGCGTGCGCTCCGGCGCGACGCCGTAGAGACGGCCGAGCAGCCCCACCTCGTGCCCGGTCGCCGCCACGATGCGATCGGCGGCGTGGACGAGGCGGCGCTCCGCGGCGAGCCGCACCTCCGGCTCCTGCTGCGAGGCGAGCGCGCGCCGCTTGACCTCGCCCAGCGTGTGGAACATCGCGACGTGCGGCACGCGCCAGCTGGCGGCGAGCCGCTCCGCAGCCAGCACGGAGAGCCAGTAGTGCGCGTGGACGACGTCATAGCAGAGGCCGTCGCGCCCGGAGAAGGCGTCGACGCCTGAAACGAAGGCGTCGACGTGCTCCGCGAGCGCCGCCGGGAGGAGCGGCGCGGCCGGGCCGGCCTCGACCTGTACCAGCCGGGCACCCGACGCGATGGGCTGAACCTCCGGCGTGCCCTCCTGCTCGCGGCGCGTGAAGACGTCGACGGCGATCCCCAGGCGGCTGAGCTCGGTCGCAACCTCCCGGACGTAGACGTTCATCCCGCCCGAGACCGGCCCGCCGGGCTCGGCGAGGGGCGAGGTGTGGAGCGAGAGCATCGCGACGCGCCGGAGCCCGCCGGCCCGCCGGGCGGGGCGGCTGGCGGGCGGCGGCGGCCCGCGGTCGAGCAGCGAGTACGTCACGGAGCCCCTACGACTGCGCGCGGATCAGCTGCAAGAACTCGGCGCGGCTCTCCGGGTCGGAGCGGAAGACGCCGCGCATCGCCGAGGTGACCATGTGCGAGCCCGGCTTGCGGATACCGCGGGCCGTCATGCAGAGATGCTCCGCCTCGATCACGACGCCGACGCCGCGCGCGCCGAGCACGCGCTCGATGGACTCGGCGATCTGCGTGGTGAGACGCTCCTGCACCTGGGGGCGCTTCGCGAAGATCTCGACGGCCCGCGCGAGCTTGGAGAGGCCGACGATGCGCCCGGCCGGCAAGTAGCCGACGTGCGCCTGACCGTGGAACGGGAGCAGATGGTGCTCGCACATCGAGTAGAACGGGATCTCGCGCAGGATGACCATCTCGTCGTGACTCTCCTCGAAGCTCACCGCGAGCACCTCTTCCGCATCGATGAAGAGGCCCTCGAGGAGCTCCTGGTACATGCGGGCCATCCGCCCCGGCGTGTCGAGGAGGCCCTCGCGGGCAGGATCCTCGCCAACGGCCTGAAGCAGGTTGCGGAGGATGTCCGTCACCGCGGGGGCATCGAATGCGCGCGCCGCCGGGGCGCCGCGCGCGGGCGACAGGGTCATCTCGTGCGTCCTCCCGGGGCGGCGTCTGCGGCCGTGCTCCGGGCTCGGCCCGCGGGCGGCCCGGTCGCCGATCGTAGCATGAGCCTTCCGGCCTTCAGCCCCAGCCGAGGGCACGGGCGACCGCGCCGGCCTCCGCGGGCACCTCGCGGCGCACGGCGGGGACTCTGAGCGCGGTCTCGGGATCCTTCAGGCCCGAGCCCGTGATCACGCAGACCGCGGTCAGACCCCGGAGGCTCTCGCCGGCCTCCGCCGCTGCCACCAGCCCGGCGACCGAGGCCGCCGAGGCCGGTTCGCAGAAGATCCCCTCGTCGGAGGCGAGGCGGCGGTAGGCGGCCAGGATACGCTCGTCGCTCACCGCCTCGATGCGGCCGGCCGAGTCGTCCCGCGCCGAGACGGCACCGCGCCACGATGCCGGGTTGCCGATGCGGATGGCGGTCGCCACGGTCTCCGGCTCGGCGACGGGCGCCCCCCGCACCAGCGGCGCCGCTCCGTCCGCCTGGAAACCCCACATGCGCGGCGTCCTGAGCGCGCGCTCGCGGTGACGGTACTCGACGAAGCCCTGCCAGTAGGCGGTGATGTTGCCGGCGTTGCCGACGGGGATCGCCAGCAGGTCGGGGGCGTCGCCGAGCTCGTCGGCGATCTCGAAGGCGGCCGTCTTCTGCCCGGCGATCCGGTAGGGATTCACCGAGTTCACCAGCGCCACCGCCTCGCGCTCGGCGAGCTCGCGCGCGATCTGCAGGCAGCGGTCGAAGGAACCGTCGAGGGCGATCACCTCCGCGCCGTGCGCCACCGCCTGCGCCAGCTTCCCCATCGCGACGTGGCCGCCGGGCACCAGCACGCAGGCGCGAAGCCCGTGGCGGGCGGCGTAGGCGGCTGCGGAGGCGGAGGTGTTGCCGGTCGAGGCGCAGAGCACCGCCCGCGCACCCTCCTCCACCGCCTTGGCGACGGCGACGACCATGCCGCGGTCCTTGAAGGAGCCGGTGGGGTTCGTCGACTCGAGCTTGAAGTAGAGCTCGCCCAGGCCGAGCTCGGACTCGAGCGCGCGCGAGCGCACGAGCGGCGTCCCGCCCTCCCCCAGCGTCACCATCGGCGTCTCGGCGGTGAGGGGAAGCAGATCGCGGTAGCGCTCCATGATGAAGCGCCCCGGGTCCTCCCCGGAGCGGGCGAGCGCGCCGCCCGTCACCGGGCATCTCCTCCCCCGTCGGCGGCACCGCCGCCGGTCCCCTCGTCCCCCTGCTCCTCCGAGAGCGACATCGGCGCCTCGGCGAGGCGCGTGATCAACTCGTTCGCCACGCGCACCTCGCGGTCGAGCTCGGCAGTGTGGCGCCGGGCCGTCTGCTCCTGTGCGCGCGCGCTCCGGCGGACGTGATCGAGCACCGCCTCGCGCTGCCCCTCGACCACTCCCCCGAGCGCCTGCAACCTC
>MKWU01005087.1_pt1 | contig 14672 bp, 15 predicted proteins | sample 809101 | NCBI WGS metagenome assembly MKWU01 (sample SAMN05860141, study PRJNA318959) | sponge metagenome | host: Aplysina aerophoba | place: Slovenia: Piran, Adriatic Sea, Gulf of Piran | collected 2013-05-07 | reverse complement strand
TGCGGAAGCGGTTTGGGATCGGGGAGGCGACGGACCATACCTTGGAGGAAGTGGGGCAGGATTTCGAGGTGACGCGGGAGCGGATCCGGCAGATCGAAGCCAAGGCCCTGCGCAAACTCCGCCACCCGAGTCAGAGTCGAAAACTGCGCAGCTTTGCCGAAGGGTTTTAAATTTCGGAAACGGTGTCAAGGGTCCTGCACGTGCGTGCAGGCCCCTTTTTTTTGTGAAGTCGAATGTCAGCACAGGCTCGTGAAGCTTGAGTCGATGCAGGACCGTGGGCTTTGGTGGTTCCTCGAACGCTTTACTTTCTGACAAGGGCAGGGGTACTCTTTTGAGGGTCATGCAAGTGAAACGTCTCGAAAACACGGTTGGCGCAGCCTGATGAACAGGACTGAACGAAGACGGCAAGCCAAGTTGACGGGCAAGTCTCAGGCAGCGTCAGGCACGGTGTTTGCCAAGAAACTGTTTGAGGAGGCGGTCAACCATCATCGGGGTGGGCGATTGTCCCAGGCCGAAACCTGTTATCAACAAGTCCTCACTCAGGACCCGGCCCATGCCGATGCCCTCCATTTGCTCGGGTTGGTTGCGTACCAGCAAGGCCGGTATGACCGGGCACTCGACTGTATCTCGAAGGCCATTCAACGCGACGCGACGAAGCCGCTCTATTTTTACAACCTGGGGCTCGTCCATCAAAACCTCAATCAATTACGCGAAGCTGAACGTGCCTACCGGCAAGCCCTCGCGCTCAAGAGCGACTACGTCGAAGCGTTGGGGAACCTGGGCAACGTCTTGCGGGAACAGGGAGAACTGGACGCTGCCTGTGCGGCCTATAAGCAGGTCTTGACGATCAAACCCGATCACCCGGAAGGCTACAACAACCTGGGCGTGGCCCTGAAGGAACAAGGCAAGAGAGACGAAGCAAAGGACGCGTACCAACGGGCGATTGCGCTCAACCCGGAAAATGCCGAGGCTCATTGTAATCTCGGTGCGATCCTGTTTGAGGATGAACGTCTTGACGAGGCGATCTCCCGGTTCGAACACGCCGTATCCCTCAAACCCCATTACGCGAAAGCCCATCATCATCTGGGATTGGCCCGGTTGTGGAAGCAGGATACGGAGGGCGCCCTGCACGAACTCCGCACGTCGGCCGATCTGCTACAAAACCATGGAAGGCCCGTGCAGGTTGAAACGCTTTATGCCTCCCGCATTAAGCACGATGCCGAGCAAATGCATTACCTGGCCGAACGCGGATGGGGGGGGCAGACCGATGGCCGGTATCAGGCAACCCTCACCGCGTTACGACAGAAGGCCTTACGATCAGGGGGGGCGAACCGGAGGGTCCGCCTCAGCCGGGAAGAGGCTCAGGCCCTTGCTCCGTCGGTGAATCGAATTTTGCATTATGCCGATAATCCTGCGTTGCCCCAGGGAGCGTTGAATCCGGAACTGGACGTGGAAGAGATTGAGCGACGTTATAACGCGAGCCGGCCTGAAATCATGTATATCGATGCGTTGTTGCGACCCGAAGTACTCACAGCCCTACGGCAATTCTGCCGGGAATCCACGATCTGGAAGAAGGATTATGAAGACGGATACATCGGAGCGTTTCTGGGCGAAGGCTTTTCCTCACCGTTATTGTTGCAAGTGGCCGAAGAATTACGCGCCACCTTTCCGGGGATCTTTCGCGAACACCGATTGCTCCAAGCCTGGGCGTTTAAGCAGGATAGCACGCGTCGTCCATTGAAAATCCATGCCGATGCGGCAGCCGTCAACGTGAACTTTTGGATCACGCCCGATGACGCGAATCTCGATCCTGCGAGCGGGGGCTTGATTGTTTGGGATAAGGAGGCTCCAACGGAGTGGGATTTCAAGGTGTACAATTCGACGGCGTTTCAGCCAAAAATTCGGGAGTTCCTGAAACAAAGCGGCGCGTCACCCGTGAAGGTCCCCTATCGAGCAAACCGGGCACTGGTCTTCAATTCCGACCTCTTTCATGAATCGGACACCTGTGCGTTTCGGGACGCATATGAATCCCGGCGCATCAATATCACCTTCCTGTACGGCCGGCGGCGCTGACTTTGTGACGAACAGCGTTCCGCAGAGATTCGTGAAGAGTCCTGAGAAGAGGGACAGAACAGAAAAGGGGAAGCCCGTTACAGGCTGACGAACCGATCGCAGCCTGTAATGATTTGGGAGAGGACCACTAAACCGCAGAACGTCACTTCCTGACCGTATCCTTCCGTGGACACCTTGTGCTGCTGGCACCCGTACGCACAGACGCTCAATTTGACGCCTGCCGAGGCCAGACTGAGGATCGCCGGGTTTTCCAGGTTTTTCACGCCCTCATCGATGAGATACAAGTAGACGCTCACGTGAGAGCGCAGGGCTTCACGGCTCAATCCGGCGACCACGTCCGCATTGGGATGAGAAGGCGGGGTCGACAGGAGCAGTCCCAGCTTTTTACCTGCCAAATCGTTCATGGGAACCATGTCCAAAGAAAACGTACGACCCCGACTATACTGTCGGGCAATGAGGCGGTCAAGAGAGTCGCAGGCATCGCGCAAGCCATTCTTTGAAGGTCTCTGAGTTAGCCCGGATTTCTCACCAGCCTCCTGCTACGGATGCCGATCCACTCGCTGTGCCGGGGCGTACTCCCGCAAGCCACTTCGACATAGTGTCAACTATGCCTACAGCGTCTTGCAGTCCGTGCGCCCCGGCACAGCGGCGTCTCGACGCCCTCGCGACGGAGCCTGGTGAGAAATCCGGGCTATGGGCGTTGCATGGATTGATGCCGTTGGCTAAACACGAGCAGGTAGACGCCGCAGTTCAGGAGCAGCACCAGAAGGCCGAGAACGACTTGGATCTGTCCGGTCAACGCTGCCGGATAAAGCAGAGGCAGAACGTAGTATTCAATGAAACCGGATTGATAGCCCTGGCCTCCACCTGTTTCCCGGAGCCAATGCTCCAGGGGCGTGAGCGGGCAGATCCAGCCGGTGAATTCAATCAGGGATCCCCAAGCCGCCGCAGGAAGGTGGAGCCACATCACCCACCGCCATTGCAGGATCAGCAGTCCTCCGAACAGGACAAAAAGAACGAAGAGGAAATGGAGAAGAACGAGAAAATCGGCCAGCCGGTGATAGAACAGCGTCGACACTCCCAGTCACCTGGTCCTACGGAGAGATGCGGGGGCCACGGGTTGAAAGAAGGGAAGGGCGGTCGGTCCGCGATTCAGGAGGACGACGGCGAGGCGGCTTGAGAGAACCTATTGGATCTCAATCGCCCCCCCTTGCAGATCGATGTCCGCGTCTTTCAGCTCCATCTTGTTCCCGACGTGCCACTGTTCGGCCGTCACCTCGGACACCGTCCCGCCCGGCAAGTAAAATTTGGCTTGCGGGATTTGGATGCCGGTTTCCCCATCTTTTTTGACGAAGAACACCACGCCTTTCAGCGTGTTATCAATTACCGTCACCGATTCGGGGTCGGCCCGGAGCTCGAAGCGGTCCTGGTCATTGGACGCCCATGCGTTGCGCTCCAGCTTGGCCACCTGCGACCCGGCAGGGTTGTAAAGCTGCATGCTCAAGAGGATAGCTCCGTCGTCAACCTTGTGTTCCACTTTGATCAGGTCTTGGTCCTGTGCCACAAAAGTGCCGTTCGTATTACGTAGTTGATTCGAACCGATTGAAATATCCATGGTTGTTCGGGTTCCGTTGTTTCAATGTGGGTGTGTATTCATCTTGGCCAGAAGCCCTTTCACCTCGATGGCAGTGATGAAGATACCGACTTGAAAAGCGAGGGTCAACCGGCAGTGGGACGGCAACCACCGGCCGGTGATCCTGCCCGTTCGTTTGATTTCCTCATGGCCCTGCGTTACACCTGTCACGTCAACGAACTTTTTCTCAGGCGAGGGGGAACGATGCAAGTTTCATTGATCGGCATGGGCGTAATGGGAACAGCCATGACCGAGCGGCTGATGACGCTCGGCCGTGACGTCGTGGTGTATAACCGAACGGAAGAAAAATGCACGGCCCTTCAACACCGGGGCGCCCTCAGGGCACGGTCTGCCGCAGAGGCGGTCGAGGCTTCGACGTGCACCATCCTCATGTTGGCCGATGCGCAGGCCATACGGGATGCCTTGTTCTCCTTGGAGAAGCCGGACTTTCAAAATCGGACGATTATTCAGATGGGGACGATCGCTCCGTCTGAAAGCATCGCGCTCGGTCGGGAAATTCGAACGGGCTTAGGAGATTATTTCGAGGCGCCGGTCCTCGGGAGCCTTGCCGAAGCGAAAGCCGGCCGCCTCCTCGTCATGGTCGGCGGAAAAGCCGAACACATAGACCGATGGCACGAGGTGTTGAAATGTTTTTGCGAAGAACCCTTGCTGGTGGGGCCGATTGGGCAGGCGGCTGCCTTGAAGCTGGCCTTGAATCAACTCATTGCGTCCCACATCACGGCCTTTTCTTTGAGCCTGGGCTTGATTCAGCGGTCGGGCGTCGAAGTCGAGACGTTCATGAACGTCCTGAAGCAGAGCGCCTTGATGGCGCCCATGTTCGAGAAAAAAATTCCGCGTCTGTTGACCCGTGACTACACAAGCCCCAACTTCTCGACCAGGCATCTTTTAAAGGACGTCGAGTTATGTCTGAACGCGTCACGCGACGCGAACCTGGCAACCCCGGTCCTCGCGGGCATTCGCGGGATCCTGGAAGAGACCGTCGGGCAAGGCCTGCAAGACGCCGATTATTCGTCGGTTTTCGAAGCCGTTGTTCCGAAGGACCCGTCGCCCCCGTTGTCGCCACACTCATCTGATTCGGGATGAAGAAAATACCGTACCCCGTCAACCTGCACCACGGGCATGATCAGCCCCTGTTCTCGGCCGTCGTGAGAAAAGGCATAGATGATGGATTCCCAGGGAAGCAGCGTGCCGGTGAAAAGGATTCTGATTCCCACCGGTTCTCCCTTCGCGCGGCTGCCTTGAAGCGTCTGAAGTCCGTCCGGTGAAGGCGCGGCCACCATTTCATGAGGCAGTCTCAGGGGTTTGAATCGGACAAGGCCCCAGGCCGTTTGAGTGAACTCCGGTCCCATGACCACGCTGAATCCTCGTTGGGCTTCATGGTATTCACCCAGGACGCCGGACCACCAAAACGCCACGCGCCGGCTCAAAAGTGGATGCCCCTCCCGTTCTGCATCACGTTGCCGGTTGAAGTCAAAGAGCTTGGTCCCGAGTTCTTCACCGGGCCGGTCGTGCAATTGATCCCAGTCCGGCGGCTGCTTGTCCAATTCGTTGAGAAACGATTCCTGATCCGCGGACGTGAGAAGGGCGCGAACGGATGCGTCGGTGAAAAGGGCGCGAGCTTGAGGGAGTTGCTCCAACGGTTGAATGCCCGATGGAGGGTCGGATCCGGCGATACAGTCAATGGAGAGGAACAGAGAAAAGACAATCGAAGGCAGAACGTAAGACACGATAGGGGAAAGCAACGTTCGGCGTTTCATGACGACGGCCATGGAATCCGGATTTCGTTCATGAACAGGTGGAAGTTTTTCATGCAGGCCGTGACGGAATCCCCCGCGTGTTGTCGAAGGACGGGAGAGGTTCGTGCCACCAGGGACTGCCCTTGGATCACGAGATAGACGATGGAATCACCGCCAAGGTTTTCGATCAGGTCAATGGTTCCGGCGACCGCCACGTGTCTCGACTCGGGAGGCTCAAAGGTCACGTCTTCAGGCCGGATCCCCAAGGTGGCGATCCCGGAGTCTGCGCCTACTAGGTCGTGAGCCTGAAACGGCACCCTGAGCGTCAACTCTCCCGCGCGGAATTCAAGCTCCCGTTGATGGAGGCGATAGGAGCCCTCGAACATATTCATCGGAGGGCTGCCGATGAACCCGGCGACAAAGGGGTTGCCGGGTTCATGATAAATCTGATCGGGCCGGCCGATCTGCTGAATCCTGCCGTGATTCATGACGGCAATGGTGTTCCCCAGCGTCATGGCTTCGGCTTGATCATGCGTCACGTAGACCATGGTAGTGCCCAAGCGCCGGTGCAATTTCTTCAATTCCACCCGCATTGAAGTCCGAAGGCGGGCATCCAAATTCGAAAGGGGTTCGTCAAAGAGAAACAATCTGGGCTTCCGGACGATGGCCCGACCCATGGCCACGCGTTGCTGTTGACCGCCTGAAAGTTCCCTGGGCTTCCGGTCAAGCAGGTCGTGAATTTCCAATAATGCGGCGGTTTCCGCAATGCGCGCTTGAATGACGGCCTTGGGTTTCCCGCGCATTTTCAAGCCGAAGGCCAGGTTTTCTCTGACCGTCAGGTGCGGGTAGAGGGCGTAGTGTTGAAAGACCATGGCGATGTCACGGTCAGAAGGAGGCAAGGCATCGACGCACCGTCCTCCGATGTGCACCGAGCCACGGGTTTGCGGTTCGAGCCCGGCGATAATGCGAAGCAACGTGGATTTGCCGCAACCCGACGGACCCAGCAAGACGACGAATTCACCGTCACCGGCTTCAAGTGACACGTCATGCAAGACCGGGGTCCGGCCGAACGTTTTCTCGATGTGTCGCAGCACAAGTCCGGCCATGCGTTACCCTTTCACCGCACCGGCCGACAGGCCGTTGATGATCCTGCGTTGAAACAGCAGGACGATGATGATTAACGGTAGCGTGGCGATCACGGAGGCGGCTGCTATTTCTCCCCACGGCATGGTGAATTCTCCTTGAAAGAGGGCAATGCCCACCGGAAGGGTTTGATGTTCGGGGTCGGTGAGAATCAGCAGAGCAAAGAAAAACTCGTTCCACGCATAGATAAACGTGAGGATGGTCGCGGTAAACAGCCCCGGCGCCGCGAGGGGCAACACGATTCTGTACAACGCTTGCCACGTCGTGCAGCCGTCGATCCGGGCGGCTTCTTCCAACTCGAAAGGCAGTTCGTGAAAAAACGTGGTCAGGACCCACACCGCAAGCGGAAGGGTCAGTGAGACATAGGGCAGGACCAGCCCCCAATGGGTATTCAACCCGCCGAGGCGTTCCAGGATTTGCCACACCGGTCCCGCAATGACGATATGCGGGAACATGGCCACACAGAGGAGCCCACCCAGGATCCACGCTTTTCCCGCCATTCGCAGCCGCGCCAGGGCATAGGCGGCCGGAGTCGCGACGACCAGGGCAATGACGGTGGTGGCACCGGCAACGATCACGCTGTTCCGGATGTAGTATAACAAACGATGCTCGCTGAGCGCCGACGTGTAAAAGCCGAGGCTGCCGTCAGGCCACCAGGTCGGAGGAATCGCTTCGACTTGGATTTGTGATTTGAACGAGGTCAGGACAAACCAAAGAAAAGGACACAGGCTGCCTAGTACGGCGAGGAGAACCCCGCCAATCAACGCCGGGCGTAACGGTTTCGTCATGCCGGCTCCCGTTGCAGGAGTTTGGACCCGACGGTACGGACGTAGAACAGGGAGAGAATGGCCAGCGCGACAAAAACCGTGACCGAGATCGTGGTCCCATAGCCCACGCGTCCTTCGGTGAAGAGGGTCTTATAGCCGTAAAATTGAATCACTTGCGTCGCGTCACCCGGGCCGCCTTGCGTCATGACAAAGACGAGGTCGAAGACCCGAAACGCATCGATGGTCCGAAACAACAGCGCCGTGAGGAGCGCGGGTTTCAGCAGGGGAAGGGTGATATGCCGGAACCGCTGCCATGCGGTCGCGCCATCGATACGAGCGGCATCGTAGGTCTCATCGGGGATGACTTGTAGCCCCGCCAAAATAAGGAGGCCGGCAAACGACGACGTTTTCCAGACGTCCGCCAGGACAATGGCGCCGAACGCCATCCACGGATCGGCCAGCCACGGGACGTAGGCGTCCACCTGATCGCCGAAGAGAATCGCGTTGACGGCGCCATATTGATCGTTCAACAGAAACCGCCACATCTGTGCAGCCACGACCGTGGGAATCGCCCAAGGAACCAGCACGGCCGCCCGGGTCCATCCTCGCCCTTTGAAGCGTTCGTGAATGACCAGCGCAATGCCCGTGCCCAAGAGCAGTTCCAGGAAGGTTGAGAGCAGGACGAAGCCCAGCGTGACGATGAACGCTTGATGGGCGACGGGGTCCCGGAACAGTTCCGCGTAATTGCCGAATCCGATAAAGGTCCGTTCCGAACCGGGGAGTTCCGAGTACAGGCTCAGCAAAAACGAATCCATTGCCGGATAGAGTGAAAAGACGGCAACGAACGTCAGTGCCGGAAAGACCATCAACCAGCCGGTGGTGCGATCCCGGGTCGATGGCGTCATCGCATCATTCTCTCGCATCACGAACCAAAGCCAAAAACCGATCAATTTTTCGATCGGCTTCTTGGGCTTCTTCCAGAATATTCGTCTCGGGAAAAGCCAACACGCGACTGAAATACCGCTGAAGGACGTGTGAAACGATCGGATACACGGGAGTACGGGGTCGTGGCCGGGCGGTTTGAAAAACCGGAAGGAAATCCTTGTACTGGGGATTGGCGCGGAGCACCTCCCGGTCGGCATACAGCGCAAGGCGTGAAGGAGCCAATGAAGCATGGATCGCAAAGTGTTTCTGCAACTCGGGACTGGTCATAAATTCGATGAAATCCCACGCCTCGTCGGGATGTGGCGAATAGGCGCTGATGCCGTAAAGCCATCCGCCCAAGGCAGACGTGCTCGTGCCCCCGGAGAAACGTGGCAGGGTGGTCACGCCGACCTTCCCCACGATCCGTGAATGCCGAGGGTCATTCGCCAATCCCCACGCATAGGGCCAATTGCGATGAAACACCGCTTTTCCCTGAACGAACACGGCGAGGGACTCGGGTTCCTGGTAGGTCAGCGCGGCCGGGGTCGCCAGTCGTGGAATAATCTGTTCCCGGACGAATTGCACCGCGTGCAAGGATTCGGGTGCCGTCAAATTCGAGCGCCTGCCGTCTTCAGACAGAAATGAGCCATTATGGCCGCCCACGAATTCCAGCATGTCGCACACCAGTCCTTCATACTGCTTGAACTGACCGCTGTAGCCCCTGAGGAATGGCTGCGCGATTTGTTCTCCTTTTAGAACCGCCTCCGCCTGTTGCACCAGTTCATTCCACGTCGAGGGCGGTCGAAATCCGTATTTCCCCAAGAGATCCTTGCGGTAATACAACATGCCGCTGTCGATACGCGAAGGTACTCCGTAAAGATGGTGCCGATAGACGCCCGAGGCGATCGTGGACGGCAAAAACTTCTCTCGTTCGCCGTGGGGAAAATACTCATCAAGGGGGAGAGCCCATCCCGCGGCGGCAAACTCCGCCGGCCAAATCACGTCCATAAAGAACAAGTCGAGCGAAACGTCCCGGTTCTTCAACTTCTGCGTCAGGAGATCGTGATAGGCCGTTGAGGAATGCGGCGCAATTTCCCGTTTGATGCGGACATTAGGGTAAGCCCGCTCAAACCGCTGAATGGCTTCATCCCAGGCTTGGGGATGATCCGCCTTCCACGTGACGAAATGAAGGGTGATCGGCGGTGAAACGGGACGCTCTTTTGTGGCGGGTACTTCCTGGCCATGGGTGAGAGGGAGGTGACCGGCGCACAGGATCGCTGCAATGAAAATCCCGGCTGCCCATGGCGAGAGGTGACGAAGCGGTGAGGACGCTGCAATGGAGAAGGATGCGTGAAGGCCGTTCACGTACAATCGAAAGAGTTCAGATCGGAACAACCTGAATGTTGTTGTTTTCAAAACGCTTCAGCTCGCGATCTTCTGAAATCAAGAAGTCGATGCCATGTTCTAGGCAGACTGCAACAATCTGGGCGTCAAATACAACGTTGCCGGTCGCCTGGCCTTGAGAAATCGCGTTATGAAAGCAAGACCAGTACCGATCACCCGGGAGCAAAAGTCTTACGGTCGGGCTTTGAAGTAACCCATCCAACGCCGCAAGAGCGTTTTGTATCGTGGTAGGAGGGGTAAACACGCGGTGGTGCGTCACGACGCGAAGGAACTCACCCAGGCAAAAAACGGGCAGTCCCCATGGCTTTGTCCCCTCCGCAAGGTTGCGAAGGAGTTGACCGGCTTCCGCGTGTTTCGCCATTTCCTTCCGATGAGCGTGAATGAGGACGTTGGTGTCAAGAGCTCTCATTCCCTGCCGTCCATGGCGTCATAGAGGGAAGTGCGATCGTCGGGGTTCACCCCCGGGAGGAGTCGTCCCTTTTGGGTGGGCCAGCGAAGTTTGTACTTGGAGCGTGTCTGGTTCGGTCGATGAAGGAATTCCTTCAAGGCATCCTGGATGACTTGCGTGACCGTCGTTCCTTCCGACGTGGCCCGGATTTTTGCCGCCTGGTACAGGCGATCGTCAAGGTTGAGAGTCGTACGCATGCAGAGAAGCATATAGCTCAAGCAGAAATCTGTCAATAAACGGCTGATTTAGCTTCGAATAAGGCTGGCCAAGGATTGTCAGTTATGGATAATATACGAAAAATGGCGTTTGAAACTTAGAAAGATTCAACGTGATATACGGTGACCTTGTTAGCCGTACACTTCATCTCTGCCCGGCGACTGCCTGTGCTCTGGCACACGCTGACCGATAATCCAGATGTGCGCCAGACAAGAGTAGGTGTTGATTGTGTTCAAACTTTCAGATCCGTTCAAAAAAGCAGTGAAAAAATCTAGCACCCTCGGCCGTACGATCTCGGAATCCGTGTTTGCCGCAAAGAATCAGGTCGTCGACTTTGGAGCAACGGCAACCGATGTGATTGCCAAAATTGCTGTGAGCGGAGCGAAGTGTGCATCGAAAACCGTTACGGTTCCAGTAAGAAAAATCTTCGATGTCTTGCGGAGGACAAGCCGCGTGAAGGGATCGGCTAAGGAAGTGGAAGGGTATATCATCGTCGAAGATATGCCCGATGCTATCAAACTTTGCTACTTGAACGTCCTCGTCTGGCTTATGTATTTCGATGACCGCCAGATTGATGAACGTGAAGTGTGTGAAATACAGGTGCTGATGACACAACTGCGATGCAATGCAGAATTGCGTCAGGCGGTACGAGCCAATATCAATTCTCCTGGAAGCTTGAATGCCGAAGCGCAGATCATGCAAATGTTGGCGCTGACGCCCTCTGGGACTCAACTGGCCTTGCGTTGCTCTCTGGTCAAAGATGCTATACGGCTGCACCGCGCTACGTCTGCGGGTAACGCACGTGAGCAAATGGGAATCCATCACTTGGCCGGGCTGCTCGACATTGATGATGAGAAAGTTGCGTTCATTGAGGAAGCCTGTACCCAGGACGAAAAGATTCTCATTGGCGAGATGTCGGATGATCAGATCACGGCGGCGGCAAAGGGTCTGGCAGCCAAAGCCTCTGCTGTTGGCGTTCCAGTAGCCGCTGTCTACTTAAGCGGCAGCGTTACCGGACTCAGCGCTGCGGGCATCACGTCTGGCCTCAGCGCACTAGGTTTGGGAGGTGTGCTGGGACTGTCCGCTATGGTCACTGGTATCGGCGTGGCCGTCATTGGCGGAATAGGGGTTTATAAGGGCCTTCAGTGGGCCATGGGAAGTTCCAAGCGGAACAGAGCGTCTCGTCGAGAGTTGATGCTTCACGAGGTGTTGCACATTCACCAGAAGGCTATAGCCAATCTTGCAGAGGATATCTCGTTTTTTGCTGGGCGGCTCGTGGTCCTAACAGTCAAGGTCGACAAAAATCAGGTCATTATTGACAAATTGTCTCGGGAAATAACCGTGTTCGTCGAGTCTCTCGCCCGACTTCGGCAGCGAGAAAGCGGTTTAGAACTCGACTTGGAGGCGGAGGCCCAACGACGGACAGTGTGACAAGATAAGCAAACGCACGCGAGAAGAAAGTGAACGGGCGGCTCTTGTCCAACGGTCACAACTGGACAGACTTCATCGCCACCACGGAAAACTGGAAGAGCATGCCCACGGCCTAGAGGAGGAAACGGCCAAGCAATCAGGCAAAATCTCACGCCTAGACACGCGGATGGATTCTTTGTTCGCAGAGGCCGGCCTTGAACGACCGGACTCAGAACAGACTGCTTCCGTGGAAATCACGGACCAACTACAACCTTCAGCCGCGGAAGTAGCGGGAATCCATAAACGATTGCCGGACCTATCACTTGGTCTTGCGGTGCCGGACATTGCGGACGACTGGAGCGCCTACATTCGAGCCGTCGATTCGTATGTTGCCGAGCATGGCATCGACGTGAACCGCGGTCCACTCGATCAACTCTTGCCGCCGGACCGGGTTGCAGAAATTTGCAGCCGGTTCGAAAAAGATTTTGGTGCCTCACCGTGGGATCGGTTGGACTATGGAGTCGTAACTCTGGCTGTTCTCACCGGTACGCTACTTGACTACTTCCTCGTCGCCACACCTGCCATACCGGGCAAGGATTTCAAGGGTGAGCCTCAACGCGGCAGTCCGGTGACAGCCTGGATGCGAGAACAGTCGAAACGACTGGCCCCTGGGAGCAAGGAGGGCAACTCTTTTCAAAGATGGATCGCTGAACAGACAACTGCGGCCGAGAAGCGGGCAAAGGTACCCTACGATTTAGTCAACAAGGACGGCCTATCATCGAAATTACATCGATTGATGTCCCTTGGACATAGCCCCGATCTTCTTGGTGTTGTGTTCGGGGTCAAGGATATAGTCTGCCGGACCTGTACGTTTGTCGACCAATTCGGTAGGTTTCAGGTAATCGACAGATCTAATTATGGCTACGGTGGTGGGACGGAGCCTGATCTATTGCAGGCACTCGTGAAAGTCATTGCTCACGGTTTTTCCGATGTGTTTACCGCAAAGGGCCTTCCCGCGCCGTTTCTGTCAGTCCTCCAATTGGTTAACGTGAACTCCGGTGTCACCCTGAGAAAAGGAGGTCCCTCGGTCTCCGTTACGCACTTGGTGAGGTACATGTACAGCAATGGATACGACTTACGCCACTTCATGACCATGGCGATCGTACCTTCCATTGCCGAGTTGATCATTCGGACCTATCATACCCTACGAACCTGTAGAAACGAGGCTGATCTCGGAAAGACTGGAATTCGGGGAAAATTCAAACTATCAAAGATGTTGGCCCTCACCCATGGACTTCTGGCATCCGGCAATATTGTCAAGATCGCGTTGTCCAACTGGAATCCGACGGCGTTCAATCTCGCGCAGTTCGGTACACTGGCAAAGCAAATGCTGTCTCTGTTGAAGCTGGCCGGTGAGCGAGATATTTTGATTCAGCAACAATTGGCCGACGGATGGAAAGAACTTCTCGCCGAGAACTCCAAGTATTGACCCGCCCTCTTTCTCTATGGAAGTGGCTCGTGAGCATATACGTCCCGTACTGCTCGCTACCGGGTTCGTCAGAGTTACCAAGAGAAAATATCAGACAAGGCGGGGCAGGCCACCCAAATGAGTGCTGAGCCTTGGAGTAATCCATTCAGATCGGGATGTGCAAAAGAATCTCAAGCAGCGATTTGAAAAGATAACGGTTTTGCCGGAAGAACCCAGGCTGGAACTACGGAAATCCGAATCCCTGAATCCCGGCAAATTGCAGCAACGGCCTGCCAGCGTTCATGCGCGGGAAGCCGCAACTGTCATCGATGAACGCTTGAAGGATCTCCCCCACGTCCATGCCCCGGACATGGGATGCGGTGCCGGACGCCCTGGAAAGTTTTCAAGCGAGACTCAAACGCGAATTTCACGAGACCGTTGAATGGGTCGATGAAAATACGTTGGTAGTCCTGTAAAGAGGGAACAGATTTACCCATCGGCCTCGACGTATCACAAACGGGGAGAAACCATGATTGCGCTCACACGCCGGCCTGCGTGTTCGCTGGTGAATTGTGAAGTCGGGTATGTTCCCCGCGAGGGGATAGACTTGCCCTCGGCGTTCCGACAACATGTCGCATATTGCCAGGCCCTGAGGCAAATGGGTGTGGACGTTGAAGTCCTTCCACCTGAAGAAGCGTTTCCCGATAGCGTCTTTATCGAGGACAACGCCATTATCCTGGATGAACTGGCGGTGGTGACGTCGATGGGGACGCCGTCCCGGCAGGGCGAACCTGCGTTACTATTTCCCGTTCTGGCTCGTCACCGTCGCCTCGTGACGATATCGCCGCCTGCAACGATTGAAGGGGGTGACGTGTTGCGCATGGGGAAACGCTTGTACGTCGGCGTCTCGACACGAACGAATCGCGCGGGCGTGGCGGCCCTCCGGGAGATTGCGGAACCTTTGGGGTACGAAGTGACGCCCATCGGAACGCGGGCGTGCCTCCATCTGAAGACGGCGTGCACGTCCCTTGATGATGAGACATTGTTGGTGAACCCGGTATGGCTCGATGTGGAGGCCCTGGGGTCGTGCCGGTTGTTACCCGTTCCGGCTGAAGAGCCGTTCGGAGCGAACGTCTTATGCGCACACGGGGAAGTGCTCGTCCAGGCATCCTGCCCCTTGACGTGCGCACTGATCGAAGCGCACGGGTATGGCGCCACGCGCGTTGATCTGGGCGAGTTTTCCAAGGCCGACGCGGGCCTCACGTGTCTGAGCCTGCTCATCCCTCCCCAATCACTCCCCCCTGTATAGACCGGGGACATGGTTTACACCTGTTCGGAGACATGGTGAACACTTTAAGCTGCAGGGCTTCACCCCAAAAGGAGGAGCGCCATGCCTTGGAAAGAGGTGTCGCCCATGTCTCAACGCCAC
>MKWU01005086.1_pt1 | contig 14677 bp, 13 predicted proteins | sample 809101 | NCBI WGS metagenome assembly MKWU01 (sample SAMN05860141, study PRJNA318959) | sponge metagenome | host: Aplysina aerophoba | place: Slovenia: Piran, Adriatic Sea, Gulf of Piran | collected 2013-05-07 | reverse complement strand
GTCCATGGCGGGCGCGCTCGCGGATGCCTGCCGCGACACCGGGTTCTTCCATGTCCGCGGTCATCGGGTCGCTCCCCGCCTCATCGGCGCAATGCAGCAGGCCACCGCCGCGCTGTTCAGGCTGCCCGACGATGCCAAGCACGCATTGTGCGCACGCCCGGGCGACTACCGGGGGTACATCCCGCTCGCCTCGCTGGGCGACAACGCCAACGCGGGCGCGGCGGATCGGTACGAGGGCTTCAAGCTGCACCGCGAGGTGGCCGACGACGATCCGATCCGGCGAAGCTGCGATCTCCATGGCCCCAACCGCTGGCCGGCGCAACTGCCCGGATTTCGCGGCACGGTGCTCGCGTACTGGCGCGCGATGGACGCGCTCGGCGGGGAGCTCCTGCGGCTGTTCGCGATCGCGCTCGGCCTCGAAGAGCGACGCCTGCTGCCGGATTTCGAGGACTCGCTCACCAACATGACGCTGCTCCGCTACCCGCCGCTCGAGCGGCCCGGCACCGGTGCCGGCATCCACCCCCACCGCGACATCGATGCGTTCACCATCCTGCATCCCGGGAACGTCCCGGGGCTCGAGGTGTTGACCCGCGCCGAGGGTTGGGTCGCCATCGCCCCGGTCGAGGGCGCGCTGCTCGTCAACGTCGGCAACATGATGGAGCTCTGGAGCGGAGGGCGGTTCGTCTCCACCCCGCACCGGGTGACCAACCCGACCGGCGCGGAGCGCCACAGCTTCCCCTACTTCGCCATCCCGCGCCACGACGTGCTGATCGAGCCCCTGGTGCCCAGGGTGGAGGGCTTCGACCGGCCGGCGGTCGAAGCCGGGTTCATCGTCGGGGAGCTGTACCGGACCAACTGGAAGTCGGCGGCCCAGACCGATCCGGGGGTCGACGCGGGCACCGTAAGGTGAGGGCGGGTGATCGCCTCGAACCCGGTCGCCGAGGACACGGCAGCCGGACGGTCGGGTCGGGCGGACATGTTCTCGATGGCGAGGCGAGTGGATCGTCGCGATGATTTCGGGTGCGTCGAGGCATGTTGCGAGGCGCGAGGCGCGCCGTTGAACCGGGGGGAGTGTTCGATGTCAACACGAAAGACCTGCCTGACCCATTGCCTCCCGATTCTTCTTCTTGCCGGTTGCAGTGCCGGCTACGGGGGCGACGGGCAGACCGAAGCGGAAGGAACCGTCGATTCGCGAAACAGTGTCACCGTGCTCGGGTATTGCGAGGATTTTGCCAGGAAACATGCCGAGAACAATGCTATCGACTACCAGGAGAATTCTGCAAGAACAGAAAAGAAATCGGACATCAAATTGCATCTTTCAAACCTGTTCTCGCCATCGGATTCCGATTTCACATCGGGGTATGCGTGCCATTTTCAGGCAAGGAAGGAAGATGGACCTGTTCACGATATTTCGGTTGGCCTCTTTTTGACGAAAACCTTGCACTTTGCCGAATACACGCAATGGGAGGGGCTGCAAGTCATCCCTATCGAATACGTGGTGGACGAGGCCAACGACAGGGCGGGGTACGGAGTCTTCAAGTACCTGGAGAATCCCTGACAGCAGTCGAGAGGCCGGGTGACGTTCGGAGAAAGGCGAGACCAAGCCGGGCGAAGAAAGCGTTACGTAGGTGGCGCCCGGGCCTATCCCCGCGCAGGCGGGGGAACCATGGTGTCGCGGCGGTGCGGGAGCTCGAACCAGGGCCTATCCCCGCGCAGGCGGGGGAACCGGATCCACGGACTGCGGCACCCACGGGGTCTTGGGCCTATCCCCGCGCAGGCGGGGGAACCCGTGTGCTGCAATTCCTCACGCGCGAGCATCAGGGCCTATCCCCGCGCAGGCGGGGGAACCCGAAACTTCTTCTTGTCGCCCTTGCGCCGGCGGGGCCTATCCCCGCGCAGGCGGGGGAACCCATCGGTCAAGCCACGCGGCGATGTCGTTCCCGGGCCTATCCCCGCGCAGGCGGGGGAACCCATTTGTGAGTCTCCAGTGCTGTCCGCTACCAGGGCCTATCCCCGCGCAGGCGGGGGAACCACGGTGGTGAACTGGAACTCGAGAACCGTCTCGGGCCTATCCCCGCGCAGGCGGGGGAACCTCTTCGAAATCCGGATCGGACTCGAGCGGGAGGGGCCTATCCCCGCGCAGGCGGGGGAACCCGCTCCGCCTCGCGCCGCAGGTAGGCGTGTTGGGGCCTATCCCCGCGCAGGCGGGGGAACCCTGAAATTCCTGTCGCTTGAGGTCCGCGTCCAGGGCCTATCCCCGCGCAGGCGGGGGAACCTGCACGACGCCGGGGCCGAGCCGATCATCACCGGGCCTATCCCCGCGCAGGCGGGGGAACCCCGATCAGCGACCCGAGCCCGGTACTGATCGCGGGCCTATCCCCGCGCAGGCGGGGGAACCAGCTTGCTGCCGGCACACGTCCCACTCGATCGGGGCCTATCCCCGCGCAGGCGGGGGAACCATCGTGTCGCTCTTGTTGTTCGGCATCGGGTAGGGCCTATCCCCGCGCAGGCGGGGGAACCCTCCGCGACGGCGCGGCCGTTCAGCCCGGCCTGGGCCTATCCCCGCGCAGGCGGGGGAACCTCGCGGGCATTTCACGGGGTAGGTAACGGAGGGGGCCTATCCCCGCGCAGGCGGGGGAACCGGAGATAATCCCGCGCGCCCTCCACCCGATCGGGGCCTATCCCCGCGCAGGCGGGGGAACCGACGGCGAGCGACCGGCGCGCGCGGTCGTGCTGGGCCTATCCCCGCGCAGGCGGGGGAACCCGACACCGGAAGGTGGCCGCCGGTGTAGGTTCGGGCCTATCCCCGCGCAGGCGGGGGAACCCGCACCATACCGCGCGAAGCAACGGCCGCATGGGGCCTATCCCCGCGCAGGCGGGGGAACCCGGTTCATTCTCTACTCACACCAGGTCGAGGCGGGCCTATCCCCGCGCAGGCGGGGGAACCCTGTATGCGTGCCAGGTTTTGCAGCGTGTCCTGGGCCTATCCCCGCGCAGGCGGGGGAACCGCCGCCGCCGTGTTCTCCGCGACCGCCATCACGGGCCTATCCCCGCGCAGGCGGGGGAACCGTGATGGTGGCGAGCGAGGTCTTGCCGGCTTCGGGCCTATCCCCGCGCAGGCGGGGGAACCTCCTTCGGCCCTCCTGTCATCCTCGCTGTACAGGGCCTATCCCCGCGCAGGCGGGGGAACCCGGTGAGAGTGCGGGCCTGGGCATGAGTGTCCGGGCCTATCCCCGCGCAGGCGGGGGAACCGACGAGCTGACCGACCGCATCGACCGGGCGCGGGGCCTATCCCCGCGCAGGCGGGGGAACCTGGACGCTCGGGCTGCCCGAGGTGGCCAAGCAGGGCCTATCCCCGCGCAGGCGGGGGAACCTTCGAGAGCGATTTCGACGCCGAGCCGCACTGGGGCCTATCCCCGCGCAGGCGGGGGAACCATGTGGGGCGAGGTCCGGTCCGGGACCAACGTGGGCCTATCCCCGCGCAGGCGGGGGAACCCGCTCCCGCATGGCGATGGCGCGGAGTGCATCGGGCCTATCCCCGCGCAGGCGGGGGAACCATTCTCGCTTGCGCTGACATGCTCAATCCATGGGGCCTATCCCCGCGCAGGCGGGGGAACCGGCTTCCGGGAGCGACTGAACCGGGGAGTACCGGGCCTATCCCCGCGCAGGCGGGGGAACCGTGTGGGCAGACGTCGACCCCGAGGCGGTGGAGGGCCTATCCCCGCGCAGGCGGGGGAACCTCTTTGTCCCGTTCGGGAGTGCGGCCGTGGTGGGGCCTATCCCCGCGCAGGCGGGGGAACCGGGCCGTACCAGCCGGCCCCGAGGTAGATGATGGGCCTATCCCCGCGCAGGCGGGGGAACCCGGCATGTACGGCGTAGCTCGCGCGCCTTCCCGGGCCTATCCCCGCGCAGGCGGGGGAACCTCCAGAGCGATTCGCGCGGGCCTGAGGATGGCGGGCCTATCCCCGCGCAGGCGGGGGAACCGTTCCAGGGGCGCTGTCGATGGGTTCGATGTGGGGCCTATCCCCGCGCAGGCGGGGGAACCCAGCCATGACGGGTCCACCCGGGAGGTCGGTGGGGCCTATCCCCGCGCAGGCGGGGGAACCTTCAGCGGGAGCGATCGGACTCGGACATCGACGGGCCTATCCCCGCGCAGGCGGGGGAACCCCGAATTGGCTACGAAGGAGGAGATATGGATAGGGCCTATCCCCGCGCAGGCGGGGGAACCGCAAGCTCCTTCTCGTAGTCCACCATCGCGTCGGGCCTATCCCCGCGCAGGCGGGGGAACCGCTTCAGGATGGATAGTGCCGGCCGATCGGCCGGGCCTATCCCCGCGCAGGCGGGGGAACCCGATACCATGCTCGCAAAGCACGGACTCTAGCGGGCCTATCCCCGCGCAGGCGGGGGAACCTTAGAATCGCTTGTAGGCGCCTTCCCGTGGACGGGCCTATCCCCGCGCAGGCGGGGGAACCATCAATTACGCGGGCGGCGTACATGGCTACCCGGGCCTATCCCCGCGCAGGCGGGGGAACCCGCGCGCGACGATGCGATCGAGTCGGCGGAGAGGGCCTATCCCCGCGCAGGCGGGGGAACCCTCGGCGCTCGAATCCGAGAGGGACGGGAACCGGGCCTATCCCCGCCCCGGCCGGGGGGACCCCTCGGCGCTCGAATCCGAGAGAGACGGGAACCGGGCCTATCCCCGCGCAGGCGGGGGAACCGCTTCAGGGATCGGATGGAATGGCGCGGTCCCGGGCCTATCCCCGCGCAGGCGGGGGAACCAGACTTCCACGGGCGGCACGGTCACGGCAAACGGGCCTATCCCCGCGCAGGCGGGGGAACCAGTTGGGCCAATGCGCCAGCAGCGGAAGCGCAGGGCCTATCCCCGCGCAGGCGGGGGAACCCGACGATCGATCGCCTTGCGTTCCTTCCTGCCGGGCCTATCCCCGCGCAGGCGGGGGAACCGTGCGCCAGGCGGAGCCGCTTCCGGACTTCGTGGGCCTATCCCCGCGCAGGCGGGGGAACCCCATTGCCAAGCCATTCGGCGGCGAACCACGTGGGCCTATCCCCGCGCAGGCGGGGGAACCTTGGACATCCCGGGCGTGCGCACGGTGCACCAGGGCCTATCCCCGCGCAGGCGGGGGAACCGTTCCAGGGGCGCTGTCGATGGGTTCGATGCAGGGCCTATCCCCGCGCAGGCGGGGGAACCAGCTCATCGGTGACTCACAAGGTAAGGCAATGGGGCCTATCCCCGCGCAGGCGGGGGAACCACCCCCTTGCGGTAGAGCGCCTCGGTGTACAGGGGCCTATCCCCGCGCAGGCGGGGGAACCACGGCGCTCCGCCCGCTTCCGCTCGGCTCGCAGGGCCTATCCCCGCGCAGGCGGGGGAACCGCCGCGCGCTCGACCGACACGCCCAGCCACAGGGGCCTATCCCCGCGCAGGCGGGGGAACCCCTTGTTACCAAGTCCTTGAATTCTTGGCAATGTCAAAGAGCGGGAAGCGAATCGAGTCGCGACTAACTGCGTCTTACGAGCAAGATCCCATCTGCATCCACGACTTCTTTCGGTGGTTCGCCGAGCGCCTCGATGCGGAGGTTCCCTACGGCTGTCGTGTCGCGCCAAACGAGCACAAGCGAGCCGTTGCCCAGCGCCTCCCACCACGCCGTCAGTACGCCCCAGACGCGCGTTCGGACACCCGGCGACAGATCGGGGGCTACGTAAACTCCCGGCGCGATTTCCAACATGACCGACGTGAGAAATCCACGATAGCGATCCTCGACGTTCCGAGTGACGACCATGGCCATCGGCATCGCGCGATCATCCCTCGTCGGGCTGCTTGGCGAAAAGCATCTTGATCCGGTCGATCATCGTGGGGATGACCTGTTCACGGACCAATGCCTTTCCAGTGAGACGGCGGGTGACGCGCTCGATATTCTCCGTCGGTCTTTCGTCGACTCTCTTGGCTGCGCGAAACGCGCAGGGAATCGTCACCGTGTCGCGGTACAGATCGGCGATATCCAAGACGAATGACTGCCCAGGGTCCTCGTGGACGAAGCCCAACTGCGGAATCGTCGCGGTTGCGGCGACGGCAACTGCGGCGGCTCCCTCGACCGCGCTGGATGCATGGTTGAGTGCCTGATTCGGCAGGTCCGCCGCATGCGGCCGGGCACGGTCATAGTGCCGCCCGCGCCACTCCACTCCAATCTGTCGTGCAAGCAGGCGGTAGCTTTCCTTCATCCGCGCACCTTCGATTCCGCGCAACACGTCCAGCGACCGGTGCGGGAGTACCCTTCCCAGGCGCCAAGCGAACATGCGTCGCACGACGTTCAACCGCTGGCCGTCATCGGCCCAAAGGCGTGCCTGCTCGCGGGCCAACCCGGATCGATCGGGGATCAGCGGTGGCGCCGTGTAGAACCGAACACCATCCTCCCCGACCGCCGCGAGAGCGGTACGAGCATGGGCGAGGAGTCTCAGCGCATCGTGGCTGACGGTGGAACCGGGACCAATCATGACCATCGAGACGCCCTGAAGCGGGATTGCGTAGTCTCCGGGGGCCAGCGCGTCAGCCGATGTCCGCTCCCCCTGCTGGAAGGCGAGCGTCCCGTCCCGGGCGGTCAATGCCCCGCGCGCGAGGTAGAGCAGTCCGGCTCGGTCCTTGTGGGGGACCTTCGCGCTATCAAGCCCCAGTCGGCCCTTGAGCATTCAACGCTCCGGCTCCGGTCGATTCGGCGGACGCAGCAGCAACATCCCGTAACCGTAAGCGCGATGTCTTCCCACTCCCCGAGCCAGCAACGCCGCAAAGGAGGTTGGGTCGGTCACTGTCAGGGTGCCGTGAAACGTCGCATCCGGACCTTCCGAGCTTGCGTTGCCGCGGGCGACGCGGACACGACGGAAGCGCGCGAGGCGGCTGGCGTGGCGGTCCAATTCGGCGCCGGAACCGAGCCGTTCGGCGAGCCAATCCAGGTAGACCGCCTCGCGAGATCGGTTTTCTCGGATCATTCCGTCCCGTACTTCCGGGTGGTGACGCAAGGCTTCCAGCAAGTACGCGTCGATCTCCTTGCCCTTCGAGACCCTGCCCGCCGGAGTCTCCAGATCACCTCGCAACCGTCGAACTGGACGGGTACGCAAATCGAACCCCAACCGTTGTCCGGCACGCCAGGCATCAGGCATGGATTTGCTCGCCAATCCGTCGAGTCTCAGCACGTTCAGATGATCCGGCATAGCCTGAACGGCGGCCGTGTCCCGCAACGCCCCTGCTTCCAGCATGGAATATGCGTACAGGTTTCCGGTGGTCATTCGCGGGGGAACGAGCAGTCGAAACGGACCAAGCGCATCCGGCCCGAATACCTCGCCGATCAGGTGATGAAGCGCACGCCCCTCGTCGAAGCCGACGGTGCTGCTTCGTCGCTGAATCCATCCCAATCCGCGTTCGGCGGCCCACCGGGCGAGGTGCTGGGTCGCGATCGGGATGCGGATCAGGTTCAAGCCGGTCATGTTGCGGCGACCGGGGCGACCCAGCCCTCTACCACCCGGCGCGACCCGCTGTGCAATCCGGTGCGCCAGTTCCGCAGGTCCGGCATGTCCACGATTCGGTCCACGTCGTCGCCGGCTTGCGGCCCTTCCCCCAACGGCCATAGCGCACGGTGTCTTGCACCATCACCCGGTGCCCTGCAAAGCGCTTCATGCGCCGTGTCGGCGAAGACCCAACGGGACGACTCGCTTCTCAGCAACGGTCGCGACGGCACGCATGCCTTGCGGCCCAGGAACAGTGGACGCGCGGGCCGATCGAAGGCATCGGCCAGGGCGTCGAGCATGGGAGATTCGTCCGTGGGTTCGAGACGAAGAGCGACGCTTGCCGACACATCGGCATGGTAGTCGCGCTGTCGTCGATGCGGTGCACCATAGCTGGCTCCGGCTCGTCCCTCCGGCACACCATGGGTAGTCCAACCCTTGTCATCCTTCGCGAGTTGCGCATTCTGCATGTCGGTCAATAGCGCTCCTTCCCGCTCCAGCCGCGCTGCGAATACCAACCTGTCCTGGATGGATTGATGTGCGGCGCCGTCCGACCAGCGCCAGCCCAGCGAATTGCCGATCATTCCGGTCAACATGGACGCGGCGGGGAAATCTCGCACCGGGCGAACCTGATCGATCGCCACGCCTCCGAAGGACATCAGAGGCGCTTCGAGGCGCAGAACCAACCAACGATAGTTCACGACGTCGACGGTGCCGCCGGCAAGGCCTTTGCCCAGCCAGCCAAGTCTGCAAGCGAGCCACGTTCGGCACCGGGCACGTCGGTTTTCACCAGAGACATCACCCGCCGCTTTTCTCCGGTGGCGTAGGCTTCGTCCAGCGCGGCCAGATGGGCGGAGAGGGCCGAGACCGCCGCTCCGGCCTCCGGAGCACACGCGGCTCGGTAGGCTTCGGCCAAGCTTCGCGGCTGTCGGTCGCCGGCTTCCAGCAGCATGAAGGATGCTCGACTGTACGGGGCGGTGGAGCCGAGCTTCGCGCCGGGAGAAATCTCTGCGATCAGATAGATCAGGTTGTGTAGGACCTGTCCGGCCAAGTCGGCATCTCCGCTCAGATTCGATATCAATCCCGGCAAGTCGACGACGACATAGCCGTAGTACAGACCGGAGGTCAACTCGGTCTCCTGTATCGTGTCCGCGCCCGGCTCGTCGTCCGATAGATCGTCGACGGCAGTGAAGTAGTCCGTCTCCGCTTCTTCACCATGAACCGTGAAGGCATGAGCGACATGGACGGGCGCGCTTATGTTGGCGTCCGAATCCGAGGTAACCATTCTTCCGAACAGTGCTCCCGTGAGGCCCGCGGGTAGGGTTGTTCTTTCCCGCATTTCGGACATGTTCTTCAGGAATTCTTTCTTCTCGCCCCTTTTGCTTTCCTGCACGCCAGCGCCATCGACCCACTCGCCACCCAGTCGGAAAGCTTTGTCCGCGTCGCCCTCAGCTTCCACGGCGAGACGTATGAACTCCGATGCGAGCCACTTGATCTCAGGCTCACCGAACAAGAGGGTCTGTCTGCTGGACTTATTCGCAAACTTTGACTCCTCACCTCGTGATTTGGGACGATCGGCCTTCTTGGAGCCATACACCGCGAACTGAAACCACGGTTCCAGCGCCAACACCACATCTTCCGGAAATTCCTCTTCCGCACGTTTTCGAGCTGCCGCGATCACGCCGTCCGTCACGAGGTCTCTCGAGCGAGCAGAACTTGTCACGCCATCGATCTCGTGCAGCGCGTGCAGGCTTTCTGCGAAGCGCCAATGGCGCTTCAGGCATTGAGATGACACTCGGGTGCGTAGCGTTCCCCCGTATAGCAAGCGCTTAGCCAGCCCGCTGTCGTCCCGATTGAGGAGCACGGCCGTATAGGGGCTGAGCGTGTGGATTTGCAGAAAGCGTGAGTCAGTCATTCGGTGGCCACCTCCTCGGATTGTCTTGCGGCCGCCTCTGCTCGGTCGAAACGGCGGTAGTAGGGCTCGGCAAGGCGCCGTCCATTGTCCGGCTGAAGCAAGACCAAGGCGATATCGGCGACGTCGACCCCGACATCTCGCCGGTTGTGCGCGATCATCCGAGCCGCGTGCCGCAGCAACTCCGTGCGATGAGGCCCGCGCGCCGACATGAGTCGTGCGAGTCGTGCCTCACTGACGAGCGGGCGGGGTCCGCCCCACTCGCGGTCGCCACCATCGCAAAGCACCTCTCCGAGACGGCGGCGAGGATTGTGCAACGGTGATCGCGTAGCGGGACCACCCGTCGGCGTGAGGATCGCCAGGATGCGCACGATGTCTATCCAGGTCTTCTCGTCCTTGGCTCGACCAATAGTGTCCGGATGCTCTGCCGCCAAGCGCCAGAAGACGGGGGCACACGCTTGCGGCGTCATTCGCCGGAGTTCGGCGAGCGGTCCGGGGTCGAGATGCCCGAGACGGTCGGCCGCCGCAATGGCAGTATCGCGGTGTGCTTCACGTAGCGACATCGACGTCCTCCTTGTAGAACAGTAAGGGATGTTCTCTTCGTAGTCTGGCGTAGAACGCCCGCTGGGCCCTCGCCTCGGCTCTCGGTCTCTGAATTGTCGGGCAGGGAATGGCGGGCAGTGAGGATTTCAACTCGGCCTCGGCTGCATCCCGGAGTGCTTCCAGGAATTCAATCTTGGCGGTTCCCTCTGCATCCGCGTCGCGCATCTCATTGGCGGCGATTCGATTCCACAGGTGCGGAAAGAACAAGCGATCGGCCGCGCGATCAAATCGCTGTTGGGATGGCAATGCGCGTCTTGAGTGCTTCTTTCTGTTTTTCTTCACCTCTTCCGGGCTTCCACCTGCTGACACGATTGAAATTGCGTCCCTCAATGCGACATCAAACACCTTGATTTCATCCATCTGTGCCTTGGAGAACGTCGCGGCGGTAGGGGACGAAAGCAGCGGGGCGACTCTACCCGGCACCGGGATGACTCGGGACTTGAAGCCGTCGGTCTTTCCTTGCCCCCTCGAGAACGCTTCGGCGACGAGAATCATGTCTCCGGTCTCATCACTTCCGTGCTGTGCAAGGAGCGGAACGATGTACTCTCCCGAAAACAGCAGGTTACAGAGCATGGCGTAGTCGAAATCCCGTTCAGCGAGCGTGAAGCACTTCCCTTCCGGATTGTGAATAGGCGCCCACGGATCGCCAAAATTCCCTCTGAACGCCTTCGCATCAATGCGTGATGCCTTCGAGCTACTCTTCACCGCGAACAGCCGGCCGCCCGCCTGGGACAGCCGCACCCGACGGCAGACCTCGATGAACCACGGGTCCAGATCGCGCAAGTCGATCTGCTGACCTTCCGGCCAATCGAGGCACCAAAGGAGTGAAGGCCCGCCCACGACCCCGACTCCACCCTCGCGCGCCGTCGCCAACAGCCGCCGCACGTCTCGCACCCACCACCTGGAAGGATCAACCGAGACATCCCCACGATTTGACGAGACAAGTCCCAGCAATGGACGACTGGAGAATCCTCCGTTCATGCGGGCGATTCCGTAGTTCTTTCTGCCCCCTTGGCCTTCGCAGGTTTGCAGGGACACCAGAGCGAATACCCAATCCTCCGGCGACGCCTGCCTTGCAACGGCCTGCTTCAAGTCGTGGTTGCGGGAGGTGATCAGCAGGTCCAGCGCATCCGGTGTCGCCAATGGCGACCAAGCGAGCCCGCCCGGATCCGGAGGCTGAAGGAATGCGGGCCTTGCCGGTTCCTCGACCACGAGACACCAGGGCGAATCATCCGCGTGGTCCGGTGTCAGCCCCCGAAGAATCGTGGCCCAGTCGGCCGGCTCCCGGGATACGGTGGTTCGCCCCGCCGACCAGAGCGCCAGCGCGCCAAGCTGCACGAGGAACATGTGCCACGCGGGGCGCTGGTGCGGGCGCATTGCCGGGAATCCCCGCACCTCCCCTCTGGCCATCGCCGCGAAGAGATCCGGAAGCGAGACTTTCCTGTTGCCCGAGACCGTGAGGAGCGGATCGGTGAGCAAGTTCATTTCGCCAGCCCTGCGCGCGAGTACCGAAGATACACCTCGCCCGCCGACAGACTCAATCCGTCTTCGTCTTGCGATATTGTGACGCGAACGTCCTTTGCGATTCCACGAGACCAACGTGCCGGAACTGCGATCTTCGTAATGGAGCAACCGAACGGACCCTCGGGTGGGGGATCGAGCGTCAGGATCACGCCCTCGTCTCCCAACCGGGTCATGATCCGTTCATCGGACTGAGGAAATCGAAGGAAGTCGTCAAAAGGCGCTTCACGGTCCAGGACGTTGAGTCGTGCGACCATGCCCTCCGCCGCCCGCTTGCCACCATTGAGGCTGTCGTACCGTTCCCATGCCGCCCCCTTCTGCGCAATCAGTCCGGCGACACGATCGGGGTGAGTCGCTCCCTCCACGAGCGCACGGTTCATCTGCGGGATGCGCCACTCAGGACTCTCGGTGAGCGCCCGCCGAGTCAGCTCCAGTCCCGCGAGGTCGCAGTAGATCCCGTTGAATCCTCCATCGCCCGTCTTCCACCCGCCGAGTCCGTTCTCGAACTCGGGTTTCGTCAGCGGGTCCAGTCCGCTCTCCGGCACCAACACCACGACCCGAGCAGCCTCGAATCCCACGGGTCGCGGCAGCACGTGCCGATGCAGTCGGCCGATACGCTGCAGCAGCACGTCCATCGGGCACAGATCGGTGATCAGCAGATCGGCGTCGATATCGAGGGACTGCTCAAGGGTCTGCGTGCCCATTACGATGCAGCCATGCGGTGTTCGGTCCGCGACGGGGCCGAGCGCCTCCTCGACAGTGCGGTCGAGCAGCTCGCGATCCTCTACCGCGAAGCGACCGTGGTGCAGCGCCGGTCCGTCCGCCGCTTGCATCAACAGCGATGCGGCGCCGGCATCGATCACCGCGCGCCATGTGGCGACGGCCATGGTCACGGTATTGCGGATCACCAGGACCCGTGCGCCCTGCTTCGCCGCCGAGATCGCCCGGCTCGCCACTTTCGCCGGCTCCATCGTCGGCACGGTCTCGGGACGCACCGTTTTGGGTCGCCCCGCCTCCGCTGGTGCGCGCGGCACATGCTCTCCATTCGCCCAGACGGCAGGGTAGGGCGTTGTGCTCGCGGTCTCGTGGTCTGGCAACGACTCGTCGGTCCAGCGCGCCCTTGCAGTCGCACCCAGCGTCGCGGACATCAGCATCGCGTACCCGCCGGTCGCAAGATGTCCGTCCAGAAGATGCTTCAGAATCTCGGTCATGTACGCATCGGATGCGTGAACCTCGTCGATGACCAGAAGACTGCGACTGAGCGCGCTGCCCCGCAGATGTGCATGCTTCACCTGGAGTCCCGCGAGCATCGCCTGATCCACGGTTCCGACGGCGACTGTCGCGGCCAGGAACCGCGTCGCGTGTTCCGCCGCCCATCGTTGAGGCGCGGTTGCCGCATCGTCGTCCCACTTGACGCGCCAATGGGGCAAACGTTGGCCGGAGAATTCTCCGGCACGCAGCATCCCGGGAATCGCGAGCACCGCTTCTGGCGCCGCTTCGCCGAATGCTCGGCGTAGCGCGTTCTGGACGCGATCGTGCAGTTGTCGGGCCGCGGCGCGCGTCGGGACCGCGAAGTAGAGACCCGACACCACACCTGCTGCAAAAAGCTGCGTGAAGCGCCAGAGCGCTGCCTCGGTCTTGCCCGATCCGGTCTCGGCTTCGAGAATCACGAGTCGGGCATCCGAGTCGACGCTGCCTACCGCCGCCTGCGCGGGATTCGGTTCGGGAAAGTCGGTCAGCTTCGGGAAGCTCGGGGGCGGCGTGTCGGCGAGCGCTCGGGAGTCGAAACCGATCGCGGCCAGCGCCCGCGCCGAGGCATCGTGTGCCTGCGTATCGTAATCAGACGCGAAAGGCGCTTCGAACTCGAAGAACCGCGTGTCCGAGCCGATCCAGTCCGCCAGAGCCGCCAGACCCGCGACCTCATGACAGAAACGAGGTGTCCCGGGCAAGTGCTCGCCACCGGATTCGAACGCAGCGGGGAACCATTGCAGTAAGGCATCGCCCATCCTGCGCGCTTCAATCCGCCAGTCGTAATGCGCCAGCGAAGGCCATTCCCGAAGGGTCGGAGCCGGCGGTGGCTCGACCGGGCGACCGTGGTGCGCAAACATCGCTCCCATGAGAGGGGACACCGCCTCGCCCCAGCCCAGAATTCGCTGAATCGTCCCGTGGAATGGGTGCTGCGGCCATCGCTTGGCCAGCATCAGGAACGCCCAGCTTTCCTTGAGATGCCCGGTCGTTGGACGCCGCCAGATTCCGTCCGCCCAGCCCTTTGCCTGAAATCCCGGATGCAGCTTTCCGATGTCGTGAAGGAACACCAGCGCGGCGAGTCGTCGGCACGTCGTCTCCGTCAGTGCGACATCCGCCGCCGCTTCAAGGCGATCGCGAATGACGGGCAGTTCCAGCATTCGCGCAAACACTGCCGCCACGTCCATGGAGTGGTGTGCGAGGGGGTGAAACGCACCGCGAGCCTTGTCAATCTTTCCCCAAGCCCCAAGCATGGGATAGTGCTTTCCTTTCGATGATGGCGTTTGATGGGACGTTAGGGGGTTCCCGGTGCGGGAAGCCTACCTCATGCACCGTCCTGCGGTCCAACACCAACTCGCGCCGTTCATGTTTGTTTTGACGAGGCGAACGTAGCGCCGGAAGCCTGCGATTTCCATCTTCCGGCCGACGCGCGCGGCCTGCTCAGAACCGGCGACATCGGGGATGATCGACGCGTCGGGAATCGCGTCGCCCCATTGCCCCATTGCCCCATTGCCCCATTGAGGGGCAAGGAGGTTGTGGGTTGCGTGCAACTGCACCAAGTCAAGCGTCATGCGCATCACCATCATCGAACGCTTCAGGCCCACCGAAGGGTTGATCTCGAGCCGATTGGGCGATGAGATCGAGTCAATTGGCAGCGCGCCGGTCCGGTAGCACGGGATATCGCCCGGAACTCGCCGGCGCCGGGAGGAATAGTGAGAGGCTTTGGGATGCGCAAACCTACGAGACGCGCGTTGCTGCGCTCGATGGGCGTGGCCGCCGGATCGGCGGCGGTCTATCGGACCATGGACGCGCTCGGGATGCTGGGAACGGGCGCCGCCCACGCGGCGGCTCTCGACCTGGCGCCGGGCTCGGGCAGGGGCGGACGCG
>MKWU01005085.1_pt1 | contig 14677 bp, 10 predicted proteins | sample 809101 | NCBI WGS metagenome assembly MKWU01 (sample SAMN05860141, study PRJNA318959) | sponge metagenome | host: Aplysina aerophoba | place: Slovenia: Piran, Adriatic Sea, Gulf of Piran | collected 2013-05-07 | reverse complement strand
CATTCCGTCCGCAGCCAGCCCTGCCGCGAAAGTCACCGCGTGCTGCTCAGCAATCCCGACATCGAAAGTCCGCTCGGGGAATTCCTTCCCGAACATGTCGACCCCGGTTCCCGACGGCATCGCCGCCGTAATCGCGCAGATGCGATCATCCCTGCGCGCCTCCGCTATCAGGCTCCGGGCAAAGACCTTGGTAAAGGACGGTGCACTGGGGCTTGACTTGATCTGCGTGCCGGTCTCGACGTTGAAGCTGGAGACACCGTGGAACTTGTCCGCGGACTGCTCCGCTGGGGCATAACCTTTGCCTTTCTGAGTGACGACATGCAACAGGATCGGGCCCGGAGTATCGACATCACGTACGTTCTTGAGGATGGGCAGGAGATGGTCGAGGTTGTGGCCATCGATCGGCCCCACATAGTAGAAGCCCAACTCTTCGAATAGCGTGCCGCCGACCACGATGCCGCGGGCGTATTTCTCGGCCTGCTTAACCCTGCTTTTGAGCGCCTCCGGAAATTTTTCGGTCATGACCAGCGCAAGGTTGCGGAGCGAGCGATATCGCTCGGACGAGATGAGCCGGGAGAGGTAGGCGCTCATCGCGCCCACCGGGGGGGCGATCGACATGTCGTTGTCATTCAAAACGACGATGAGCCGCGTGTCCCGCGAGCCGGCATTGTTCAGCGCCTCATAAGCCATCCCGCCGCTCAGTGCGCCGTCACCGATCACTGCGATGACGCGATTGTTCCGGCGCTGCAGGTCGCGAGAGACGGCGAAACCAAGCGCCGCCGAAACCGAGGTCGATGCGTGCGCGGCGCCGAAGGGGTCGTATTCACTTTCCGAACGCTTGGTAAATCCCGAGGGTCCGCCTCCTTGACGTACCTTGCGGATCTGGTCGCGTCTTCCGGTCAGGATCTTGTGCGGGTAGCACTGATGGCCGACATCCCAGACCACGATGTCTTCCGGGGTGTTGAAAAGGTGATGGAGAGCAACAGTAAGTTCGACCACACCGAGACCGGCACCCAAATGCCCGCCAGTGCCGGAAACCACGTCGATCGTTTCGGCGCGGAGTTCGTCAGCCAGCCTCTTCAGTTGGCTTGGGGACATTGCACGCAGGTCGCCAGGGCGCTCGACCTGGTCCAGCAATGGGGTTTTTACGGGCATGGCGCCTCCCTACGTCAGTTTCGACGCATTTGAATATACCATCAGGCTACACGGCAACCCAGATACTGAGTGTAGCCGTTAACTATCTAAAAAAGAAGGAGTTACCCCTTTTTTCGGGCGCTCCCTTGACAACCGTTGTTTATTGTCCCGTCTTGGCTGATTCGCAGGGTCTCGCCAAGCGAGCAGCTTGCGATCTGCAGATAACCGTACTCCCGCACCGTGACTGACGACATCGATTGGCCGTTCTAAAAATTGTAAACCAAGTTCAACTCGATGAAGCTGTCGTCTCTCATCGCATAGTGCAGATCGTCTTTGTCCACACTGAGAAGAGAGACGGCCTCCAAGTGCATGGACCACTGTCCTGTGATGCGCCGGTCGAATTCCAAAGCCAATGCACGCGTGGCGCGTCCCAAGTCCGACAGGAAACCGGCAGTGATTTCCGTGCTCTGGACATCATTGAAGGCAAGGCGCGTGCCTGAGAAGAGATCGTTCTCGAGAGTGTTGGGCGAGCGGTTTGGAGTGGCGTTCCGGCCCCGCCCATCGTAATTCCATTCACCAAGCAAGGTAACATCGGCAGCCGAGCCGAACACGGAATAGAAGGTGTATTCGCCGCCAAAAACGGTAGCGGCATAATCTTGTTCCAAGCCGAGGAGGTTTCGAGCACCGGAGCGTTGAATGGCCTCCAGTTTGAACAGCCAGGAGCCAACTGTCATCTGGGCGTCCAGCCCGAACTGACGGATCTGCGCGTAGTACTGAGTGAAAGCCGGCATGCCGCCAGCGTCGCTGCCCGGCAATAAGAAAGGCTCCCGGCTGGTGCCATCGAATAGACTCACGCCAAGATCGAGCGGCCCGAAACTGTGACTGTAGCGGGAGGCGAAGTCAAAATGCCACTCCTCGGCTGCGCTCTCGTACTCGACACGCTCATTGTCAATGACGAGTGGCAGGCGCAGGCGGCCATGAAGTCCTGAAAATGTGCGAGCGCGGTGATAGGGCAGGCCGAATATTTCCGCCACTCCCCAATCTCCAGACCAGGTGAGATGGACCATAGGTTGGCCCAGCTTGGCCTCTCCACCCGGATGTTCCACGAAGTCAATCTGGTTGACGATATCGACCAGGTGCTGCGATTCAGTGACTCCCCAGAACACCCGGTCTACACCCAGGCGCAGCTCCCATTGATCATCACCGATATCGCCGAGCAGCAGAAGATAGGCTTCCCGCAGATCGAAGTGCGTGCGGCGTGGGTCCGAATGGTCGTAGCGGAAAAACGGCGCCAGTGTGAAGCTTCTGCCAGCGGCATCTTCCAGGTAGAGTTTCGGCTCTGCTACAAAACCGCTCGCCAGCGACCGCTGGCCGGGGAAAGCGCCCGTTTCGGGAAACCATCTGCTTTCGGCGCTGAACCGCCCTGAAAAATCGCGGTTGACAATCTCGGCTTCTGCTCTGATCGAGAAGACCGCAGCCAGAATCCAGATGCTGCCGCTCACCACGCGGCGCCGAGCAAAACTCAGGGGCATCAACGAACCCGTCTCAGCCCGGTTTGGGTGAAGTCGCGTTCGTCGAAGTCGGTTCGGAACTGAAAATCCGTCCAGCTCAGTACGGTGCTCTTTCCAGTGAGATGATTCACCATCGTCATCTCGCCGGCGTACCAGTAACGATCCAGATGCTTCTCGTAGCTTCCAAAGGTGAGAGTCTTCAGATGCGCGTCTTTTCGGTCGTAGTACTCCACTTTCCAGACGCGAAGCTCGTTCCGGTCGCGCCAGACCAGTTGGCGACGGTAGCCCGATCTCTCATCCACCGGGACACGTTCGGAGACCGTGCATGTCAAATCTCCGCAAGGCTCGTCACGCAGATAGCGGTAGCTGAATCTCTCGACCTCCTGGGAACCCATGTCTTCATAAGCGAATTCGCTGCCCATGAATGAGCCCGAACGGTTCGCCGAGCTGATGCGCTTGACCCGCTTCAAAGCTGGCAAATACAGCCACTGCTCGTCTGCGCTTTCCCGATGGGCATGGATCAGCAACGCGGTCTCCTTGACGTCACGCGGCTCGTCGAACACGAATAGGCTCTTGTTGCCGTCTCCCTCGACTTCGAGTACCTTGAGACGGAGTTGGCGCCGGCTCTCACGCCCCTGCTTGTTACGCAGAACCATGGCTTGGCTCGCCGTGAAATTTCCGAATCCTTCTCCGCGCTCGCGGGCCTCGAGCGCGATCTTCAGTCCGGTTTCCTCGGGAGCAGGACTTTCTGCACGGGCCGGCGGCTGAGCAATGAGACAAGCCCACAAGGCCAGGTGAGGAGCAAGAGACAATACCTTCGAGCGTGTGGGAGAAACGCGCATCATAGATTCCTCCGGTCGATGGCTATCAATAGAGCCGGGAGAAGCAGAAAATCGGCTACGAGTGCGAACATCAGCGTGATCGAAACCAGCAGGCCCAGAGCCCAACTGACCTCGAACCCCGATGCGGCAAAGACCAGGAATCCCGCCGACAGGACCCCTGTCGTGGTCCATAACGCTTGCCCCACGGTTCGAAAGGAGGATCGTACGGCCTCCGGCGCAGGGAGGCCCTTCCGCCGGGCACTCAGATATTTGCTCAGGAAATGAATCGTATCATCCACGATAATCCCGAAAGCGATAACGGTCATCACCGAGCCGGCAATGCCCACTCGGCCAACCAGGTATCCCCATAGGCCGAAGCTCATGACTGCGGGAATGAAATTGGGCAGCAGACTGATCAGGCCCAGTCGCACGCTCTTGAAAACCCAGATCAGGATGAACGAGATCAGGGCCATCGCGATGATCGTGCCGCGCAGCATGCTATTGATGTTGCGTAGCGAGAGGTGCGCAAAGACCATGCTGACTCCCGATGCCGGGCCGGCAAGCTGAGGTGAATTGGCGCTGAGCCAAGCCTGCGCGCGTTCATCAATCTCACGCTGTTCCCGAGCTGAGGAATCACCCACCACAACGCTCATGCGCGTAGAGGATTTGGCGACGTCAATGCGGTCGTTGAGGTCACTGCCGAAGGGAAGCGAAAGCTCGTAAAGCAACAGATATTGCGCCGCAAGTTCCGAATCGTCAGGCAGCCGGTGGAAGGCCTCATCGTCGCCGTGCATGTTTTTGTTCAGCCGTTTCATGATGTCCGGAAATGCCTGAACATGGGTCACCTCGGGCTGTTCCCGGTACCACGCTGCAAAACGATCGACTTCGCGCAGATAAGCGGGATCGGTGATCCCCCCTTCACGCCCCGAGTTCAGTGAGTATTCCAACGTGTTCAGACCGGTCAGATTTTCGATGATGAAGTCCGTATCGCGCCGGAACTCGTAACGATCGTCGAAATACCGCGTCCAGTTGTCGCTCAGCTCGTTGCGGGGAATGCCCAGGCACAGAACAATCGCCAGAAGAGAGACGGACCAAAGAAGGAATCTGCGGCGTGCGATGACGAAGGTGCTGAATCGGTCGAAGAAGACGGGTTGTTCCGTGCGGACAACGGACCCGCGCAATGGCAGGATCGAAAGTATCGCCGGCAGCAGCGTCATGGAGTAGACGAAGGCGCATAACACACCGAACGCCACGAGATTTCCCAGAACGTGAAAAGGCGGCGAATCAGAGGTATTCAGGCTGAGAAATCCGATCGCCGTCGTGAGTGTGGTGAGAAAAACCGGATAGGCATTGCTGCGAAGCGATTCCGCAATCGCTTCATTCTTGTCAAGACCATCGCGCATGCCCAATAAAGTGTTCGCGACAATATGGACTGAATGCGCCACGGCGACCGCCATGACGATGATCGGCACACCGGAATTGGTAGGGCTGAACACGGTGCCGATCCAGCCTGCGAACCCCATGGTGGTGTTGATGACGAACACCATTACGACAAGGATGGACAGGGTGCCGAATACCGAGCGCAGCAGAACGCCCGTGGCCACCACAATGACGAAGAACACGATCGGCACCAGGGTTTTGAAATCGTCCTGTGTGGCGTCGGCGAAGGCGCGGTGCATGACGACATCGCCGGTCAGGTGGTAGGCGATATCCGGATAGCTCGCACGGGCATCATCCAGCAGGGCGTTGAGGTAATCGCTGATCTCGACGATCGCGGCGTCTGGATTCTCGGGCAGGACGAAGTTGATCGCCAGCCCGCCTACGCTGCCGTCATGGGAGACCAGACGCCCGGCAATGTCGATGGCGTTCAGAGCGATCGTCTCGATTCGCTCCAGATCGCCATCATCGAGCGACTGCGCGTCGTCGACCAGCGGCTCCACTACCAAGTCGTCGCCGAACGCCTCGCTATGGATGTAGTTGGTGAGCGAGTCGACCCGGCTGGAGTAAGGCGCTTGCCAGGCGGCTTCGGTCAACTCCTCCACCGCGCCCAGAGCTTGTCGGGTGAACACCGAACCCTCACGTGGCGCGATGGCGATCAGTGCCTTGTTGGATACGGCGTAGGTGTTCTCCAGGGCGTCGAAAGCGGCCAGTTGCGGATTGTTTTCGCCGAACAGAATCCGGTAATCGTTCGTGACAGTGATGAAGCGGGCGCCCGCCGTCATGGCCAGCATGAGCAGCACAGCGAGCACAACGACCAGCCATCGGCGGCTCAGAATGGTGTCAACGTAGCGGTCCAACAATACAGGCGTCATGGTCTCGACCATCCCGGATTGGTAGCGGCAACTGAATCGACGTTTCGATGGTGCGGCTTTATCGACACGGTCAAGTGCAGATGATTTCGTTCCATCAACCGGCTGAGTCCCCTTTCCCTATTAGCGGTTGCAGGCGTTTGCCGTACGGAGTTGGTGGCGCCGCAACTACAAGCATCTTCAGCATTTGATTGATTTTGATGCGTATACGTGGTCGGGCATCTTGTAACTCAGCCCCTCATCGTCGTATACCGAGATTTGGAGAAGCTGAGCAAAGTTTTCCGATCTGACGATCTGTCTTCTCTTCAGTAATCGCTGTATGCGTTGTTTCGTCCGGAACATGAACAGCGTTAGCGGTCCTTGCAGGGGAGAGGCCTTCGGGTACTCGAACTGGTCAGCGAGTACGTTTCCCAGGAGTGCTCGTGACATCCGGTAGGCCAAAGCCACTACATTGCCCCTTTCCACCGGATCGGTCACGCCCGCAACGGATGGAATCGACTGGATCAACGTATTTGCTACGGCTATCGAATCGGCATCCGGTGGAGGCTCGCACATATAGCCGATCTTGTATACTCTTTCCGCCCTCGCGCTGTTGGTATAGAGGATGGTTTCAGGAATCCCCATGAGATAGCCGGCGTATCGCCAGACAGCAAGAACACTGTCTTTTTCTTCCTTGCTGAACTTCGCGCCCACCAACAAGGAGTAATCCAGCAGGCGCTTGGAAAAGACGGAAATGGCAAAACCAAGGTGCGCCGCGCTTAATGGCGTGCCCCAAGCTTCGTGATTCCAATCGTCGGATTTCGCCAGCAGACCCCTTATTCGACTATGAACGAAGCGAATGCGAGTCGATAGCTTCCATCCATCTCCCTTTCTTTGCAAGCCCGCGGGAAAAAATATTTCCATGAGGTGGCGGTTATTCTGCTGGAGGCGTCTCTTGGTGGATCCCACACGCCCGGTAATGTTGAAGGACTTGGCGATCAGTGTCGAAAAGCCTTCCACCAGCACCCCGGTGACGAAGGCGACGAGCATGAGGTCTACGTTTGCATTGAAAGCGTGAATCCCTGGACGAAAGGATTCGTACATGAGCCAGGGGGGCTCCTCGATATTCTTGAAGAAGTCGCGCAGGGGCTGCGGCGCCTTCTGCAGAACCTCCTCCTGCTGTTCGATGCCAGCTTCGATGAACCGGTGCAGCTCGTGAGGCGGCATGGAGGAGAGTTCCTCCAGGACCGGGTCCAGTTCAGGATCGCCAATGGTGGTGTGCTTGATGTAGTTGTCGGCGGCCGCTTGATCGTACAGACGGGCTTTCCCGTAACCCTCGATGTACGCTGACGGTAATCCTTCCATCGCAAACACTGCACTTCCGCTCGTGTATTGTCTTGCCCCTGCCGCGGTTGAGTGGTTTCTTAGACTATTAACCATACATGCCCTCAGAGGGGGTTTGCAACGGAGGACAAAGGGTAGCGGCCGGATTGATTTTTCGAGTCTCTCCAAGAGAAACAACCCGGGTCAGATCAAGGTCGGCGCAAAATCGCGCAACCCAGAAACCGTTCGTCCGGTTGGCTCCGGCAAGCCGTTTGACGAAGGAAAAACCGGCATGGACCGCCTGGAACCGGATTGCTCTCCCTCTGCGAATGGATCGCCGTATCGAGGGCGCGAATGCGTCTGAGAAGAAGCGAACCAGTTTCAGTTCAACGGGGAGCCCGACAACAGTCGGTACGGCTGATGGGCGATTCACATACGCGGCTGCCCTCTTGTATCTGTCCTGTTCCGCACCTCACAAGGTCTTCGCCAGAAAAAAAGTCGCTGAGTCACCCCCTCCGTCACGAAAGCCAAAGCGCCGGTAAAGCTTCCGGGCAGGAGCGTTGTCTCCTCTCACCTCCAGAGTCACTTTCCCGCAACCTGATTCGCGGGCTCTGGATTCGACCGCTTCGAGCAACAGACGCCCGATGCCTCGTCCGCGGCAGTCGGCGGTAACGGCCAGATCGTGAATATTGATCACAGGCTTGGCAGTGAACGTGGCGAAACCGGTCATGCAAACCGCAACCCCGACCGCGCGACGGTCCAGCCAGGCGAGAAAAACCACAGTCCCCGGGTGTCTCCTTAGTCCGGGCACCAGTCGCTCCAACACCTGGGCTGTCAGGGGGGCTCCCTGACCGATCGGTAGCCGTGCATACTCGTCCAGCAACTGCCGAACCGACTCGGCATGACTGGAGTTGTTCAGGTCAGCTTCGAAGATTTCGAGATTCATCATATTTTGAAGTTCTTGTCCTGGGAGGGTAGCAACGATGACAACCGGGGGGCGAGCCGATCTCCGCCATCGCCACGGCGATCGGCGCGCGGTCTGCCGAGAACGGAGGACGATGTGCGGGCACTGGCTCAGGAGTAAATTTTTTACCGGGAAATGGCGGAAAATGCTGGGAAGTGGTGGGTAGAGAAGCCGTGACTCTTCGGTGGGTGCGGCGGTCCCGGCGGCGGTTTCTGGTTATATTGTTTTTCGTGCCTTGCGCACCCACGGGGAACCGAACGGCCAAAAAGCCGTGTTTCGTGCTTCGTGTCTCGTGATTCGGGACCCACACAGACATCGCCTCGCCACCTGGTGATGGTCGCGAGACAGGATTCCCGCCTCGCTGTACTCATGCTACGCAGGCCGGGGCGGAAAAAAAAGACTGAAGGGCTTCAGTACCAAGAGGTACTAAAAAGACGTGATTCGTGAAAAGCTTAAAAGCAGTGGCTAGTGACCAGTGGCTCGTGGCTCGTGAAAGCCTTGCAAGCCCTGATTCGTGATGCGCACGGACTTCGCCTCGTCGCCTGGGGAAGAAATGCAGCCTTCGTCGGAGACTCATGGGCGTGATATTACCTGCTCGATGTTTTCTCCACTTTTTTCTTCGCGAAGGGCAGGAATTGCGCCTCGCTGTACTCATACTGGCAGGCCGCCTTCGCCACAGACGCGAGCCATTCGTCGTCGCCGCTCTTTTCAGCGGCTGTTCGAGCCTCGGCCAGCTGCTTATCAGCGACCTGATCATCGCTCTGATGCCGGGCGATGCGGGCCAGGCGAACGGAACATTCAGCGACTCCCGCGTGGATCCCGAGCGAACGGTAGGTGTTGCGAGCCTCTTCCCAGAGCGGGGCGCTGCGTTGCAGTTCGTCCGCGTCATATAGATGAGCGGCAAACGCCCGGATCGCGTTCGCGAGGTTCAACGGATGAGACTGCTCGTTGCTGCGGTAGATGGCAAGCGCCTCCTCGTAGCAAGGCCGGGCCTGTTCCGGCCCACCCTGTTCTTGATGGACGTCGCCCAGATGGCGCATCGTGTGCGCCAACACGAGCGGCTCGGTGTCCTCCCGCATCAGAGCTACGGCTTCTTCGTACGACCGCAGTGCCCCGGCAGGGTTACCCAGCCGCCGCTCAGTCTCGCCCATTTGCCGCAGGGCGACCGCCAACGCCTTGCCCGGGCCTGACTCCCGACAGATCTTCACCGCCGCAAGCAGGTCTCTCTTGGCGTCCGTGAAGCGCTCCTCCTGGTGGGCTTGACGCGCTCGATTGAGCAACTCCGCTGCGGAATGGGACATTGCCAGTTTTTTTCTTCGCCGCCAAGGTTCACATTCGAGTCAAGTTGACGCGGCGATCCGTTGTCCTGCTTGTTGCTCGGAGGCGGAGCCTCGCTAGTCCCCTTCGGCAGCCAGCATCCCGGCCAGCCGCTCGCGCAGCAGGGGTCCATATTTCGGGTCTGCCAGGGCAAACTCCACAAACGTCTCGAAGTAACTCGGGTAATTCCCGATGTCGTATCGATGATCGCCGGGCTGCAGTTTCATGCCCATTACCCGATGTCCTGTCTCGCACAGCATGCGGATCGCCTCGGTCAACCCGATCTCATGATGCCGGTCCGGCTCGAGGCGGCGAATCATATCGAAGATCAGCGGCTCGAACACGTAGCGCCCGACAATGGTCAGATTGCTCGGAGCGTCCTCCGGCGTGGGCTTTTCTACCAGATCGCTGATGGCGAAGATGTCGCCGGCGGTTTCGGGTTTCACGACACCGTAGAGAGAAACCTGCTCGCGTGACGTCGGCTCGACGGCAATGACGGCGGCCGCCTGGTGGCGTTCAAGGACTTCACTCATGCGAGCGCAGACGGTCGACCGCTCCTGTAATCCAATGATCGAATCGCCGAGGGCCACGATGAAGGGGGCATGGCCGACAAACGGCTCAGCGCACAGAATGGCGTCTCCCAGTCCGCGTTGGATGCTTTGGCGCGTGTACAGGAAGCGGGCATTCAGGTTTTCAAACGCGAGTTCGTCGATCAGATCTTCCTTGTCGGTGGCGCTGAGCAAGGCCAGCAAGTTCGGATCGTGATCGAAGTGGTTCTCGATAGCATCCTTGCCACGACCTGTCACGAACAGGATCTCCTGCACGCCAGAGCCGGCCAGCTCCTCGACCACATACTGCACGATCGGTTTCTTCGCGACCGGCAGCATTTCTTTAGGTTGGGACTTCGTCGCCGGAAGCAGGCGCGTGCCCAACCCCGCCACCGGCACGACTGCATTCTTGATCAACGTGGCGTTTCCCTCGAAGAAGCGTCTTCCCACAATACCAACTCGGGTGGGCGGGGTTGGACAAGTGGCCCCAGAGGAAATGCTAGAAAGGCTGAGACGCATCGAGCGTCATGGATTGCCCGGAAAGCTCATCCCGAATATGCAGCTTGCCGCCCTTGAGTTCGATGTCGCTGACGCCGGCGAAAGCATCAGGCGTTCGTGTCCAGAACATCAGGAAGCTCGTCTCGATGGTTGCGTTCGCGGGCAGCCAGCGATAGAGCAGCTCACCGAAAATTCTGTTGTCGGTGATGACGGTGCGTCGCGGAAGGTCGAATGCCTGGGTTCCGAATTCGAGACCTCGGGCCATCATGCCTTCCGGCGGATAGCTTTCCCAGATTTGCAGCCAGGGGAATTCCGACGTCTTGAACACGTAGCCCAGCAACAGGCGTTTTTTCGGATGCAAGGCCGTCACGAAGGCGTGATCTCTTGCGGTCATCAAGTGGCCGGTGTGGTCTAGGGAATGGGAAGGTTTTGGCGCCGCGCGCAGGTCGACTTTCCCGCCTTCCAGCGTTGGGGCCATCGGCCACTCGAATTCGGCCGCGGAAGCCAAGCGGTATCGCCAGGGCCGCTTGCCCTCGCGGTGGGGACGTGTCAGCGCCCGGTTCCGGGACATATCGACGACGGTGACGCCCCGCTCGAGAAACGGCGAACCGATCGTCGCGTGCTCGGCCCAACAGATCGGCCGATCGAACGACAGCAGACTCCGCAGCCTGCTGCGGACGTAGACCACGTTCTCCCCATCAACCATCTCGATGGTGCGGGACAGAACTTCATGGACGCGAGGAAGCTGAACCGCCTGCGTGATGCTGGCCACGCCGCCCTGCTTGGACGATGACTGCGTCACCCAGGGAAGCGTGTGAGCTTCTCCATGGCCCGGCAGGCCGGCGGCTTGCTCTGTTGGCGAGACCGGACCGAACCCGTCGACGCAAACGAAATGCCCGACGGAACCGCCCTTACGGACAGGTTTTCCGGCCTCGATGTCCGCCCGGAATGAATCCCACATGGGATTCATCTTCTCCGCGTCGCCCTTCAGGACAAGACTGACCATCGCTCCGCCGAGCGGGAGAATCTTCAGCTCGATCTTGTCGTTGGACATGACGAGGGCGGGTTGGCCGTGGAAGTCGCCGTCCGTCAGGTAGTCGAGCGGAGCGGCGAGGATCGTTGCGGCGAACGACAACGCGGGCGCCAGAGCAAATCGAAGGGAACGCAGCATGCTCCTCGGATTATACGTCGAGGGGCGCCCGAAGCCGGACCGTGCGCCATGATGCCCTCGGTCGGAGAGAACTCCCGGCTCTGAATCCTGGAAGATTCCGACTGGTTGAATACTTGTCCGAAGACTGCCGTTTCGCCGGATGCAAGGCCGAATCAAATGTTTTCTTCTCCCCCTTCACGGAGGAAGCACCATCCTGGGAGCACAGGTTCGTTGCGGGCTGCGCGGTGCATCCGTACAGAGCCAAGTATCGGAAAATGACCGAGTGCACCGCCTGAGCATGCTTGCGCAATGCAGCGAAGCGTTCCGATGATAGGTGCAGGTTGCGGGGGAATGCCTACGGCAAGCCCAGGAGGAGGAGATGATCAAAGGCGTTCATACGATGTTTTACACTTCCGACGCTGAGGCGTTACGTGCGTTCCTGCGCGACAAGCTGGGTTTTCCGGCGACAGACGTCGGAGAGGGGTGGCTGATCTTCGACTTGCCGGATGCCGAGATGGGCTGTCATCCCATGAAGACAGGCTCGCCATCTGGGACGCACTATATTTCCTTCTACTGCGATGACATTCACAAAACCGTCGACGAGCTCGAACAGAAGGGTGTCGAGTTCATCGATGAGATCACCGACGCCGGCTACGGGCTTGCGACTCGGTTCAAGATGCCGGGGAACTTCTCGGTGGAACTCTACCAGCCCCGCTACACGCGAAAACCTCACCGATCCGGCGATGAGAGTTCCTCGTCATAGCGGCTTCGAGCGAAGCGGAGGTGGAATGCAGGCGCCTGAGTGAGTGTGGAGAGCTGATATCGAGAGTTGCGGATGCCGTTGATTGACATCTATGGATGCGCGTGATACAAGTGGGCTAAGTTCTATGCCAGAACCGCTCCTGCGATTCGTCAAGCCTGAGCTGAAACCGGACATGGTTCCATGAAGACCGGGCTCATCGGTTTCGCCGTACGGCTGCCGGCAGCGGTTGCGATCTTCGCACTCCTGGTTGTCACCACGGCCGCGGCAACCCCCGGTCTGTTCCACGGTGACGATCTGGACCACTGTTGTGAGTTCTGTCACCTCGGTCACCTCCCCATACTGAAGCCGGGCGCGGGCGTCACTTATCAGGCGCCGCCAAGCCTGGCTGCCCCATTCCGGATCGAAGCCGCTCAGCAGCAGAGCCATTCCTCGCTGAGCGTCCGCCATTCACGCGGTCCCCCCGCCTAGACTCTCCTCTTCCAATCTCAAGGGTCCCTTGAAAGTCAGGTGGCCCTTGTCCTAGCCGGATTGCCACTCCGATGGCAATCCGGGCGCTGGCGCACGGCCAGCTCAGGTAGCACGGGAAGGGCTTTCCTGTTGACTTCATTGAAGTTGTTCTGTTGCAGCCGGCCACCAGTCCAAGCGTTCTTCAACACGAAAAATTACAAAAGGAGAGGATCTATCATGCTGTGGAATTCTTACGCGCGTTGCTTGTTGCTGACGGCCTTGTTGGCCTCGCTTGTCCCGACGGCCCGAGGTCAGCAAAGTGGGCAGATCTCGGGAAAGGTCTCGATGAAGGAGACGGGCGGGCCGCTCCACGGAGCGAGCGTCTTGATTGTCGAGCTGGGACGAAGCACCCTCAGCGATGACGATGGATCTTATGAATTCGATCGCGTTCCCCCAGGCAATTATCACGTGGTCGCCCATCTGGAAGGTATCTTCACCGAAGGAGCCAGTCTCGTAACGGTTGCAGAGGGGGGCACAGCGACCGCCGATTTTTTATTGGAGCTGGCGACGGTACGAGATGAGATCACCGTCACGGCTGGCGAGAAAACCGAGACCGCTTTCGAAGCATTTCAAAGTGTCGAGTCGGTAGGCGCGCTGGAACTCGCGGGAACCCCCGATGTCTCCCTCGGCGAGATGCTTGACCACAGGGTCGGGACGGGGATTGCGAAGCGCGGTTTCGGACCGGGAGCGGCCAGGCCGATCGTCCGTGGGTTTGACGGCGACCGCGTGCTCATCATGCAAGACGGCATTCGGACCGGGACGTTGTCATCGCAGTCGGGAGACCACGGCGAACTCATCAACACGACTCAACTCGAACGGCTGGAGATCGTCAAGGGCCCGGCCACGCTTCTGTACAGCGGCAACGCCATGGGAGGCACGGTGAATGCTGTGAGTCGGCACCATGATATGCACAGCCACGCGCATCAGGGATTGAGAGGCTATCTCCTGGGTTCGGGAGGGACCAATAACAGCCTGGGTGGAGCGAGCGCCGGTTTCGAATACGGGATCGGGAAATGGATGATCTGGGGACAAAGCGGCGGCCTGCGCAGCAGCGACTACACGGCGCCGTTTCAGGGCGAGATCTACAACAGCCGCTCCCGCATCGCCAACGGCGGTGGGGGTTTTGGCTGGTACGGCAGCAAGACGTTCTTCAGCTTTGAGGCACAATACGCCGAGGGTTCCTATGGCGTGCCGTTCGTTGCGGATTTCCATGGCCACCATGAGGACGAGCACGGCGAAGAACACGAGGAAGAAGAAGGAGACGAAGATCACGAAGAGGGTGAGGAAGAGGAAGATCACGAAGAAGAGGGCGACGAAGAAGATCATGGGGAGGAGGACGAAGACGAAGAACATGACGATGATGAGGACGGGCACGAGGAAGAGGAGGAGCTCGATCGCGTTTCGCTGGACTCCGCTCGTACGCACTATCGCTTCAACTGGGGCCTGAAGGATCTCGGCGGGGCCATCGACAGTTTCACGCTGAAGCTGGGCTACACCGACTGGAAGCACGACGAGGTCGAGTTCTTTCAGGACGGCAATTCCGTAATCGGTACGACGTTTAGCCAGCAGCAGATTGTCTACCGAGGGGTCTTCGAGCAAGGCCGTGTTGGTAAGTGGAGCGGCCGTTTCGGTTTCTGGGGAATTGATCGCGAGTATGAGGCTGTGGGTGAAGAGGCCCTTTCGCCGCCGGTCAGCCAATCCGGCTTTGCGGTCTTCGCTCTTGAAGAAGTGGACTTTGAAAAGGTGAAGTTTCAGTTTGGCGGAAGGCTGGAAACTCAAAAGTACACGCCGGCATTCTCAGAACGTGGAATGGAGGAAGGGGAGGAGCATCACGAAGAAGAGGGGGAAGAGTA
>MKWU01005084.1_pt1 | contig 14677 bp, 13 predicted proteins | sample 809101 | NCBI WGS metagenome assembly MKWU01 (sample SAMN05860141, study PRJNA318959) | sponge metagenome | host: Aplysina aerophoba | place: Slovenia: Piran, Adriatic Sea, Gulf of Piran | collected 2013-05-07 | reverse complement strand
GGGAGGGCGCGCGGATGAAGGCGAAGAACCCGCCCCGGACGGACGACGCGCACGGTCATCTGATGAAGTACGGCCCGGAGCCCAACCACTGGAACGAATACATCCACTGCGCGTACACGGGCCATCAACGTGAGGCGATCTTCCTGACCGGCATCCCGGACATCCGGGAGAGCCTTCCTCACGCTTCGGCTTTTCGGTAGCCCGGCGGCGAAGCCAGCCCGGGCGGAGCTTGCCCGGCATCCCGGCCGTTCCGGTTTGTGGGGAAGGCGCGGCCGACGCTCTCGGGCATCGGCAAACGCGGCGACCCGTATCTCTGGACGTTGCTGATCCATGGGGCGCGCTCCTCGCTGCGCTACGTGTGGAGGCGGACGGACGGCGCAGCCGTTGGGCGCTAGCCATTGAGCACACGCCTCCGGGCAGCACGACCGTGGCGTCGTCGCGCGGACGCCGTGGGCGGCCACATTCTCCAGCAGGTTGCGGGAGGCGCGGCGCAACGCCACCGGCCGGCATGCCGCAGGCCCCGACCGGAGTCGGGCACGGCAAGTTCGTGGCCGAGATCCGGGAGGTCGGCGGCCACGATGTCGATCAAGGCATTGGAATCGGCTGTCCGCGGCCCTTCCTGCCGCATGTCCTCGCGAATGAACGGGTGAGCGTCGATAGTCGGAATTGACGCGGCGACGGGCGGACTGGATGATTCCTGAGGCCGGCTCACGCGGGAAAGAGAACGGAGCGAAGATGACCGAGACCGTGGTGGACCCGTCGCGAGCCGTGCGAAGCATTGGGAGCGGCTGTATCTGGACATGGGTGTGTTGACGGTAACGAGGTGAGATGGCCGGGATACCCCGGTGGAGGCTACCGCGAAGGGAATCGGGATTCTGTGCGTTGGCGCCGGTTCACAGGGAGGCGCGTCCTGAGGATGAAGCATGCGATTCGGTGAAATGCAAAGAGTAGGGAGATTCTCGGGTGTCTGGGAAAACCCCGGGTGCTGGCGGGTATGCTGGGAGCCGAGTTCAAGGCCAAGCCGGGTGGGTCACAACTGGTCGGTTTTCGGTAGTGTCGACGCCCTTGTAGAAGCCGCACCCGTGAGCAGAGAAAGTTGTTGTCTTGTCCGAGGGAAGATAGTGTCTGAGACGTACCTATGAAGGGTTACAGGCCCATTCGAAACAACAAGGAGGTAGAGATGACGTACTGGGGGTTCCGAATTGACGTCAACTGTACTGACTATCCAGCATTTTATGAGAGAGAGCTGAAGGGCGGCTTTCTCAGGCAAGGTTGGGGGTCCCGTCCGAACCAGAATCTGAAGCGCCTGGATTCGGAGAATCCTCCGAGAGAACAGGTGGCCAATCTTCGGATGTACAACCATGTGAAACGCGACGACATCGTACTGATCCCTCGCCTGCCACATTGGGACTTGGTGACGATTGTACGGGCGACCGCGGATTGGGATGAGAGTTACGTTTTTGAGATCGACCCGGATTTGCAGGACTACGGCCACAAGTTTCCCGCAGAAGAAATTGCGCGGTTTGGTCGGCAAAACCAGCGTGTTCGTGGCGATTTGAGACGTACTCTCAGGTGTCGTGGGCGTTTCTGGGATATGAGCGACTGCGCCGAGTCTGTGGAGCAGTTGCTACATAGTTCGCCGGAGCAGCTGACCACCACGTATGGTTGGGAGGACCGGTTCGAGGGACCTGTGTCCGCGGTGATGAAATCACTGAACGAGCGTATTGGACAAGGAGTTCACGAAGCGCTGTTGGAAGAGTTCGAGGGCTCCGACTGGGAACACGCGCTAGTTGTAGGGCTCAAGGCGCTGTTCCCAAACTATGGAGTTGAGAGAACCGGCGGGGTCGGCGAAGAGAAGCACGGTACCGATATACTGATCACCATACCGGGACCGCTGGGTACTGGACCGTATGGCATCGCCATACAAGTCAAGGATTGGCGGGAAACGGCCTCCAATGTTGGCGATGCGGTTGCTCAGGTGAGAAGGGCAGACGAAGGCTGGAGGATCTCTCGACCGGAACTTCGGATCATCGACAAGATCGTCGTAGTGACAGGAGCAAATATTCCGGCGGACATTCAGGCAGAAGAGGATGGCGTGACGATCCTCACCCCACAGGAGCTCAGGCAACTGCTGCGCCGGATGGCTGTAGCTATGGCCGCAGCGATGGATGAGTGATGGATGAGTGATGGATGAGGAGGCTCCTGTATGAGGTACGAACGAGCCGGCGACGTCGTGTGCCTCGCCTTTAAGGAAGCCACAGCGGGTTGGCCGGCGAAGATATCCAGGAGGAGTTCTCCGTGAACAGCCGCGCGGCGGAGCGAATGCGTAATGCCTTAGAGGAAAACCCTCGGACCATTGGAGACGGTGGGCAAGGACAACGGCCACCAACGACTTCGCTGGCGGCTTGGTTCACCCGCCCTGCACCCTTCATGCAAGTGTCGCCCGAGGAGTTGGCTGACCTCGAAGCCGCAACGGGGAGTCTGGACCGGGGTCGGGTTCGCGGAACGTGGTCGGAAGCTCCACGACCTCGCAGTCAAGTTGAGGGCAGTATCACACCGCCACCGCGGAGAGTTCGATGCCGCCTTGGGGAGGCTTATGGAGGCGGAAGGTCTCGCCATGCGTGCAGTGCCGCGAGAGAACCTTTAAAGGGCTTTGCTGGCGCTGGAGCGGGATGCCATTACGAGCCGCCAAAAGCTTGAGCTCGGCTACCTCTCCCGGGGAGCGCGGCGGCGGAACCGCCGGCGCGTGCGACCGTACGGCGTGCTGTACGGCAACCGCGCGTTCCTGGTTGGACCGAAACGGATCGGGGAAGGGACGCCATGCTCTGGCGGCTGGCGAACCGTGACCTAGGCAGGTCCAGGATTCGGCCCTCTCGGCCCGAAAAGCGAGCGTGGCGGAGTTTGGCGGAATCGACCCCATTGCACCTGATGCCCATGGACCGGCGAAAGCAGGGCGCTACGGCTGTCTGGGGTGAAACCTGACCAAGGGAGCGGCCGGAGGGTCGCTGCGTAACGAGCACCGTGAAAAGTGTCCCTTGACACTATACGGCCATACCGGCTAACATCGGGAATGAAGATCAGGAACGTGGTCCACAGGGGGCTGCGTCGGCTCATCGAGGACGATGATGCCGTCGGGGTGCAGCCCGCATTTGCCCCGAAGCTCCGGCGCATCGTTTCTTTCCTCCAGGACATGGAACGGGAGGAAGAGTTGCGGACGGTGCCGGGTTGGAGGGCACACAGGCTGAGCGGGGATCGCAGGGGCATCTGGAGTCTGGCCGTTACCGCGAACTGGCGGCTCACGTTCTGGATCGACCGCGACGGGATGGAGATCGTCGACCTCAACTACGAGGATTATCACTGAGAGGTAGACATGAAACCGGTACACGGCGTCCGAATGAAGAGTCCTGTCCATCCCGGCGAGTTCGTGAAATGCGAGATCATTGAGGCTCTCGATCTCACGGTGACTGGGGCGGCGAAAGTGCTTGGCGTCACGCGAGCGGCGCTGTCGGCCGTTCTGAACGAGCGAGCGCGCTTGTCGCCGGAGATGGCGTTGCGAATTGAAAAGGCATTCGGCGTTTCGATGGACACCCTCATGCGTATGCAGAACAGTTACGATATCGCCAAGACCCGCAGGCGGGCGGGCGAGATTGAGGTTGCACAATTCGAGAGAAAGTCGCGCGGCAACAAGCCTCGTGTGGTCGTCCATACCGAAAGGTGAGGGTTGCCTCTGACGCAAGATCTGTAGGCGCCCGCGACACTGTGGAGACGGATGAGAATGGCGAAAGAGTCCGAGACAAGGTGCGGGGGAAATACCGTCCCTCTCGGCCCCGCCCGGGATATGGTTCTCCCATCCGACTATGCTTTCTGTGGGTCTACGCCGGTGGGACGCTGCCATGCGCAAAGTAACTAAGGACGTCCCAGTCGCCCTGATCGACCTCGATCCTGAAAACCCGCGCATTCGTGCCGCAATCGAGCGGCAAGGGATTGAAGATCCCTCCGAGGATCAGCTTTCGTTCTACCTCTCCGCCGCCGTGAACAGCGTTGGCAGCGGGGGCCATGGGTATCGACGCCTCCGAGAGTCCATCAAGGCAGCGGGGCGTGCTTACCAACGAGTGTCACTTATTCGACTGGACGCTCCGTCACTGGCGGGACGAGAGTATCTGTGCCTCGACGGAAACACCCGTGTCGCAATCTACCGCGAACTGGCGGACCAAAGTGTTCCCGGTGATTGGACAACGATCAACGCCGAAATCATCGAGAAAAGTTTGATGACGTGGCGTTCAAGGCGGCTGGGCGCTCCGTTGAACTCCGCCCCAAGCCCAGCGTAGTGCTCCTTCAGTATCCCGACGATCTGCGCTTCGCTGTACCGGCTCTTGCGCATCGGTCCCCTCCTCTTCGGTCAAAGGCTAACCTCTGAGTGAAGACATTCAAGGGGGACAGGTCAGCGCAGCGTACGCGGCAGCGCATCTTGGCGGTCATGAAGGCGGCGATCGCTGCTGGCCAAACGCTGGACAACCCCGCGGGGCACGCCGTGACGGCCGCGCTTCCGAAGGGCGGGTAGAAGCAGCGGCACCAGCGTGCATTGCCACATTGGACGGTGGGGTCTGGACCGTGCCCGCTGAGCGGATGAAGGCTGCTCAAGAGCATCGGGTACCGCTTAGCACTGGTGCCGGCGTCATCGTAGCCGAGGCCCAGCGAAACCGGGAGAACGACTTGGTGTTCCCGTCGGCTACGGGTGACGCATGAGCGATAGCACACTCTCGAAGCTACTTCGTGACCTTGGAATCAACGCCGTACCGCACGGCTTCCGGTCGAGCTTCCGCGATTGGTGCGGAGAAAGCGGGCAGCCCCGCGAGCTTGCGGAGGCAGCCCTCGCGCATACGATCTGGGACAAGGCGGAGGCCGCCTACGCGAGGACGGATCTGCTGGAACGGCGCGGGGAGTTGATGGAGGCTTGCGACTGGCAAGCTGGACCGACTCCAGATTTGGTATGGGTCTTTGACCGGGATAGACGGCGCACTTTGGATTGTGGACGCATGACAGCTGACGGCGGATGACAGGCGCTAGGAGCAGCGGCATGGAGAACGAGGCAGTGAAGGATAAGGGCCAGATTGAAGGCATGGCTGATGAGATGGGTGGTCGGGTTCAAGCTGGTGTAGGAGCACGTGGCAACCCGGGATTCGTCGGATACGAGTACCAGATAGACGTGACTGTGTGGCTGGCGCTAGATCTCTTGCTCGGGAAGGCCGTGACGCAGGAGATCGTTGTTGAGCCGCCTAGCAATGAGGACATCGAGGCGGCGGTGAGCGACCCGGGGCGTGCGATGTTGGACTTGGGTTGGCGCGACGAAGCACGGCATCTGGTCATTCAGGTCAAGAGGCGGACAGGTGCGCCGTGGTCGCAGAGTGACTTCGAGCTGGTTGTGGGCGGGCCTAAGAAAGTGAGCCAGGAGGCTGGTCGCACATGGCCAGTGGATTTGCTGGTGTCCGAAGGTCAGGCATTGTTTGTGTTGGTTACGAACGAGGCGTTGTCGGCCAAGTTGCGAGAGTTTGAGATCGGCGGGGTACTCGAACGAGGTAGAGGAACGAAGCTGCCTGGTAAGGCTGGTGGGCATCTCAAGGAAGGGGTGGCGGCAGAGATTGCCAGCCGGATGGGTATCCTCGCGGGAGTCACTGACGAGGCGTTGGAAGGGAGGATCCGCGATCTGCTGCACGGATGCGGGCATGTGCCAGCCGTTCAGAAGGCGCCATGCGTGGAAGCCCTGCGAAGAGAGGTACACCGGCGGATGGTGGGCGAGTTCGAGGGTACGTGGTGTCGGGATGAGTTGATCGATGTGCTCAGACGGTTTGGCGGGGCCGTCTCACCAAGGCGGGAGATGGACCACTACGTGGCTCCACGCTCACTCGAACAGATCCAGAGGACGTTCGACGGTCGCAATGCGGTCGTGATAGCGGGGCCGTCAGGCAATGGGAAGACGCTGACCGCCGACATTCTTGAGCGCACAGTTATTGAAGCGGACGGGCGATTCCAGATTATTGGCGCAGAATACGGGCCGGGGCACGTGCGTCAGCACCTTGCCGACTCCGCTCCGGTTCTGTTTCATCTCCGGGATCCGTGGGGGTCAAACCGGTTGATCCCCGGTGCGGATTGTTGGGGGACGGGCCTGCCCGGTCTCCTGAGCAAGGCCGGACCGGAGAAGCGCTTCATTGTCACGACGAGGTCGGACGTCCTGCGCAGTGCTGGCCCGGGTTTGGTGGAAGAGCTGGCACCCTACACGGTGGCAATAGAGCTTCAGGACTATGGGCCGGAACGGTTGGCGCGAATCTACGACGGATTCGCCGGCGACCTGTCCGGCTACGCTCGGCAAGTGGCCCGGAGCCACCGGAAAACCGCGCTTGACGAATTGAGCCGGCCGTACGAGATAGACCGGTTCATTGCGGCCGTGAAATTGGAGGATAGGGAGAAGCCGCGTCGAGCGGCGGAGATAGTGGCGGACTCCCAGATCAATGCGATCTCGCGCGTCATTGCCAGACAGTTGCAGCCGTGGGGAAAGGATGGTGCGGCGAGCGCGGTGATCGTTTGGGCGGTGATCAGTGCCCGAGGGGCAGTTCCATGGCGAGTCGTCGACGATCTGGTTCGGGCAATTCGGCGCATTGACGGTTCGGTGCGCCCAGACGTGTCTGGGCTGGTCGAGTTCTTGGAGGAAGGTCGCAATTTGCGACGGGAAGGCACCGTGCTGTACCTGCATCATCCGCGTGTGGAGGAGGGTCTGCGGCTGGCTTCCATGGCGCATCGCAGTGAGGCCGAGCACGTGCTCTCGTTGGTGTTACGTGCTCTTGTGGCGTTCGATGAGGATACTCAGGATTGGGGCGTGGAAACTGCGCTCTCCGTTCTGGTTGCAGCTTCGAGGCTGGAGGGGATGGACCCTGAGCTGGATGCTACAACGCAGGGCCGGGTGGACGCGCATTTGACGGTCAAAGCAACGAAGACCGGCGGTAGAGGGGACTTCGAGCGGGCGTTCCGGGAACTAGCGGAATTCGGTGGGGCCTCGCATATGCCGAGTCAACTCGCTCGGATGCTGACGGTCGATGGTACTTCGCACGAGGGGGGATGGTCCGGACAATTGTGGCATCGACCGGATGTATCAAGCGAGCACCTCGATGAGTTGGCGCGCCATCCTGAGAATGCAGGGCTATTGGGAAGGTTCGTGCGTGAATGGCTCCCGTTCTCGAGGGTGGACTACGAGAAGGGGCTGACCGCGTTGGTTGAGCGGTTGGCGCCCGGAAGTCAAGAGGCGTTTTGGGATGCTCTGGATACGGTCGCGGGACCGGGCGGGCCAGCGGAGAACATCGAGACGATCGTCGTCGGCGCGTGCGCAGGGGAGGCGCCAGACTTCGACCGCGCGATTGATCGATTTGTGCGGTCGGAAGCGGAGGCGCGAGCGTGGTTGGAGGGGGACTTCGCGGACGAGTTGAGAGCCGCTGAAGAGCATGAGGTCGACGCGGTGGTCGCCGATCACGTAATTGAGGAGCCCGACGAGCAGTTCCACAACGCGGAAGCGGGTCTGGAGGCGGTCGTGAGGCTGCGGTCCGCCGGAAGGGGATTGGAGTGGGCGGTTGGCTACTCCGACGTGCAGCCGGTGATCTCTGCCGTGGCGGAGTTGCTCAAACGGGGGGCGCTTGAGCCGCGCGCGGGGGAAATGGGCAGTCTTTTGGGGGTGGCGACGGGTTGGAGTCGCGCGAAAGTGTGGCGCGCGGCGATGGAGCACTGGGATGATGGTCTGCTGAACGAGCTTTCGTCGTACCTCGCCAAAGAAGGTCTCGAGGGGGGATGGCGCGAGGCATTGGTGGAAGTTGCTGTGTCTCAGATCAGCAGTGGCGAGACGTTGAGCGACTTTCTGGCCCAAGCGGTGCAAGATGCGGTGGCGGGGCGGCAGTTGGAGTTGGTGTACGACATTGCTACAGCTCGAGTCGTGGCTCTCGCAGAACCACGGACCGATCTACGGAAGTTGGCGGAGCGGGTTTGTGGACGTTTCGAGGAAGAGTTGGGTGAGTTAGGACGAGCGCTGACGGCAGTAGTGAGCGGTGAGGCGATTCAAGCGGTAGCGGCTCGGTTTGCGCGTGATTGCGCAGAGCGACTCAAGGCCATTCTCGAAGTAGCGCCGCTGGATGTGGTCGGAGGGCTTATTGGATTAGCCGCTGCAATCGGCTTGGACATCGTGCCGCCGGCTCGGCGACTACTCCGGAGCGGCCAGGCGGAGCATGGCGTGCATGCGGTACAAGGGCTTGCTATGGCCGGCGGGACGGCTGGCGCAACAATGCGTGAAGCTGTTGGTCATGGGCGCTACGTTGTCCGAGTTGCGGCATTGAAGGAGGTGATGTCGTTGGACGTGACGCAAGACCGGTCGTTGGTTGTGGCGGCGGCAAGGGATCGGAGCGCGGACGTTCGTCTAGAGGTGGCACAGGCCATGCGAGAGCGAACGTGGCCCGAAGCGGTGGATGCGCTTGTGGATTTGCTTCTGGACGAACGCGACTTTGCCATCGATTACGGAACCGGGGCCTGGTCGAGGTTCAGTGTTGCTAGAGCAGCCGCGCATGCGTTGGGTGAGTACGACGAGCTGCCGCAACATGCCGTGGAGGGGCTTGTGGCCACGGTGCGCAGGCGTTCGAAAGACCCATTTGTGGCGTGTGCGGCGGTGTCGGCTCTTGCTGGTCGCGACGGCTGGGGCGCTCCCGAGGCGGTTTCGTGGTCTTTGGAGACAGCAGGCATGGCGGATGCGCCCCGTCACCGACCGTTGGCTCAAGCGGCCGCGTGGGCGGCATTCGACGGCGTTGTGGCTGGCAAGGCGATGGACTTCGGTCCCGTGCAAATGGCGACGGCGCGAGAAGACGCAGCCGCGATTGCAGGCCCGCTATTGATGGCAATTGGCATGCAAGGGGGAGCGGCACGGACGAGTTTGTTGGCGGACCTTGGTGACGTGACTGAAGATGGGCGTGCTGCGTTGGTTAGAGTGGCGGCCGTAGTGGCGCAGAAGACCGATGGACTGGTACTTGAGGCCCATGAGAAAACGCTAGTAGAACTTCGCAAAGTAGAGACATCCGCGCAGCTGGGGGAAGCGGAGCGGGAAGAAGCGGAATCGTGGAGTTTGGGGCTTGACGCCGAAGATGAGTTTGAACGGTTTATGCGGTGGCTCATTTGCGGGGTGTCTGATCTGCCAATGGCGGGCGAGGTTGCGGACGTGCGAGCAGTGGATGTTCCAAAACGGATTCCAGTAATGACGATGCGGTCGCTGACACCCTACAGAGAGCGGATACCGCCTGGGTCGGACGATGGGCTGTGAGGCTTGGCTGAGCTTCGTACTGGGGCGAGGCGGCTATCGAAATCCGGAGCAATTCGTGGCTGACATTGACAGTGTGACGCCAGCGTCAGCACAAAATGGAACGCGGCGGAGCCGACGGTTGCCGACCACAGGTCGCGGGAGACACATGGCCTCGGAATAAGGCTCCTTACTCTTTCCGCCGCTTCGACAAGGTGCGCATCAGCAAGGTGGACGTAGCCGTCCGTGGTCCGGTGTCGGCGATGTCCGACGGCCGACTAGCGGCATGGCTTCGCCCGACAGGATGGTCTGGCTGGCACTGCTCCCGGCGTCGATCCGTCGCGCGATTTGCACGGCCAACTGTGGTGTGGGCATCGGCTCTTACCATCCCACGCTGGTCCCAATGGCAAGATGCTGAGGAACGCTATCGGGAGGCAACGGTTCTAAACCGAAACAGTACTGAGATCCGTACCTATCAAGAGCCGAAGTCCTGATGTGCCGCAAAGGACAGGCCGCGTTTAGCTACCAGCATGATCGGACCCTTCCTTCTCGAGGCGCCACTGGTCCGACTTTGGATCCCTGTGTAGTGTGTATTTGTCGGTGGTCGGCAGTATTGTCCTTGCTGTAAGCGGTCGTGGATTCGTTGAGGATTGTGGCATATGACGTGCTCCCCTTGATTGTCCTCTGACTTGAGAGGTTGGTGTTAGCCCAGAGCGGAGGGGAACATGCCCAAGGGGAATTCAGTAGCCGACACCGGATCCAACCGATAGTAGGTCGTCCCTAACCAGGAACCGCTTGCGCTCCCCTTCCTGTGGCAAAAAGCAGGACTGGATGTCGGGGGGAATCGGGATGTAGACTTGGTTGGCGACGAAGATGGTGCAAGTAGGGAAGCGCCCGCCACCGGGTTCGTCGGAAATCAATGTGCGCGATTCGAGGTCGTAGTAGAGCCCGTATTCCTCGGAACGGTGGGCGAAGATGAACAACACTCTCTGGCCCCCCCACACGATTGATGTGGTGTGCGGCTGAAGGAAGAACTCCGCCTTGTCCTCTTTCGCCTTGTGGCCCAGCGCCAGGAAGCACCTGTATCCGGTCAGCGCGGGCTCGGCGAGCGGAATTGTCAGCAGCTTCGCGCTGCAGGACACGTCCGAACGGATGATCGCCGGAAGCGCTTCGAGTGACAGCATTTCGTCCTGGGTGTCGCTTTTGAGCGCTTCCTGATTGGCCGCCACGTCGGGCAGCACGTCTCCCATGCTCGCTGCCGACGCAAAGTCCAGCACCTGAACGTCGTTACGGGAGATGGCCATCGCCCGCTTTATCGCCTCCGCGACGGCGACCCGGTCGTTCCGAACGTCGTCCCAGAATGTTAGGTCTGGGAACTCCTGAATATCGTCCCTCTCGTACTCGATTGCTTCTCGCCTGCGACGGATCATCTGCAGAAACGCTTGGGTCCCTTGAGTCTGGCTGTTCGGGACGTAACGGGAAATGCGTTGGAAAATCACGCCCCGTACGAAGTCGATGACCATGGCCCCAAACGCTGAATACTCGTTCTCGTACAGTCCGACGATCACCTCGATGGCGCTCAGGTCACGCTCGATGGTGACCACTACGCTCCCGTCGTGCTTCTCTGCGAACACTGGAATCCGGTGGCTGATGTGGCCGAACCGTACCTCCGATGACAAAAGGTAGTCCTTTTCGAGAATCGACTGGATCCGGAACAGGATCGCGTATTCCGAGCGGCTGTACTCCGAGCCGGGCAAGACCTCCGTAACTTGTGGCTCGTCCGAAATCTCGGAGATATGGCCGCTGCAGAACCGCTCAATGTACTCGCGCTCGCACCGGCGTCGCGGATCGTAGCGGGCAATCAGAAGCAGTGGTGACTCATCGCTGGACAACTGGTCGACCAAGCCACGGTCCGTTCCGGCATAGCTACGATAGTGCCTTTCCGTGTCCGCTCGGATGACGCCTAGTTCGAGACGTTCGTCGGTATCCGTACCGATCCGGAGCAGCTCGCACAACTCGTACCTCGAATTGCTCACGACCCACCTCATGAACGCTGAGCTGGAGTCGCACTCCGGCCTCCCTGATAACAGTCGCGACACGATTTCATCCACGTCCGCGAGCATCGACTGAATTAGCTGCATGCTCGTCGATGTCAGCGCCTCGCGCCCGGCCGTGGGGTAAAGCTCCATCAAATCCACAACGCCGCCGAACTGGTAGGCCGTCGCCGCGCCCACCGTCGCCAAGCCAAATCCGTTCCTGTAGGTACGCAGGCCGGGTGTGTCGCTTCGCAGTGTCATCGAGCCGTGCATTTCTTGGTCCGACCACGTCATGCGGTCCAGCCGTACCCACACGTCGCCGTTCTGGGCGACCGCCAGATCCACGTGCGCGCCAAGTCGGCCCGCGGTCTCGTAGCTCTGTCCACGCCAGGACACTGGCGGAAGGGGTACGATTTCTTCGTCCCTGTGGCCGCTCTCCTGGTTTCCGTTCACGTACACGGGAACCTTTAGAAGCGACACGAAGTCCGATATGTAGCGACGGGCTTCGTCGAGATCGAACTGCCCGTCCGCCGGGAGGAACGCCGTTACGGTGGTGCCCGGTTCGCCAGTGGAAGGCAAAGGCACGAGATCAATGCACTCCTGGTTGATTGACAGGTTCTCCTTGGCCACGCTGCTCCGCGACCGTTCGCCGGTTGCCGAACTCTCCGTTTCCACCTCCAAACGCTCCGCAACGCCGAAGTTTGCCATCGCCCCAATGCCGAACGTCCCTACGACTCCAGCTTTCCTCGCCTCCTCGGTGTTTTTCCCGCTGTTTCCCGCGTACCAATAGTTGGCCTCCAGTTCGTCCGCTGTCATCCCGTTGCCGTTGTCGCTCACGGTTACGGTGTTGGTGCCTATGCGAACGTCGATCCTCGGAGAGAAGCTATCGTCGCCGCGCCTCCTCATCAGAATCGCGTCGAATGCATTCTGCACGTTTTCGCGGAGAAGCGAGAGCGGCGACTGGTAGATGTCTCGCGCAAACAACTCGATCACGCGGTCGCTCTTGACTTGGAGCTGCATTTTCCTCGAGTTCATTGTCGTCTCCCGCTCATAACCCCGAGGCGTTCGACTCGTTCCCGTAGCTCCCGTCGAACATGCTCCGCCAAGGGCGGTCCATCAGACCGCCGCAGATGTGCGAGCGCGTCTTCAATCCTGCCCAACCGAGTCAACGCTTCAACCAACTGGATACGTTCGTCACCAGTTTCGGGGTTCGACAGCACGACCGCCAGTTCGTTCCATCGCTCGGACTGCTCCGCTGCCTGGATCAGCAACCTTCGGCCGTACGGTTCGTCCGTACAGTCGACGCGCGATAGGACATCAAACGCTTCTGTCGAGCGGCCAGCCCGGAGGTGCGACTCGGCCTCGAGAATCAGCTCGCTACGGCGTGTGCGGTCGGTGTCGACCTGTACTCCGTCCGTTGCCTTGGTCGACGAAAGTCGCATCCTAACGAGTCCGTTTGCGAATCCCATCACCCCTGCACTAGGTGCGAAATGGTTTCCCCGCGTCATTTCCCGCACGTGCACCCTCGCTTCTGAATAGTCGTCTGACACGATGACAACGTTGTACTGGCGATTGACTCCTCGAGGAAGGTCCCTCCCTCCTGCGCACAGCGAGCCAGCGGACACCACTGCCATCTTCCGTTCACCTGGAAGATGCACGTAGTGCGAGCCGACCTCCGCGAAGTGCTGATGGCCATGGAGACCGAGTTGAAAACCATGGCCTATGAGCTCATACACCGAATGGATGGAGAGATAGTCCGAGCGATATGATGGCTCGCTGTGCAGTCCGTGATGCCATACTGCGATACGGAGGTTGTAGTATCCCCCTTCGTCATGTACTTGCAGTGCGGCGCTTGCTACCGCAGCAGGGTCGAAGGACGCCTGATGCGAGAAACAGTCGTTTCCATGCAGCGATTCGAACGCCGCCACCAGAATTCGTCCTTCATCCAGCTCGAAAAGGTTGTATCCTGTGTCTCTCCGGATCGGGAACTTGAGCTTGACACCTGAATAGAACCCCTCTACGAAGTCCCAATAATTGTCCAGCCTTCGCGCGTAGGCATCGGGGTTCGAGATTTCGTAGAGCTTCCGTTCGCGCCAGCTCCATCTCAACGGGGAGTTAGGGAGTTCCAGCTGACCGATAAGGTTCGTCGGTACCTCTTTCTCCGCCACTGGCGTCATTCCACTGAACGCCGTGTTCCAGCAGCAGTCGTGATTTCCTGGCACCAGGACTACACGCGAGTGGTCGCCGGCAAAAAACCGCTCGGTCAGTCGAGCTAGGAAATCCCGGGCTACCGCGTACTGTTTTTTCAGGGCGTCGCTGTAGCCCGACTGCCCGAGTTGCACTCCTTCGACGATGTCACCACTCACGATCATCGCATCCGGTTGGCGGATCGCTGGGGTCTCGATCGGAAAACGATTCCGATCGGCCAGCAGCGAAGCGATGAGCGTGTCGTTTGAAATCGGCTCGGGCTCCGACCTGTGCAAGTCCGACAGTTGCAGGATGGAGAACATGTGGCGTCAAGGTTGATCTAGTTGCCGTTCAGCCTGAGGATCGCTATGTGCTTTGCGGAACGGTCGGGTATCGGGTGGCTGGGGTCCACATCGGGCGCCATATCCGAGATGAAATCGTGTAGTGCCGGGCTTCATGCTAACCCTTCGCGATGAGATGGCGCAATGGCTCGGGCGCCAAACAGCGAGGTGCCCGCGACGCGGATTTTCGCCTGGGTCTTGGGCCATCCCGCAGGTCAAGAGTCTCTATTGACGGTGAGGGCCGCCGACGTTGAGTCTGTAGCGCGCGGCAAGCGATGTACACAATTCCGAATGCCGCTGGCGAAGGAGCCCAGCGGACCGATGACGTCCGCTTGCGAGTGAGTTCGCCGTACCTCAAACTGCAACCATGACCTCACCGAGGCCCTCGTGCTGCTGAGCGTCAACGATGGCTGCTTCAACCTTTTCCGGGAGCGGCTCGCCACGGTCCCGGTAGGATTCGATGAAAGCCGTGGCAACGCCCTGAAGGCTCTCCAGCGCCTGCGCACGGGTGTCTCCCCAAGCGCGACAGCCGGGCAAGTCGGGGATCTCGGCAAGGTACTTGCCTTCGGTTTCATCCGATGGATCCCGCAGGACGAATCTTAGCCTGTACAGTTCCATTTCAGCATCCTCGGCTCAGACGCAACGCGTTCAGGACATGGTTTTGTGGTCTCGAAGTTTGCCGGAATTTTCCGGTCGTGGCAAGAAAGGCGGGTGCCCATATGGAGTGACGGGTGTTCCGGCGGAGGGTGATCCATGAGGAGCCGTCAGATTTGGAAATGCCCCCGCGGGGGTGACGA
>MKWU01005083.1_pt1 | contig 14678 bp, 12 predicted proteins | sample 809101 | NCBI WGS metagenome assembly MKWU01 (sample SAMN05860141, study PRJNA318959) | sponge metagenome | host: Aplysina aerophoba | place: Slovenia: Piran, Adriatic Sea, Gulf of Piran | collected 2013-05-07 | reverse complement strand
GCGACGTTCCTGGTCGCCTTCCTGAGCCCGAGCGCCGTGGGGATCTTCGACCCGGGCATCTTCCTGGGCGTGGGGGTGGTGTTCATCGGCTCAGCCGTCCTGGTCGCACTCCCCAGCGCGAGACGGGCGGCCTCGGCCGATCCGAGGGAGGTGATGGAGGGGTAGGAGGCTGTTGAGCGGGCCTCCTTGACGCCACGGGCTCCGGGGGGCTGCCATTTTGGCAGGATTTCGCGGTGCACCCGGTATAGTCTGCCATTCTGGCAGGTTTTTCGGCGCTGCACTCGGTGGACTCTGCCGTTTTGGCAGGTTTTTCGGTGCTGCACTCCGTGGAGTCTGCCGTTTTGGCAGGAGGTCTTGGTGTCGACTTCGCTTGCCCCGATTGAAGTTACACGATTTGGAGGTGCGGGTCCCGCCAATTGACTCCCGCTATTCGGGAGGGGAGTGGACCCGCCGCCGCTCGTCGAGCGCCTTCTTGAGCCGGTCCTCGTCGGGCCTCTGGTAACACTGGAGCACCGTCTGGGCCGTTCTCCAACCTCCCACGCCCTCGTCGTCCATGAGGCTGGCGACCAAGAGGTCGAGGAGCTTGCCCGCGACGGCCCGGCCACGCCGTCTCGGGCGGCACGCGGTACATCGCGGCCCACCAAACGGCCCGGCCCGAGTCGCTCGACCCGGCGGAGCGAGACCCGCTGGTCGGGGCAGTTCGCTTTGCCCGGCCTGTACCGGTTCCGATGGAGTGGACGCCCCCTCCCGGCGGCATCGCGATGTGCCAAGATGGTGCTGAGCGATTGTCGACCATCTGAGGGAGGAGGCCATCCACATGGGAGAGGCTAGCATCATCGGGATCGATCTGGCAAAGCGGAGCTTTCAGGTACACGGGGCGAACGGGGATGGGTCGGTAGCGTACCGGAAGAAGCTGAGCCGCGGGAAGCTGCTGAGCTTTCTCGCCTCGCAACCGGGGTGTACGGTAGCGATGGAGGCGTGCGCCAGTGCCCACTACTGGGGCCGGGAGATCGCGGCGCTCGGCCACGAAGTGCGGCTGGTCCCCCGATCTACGTGAAGCCCTTCGTCAAGCGCTGCAAGAACGACGCGGCTGACGCGGAGGCGATCACGGAAGCGGCGCAGCGACCGACCATGCACTTCGTGGCGGTCAAGACCGAGGCGCAGCAGGCGCAGGGGATGCTCTTTCGCACGCGCGACCTCCTGGTGCGCCAGCGCACGCAGACGATCAATGCGCTTCGGGGTCACCTGGCCGAGTACGGCGTGGTCGCTCCGCAGGGCAGGGCCTGGATCGTGCAGCTGGCCGGGGTTCTCGAGGACAAGGCGTGTGGCCTGCCGGAGGCGGTCGTCGAGCTGGGATGGCTGCTGCTCGAGCGGATCGACGAGCTCGACGAGAAGATCGACGGACTCGACCGGAAGATCCGGACGAGCGCGGGGGAGCACGAAGAGACGGCGCGGCTGATGACGATCCCGGGGATCGGGCCCATCACCGCGCTGGCGCTCGAAGCGTTCGCGCCGCCGATGGAGAGCTTCCGGCGCGGCCGCGACTTCTCGGCCTGGCTCGGTCTGGTGCCGCGGCAACACACGACCGGGGGAAAGCCGAGACTGGGCAGGATATCGAAGATGGGCCAGCGGGATCTCAGACGGCTCCTGATCACAGGAGCCATGGCGGTCGAAGAAGGTGGTCGCGGTGGCCCTCGCCAACCGGATGGCGCGGAGGGTCTGGGCGCTGGCCACAAGGAAGGAGACCTACCGGGTTCGCGCTGCCGCCTGAGCGGACGGCGAAAGGAGAGAAACGAGAGCAAAGGAGCTGCCCGGGAGAGGTGGCAGCAGGACGCAAGAACGGGGTAAGGGCAAACAGTCAGCGAGACGGGATCAGAAAAACCAGTAGGAAAACCGAGGGCCTCAGAAGCCCGTGGTTCCGATTTGGATCTGATCTCACGAACACCATACGGGCCCGCGGCCAATAAGGGTCGCATCAAGAGGCCGAACATACGACAGTACCTGACCAGACTGCCACCAACTCGTCTCAGAGTCCTTGCTTGCCCACCCGGGGGCGTCCACATACGGTTCTTCTGGAGGAGGGGACGGCTTAAACATCATGCCGCCCTCCGGCTGAGCTTCTCGCGGGCACGGGCCGGGGTCATGTACCCGTGGCGCTGGAGAAGCCAGCTGTTGTTGTAGCGCTTGATGAAGGCCCCGATCACCTCTCTGGCCTCCTCGAGGGTCTCGAAGTCGTGCAGATAGATGCACTCCTCCTTGAGCGTGCGGATGAAGCGCTCCGCGACGCCGTTGCACTCCGGCTCGCCCACGTAGGCGGGCGTGGAGCGGATGCCGAGCCATTTGATCTCGGCCTGGAACTGCCTTGCCCGGTACTGCGAGCCCCAGTCGTGCCGCAGACCGAGGCCCAGGGCGATGGCCTTGTCGAAGCCGCCCTTGTGGGCCCGGACGCTGCACTGGCGGACCGGCTTCCAGCGCCGCCCAGCGGTCGCCCTTCTTCGCAACGTGCCAGCCGACGACATCCGAGGCGCAGTGGTCCACGGCCTGGAGCTCTACCCCCAATTGACGGACGGCAGCATCCCAGGACAGGGCTGGCCGGAGATTCGGCGAAAGGGGACCATGGAGACACCGTGGGCGGCGTCTCGAAATGCCTCAACAATCTTGCCGTCGTGCTCCACCTCCACGGTTCCCATGTGGAACACCAATGCACTGTCAGCGTAGACCCGGGCTGGGATATTGTAGAGTCGCGTCGTGTTCTGTATTAGCGCGTGGCAGCCGGTCTCCGGATTGATGATGACGCCGTGGACCTTATTGTCGAAGCCAAGCAGCACCAGGTTACCCCGGTCGTCAAAGGATGGGTAAAGGTTGGAAAGCCCGACAGGGCACGTGTTGACTCCCGGACGGTAGTGGATGGCCCGCATTGGTCGACATTCCGTCATCCCCCTGATTCCTTCGGTTGGGAGCGGCAATGCGTGCGCACTGCCATCCCTGTTGTACACGAAGACCGAATCGGCTCCTCGTTCGCTGTGTACTACGACATATGCTTGATCGTCCGTGCAGGCTAGCCGGGACCACAAAACCCGCCAGGATACAGCGTCGAATACGTCACGGGAAGCCGTAATTCTCACGCCCCTCGCACGAACAGGACCGATTTCCTCGCTATTACCGTCGGCCCTACGCCTAACCACCCCCCCTTGGGTTGGCACCGCCGGCTGCCCACCGAAGTCGCATACTGACCACGTTGTCGGTGCGACCGGTCGCCAAGAGTTGATCGGCGTGTCCGCTCTGTCGAATTCGACCACCTTGATGAAGCCGGAGGCGTAGATGCCCCCGTGAGGTGCGACGTCCACGGCACGTGCGCCGTTGGGGAACTCGTGTGGACCTTCTCCTATTGGCGTCAAGAGCGTCCGAAGCCATTCGCCGGTCTCGAGCGAGAAGGCCATGATGCCCTCCGGCTCTTCGGCGTCTCGGACGTAGAGAATGCTCCGCTCCCAATCCACAGCCATGACGTCGGAATGCATTTCACGTTGCCATTCATCGCTGATGATCGTTCGGCCATTCGCAAAATCGAGTTCCACTACCTGCTGCGCGGCCGCCGGTGGCGCAAGCATGATGGCCACGGCAACGGCTGCGGTGAGTAGCAGGCCCGCGGTGCTGAGGACGACTAGGGAGAACTTCCTCATGATACTTCCTACTGTCAGGATGGGGTCGCAGGAGGGCATCCCCCCTGCGACCGTTGTTGGACCGCTCGTCGAGCGAGGGACTACGATAGGGCCTAATTCACTGTCCATCAACACTCTGGTCTTCATTGAAAGCGGTGCTCGGCAGCGAGCGCGCCGTCACCGAAGAGTGACGGGGTGCCCGGTCGTCGCCACCGCCCGTGAGGCCGACGATCGCGATGTCATTCGCGGCTGGCAAGGGGAGGCTCCACCCCCCCTAGAACCCCCGTCCGGCGTGCCGCTGCCAACCGGCTACTCCGGTCGCCACGCAGCGCGACACGCATGAATGGATCCTACCCAGACGTGTCCGAAAATGCCGAATACGCGTGGTCGGTGAAGGGTCAGGGACCGGCTCAGGGCCTTCGACTGGTACGACATCGGAGACCTGCCCGATCGCCCGGTGACGCCTGGCTGGCAGAGCGCTCCGTCGAGACCTATCTTGCGATGAACCGCGAACGACCGTGGGCTCCCACTCCCGCCCGGAGTCCCCCTCATGACAACACCGACTTGCAGGATAGCCGCTCTTTTGACGGTAGCCTCCCTCCCCCTCGCCTGCGGGCCCATCTCCGACTCGCGGAACACGACCGAGACCGTCGTCGAGACCGAGACCATCGGCGACACGACCGTGGTCAGGACCGTGAGCGGAAGCGTCTGGGGCGGGGACGCCAAACTCGTGCCGGAAGTCTCGATCGGCGAGCTGGACGGCGCGGAGGAGTGCCTCTTCGGTTCGGTAAGCGCGATCGCCGTCGATGACGACCACAACGTGTACGTGCTGGATAGACAGGCCCGGCACGTTCGCGTCTTCGATTCGGAGGGCACCTACGTCAAGACGCTGGGCAGGGGACGGCGTTCGCGAATACCCCGCTGTACCGGGATGATCAGGGCCGAATCTATGTGGACATCACCGAAGAAGAGCAACGCTTCATCGTCATGGACTCCGAGGGCAAGCAAATCGACACGATCTCGGCTCCTGTTGCCCCTGCCGACTTCGACGACGACCAATATTACATGAACGCCCGGGTCGAGAGGGGAGACCGGTGGATGTCCGTCGGCGCGACCGTTCCGTTCAGCCCGGATTGGTACTGGACGGTCCACCCGACCGGCCAATTCCTGTCGGCACTGTCCACGGCGTACCGGATCAACCTCGAGCAGGACGGTGGCGTGCTGCGCATCGAGAGAAACCATACACCGGTGGCGGTGTCGGACGATGAACGGAACCGCCATGAGCAGGGGATTCTGAACCGGATGCGCCGGTGGGACGCAGGCTGGAACTGGGACGGTCCCGCCATTCCGGATCACAAGCCGCCCTTCAGGGGCCTTCGCGCCGGCAGCGATGGCCGGATCTGGGTGAGTCTCTGGACGGAGGCGCAACAGGTCGCGAACGAGGATCACGACCCGGGCAATCCGGAGTCCCCTCCGTATACGTGGGTCGAGTCGCTCCGCTACGATGTGTTCGAAGCCGACGGAACGTACCTCGGGGCCGTGGTTCCGCCCGAACGATTCAGCCTTTCGGCTCCTCCCGTTTTCGGTCGTTCCTTCGTCTGGGCGGTTGAGCAGGGCGAGCTGGATGTACATCGGGTGGTTCGCTACAGGATCGCGTTGCCCGGCTCCTGAAGGGGTGAACATCTCGCATGGCCGCGACATGATCGCCTCGGCGGCCACGCTCTGTCTGAGAAGGGAGCGGACGACCGCGCGGCCCACCTTCTCGGGGTGGCAATCCAGATAGCTCACCAGTCACCCGTTTACGCGCCGAGCAATCCGCCGAACTGTGTTCGATATCGAAACGAGCGGTCCCATTATCGGCCACGCCCGTCTTGGTCCTTCATCTGTTGTCATGGCCTCTAACACGTTGCCATACATTGCAATACGGAATATCGCAGCGTCTTGGCACGAAGATTTCCTAACTTCACCATCAAGCACGGTCAGGGGAGAGTCGGATGCGGTTGTCCTGACCACGGGGGGAGAACCCGAAGGAGCGACGCTTGGACATCATTCGCGACACCCGCTCTGAGAAGCGGAACAAGAGGTTGGCGTGGGGTGCCACAGGCATTGTCACGCTCGCCATTGCCGTCTTCGGATGGCAACTGCTTCCATCGGGAGCCCCGACCATGGATACCGCCATGGTCTGGAGCGACACGGTCGCGCACGGGACCTTGATCCGAAAGGTACGTGGCCCGGGCACCCTTGTGCCGGAGCAGATGCGCTGGATCACCGCGTTGACCGCTGGGCGCATCGAGCAGATCCTGTCGTTGCCCGGTGCCCACGTCTCGGCCGGCGATGTCATCATGCGCCTGAGTAATCCGGATGTGGATATGCAACTGTTGCAGGCCCAGCAGCATCTGTCGGAGGCCCACGTGAACGTCGTACAACTGCGAACCAACCTCAAGCTGCAGGAGCTTCAACAGCGTGCCACAACAGCAACCGTCCGCGCAGACTACCTCGAGGCGGAGCGAATCCATCGGATCAATCAACAGCTCTTCAAAGCAAGTCCGGATCTCGTCGCGCAGGCTGACCTGGACCGGGCACGCGAATCGGTGGAAGCCCTCCGGCTGCGTCTGGAAACCGAGGAAGAGCGCCTTGACGTGATCCTGGGCACGTCACAGGAGCAAGTCAGCGCTCGAGAGGAACAGATCACGCGCCTCGCCGATCTGGTTCAGTTCAGCCTGGATCGAATCCAATCGATGCACGTGACCGCGCCGGTGAGCGGCGTGTTGGCGCCGCTTGACATTCCGCTCCAGGAGGGACAATGGGTGCAGTCGGGGCAGGCCCTTTCACGAGTCGTGGTTCCGGGCCGCCTGAAGGCGGAAATCCGCATACCGCAGACGCAAGCCCAGGAAATCGTCGTCGGGCAGGTGGCGATGATCGACACCCGGACGGACACGATTCAGGGGCGGGTCGTGCGTATCGATCCGGCGGTCCGCAGTGGAAGCGTGACGATTGATGTCGCACTTCCGCCGGACCTGCCGCCGTCGGCCCGCCCCGATCTCAGCGTTGACGGCAACGTCATCGTCGAGCGCCTCGACGATGTGATCCACATGGGCCGTCCAACATTTGGGGGAGCCAACCAGCAGATGAGCCTCTTCAAAGTGGTCGAGGACGGGCGGTTTGCCGAGCGAGTCACAGTCCGCCTCGGCGCGAGTTCGGTGAACGACGTCGAGGTGCGCGAGGGACTGCGCCCAGGCGATGTCGTGATTCTGTCGGACATGTCCCAGTGGGATGGATTCGACCGGGTAAGGCTAAGGAGTCGCTAAGGAGCACGATGATGACCGATCAAGCGATCATCCGATTGGACGGCGTGGGCAAGGTCTTTCTGGCCGAAGAGGTGGAGACGCACGCGCTGTTCAACATCAATCTGTCGATACGGAGCGGCGAGTACGTGTCGATTGCGGGTCCATCGGGTTGCGGCAAGACGACGCTCCTGTCGATTCTGGGACTGCTGGACAGCCCCACGAGCGGGCAATACATGCTCGACGGTACGTCGGCTGAGAGCCTGGATGCGGGCCTGCGGGCCCGAGTCCGCAATCAGGCGATCGGCTTCATCTTCCAGGCGTTCAACCTCATTGGCGACCTTACGGTGTACGAGAATGTCGAATTGCCGCTCACGTATCGCGGGACGGGGGCCGCGGAACGAAAGGAGCGCGTGCAGGCATCACTCGAGCGAGTGGGGCTTGCTCACCGCACGCGGCACTACCCGAACCAGTTGTCGGGTGGCCAGCAGCAGCGTGTGGCAGTTGCGCGCGCGATCGTCGGCAAGCCGCTCATCCTGCTGGCGGATGAGCCGACGGGGAACCTCGACTCCCGGAACGGAAGCGCAGTGATGGGGTTGCTCAAGGAGTTGCACGACGATGGCGCAACGATCTGCATGGTGACGCACGATCCGCGATACTCGCACATGGCCGACAGGACCGTCCACCTCTTTGACGGGCAGGTCGTCAGTGAAGACCAAGCGCAGCAGCAAGCGCTGGATTAGGTCGATCCTGACCTGAGGCAAGGCAACCTTATGGCAGCTCGAATTCTGATCGCAGATGACCAGACGGACATTCTTGAAGCTCTCCGACTGCTGTTGAAGGGCGAGGGCTTCGAGACTAAGGCTGTCACGTCGCCAGATGCGGTGCGGCGCGCAGTCGAGAAGGGCGATTTCGATCTGGTGCTGCTCGATCTGAACTACACCCGCGACACCACCTCCGGAAAGGAAGGGCTGGGTCTGCTCGGCGACCTGCGCCAACTGGACGAGACTCTGCCCGTGGTCACCATGACCGCGTGGGCAAGTGTGAGCGGAGCTGTGGAGGCGATGCGCCTGGGAGCGCGCGACTACATCGAGAAGCCGTGGGACAATGAGCGGCTGCTCGCCATGATAAAGACGCAGGTGGAGCTCGCGCGGGCGTTGCGGCGTGCCCAGCGTCTCGAGACCGAGAACATCCGGCTGCGAGGGGAGAGCGCGCCAAGACTGATCGCCGAATCCAAAGCGATGCAACCGGTGCTGAAAATCATCGAGCGCATCGGTCCCTCGGACGCGAACGTGCTGATTACCGGGGAGCATGGGACCGGTAAGGAGGTGGTTGCTCGATGGTTGCATGCAGTGTCGAATCGAGCCGGGTACGACCTGGTCACCGTAAACGCCGGAGGGTTTGCCGAAGGGGTTTTCGAGAGCGAGATCTTCGGGCATGTCAAAGGCGCTTTCACCGACGCCAAGGCCGAGCGGGTCGGCTGCTTCGAACTCGCCCACCAAGGGACGCTGTTTCTTGATGAGATCGCCAACGTATCGCTGCAGCAGCAGGCCAAGTTCTTGCGAGTGCTCGAGACAGGGGAAATCCAGCGGGTTGGTTCTTCGAAGGTTCGGCGCGTGGATGTGCGCGTCATCTCCGCCACCAATGCCAGCCTTGGCGAGTCGGTGGCAAGAGGTGACTTCCGCGAGGACCTCCTGTACCGGTTGAACACGGTCGAGATAGAACTTCCGCCACTTCGGGACCGTCGTAAAGACATCCCGCTACTCGCTCGGCACTTTCTTGGGAGGCAAGCAGCCCGATACGGGCGAGCCATCGTCGCCTTTTCGGCGAAGGCCGAGGCGGCACTTTCGGCGCACGCTTGGCCAGGCAACGTGCGTGAGCTCCAGCATGCGGTGGAGCGTGCGGTGCTGATGGCACGCGGCTCGCGCATAAGGGTGGCCGACCTGCAGCTCCGCGGACGCGAAGGGGATTCGCTGGCTCTAACCGACGTTACGCTGGAGGAGGCCGAGCGGATCCTCATCCGGAAGGCACTTGACCGCCACGATGGCAATGTGACTCAGGCGGCGCGGGCGCTTGGACTCACTCGCAGCGCCCTTTACCGGCGGCTACAGCGCATGAAGGCTCAGGACGATGACTAGGGACCTGGCTCGTCGGATAACGGGTCGGCGCTTTGAGAGCGTCTTGAGGCGGACGATGCGCGACGGGCTGCGACGGCTGCGACGACACCCGGCCTTCAGCCTGTTTGCGGTGGCCACCCTCGGTTTGGGGGTCGGCCTCAACACTGCCCTGTTCTCCGTCGTCCACCAGGTCCTCATTGCTCCGCTTCCCATCCCCGAATCCGAGGGGATCATGATGCTCTCGCAGCGTAACCCGCGACTAGGTGCGGGGCTGAACTCCGTATCCCCGGCCGGCTACCTGGCACTGCAGCAGAGCCTGAGAACCCTCAAGCCCTTGGCTGCGTTTCAGCCCATCGAACTCACGATGATCGATGAAAGGGAGGAACCACGTCTCGTTCGTGCTGCACGGGTAACTCCCAGCTTTTTTCGGGTCGTCCCTACTCACCCGAGCTTGGGAAGGACCCTGGCCGAGGAAGATCTCGTTCCTCCCACCGAGTTTGGGATCCTGGAACACGGAAATGCTGTATTCGTCAGCGAACGGCTCTGGAGGGAGGCGTTCGGTGCTCGCCCGAGTCTTGTCGGTAGATCCATCTTCCTGGAGGGGCGACGAGTCACGGTCGTGGGGATAGCGTCGGCAGGGTTCGACTTCCCTATGCGAACGGATGTATGGGTCCCAATGGTGTTCGGGGAACAGGCGTCCGAAGATTGGGGCAGTTTCCGGCTTGGAGTGATCGGACGCGTCGAGCCGGGCCGCTCGCTCGAGGACGCACAGGCGGACGCGAACGGCGTGGCGTCACTCTACAGGAGTGTCGTCCCGGCGGTGAACGAGGGGCTGACCTTCCCGCTGTCTACGATCAAGGAGTGGCTCGTCCGAGACATCCGCTCAAGCCTCACCTTGCTGTTTGTCCTGACTGGGCTGGTGGTCCTGATCATCTGCGCGAACCTGACTTCGCTTCTACTCGTTGCCACCGTCATTCGAGAGAGGGAGTTCGTGATACGCACCGCCAATGGCGCGGCACCGGGAGACTTGCTGACGCAGCTCATGGGAGAAGTCGCCATCATCGTGGTTTGCGCCAGTGTCGCCGCACTGGCGATGGGTGCGCTGAGTCTTTCCGTCATCAATTTGTTCCTGCCTGAGTCGATCAGCTCCTTCTGGGTGTTCAGTCTGGACCTGCGGTCGCTCGTTTTCTGTCTTCTCGTGGCGATGGGCACGGGCGTGCTGACGGTCGTGTGGCCCGCCCGGCGAGCTGCTGGGCTAGATCTCGCGGCTCGGCTGAGAGGTCTCGGGACGGCGGGCCGAATCGGGAGCCGGGGTCGGGCGCACACCGTCTTCGTATCCGCCCAGGTGGCACTTGCGATCGTGATCGGAACGGCATCGTGGGTCCTGACAGGAGAATACGTGGAGCTACGATCGACCGATCGGGGCTTCGAGCCTGAGGGCGTTGCGGTGGCCGAGTTTACGCTGCCCTTCGATCGGTATGCCACCGTCGCGGACCGAAGTGCGTTCCTCCAGTCGGTGCTGGACCGAGTCGACGCATCGCGTCGGGTGTCGTCGGCCGGTGCCACCATCAGGCTTCCGATCATCGACAGGGTGGGCGGCACCTATGTGCTCCCACCTGACCCTGGTACGGGCACCGAATCCGGCGACATCGCGGTCACCTTCAACGCTATCGCCGGATCGTATTTCCGGACGCTCTCCATCGATTTCGTCGAGGGCCAGGGATTCGACGGCCTGGACGACCCCGCAGCCCCTCCAGTCGCGGTGATCAGCCGGGAACTCAGACGGGTGCTGTTCAGTGATCAGGAGGCTGTCGGGCGGGACCTGGTCCTGACACCGTGGCCCGGCCAACCGCGCCGCATCGTTGGAGTCGTCGACGGGGTTGCCCAGGGTGGCCTAGCCGGGCCGGTCGCGCCCGCGGTGTATGTCCCCTACGGACAGATCGACGGTCAAGTGCTGCCTCATCTCTATGTGCTGGCTCAGGGTGAAGGCCCGGTTGACGAGATCGCGTCAGATCTCAAGAGCGCGATCAACGGCCTTGATCCCGGAATCGCATCCGCCGGCCTGTCTTCACTTGAGCTCCGGCTCGCCGAACTCAAGCGACCGTGGGCAGCCGGCACCTGGGTTGCTACCATCCTTGGTCTCTTGGCAATGGGGCTCGCCCTGTCGGGTGTCTACGCTACAACTGCCAGATTCGTGGCTGCGCAGGCGCGTGAAGCGGGCGTTCGCTCGGCACTGGGCGCCGGCCCGCTCAACCTCATTTGGTTCCTCTCCCGACGAGGTGCGATGTGTTTGATCGCAGGACTTCCCTTCGGGTTGGCCGGTGGGCTGGTAGCGGTCCGGGTCGCTCGGGTTGCACTCCCAGGGGGGGAGGCACCGGGATTGGAAGCCGCGCTCATCGTTTTCGGGGCTGTCGCGCTTGCCGCAGGCGCTGCCATCGTGACGCCAACGCTGACGACGGTCCGGCGTCGTGCGATTGAGTTGATCCAGCACGGCGCTTCGGGAAGGTCGCAATGAGGGGAAGCGGGAGGTCAAGAGCCAGGATGAGGCTTAGATTGCCGGTTGCGCGGCATGACAAGCGGGTTCTCCTCCTCACCGTGCTGGCGGGGCTTCCCGGCGTCATCGCGGCACTCTGGTTGCTGTGGCTGAGCGACCTCGACCCTGTTGTCCGGTGGCCGTTGTCGCTGCTGTTGGTCGCCGGATGGCTCGGGCTCAGTGCCGCTGCAAAGAACCAAGCCGTCCGTCCGTTCGAGATCATCGCCAACATGCTCGCGGCCCTGCGTGAGGGCGACTTCTCGATCAAGGCCAGAGTGGGCGACGCCCGCGATTCGCTTTCGCTGGCCTATCTGGAGCTCAACTCTCTGGAGGAGATCCTGAGGGAGCAGAGGCTCGGAGCCGTGGAGGCCACGGAGACACTGCGCAAGGTCTTGGAAGAAATCGACATCGTGGTGCTGGCCTTCGACCCGCAGAGGGTGCTGCGCCTCGTCAATCGCGCTGGAGAGAGACTGCTCGGGCAACCAGCGAACCCGCTAATAGGCAAGACGGCCGAGGACCTGCGTCTCTCCGGCCTGCTGACCGGGACTACTCCGCGCACTGTGGAGCTTTCGTTTCCAGGTGGGTCGGGCCGTTGGGAGCTCCGACGCAGCGTCGTCCGCCAAGAGGGGTATCCGCTCAGGTTGATCGCGCTTTCGGATCTGAGCCGGGCGCTGCATGAAGAGGAACGCAACGCCTGGAAACGAATCATCCGGGTGCTGTCCCACGAAATCAACAATTCACTCGCCCCCATCAAGTCGATCTCGGGCAGCCTCCACAGTCTCTTGAGTCGCAGCCGGCTTCGCGCCGAGACCAGGGAAGATGTGGAGCGTGGCCTGGCAGTGATATCGTCACGGGCCGAGACTCTGGGGCGGTTCATGGCTTCCTATGCGAAACTCGCCCGGCTGCCAGCACCCAGGCTTGCCCCAGTCTCGATCGGCAGTGTCGTACGGATGGTTGCCGACCTGGAGACGCGTGTGCCAGTGGAGGTGGTGGCGGGCCCCGCGGCTACCTGTCTCGCGGATGCCGATCAGCTCCAGCAAGCCCTCATCAACCTTGTAAGGAACGCGGCCGACGCCACACTTGAGGCTGAAGGCGCACGGATCCGGCTCGGATGGGACGTTCATGCCGACAAGGTGGAAGTCCTGGTCGAAGACGAGGGGCCCGGGCTTGGCGACACCAGCAACCTGTTCGTGCCCTTTTTTACCACGAAGTCCGGGGGCTCGGGGATTGGCCTCGTATTGTCACGGCAGATCGCCGAGAGCCACGGGGGCACTCTGCTGCTTGAGAACCAGGCTGATGGCCGGGGCGCGCGGGCCAGTATCGCGCTTCCCATGGATTCTGACCGTTGAGGGCGGCGGTGTCCGCCCTTCACATGGCTCGCTGACGCCACATGGAGCTGAGAGGAGTCTCCGTATCGGCACTATTTCCGATCCGTTGGGCTTGCGGCTCGTTTCCTGTCGGCCCGGACTGGCTCGCTTTGGGAGTAAACCCAGTAACGCCTGAGGAGGATGACCTACGCTATGCTCGACGATGTCCGCTACTCCGTGAGAGCCCTCTGGAGGACTCCTGGGTTCACCGTCGTGGTCGCATTGGTGCTTGCACTTGGGATCGGCGCCACCAGCGCGATCTTCAGCGTACTGAGCACTGTGGTGTTGCGGCCGATGCCGTTTCCGGCCGGCCATCGGGTCGTGAATCTGGCTTGGAACTACGGTGACTACGTCTCGCCTTCCCTGACGGCAGCCAAGTTCTCTTACTGGCAGGAGCGCACACGCGCCTTTGTCGCGTTCGCGAGCTGGCGGCCGTTCTACGGGCGGGTCGGCGAAGTCGGTGAGATCACTGGCGCTCAGGGCCTGCGCGTCACCACGGACTTCTTCCGTGTCCTGGGCATGTCGCCGACGGTGGGTCGTGCCTTCGCTGAGGAAGAGTACCGGCCCGGGGGGGCCAGGGTCGCACTGGTATCTGCCGGATTCTGGCGCGAGCATTTCGGCGAGCAGGTGGATGTGTCCGGCCGCGTTTCTATCAGGCTGGAGGAAGAGCCCTACACAATCGTTGGGTTACTTCCGCAGGACTTCGCATTCCCTTACGTCTCGGAACCGATCGAGATGATCGTACCCACAGAAGTAGTCGTCGACCCTGCCGACCAAGCCCAGAATTGGCCGGCCATCGCAAGAGTCGGCGAAGACTACACGATCAGTGACGCCAGGATCGAGGTGGCGTCGCTCAATGCCGGGTTCAAGGTGAGTTACCCTCAGCAGGCCTCCGAAGCTGAACCCGGAATGATGCTCGACTCGTTTGCGGAGTTGTACGTCGGGCAGACGGCGAATGCGATCTGGATCCTGATGGGTGCCGTCATGGCCGTCCTGCTGATCACCTGCGCCAACGTTGGCAACCTGTTCCTCGTCAGAGCACTGCGGCGGCGAGGAGAGATGGCGCTTTGCTCAGCGCTCGGCGCAACGAAGAGCCGGATTATGCGCCTTGGCATGGCAGAGGCCATCGCCGTGGCTTCCGCGGCGGGCGTCGTCGGAATCGTGTTCGCAGTCTGGGGCGCCAATGTGCTTGTCGCATTGGCGCCCGTCCGGCTGCCGCTTGCAGGCTCGATTACGGTGGACTGGAGAGTTGTGGCGTTCACGATCACGATCTCGCTGACTGCTGCCACAGTGGTGAGTCTGGTGGCCGCGTGGTCTGCGGTGCGTGGGGGATTGTGGCGGGCGCTGAGACAGGGTTCCCGGACGACGACCGGGCAGCGTCGACTACAGGAGGTGCTCGTATCCGGGCAGACGGCACTCTCGACCATCCTGCTCGTGGCAACTGGTCTGCTCTTCACCACCTGGTCGAACCTCAGGCAGGTCGACCCCGGATTCGATCCCGAAGCACTCGTCGCCGTGAAACTGCCGATCAGACCGCCCAGCTACGACACCTCCGAGCGGCTCGAGGAGTTCGCGCAGGGAGTGATCGAGGGTGTGCGAACCTCGGAGGGCACTGATCTCGTCGCCGGAGCGAGCAGTCTCCCTTTTGAGCGGGGCCTGAACTTCCCGATTTCAATCGCGGGACGTGATGAGTTCGGTGGCTCGGTCGAGCTGCGAAC
>MKWU01005081.1_pt1 | contig 14683 bp, 10 predicted proteins | sample 809101 | NCBI WGS metagenome assembly MKWU01 (sample SAMN05860141, study PRJNA318959) | sponge metagenome | host: Aplysina aerophoba | place: Slovenia: Piran, Adriatic Sea, Gulf of Piran | collected 2013-05-07 | reverse complement strand
CCATAACAACTTGTCCTTCGTGTTTTTTTAATAAATCTCTATTCTTTTTAGTCACATATAAAAATTTAGATACAAAACGAATATTATCACCCTCTTTGTGCACAATGATTGTTGCAGAGATTACTGCTGATAAATCTTGCGTGCTTGGACTACTTAGATATAAAGCAGCGCGCTTGCTTTGGCAAAGTGCAAATTCAAAATCTGCCTTTTTCGCCCTGCCATCAGCATCGCAGTGCACTATCACTGGCGTCACTATCAGTTTTTTATCTTGATGCTCAGGATCCAATCCATCATGTACATCTCGCCACACTCCTGGCATATCACCGTCATAAGGAAGCACAACACAACCTGGCAAACATTCGCATTGCACAAGGCAATAATCGAGTTTATCAATCATTTGTTTGAGATCAGATCTTTCAGGATTCAATTTCTGATGCATCTTCTTTAGGAAGTGTTTTGAGAGACAACCACGGCTTGCATCTCTTTCCCTGCCCATCAAAGACTGAGCAATAACTCTTCCATTTCTGGCAATTGTACTGCAAAGAAACCTCAAAGCCAAATACATATCATTGCCCCAAAAATCACCCCGAAAAGCAATGAAGTCTTCAATTAGCACAGTAGTATCTCCATAAATCATCTGTGTATAAGCATCATCTAGAGTATCGACATCGACGAAGCATAGCGCCCATGTTACACGATTGTTATCTATCTCTTTTTCAAATTCCAAAGTGTACGCTGGTATTGCAGGCAATCCATCAGGCACCATGAAGTTGATAGCAACAGTTTTTCGAGCATCTAACTCTGACCGCACTTTTTCACGCAATTGACTAGCACCTTCAGCAGCAACTTTCTCGATGTATGCACGACTGAGCACGGTATTCTGATACTGTCTGTAGACAGCATCCTCCAGATAACTTGTAACGGTTGTACACTTCGCCGTGCATCCATCATCAAAAGTATATGGAGTACTTGCCCCTCCTTCATAACTCGTAACAAGTACCTTCTGTTGATATTTAACAAGCTCGCGGTCCTCTATCGTTGCACCTTTAGCAGCAACAAGCATACTGCAAAGGCAATAGAGTGGTATTATAACTTTCATTGTTTACTCTTTCTTTTTGATTAGTATCTAATAAAATTTATAATACATTTTTATAAAATTGCCAACACTCTAAAAATTGTAAATTGTAAATAATGACTTTTGATATCACAAATGACAGCTTTCATCATGAACGAACCAATCATACCCTTCTGTCACAGCGTCTCTCGATTTATAAGGTATATAGTACTGGATCAACTGTCGGGTTGTGTAATAGAATCCCTCACGGGAACAGCCCCTAAAGTCTTGTATATCAAACCTATCTGCACATGTTCTTTCGACATGTTCAAACTGATGCTGTTCACAGGTATTTCGAGTTTATCAGTCAAAGCACTCTTTAATTTGACATCTGCCAAAGCTGCGTTTGACAATACCATAACAACTTGTCCTTCGTGTTTTTTTAATAAATCTCTATTCTTTTTAGTCACATATAAAAATTTAGATACAAAACGAATATTATCACCCTCTTTGTGCACAATGATTGTTGCAGAGATTACTGCTGATAAATCTTTCGTTCTTGGATCACTTGGATATGAATAAGAGCGATTGCTTTGGCAAAGTGCAAATTCAAAATCTGCCTTTTGCGCCCTGCCACCAGCATCGCAGTACACTATCACTGGCGTCACTATTAGTTTTTTATCTTGATGCTCAGGATCCAATCCATCATGTACATCTCGCCACACTCCTGGCATATCACAGGAATAAGGAAGCACCACATCTTCTTTCAATTCGCTCTGAACAACCCAATAATCTAGTTTAAAGATCCTTGTCTGGAGCGACAAGTTGTCAGGATTCAACTTTTCACGCATCATCCCTAGGCAAGTTTTTGTAAATAAACCGAATCGGACACAGTCTTTCGTGTGCATCAAAAAATTAAAAATGACTCTGGCATTGCTGTCGATTTTACTGTCAAGAAACCTCAAAGCCACATACGCAGCGTCGCACAGAGCAGGACGCATGTCTTGAACTAGGACAGTAGTATCTCCATAAATCATCTGTGTATCAGCATCATCTAGACTATCGACATCGACGAAGCAAAGCGCCCATGTCACACGCTTGTCCTCTATCTCTTTTTTAAATTCCTCAGTGTACGCTGGTATAGCAATCAAACCATATGGAACCACGAAGTTGATAGCAACAGTTTTTGCAGAATCTAACTCTGGCTGCACTTCTTCGCGTAATTCACTGGCACCTTGAGCAGCAAGTGCATCGATGTATGCACGATTAAAAATAGTACTCGGATACTCTAGGTGCGAGTCCAGCATAGAACATTTGACAGATGTACACATCGGCGTGAGCCCATCATCATAAGGCCATGGAACAGTGGGACCTCCTTCATAACTCGCAGAACTCTTTTTCTTTTTGTAAAGATTAAGAAGCATTTGCTCCGTATCTGAATATTCAGCCGCAACAATCATTTTCATATTTGAAGATTCAGTCGCAATATCCATATTTGAAGATTCAGAATATTCAGCCGCAACAAGCATGCTGAAAAGGCAATAGAGTGGGATTATAACTTTCATTTTCCACTCTTTCTTTTTGACTCACCGCAGTGTTTATAAAAACGCATCACATTCATTTCATACTCTCTCTTGTAATAGAATCCCTCACGGGAACAGCCTTTTTGAGTTTGTAGTGCCGCCCTAGATGTGAATGTCTTTGCATGTGATCAGCACTTTGACGATTCACAGGGATTTGAAATTTCTCACTCAACATATGTGCTAAGTTAGGAGTTTTTAAAGCACTGTCTGACAATACCATAATGACTTTTCCTGCGTATGTTTCTAATAAATCTCTCTGCTCTTGATCCATATGTAAAAGCTCAGATATAAACTTAATTTCATCACCTTTCTGGTGCACAAAGATTGTTGTATAGATTACTTTTAACAAATCTTTTTTGTCTACACTGCTTAGACATAAATCAGAGCGTTTGCTTTGACAAAGTGCAAATTCAAAATCTGCATTTTGCGACAACCCATTCGCATCGCAGTAAACAATAGCAGGTGCCACTATAAGTTTTTTATCTTTATGATCAAGGGTCAAATAATCATGTACATCTGGCCACATTCCTGGCCCGTCACCGTCATAAGGCAACACAATCCAATTTTTTTCAAATGTCTCTGGCACAACAACACTGCAATCGAGATCATCAATGATGCTTTCTAGAATCAATAATTCAGGGTGCAATTTGTAACGCATACGATAAAGACGATCTTTTATACCGCTCTCACCCACGCCGATATCATTCAAAAGTATAGTGATTGGCTCATTACGAATCTTTTGAGCGGCAAAGGTATTTATTGTACAAAAAAACAAGAATAGCACATCATCAACTCTTCTGGCACGCGTGTAAGAGACACTGGTTGGCGCACCAGTGCCTGCGCCTATATCATAAGAAAAAACCTTTATTTGATCAACAAGGCATAACTCCTTTTTCTCCGGTCGCTTTTCTATCAAAGCCTGAAAAATAACTTTTTCAAACCCAGAGCACGCTCCTTTGCCACAGCGCAACAATTTTAAAAACAAGTACAGCGTAAACCCTGTATGAACAAAATCATCAACTAGCACATAAACATCGCCCGCAGCCAGATTCGGAACAGATTCGTTTAAACTCTCCATGTCACTTACGAACCAAGGCGACCATTTCACGTCACCATCCTTTATCTCTTGTTGAAATTCCTCACGATACGCTGGCATGGCAGACCATCCACCACGAACCGCGAATCTGATCACAACAGTGAGCCCAGAATTTAAGTCCGACTGCACTTTTGTGCGCAATTCACTGGCACCTTTAACAGCAGCTTGCTGCATGTATACATCATTGATAATTTCACAGTCAAAACCTTTACCCTCCACACCAGGATTCCGAGAACCTTCAACGAGCATACGCATCGGAGTAACCGCATCATTATAAAACGCCCTCTGCTCTGGGCCTCTCTCAGAGCCTGCACACTCTTTCAAAGCTTCTGCACCTCTTGCCATCAAGCATATACACAGAAGCAATGTCAGAATTATTTTCATTGATTATCAGCCTTTATTGTAATAACATCCCTCACGGGAACAGCGCTCGCGATGTCGTATTTTACCTGCAGATGAGGGTGTTTTTTTTGCAATCCTTGAGCGCTGCGGCTGTTCACAGGAACCCCCAATCTATCCTCCAAGACTTTTATGATATTTTTGTTCTGCAAAACATCATCTGGCAGCACAATCACAGCGCTTTCCCTGTGGTCAGACAAGAGCCTCTTATGCTTTACATGCACAAAATCTGAGACATCAACGACATCACCGTTCTGATTTCTATAAACAAAGATTGTGACATAAATAATAGGTGAGTAATGCTTGGTTGCTTCGCTGCTTGCGTATAAATCAGAGCGGTTACTGTGATGCAGTGCTAAATCAAAGTCCACACCTTCGCATACAGAGTCTGCGTTACAAAATACAATGGCCGGTACAATAATAAGTTTTTTATTTGCATGTTTCTCATCCAAGCAATCGTGCAGATCTCGCCACATTCCTGGCATATTTCCCTCAAATGGCATCACAATCCATTGTTCAGAACAGTCTTCTGGCACAACAGTGCTGTAATCAAGTCGATGGATCATGCCTTTTAGCTGCGGATCAGCATCGCCATTGTTGAGCACTTCATTAAAACAATGCATCTTCTCTTTTACAGTCATGCCAGCAAGAGGAATCGTAAGTTTTTGACCATTCCAGTCCATCACTTTTTCCTTTGGCTTTTTTTCTAAAAGACATTGAAAAATAAGCTTCTTATTGTCACATTGCTCATCGCGCAAAAGTTTAAGAACCATATACTGTGTCAAGCATGTGTCTGCAAGCTCATCAATTTGAACAATTACTTCACCTTTTGTGGCCATACCTGTTTTATCTATAAGAATGTTTTTTGAGGCATGCATACTGGTTCTTGTGGTTAGGTGCATACAACCCCATTGCATCACTCCCTGTTTAATTTCTTTTGCAAATTCTTTGATATAGGCGTGCGCAGCAATCCATCCACCACGCACACAAAAGTTAATAGACACAAAACAGCCGGCATCAAGATCCTTTTGTATCTTAAGACGCAATTGCTTTGCTCCTTCTGCAGATGCAGCGCGCAAATACGCGTAATTCATAAGTACAAAATCAATACCATCACCTTTTTTATCCGAATTAACCCACCCTTTCATTAAGAGTCGTTTTGGTGCCTCTGCATGTAAAAAAGATACCGGCATAGGTCTTTCTGACTTTTCAAGAGCCAGCAACATATTACAAAAAACATAAAAAAGGGGAAAACGTAAGAGATTCATCGTTACAACTCCTGGGCTTACATTTAATTTTAAGAAAAAAATCAAAGTGCAAACATCAAATAATATAATCTGATTATATCATAAACATCAAAAAAATCTCTGTGTGTCACAGATTCATTGTTTATTTAAGCCTATTTGATATTTTAATGTTATGTTGAAAAAAACAGAGCATGTGCGAGTATTTATGAAGAAATTTAGTTTGATATTTTTTATACCATGGTTAATCATCACGCTTTTATGCGGAACAAAGCAGGTAGATAGCACACTGGACACACATTTGTGGGGAAGCAAAGCGTTTATTATGAAGCGCAAGATCACCACAAATTTCGCAGAAAAGCTTCATGCCAAGCCAGAGTGGATTCAGGAGCACGATTTTGCATTAAAAGAAAGCCGCGATCGGCTTGAACACATTGCTTCCACCGGAGTTTATTCTCTTGTGCGAGCATCTGGATGGGTATCTGTATATGAAGAATCGCTGTTTGCGGCATGCGCGCTGCATGCGCAGGGCGGTTCTCCAAAAGAGCTCTACGAATACTATAGGAACATTCTGGCTTTTCCTGACCACACCGATCATACGCATGCGCCAAAAGACCTAACCAAAGCAGAAAATATTTTGCAAAAATCTAAAGATGTAGCACGCTCTCTTGCATTTTTTGCAACATTGCAAGAAGCCACAGAATATTTTGAGGATACAAAGACTCTTATTGCACCGCCTCCTTTCAAGTCTTGGGAAGATCTGAAAAACTTTCCCACAGAGTGGTGCGAATACATGGAGCATCACCGCGCGCACGCACGTATGGTACAGCACGTTAAACAAATCTATCAACCTCTCATACAAGGGCACTCTCACATGCGTACTACCAGTACAGATTTAGACATTCTTGCATCTATTCATACACAAGAAACAACTCAAGATGCACAATGCATGCCGCGCCCTCACCCCGCAACTAACATCCTTGGCTTGCATCAATGGGAAACAGAGGAAGCATTTCACGCGCAAGTGAAAAATTTTTTTGAGGAAGAGTTTTTTCTTATGGCACGTAGCTTGGTAGTCAAAAAATGTATCGGATTAAAAAATCCTCAAGCCTCTCTTGCGGATCGTCCGTACCAAACTAATTTATCACATACAGAAAGAGTGCAACGCTCAGTCTTTCCTCCACACTCTCTGGTGACAGTTTTTGGATGTTGGGAAGATTTATTTCAAGAGTCTCAAATCATGGGAACACCTTTAAACACGGCATATGGTCAAGATTTTGAACAAATAATAAGGCTTTTTCTGGTTTGCCCATCTATGCAAAGAATGCAAAATATTGATCAAAGTGGTGCACCAGCCTATATACGAAATCTGCCCCTTTTTAGCCGTTGGACGCATTCATTAGGTGTCGGGTTTGCATTAGCCAAGAAACAAGCACCTTTAAAGGTTGTTATTGCTGGATTACTGCATGATGTCTCTCATGGACCTCTTTCTCATACGTTGGATTTGCTGTACCAGTCTCATGATCAGCAAAATGCATCACACGAAGCCTTTCTCAAAGAGTGCATAGATATTCAGTTCGCTATCGCGGCAGCAAGGCATTTGGGAGCGGATGTCACCTTAGATGATTGCATTCACTTCAAGAATCATCCTTTCTTGGATGCAGCGAGCGGCACTGTATGCGTTGATCGTTTAGAGTACAACATCTTAACAGCGTATGCCTTTCGCTACATTACGCTTCCACAAGCTCATAACATTTTAGCGCGCTGTGTGTTTGTGGATGCTGATGGCGACCAGCCTGCGATTATTAGGTGTGATCCAAAAGACGCTATTTTCTTAGCGTTCACTTCCTTTTTCTTTTCTATAAAATTTTGGTCATCTCATGAGAATAATTTCATAAACAGAAGCGTTTCTGAAATGCTTGCAAGAAATCATAAAGATCTTGATTCTTCAATGAGAGATTTCAGAGCATCGGATGACGTCACGTTATGGGAAAAAGTGGCCAAACACCCACGCATGCACAACACACTGCCAACGGCGGATTATCTACAACACATCCTAAACACTGGCACAATGTTGCCCTTTACTGCTGCTGTACCACCAAAAAATCGCACCATCAACGCACACGTAATCAAAAACGAGCAAGGACATGAGCGACTGAGTGACTTTAGCTCCATTATAGAGTTATCAAAAACAACCATGCATCTTCATAAGCGATGTACGTGTGACGTTTGGCAACTTATATCACTGAGTGGGTCGGCACGCAGAAACGGTTCTGAGAGCGAGAGTTGAGAGTAAAAAACTATTAACGGAAAAGGGTTGTTGGTGGAGCCAAGCGGGATCGAACCGCTGACCTCCTGAATGCAAATCAGGCGCTCTCCCAGCTGAGCTATGGCCCCAACGTGGTTATTCTAACGTTTTAGAGATATTTTTTCAACAAGTTTATCAAAAAATCACAACCTGTTTGTGATCCTGTAGCATAGCTACATACAGCATGCTACTATGACTTATCATGATACTGATTGATCGCATTTTTGTCTTACTTGCCATTGTATTTGCAATCTTAGGTGTCATCAACGGCGCACGCCATCAAATATTAGCGCTTATCAGCATTGTTGTTTGCTCATTTTTAACGCTTTACCTACAATCAGACCTTATTGACTTGATTACGAAGCATATTTCTCAAGAACCTGTGATTAATTTCCTCGTGCTGTGCGCATTCTTTTTCTTGCTTTATTTTTTACTCAAACATTTAATTTTAACCATTACTTATAGCAATAAAGGAAACAATAAGAGCAGCTTTGTTGGCCACATCGTAGGAGCCGTTGTGGGCATAGCTAATTGCTGGATGCTTGTTTATTCGCTTTTGGCCATTGCCTCAAACCACTCACAAACCCGTTCTACGGCTGACGATCTTTGCGGACACTCCACTTTTATTGCAGCACCTTTTGCCTTCAGTAACATGATCACATCATGGCGGCCATCACGTGATTTCTCACGCAAGCTAACCAAAGCCGAGCCAAAACCAAAATCTGATTCTGAAACAGATAGCTAAAGAATAGATCTTGAGGAATTGTTCTTCTTGCTTTAAATTGATATAATGCTATAGATATGATTATTGAAATTTTAACCGTTACGCTTGTGCTTGTGACAATCTTAATGTCCGTGTGCATTTTTTTACAAAAACCAGAAGGAAACTCCTTTGTAAGTGGCGCAACCGACACAATAGCAAACATCTTAGCCGCGCAATCGTCTAAGAACCCTATTGCGCGCGCTACATCTATTCTTGCAGTCTTATTTTTTGCTTTATGCTTAACCATTGCCATTCTCACGAGCCGAACAGCCGGCACGTCGTCTGTGATTGATTCATTAACGACACCACAGAAACAATCATCAAGTGACTAATCAAAACACCACACAATCCAAATACATTTTTGTAACAGGTGGTGTGCTTTCTTCTCTTGGGAAAGGAACCTTTGCAGCAAGCTTAGGAACGTTGCTCAAAGCTAGCGACTTTTCCGTAAGGCTTTGCAAGGTAGATCCTTACCTTAATGTAGACCCAGGAACAATGAATCCCTTCGAGCATGGTGAAGTGTTTGTCACCAAAGATGGTGGAGAGACCGACCTTGATTTTGGACACTATGAGCGCTTTACAGGCATTGACTCTTCCGCGCATGATAGCACCACTACCGGCAAAATATTTAGCAACATTATTGCCAAAGAGCGCAAAGGTGGGTATAAAGGAGAAACTGTCCAAATTATTCCCCATTTTGTACAAGAGGTACATACATTCCTACGCAAAGAAGAAAAGCATGTGGACTTTACAATCTGCGAAGTAGGCGGCACAATTGGTGATATTGAAAGCCAAAGCTTTGTAGAAGCCATTAGGCAAATGCGTGTAGCTCTCAATTTGCATACGATGTTTGTACACGTTGTGCCTATTTATTATTTAAAAACAACAGATGAGCTTAAATCAAAGCCAGCACAGCACTCAGTGCGCCAACTTTTGGGATACGGCCTACAACCTGATTTACTTTGTTGTCGCACCAACAAACCTCTTCCTAAAGCTCTCAAAACCAAACTAGGCGTTTCCTGCAACCTATCGCAAGAAAAAATTATCACAGGGCGCGACGCCGACATTATTTACGAAGTTCCTCTCACCTTAGAAAAAGAAGGCCTACTATCCAAAACACTCAACCATTTTGACTTGCCACAACGCAAAGCCAATATGCGAAAATGGACCCAACTCATACGCTCTATTAAAGATGTTCAAGAAAAAGACACCACCGTCAACATTGCTTTTATCGGAAAATATATAGCCTTTCAAGATACCTACCGCTCTCTTAACGAAGCCATCTGGCATGCGAGCATTCATGAAGGGGTTCGCGTAAACTCTCATTGGATACATGCCGAAGACCTCGACGACAGCGCTGTAATGCACAAACAACTTGCCGGCATGGACGCTATACTGGTTCCAGGTGGATTTGGTGTTCGTGGCTTTGAATCTAAAGTGGCTGTAGCGGATTTTGCTTGTGAGAACAATGTTCCGTTTTTCGGAATTTGCTTAGGCTTGCAAGCGCTCATCTTTGCTATAGCTCGCCATGTTGATACACTGCAGAATCCTTTATCAGAAGAGCTGCATAACGACGGCACTGGCGAAATGCTCATTCACCGCCTGCAAGAGTGGAAAAATGTCTATGGAAAAAAAGAAGTCCGTGTTTCTAGTGAAGGGTATTTACGCTTGGGCAATCTTCCCATACACCTGACCCATGGATCACTCGCACATCGCACCCACAAAAGCACGTGTATTCACGAACGTCATCGTCATCGTTACCACGTCAATCAAGAATACATGCATCATTTAAGTGATCACTTACTCGTGTCTGGCAAATCAGAAGAAGGCATTATTGAAATCGTTGAGCATACTGTTAATTCTTTTTGCGTAGGCGTACAGTACCACCCAGAATTCAATTCCAACCCTTTTGAAGCACACCCACTTTTTTGCGCTTTTTTACAGGCTGCAAAAGAGTATAAAAAACGTTCTTAGTCTCTATTTTTATGGCGCAATCTGTATATAATGTATTATGAGTTCTATTCGTTCGTTATCAGCTTACTCTGTTTTAAGCAGCAACGGCATGCCGACTGTTGAAGTAAAAATTACATTACAATCAGGAATAACAGCACATGCCGCCGCCCCCAAAGGGCAATCGTGCGGTAAATTTGAGAAAACAGAACACCGAGATCAAGACGGTTTGCGTGTTTCAGAGGCGCTTCGTATGTGCGAGTTTACTGTAGCACCTGCGTTTATTGGACGAGACAGCGCAGATCACCTTGATTTGGACAAAACCCTCATGTCTCTTGCTCATGATGGAAAGCCACTACCATCAAACGTAACGCTTCCAGTCAGCATTGCGCTTGCCATTGCCCACAGCAAAGAAATTGGGCAAGATCTAAGCCACTACATTGGTGGCATATCGCAACACGCAACCATTCCTATTCCCTGCATTAACATGATCAACGGTGGTATTCACGGAAACAACCAATCTTTGCTACAGGAATACTTGATTTTACCTCACGGCGCTAGCTCGTTTTCTGAAGCCATATCGTGGGCCGTCACAATATGCCACAATCTTAAACTCAACCTCAAAAAGAAAGGCCTTTTGGCAGGCGTAGGCGATGAAGGTGGCTTTGTCTTGGCCACTGACTCCGTCACGGCGCCTTTTGACATTTTGCTGGAGTCCATTCACACATCAGGCCTTAGCGATGCTCACGTATCTCTTGGCATTGATTGCGCGGCATCCGGATACTATCACAAACATATGTATGTCGATTATCCTGGCCTTCCTGGAGAAAAACAGTCCGCAGAAGTTTCTACATTCTTAAAAAATCTCGCGCAAACCTACCCTATCACATACATTGAGGATCCATTCTCTGAAGAAGATTTAAACGCGTGGGCGTCTTTTGACGTAGAAGCGCATATTATTGGTGATGATTTATTTGCCACTAATGCTAAGCGTCTCAACAACGTCAGCCATCAGGCGGCCAACGGTATTATGATTAAACCTAATCAGGTAGGAACGCTTTCTGACACAATGCAAACCATTATGCAGGCACGCTTGCTTGGTTACAATACAGTGTTTGCACATCGCTCTGCAGATACAGAAGATACATGGATTTCTGAGCTTGCCATCGGGTTCCAAGCAGATATGATTAAGTTTGGAAACATCATCAGAGGTGAGCGCACTGCTAAATACAACGCTCTTTTGCGATTCTTTAGAATTAAAAACCTGTGAAAAGCATTATTGTATTTATTTTTTCATTGCTTTTGTTTAGCTACTTTTTCTACCATTTTCTTAACACAAATAATGGCCTCACTGGCTTAAAATCGTTAGAACATCTTTATGCAAACAAAAGCAATGAGCTTAAAAAACTCACTGCAGAAGAAGAAAATTTACGCTATAAAGTTCAATCGCTGAAAGAAGAGTCTCTGGATAAAGACATAGCGGAGGAACGCATTCGTTATATTTTGCATAAAGGAAAATCTTCAGAAGAAGTGATTATGACATAAAAAAAGGAGCGCAAGCGCTCCTTTTTTTACTATTTTTTTTTATGATTAAACGTGTAACACGTATCCTAAGTGAATAGAAAAGTCTGTCACTGATACTTTCGCTTTGTAAAGCACATTCATTGAATCAATGCGACCCATTGTCCAGTGCTGTACTGCGTTAGGAGCACGGAAGTTTCCAGCTACTGGAGCTGCTACTGGAGATGCTTGCACACGCTTTGATCCAGCAAATGAAGCCGTTGCGCTGCTGGAATCTTCAGCTTTTGCTTCTTTGTTAGTCAAAGCACCTTCGAAAGATGCGTAGCTCAAACCAAACTGAATGTGGTGTGAACCATGAATGTATGATGCACCCAAAGTAAGAACAAGTGGCCAGAAGTTCTCAGAAATTGTTACTTTCTTATCGTACTTTGCAGCAAACTTAGTCACACCATTCTCTGAGTGGTAGGCATCATTCAAAGCATTGATGGCGTGTGGGTAAGAATAAACACCTTTTTCCCATGTAGCGTCCACAGCATAACGACGAACTCCCAAACCTGCTTCAATTGAGAAGTGCTCTGTTGGCATGTAGCAAGCACCCACAACGACAGAGAAACTCTCCTCAACAGTCGTCATTAGTTCCGTCTCTTTTACCAAACGATCGTTAAACGGCTTATACGTCAAGTACATAAGGTCTGCTTTCACTTTATGAGCACCTGATGCAGCATCAAATTCTTCTGTTTTGTTAGAAGTCAAAGAGTAATCACCCTTTACAAGGCCAGCATTTGCTTTTTGTCCCAATTGTCCACCGAAAGAGTAGCTTCCACGGATCCAAACGTGCATCTTATCGTTAACCATGTAAGAAATACCAGCAGTCGCGTCAAGAACAAACCGTGAAAGGTCCAAAGAATCCATACGGTCCGCATCAGCAGTGTATTCTTTTGCTGCAATGTGTGCACTGTGATCTCTCACGTTGTTCGCAGCACCTGCCGCACCAAATAAGGTATCGATATATTGGTCTTCTGTTGTATCAACAATACCACCAGCACCACCTTGATCAAGACGACAAACGCCACGATAAATGGTATCCAAAATAGCAACGTTGTTAACGCGCGCTAACCCTACCGCATCAAAAAGGGGCGCACTTTCGCGTCCAACGTTATACGCTGACGTAAACTGCTGAGAAATTGTAGAGTCTACCTTTACTTTTAATACGGAGTATCTCCCTCCAAGGCCAACATTAAAGGCCACTTGGCCTGTTGTTTTTTTCATTGCATGAATCAGTGGGGCCGCTGAAAGCGCGGATAAACTCAGAATACCTGCAATGAGTACTTTTTTAATCATATTCATCTCCATTACTACTTTGAATACTAACACGTCGGTAATGTCTGTAAAATGGATTTAAAACAAAACAATAAAGCCTATTCACACAAGTATCAAAAATGTCACGAAAATGTGGGTTTTTCTACAACAACACATAAAAAAGACGCCTTTTCTTTTTTGCAATCACAAACAAATTAAAGAGTGAATTTGTAACCAAGCGTGATCGTAAGGTCTGTCACTTCTAGCTTGCCTGCAAGCTTAGTGGATACGTTAGTCGCATCTAGCATGTGCCATCCTGTTGGAACCGCCATATCCGCTGCTGCGTTAACCGTTCCAATTGGGTTCGCCATCTCTATTTGCACGAATTCTTCACTTCTGCTATCGTCTCTCTTGCTGTCTGAACTCTTTTTCTTGTCTGCATGCAACGCTGCATCAAAGCTTGAGTAAGAAATTCCAAACGTTACGTTGTGGTTTTCGTTAATCATAAACAAGAACTCTCCACCAAACACTAGCGCCCAGTTAATCGCTGTAAGCTCATGCTTTTTCTCATTCTTGATCAAAAACTTACTTACGTTGTTTTCTGTGCGGAACGCTTCTGCGTACAAGTTTGGGTTTCCTGGGTATGCCCATGATCCACCTTCCCAACTCACGGCCAACTCATAACGACGCACACCTGCGAACGCTGACAAGCCAATGTTTTCTGATGGCTTCCACGTCAATCCACCTACTACGCTGAAAGTTTCCGTTACTGACGCTCTGGCTTTTAGTCCAGTAGTTAGATGACCCTTGTTCCATGCAAATGGCAACGCTGTAAGTCCTTTCTTCTTGAAAGTAGTGTTTCCGTCAACTGCTGTGAAATCAGTTTCCGCATCATCTTTCACTTCGTAGCTAACTTCTTTTTCATCTTTCGCATTCTTGTCTTCAAATTGGTACATGTATCCTGCGTTAACGAAGATCATTACGTCTTCTGATACATCGTATCCCACTTCCAAAACACCTCTAATTCCAAACATGTTTAAATCCATGTTTGCTGTGTGTTCTGCTTTTGGTGCATATTTTCCTTCATCAAGCATACCAACGTTTGCGTTAATGGCACTACCTGCAAAAACAGCTGGAACATTCGCAGCTGTTACGGCAGCTAGACCAGCAGCTAGACCACCAGCACTAACGTTCCATTGAGCAGGTAGAACACCTGTTCTCACCAAGTCAATTGCCTGCTGCACTGTGTGACCACCAGCAGCAAGGACTGCGTTTTGCGCCACAGTACCATAAGTTGAATGCAGACCACCAGCACCAGGCACAGCAGCAGCAACACCACCAGCACCCCAGTTACCAGTGAATACATTGCCGTTATCCGCAGTACCCACGAAACGAGTTGTGTACATAGTTTGTGCACTTGTTGTCATTTTAATGTCGCGCTTTGCAAACACACCTCTAATAGCTAT
>MKWU01005079.1_pt1 | contig 14689 bp, 12 predicted proteins | sample 809101 | NCBI WGS metagenome assembly MKWU01 (sample SAMN05860141, study PRJNA318959) | sponge metagenome | host: Aplysina aerophoba | place: Slovenia: Piran, Adriatic Sea, Gulf of Piran | collected 2013-05-07 | reverse complement strand
AGGGGCAAGGGGAGGTAGAAGATGTGGCAGGAACAGCGCAACCCTATGCCCCATGGACGCGTGGCTCTACCCCACCCGCATTCCCTCTCCGGAAATGCGCCCACTTACAAAGGGGAGGGAAAAGAAAGCCCTTCTTTCTGGTTCCCACTTTGTGGGCAGTTCCTCATTCTGTCAACGAATGACTGAACACCTACAGCGATGACAGCGGGGAAAAGCAGATAGTTCCTTCGCTTCGCTCAGGACAAGCAGGACAAGCTCGGAATGACACTGTGGTGTTGAGTGTCGCCCGGAGCCCCGTGCTTGACACTCTCAGGGTTTGTTGCTAACTTCTGTTATTTAGACATTTTTTTGCCGGTCGGGTCGAAACGGCTACGGGGCCCGGCGGCAACGACCCCCGTGACCGTTCAGAATCTTATCCTCTCGCTTCATCAGTTTTGGTCAAAACACGACTGCATCATTTGCCAGCCGTATGATTTGGAAAAGGGCGCCGGGACGTTCAATCCGGCCACTTTTCTGCGTGCCTTGGGGCCGGAGCCCTGGCGTGCGGCGTACGTCGAGCCCTGCCGCCGTCCCACCGACGGCCGGTATGGCGAGAACCCCAACCGATTGCAGCATTATTATCAGTACCAGGTGGTGATCAAGCCGTGCGTGGATACGATCCAGTCGTTGTATCTCGAGAGTCTCTCGACGCTGGGGATCGATCCCCACAAACATGACATCCAGTTCAGGCAGGATGATTGGGAATCGCCGACGTTGGGCGCGTGGGGGCTGGGCTGGGAAGTGCGGCTTGACGGTATGGAGATCACCCAGTTTACCTATTTCCAGGAGGCCGGCGGGCATACGCTCGATCCGGTGACCGTGGAACTGACCTATGGGACGGAGCGGATTGCCATGTATTTGAATGGGGTCGATAACGTGTACGATCTCGAGTGGTCGGAGGGCGTCAGTTACGGCGATTTATTCCATGATTCGGAGGTCCAGTTCTCTCAATACCACTTCGAGGTCGCGGATATTGACATGATCCGGACGATGTTTGCGTCTTGTGAGAACGAATGTCGCACGTTGTTGCAACAGGGGCTCGCGTTGCCCGCCTATGATTATTGTATGAAGACCTCGCACTTGTTCAACGTCCTGGATGCGCGGGGCGCGTTGAGCGTGGCCGAACGAACGGGTTTTATCGGGCGCGTGCGCGGGCTCGCGCGGGGCTGCGCGGATGCGTACGTCGAACGGCGAAAGAGCCTGGGTTTCCCGTTGTTGGCCGGAGCAGGGGCGGAGCCTGCCGTATCTTCCAAAGAGAGGCCATGACCGGATGGCGCAACTCTGTGCTCCATGGGCGAATTCCTCTACCCCACCTGACCTCCCCTTACAAAGGGGAGGAAACCCGACGGTAAACTTCAGTGTCTACGAAACATCCTAAACGAGACCGTCTCCCCACGACCTCTTTTCTCCTGGAAATCGGGTCCGAAGAGTTGCCCTGGCAAATGGTTCAACCGGCCATGACGCAACTCGGCGAATTGATCGACGGGTTCTTGGCGGATCACCGTCTTTCCCATGACCAGATCCGGACGTTCGGGACTCCGCGCCGTGTCGCGGTCCTCGTCACGGGTTTGGCCGCGAAGCAAACACCGGCTGTACAGGAAGCGCTGGGTCCGTCCAAATCCGTGGCGTTTGACGCCCAGGGCCATCCGACGAAGGCCGCTCAGGGGTTTGCAAAATCTCAAGGTGTGGATGTCGGCGAATTGGAGACCCGGGAAACACCCAAAGGAGTGTACCTCTGCGCGGTCAAACGGGAGAAGGGGTTACCCGCATCCCAGGTCTTGACCGAGCATCTCCCCGGTCTCCTTCAGCAACTCACCTTTCCGAAAACCATGCGATGGAACGCGTCGGGGATCCGGTATCCACGGCCTATCCGTTGGTTGGCCGCCGTTGTGGGCAGCAGGCCCTTGTCGTTTGATTTCGCCGGGGTGCGGTCGGGCGGCCATTCCTGGGGGCACAGGTTTTTGTCAGGCGGAAAGGCCGGCGCGGCAAGCCGGGGAATCAGGATCCGCCGGCCGGAACTGTATGAAGCGGCATTGGCCCGCGGGGGCGTGACGGTTGATCCGGCCCGGCGGCGGGAGGCGCTTGCCGGACAGCTCAAGCAGCTTGCCCGTTCGGTCAAGGGACGGGTGTATCAGGCCAATCATGAAGAACTTCTCGACCAGGCCGTGTTTTCGTTGGAATGTCCCAATGTTGTCTGCGGATCGTTTGATCGGATGTACTTGGCCGTGCCGCAGGAAGTGCTGATTGCCTCCATGGAAGAGCATCAGGGGTTTTTCTCGGTCGTCAATCGGAAAGGGGAACTTTTTCCCCGGTTTTTCGCTCCCACCAACATGGAGTTGAGAAACATGGAATTGATCAGGGTCGGCAACGAACGGGTCCTGGCCGCGCGCTTGGCGGACGCCCGGTATTTTTTTGATGAGGATCGCAAGGTGAAACTGGCCGACCGCGTGCAGGAACTGCATGGGGTGGTGTTTCACAAGCGACTGGGCTCCTTGTATGAAAAAACCCAACGGACGATTGACTTGGTGGGGGCCTTGGCTGATGCCGCCGGTATCCCGGAGGTCAAGGAATCGTGTCAGCGGGCGGCGTTTTTGAGTAAGGCCGATCTGGTGACGGGGATGGTAGGGGAATTTCCCACGCTTCAGGGCGTGATGGGGGAACATTATGCGGCACATGACGGGGAGTCCGTCGAGGTGTGCCAGGCCATCGGGGAATACTACCGGCCTCGCACGCCGGATGACGCCATTCCCGAAACCACGATAGGCCGATTGCTGGCGCTGGCTGACCGGCTGGAAACCCTGGCAGCGTTTTTCTACGCCGGGATGGTTCCGTCAGGCTCGGAAGATCCCTTCGGGCTTCGCCGCGGTGCGTTCGGCGTGATTCGGATCGTGATCGAAGCCGGGTTGAACATCAATCTGGCAGACATCCTGAGCAAGGCGGAACGTTTGATTGTAGAGCAGGGCGTCAAGGCGGGCGGACACCCTTCGGCTTCGCTCAGGGCAGGCTCCGGTCCGCCCCCACGGAAATTCTTGGAGGAGCGCCTTCGCTATTATGGCCGGACCGTGGCGGGCTATCGTGAGGACGTGATGGACAGTGTGCTGGCCCGTGCCGATGGCGCCGATTGCGATCTCCGTGATTTGTTTTTGCGCATGGACGCGCTGCAGGCGATCACGAGTCAGCAGGACTTCGAGTCGTTGATTGTCGGGTTCAAGCGGGCGCACCGGATCGTGGAAAAGGAAGGCTGGACAGCAAGGACCGTCGAGGCCTCGCTGTTGACCCATCCGACGGAGCAGACGTTACATCAGGCCATGGACACGGCCACACGTGGGGTCGGACACTCGCTTGACGTCCATGATTATCACGGCGCCCTGAAGTACCTCATTGGGCTGAAAAGCCCCATCGACGAATTTTTCGACGGGGTGCTGGTGAATGCCCCGGAACCCGAGGTGCGGGCAAACCGGTTGTCGCTCTTGCGTCAGGTCGATGACCTGTTTGCGACATTCGGGGATTTGTCGCAAATCCAGGTGCAGGGCCAGTAGGGGGTAGTCTGTGGTTTGTTGACATTCCCCCTCACCCCAGCCCTCTCCCGCCAAGGGAGAGGGAGTGAAGAGAATTTCCTCTCCCTTGATGGGAGAGGATGAAGGTGAGGGTGGTAAAAGCCTTTGTCTTTGTGCCGGAGGAAAAAGAAAAGACACTGGATGCCTATAGATCGTCTGGATCCCCGATCAGGTCGTGGACAAGCGTCGGGCATGACAGAAGGAGGCAGTACCCTACAGGTCGGGTTAGCTGAAGGCGTAACCCGACAAACAACTGAATGCAGAAAATGATAAGAGGCATAGCGTACACAAAAAAGAGCAAAAAATAACCAAAATGGAGCAGAAATGACTCTAAATTGATGTATTTTGTATGCCAAAATGCTCTATTTTGCATCAATTTGGAGACTTTGATGTTTCTCTGTTGAGCTGGAGACGTGAGTCGCCATGACTTTTTCCGAGTCCGGATTCCGATGGTTTCGCCGTGGGATTACGTTCAGTTTGATCGTCGTCTGTAACGTGATGCTGTTGGGGGCGTTGTGGGTCTCCGGCCTGGATCTGGATTTCGTCCTGACCGATTCCGAACTCTACCATCCGGAATCGGGGCATTGTGTGGGGGTAGCCTGGACCGAGGTGTCCGGGGTCGAAGGGCCGATCCGGGTGTGTTCGGAATGGTTGGATACGACTGACCCCACCGGGCGGGTCCATACCTTACGGGCGGGAGAGCCGTTGGCCATGAGCACCGAAGGAAACCTGTACTATGCAAACCTCAGAAGTGCCGACCATTGGGTGTTGGGGCTGTTGTTGTTTACCGTGGCGGTCGTCTACTTGGGCATGCGGACCAAGCGCGTGCTGTTGACCTGGTACGAGACGCGTCTTCGCAAACAGGAGTCGTGAATAAATTTTTGAGGGGAATCCGATCATTGTGTTAAATTTTCATTTCAGAGGTTCACCGGCCGGATCGAAGCTGTCGCCTCGTGCCGGTCAAAGGGGAGAACTCATGCATGCGTAACAAGAAGTACGTCTATTCCTTTGGGGACGGCAAAGCCGAAGGCACCGGCGCCATGAAGGCGTTGCTCGGCGGCAAAGGCGCCGGCCTCGCGGAAATGACCAACTTGAAGATTTCGGTCCCTCCGGGCTTTACCATCACGACCGACGCCTGCCTCGAATATTTCAAAGCCAAAAAACACTACCCGGCCGGCATGTGGGACCAGACCCTGAAAGGGCTGAAGCGGGTGGAGCGGTTGATGAACGCGGGGTTTGGTGACCCCCGTAACCCGTTGTTGGTGTCCGTGCGGTCCGGCGCGCGCGCGTCCATGCCCGGGATGATGGATACGGTGTTGAACCTCGGCTTGAACTCGAAGACCGTCGCGGGCTTGGCCGACAGGACGAACAATGCCCGCTTTGCCATGGATTCGTATCGCCGGTTCATCACGATGTTCAGTTCCGTGGTGATGGACGTGCCTCGTGAAAAATTCGACGAGGTCCTGGAACTCACAAAGCGGGAGGTCGGGGCCGTGACGGATACCGACCTGTCCGCGAAAGCCCTCCGCGAGTTGGTCGCCGCGTATCAACGCCTCGTGCAGCAGGAAACCGGACGGGCGTTTCCCGAGGATCCAATCGAGCAGCTCGACATGGCCGTCCGGGCGGTTTTTGCGTCCTGGTTCGGTGAGCGGGCGGTGACCTATCGAAGGATCTACGGCATTCCGAATGCTTGGGGGACCGCGGTCAACGTCGTGGCCATGGTGTTCGGCAACATGGGCGAGACCAGCGGGACCGGCGTCATGTTTTCCCGCAACCCTTCCACGGGCGAGCGCGCGATCTTCGGGGAATGCCTCTTGAATGCCCAGGGCGAAGACGTGGTGGCCGGGCTTCGCACGCCCCTTTCCGTGTCCGCTCTGAAGGATAAATTGCCCGCCGCCTATCAAACCCTCATGACGACCCAAAAGACTCTGGAGAAACATTATCGTGACATGCAGGACATGGAGTTCACGATTCAGGAAGGCAAGCTCTATATGCTGCAAACCCGGGCCGGCAAGCGAACGGGGATTGCCGCGGTGCGGGTTGCCGTGGATATGGTCAAAGAACGGCTGATCGATAAACAGGAAGCCGTGCGCCGGGTCGAACCGGAACAGTTGTCGCAGTACCTGTATCCCATTTTTGAACAAGCCGAGGAAAAAAAGTTTCAACCGATCGGGAAGGGTCTGCCGGCCGGGCCGGGCGCCGCGTGCGGGAAGATTGCCCTGACCCCGGATCATGCCGTGGCCCTCAGGGCGCGGGGAGAAAAAGCCGTGCTGGTTCGCAAAGAAACCAGCCCGGATGACATTCACGGTATGCACGCCGCGGAAGGCTTCCTGACTGCCACGGGAGGGATGACTTCTCATGCGGCGGTGGTGGCCCGGCAGATGGGCAAGGTGTGTGTCGCCGGGTGTGAAGACGTGGAAGTCTTCGAGGAGGAGGCCAAGGTTCGCATCGGGCCCTCGGTCTTCAAGGAAGAGGATTATATTTCCATCAACGGCTTTTCCGGTTATGTCTACGGCGGGATGTTGTCCGTGGTGGATTCGGAAGTGATCCAGGTGCTCCAGGGCACTCGTGCGGCTGGGCAGTCTGACAAGATCCGTTATTTCTTCACCATCCTGAAGTGGGCGGATGAGATCCGGCGTCTCAACGTTCGGGCCAATGCCGATGACCCGGGGCAGGCCAGAATCGCGCGCGGGTTCGGGGCGGAAGGCATCGGTCTCTGTCGAACGGAACACATGTTCTTTTCCGATGACCGTGCGCCGATCATGCAGGCAATGATCCTGGCTTCGACCCGAAAGGACCGCGAACAGTATCTGGAGCAACTGCTTCCCCTGCAGAAGAAAGATTTCATCGGGCTCTACCGGGAAATGAAAGGGTACCCGGTCACCATCCGGCTGTTGGATCCGCCCTTGCACGAGTTTTTGCCGAAACGCGAACAACTCATGGTCGAAATCGCCAGGGCCGAAGCCGCGAACGCGAATTCGCCGGACATCGAGGAAAAGCGCAAAATGCTGGCACGGGTTGAAGAGTTGCATGAATTCAATCCCATGCTCGGACTCCGGGGCTGCCGCCTGGGCATTACCATGCCTGAAATCACGCGCATGCAGGTGCGGGCGATCATGGAAGCAGCTTGCGAGGTGGCCAGGGAAGGGAAGAAGATCGTGCCGGAAATCATGATCCCCCTGGTGGGCATGGCCTCGGAAATGAAGGCGCAAAAAGCCCTGATCAAAGAGGTTGCCGACGAAACCATGCAACGTTACGGGAAGCGCTTGACGTATCTGGTCGGCACCATGATCGAGTTGCCGCGGGCCGCAGTCACGGCCGGGCAGATCGCCGAAGACGCCGAGTTCTTTTCGTTCGGGACGAATGATCTGACCCAGACCACGTATGGGTTTTCCAGGGACGATGCCTCCAAGTTTACGGGTTTTTACCGTGACCACGACCTGTTGGCGTTCGATCCGTTTGCCGTCCTCGACCGGGAAGGGGTGGGCGCGGTCATGCGGCTGGCTATGCGTGAAGGGCGGGCCACCCGTCCCGACATCAAGCTTGGGATTTGCGGGGAACACGGCGGGGAACCCAGTTCCGTTGAGTTTTGCCATGACCTCGGTCTCGACTACGTGAGCTGTTCTCCGTATCGCGTGGCCATCGCCCGGTTGGCCGCGGCCCAGGCCGCGTTGAATGTCGAAGGGGAACAACCTGCGGCCAAGTCACGTTCCCGTCGCGTGAGTGCCGCCACGTCTCCATCCAAGTCGAAAACCCGAGGGCGGTCACGCACAACCCGATCCCGCCGGTGAACGACGTCGAGCAAGACGTCCTTTTCATGAGACAGGCCCTCAGGCTTGCGGCTCGCGGCCGTAGGACGGTTCGACCGAACCCCATGGTCGGTGCCGTGATCGTGGCGGACGGCGCGGTCGTCGGGGCCGGTTATCACCGGCGGGCCGGTGGCCCCCACGCGGAAATCGTCGCGTTACGACAGGCCCGGACCCGGTCACGCGGCGCGACCCTCTATACCACCCTCGAACCCTGTTGCCATACGAATAAGCGTACCCCGCCCTGCGTGCCGGCGATTCTGGCGTCTGGCGTTCGTCGCATCGTTCTGGCGATGCGCGATCCCAATGTCCAAGTGGCGGGTCGCGGTATCCGGCAACTCCGGCGGGCGGGGCTGTCCGTGGACGTCGGGTGCCTCGGTAAGGAAGCGGCTCAGCTCAATGAAGTCTATCTGCATTGGATGAAAACCAAACGGCCATTCGTCGTGCTCAAGGCAGCGATGACGCTGGACGGCAAGATTGCCACGGCGTCCGGTGAATCGCAGTGGATCACGGGAGCAAAGGCGAGGGCGCACGTCCATCAATTGAGGAGCCAGGTCGATGTCATTGCCGTGGGAGTGGAGACGGTTCTGAAAGACGACCCGCAATTGACGGTCAGGCTTTCCGGGGGGCAGCGGTCTGCAACCGGCGTCCGTCAACCGGTGCGGCTGATCGTCGACAGTCGTCTGCGGACTCCGTACAAGGCGCGCGTGCTTCAGGGCATCGAACAGGCCCCTACGGTCATTGCCACCACGAAACTGGCTGGTCCCCGGAAAGTTGAACGGTTACGAAAGATGGGTGTACAGGTTCTGGTGTTGCCTCGAAAAGGAAACCGTGTCTCTCTCGACAAGTGTCTGCAAGCCCTTGGGAACATGGGGATCGTCAGTATGCTTCTTGAAGGAGGGAGTGAGTTGAACGCCGCTTTTTTGCGTGCCGGTCTGGTGAACCGGGTGGCTCTATACGTGGCTCCGTCCTTGTTGGGTGGACAACTGACCAAAGGCCTGTTGGGAGGTCCTTCGCCCGGACGCTTGGCTGAAATCCTACCGGTGTCCAATCTTCAGGTTCAAACTTTGGGCGAGGATATGCTTGTCACGGGAAACGTTGTATCCCTCCCCTTTGTAAGTGGGCGCATTTCCGAAGAGGGAATGCGGGTGGGGTAGATTCGATCGGCCATGGGGCACGAAGTTGCGCCGTCCTATTCGCAGACTCTACCTCCCAACTTTTCCCTCTTCGGAAAAAGTTCCCGTCCTTACAAAGGAGGGGAATCAAATCGATTGTCAGTTGAGACATTTCATCATTGTCTATGCAATAGCATTCAGGGAGGGTGTCATGAAGAAAGTTGCTGTCATTCTGTCGGGCTGCGGGTTTTTGGATGGAGCGGAGATCACCGAAGCGATCAGTACGCTGGTGGCGATCGGGCAACAGGGTGCGGACTATAAGTGTTTCGCGCCGAATAAGGACGCGTCTGAGACGAACCACCTGACGCAAGAGGCAACCGGTCAAACGAGAAACGTGATGCAGGAGGCGGCCCGGATCGCGCGTGGGGATATTCAGCCTCTGGAGGAACTCAAGGCGCAGGATTTCGATGCCCTGGCGTTTCCCGGCGGGTATGGGGCTGCGCTTCATTTGTGCGATTTTGCGCAAAAGGGGAGCGGGGGACAGATTGATCCGCAAGTCCTGCGTATCGTGAAAGAATTTCACGAGAGCCGGAAACCCATTGCCGCGATTTGTATTGCCCCGGCCATCATGGCCCTGGCGTTTGGCGAGCAAGGGGTGAACGTCACGATCGGCGAGGATCAGGGCACGGCTTCGGAGGTTGAAAAGACCGGGGCCAAGCACACCAATTGCGCGGTCGAGAAGTTCGTGGTTGACTCTTCAAATAAGGTGATCACGACTCCGGCGTATATGTACGGAACGGCCAAGCCGCACCAGATCTTCGAAGGCGTGAGCGGCGCCATCGCCGAATTGATGAAGATGGCGTAGGGGGTCGGTGCGTTCTACTTTGCCAATGCCTTATGCTTCGGCGGAGGGGCCGGCACGCCGGTGAGCATACCGAGAGCACTGAGGTCCTCATCAATATCCGGCCAGTGGACCCCTTGTCCTGTTCCGATAATTTCGAAGTGCTGACGTTGCGCCGGGGTCGCATTGGATAAACGCCACGACCACGCCAGCGGGACGCTGACAGTGCGGCCATCTGCGAGATGAGCAATAATGAGGTCTTCAGTCACCTCCACCGTCATAATCCGTGGATCGTTACTCGCTACAATGCTCATGCCACGCCTCCTTGATATATTCTTGTACATCGTTGTCAATCTTCCATATCCAAAAACTCAAATCGACCATCACGGAGCAGGTTCTCACGGGCGCGTTCGGCGTTCTGACGCACGCCCTCGTCGCTGCTTTCAAGACCCGCTTTCAAGATAGTGCGCGCCCTGGCGGTTTCAACAATGTATATCTTGTGCTTTAGAGCACAATCGGTAAATTTGGCAAAGCATTCGACCACCTTTGCAGTGTGATCTACAAGCATTCTAACTAATGGATCTAATCCCCTATCGTTACCCGAGGGTGCTAAGTTTTTCGATATGCAGACATCCAAGACCTTGGAATAGGCTTTCAACCGCCATTCAGCATCCAGGCATTCGGCTTCCAACCAGAATGAAAAATTCTGTAGTTCCGTCGCCTCTCCAACTTCAAACCGCCAATCGAAGAACTCTATAATCTTTTTATGCAAAGCATCATCAAGAGTTTCGCCGCTGTTCCGTAACCATTTGCCGACATCGTCGAACAAACTAGCCCAGTAGATTCGATTGTCATCTGTGTTCTGGTAATATCGGTCAAGCAGGCTTTTTTCTCCGTTGAGTGGGTACACTCCCGACAAATAATAGGTGAACAGGTGTCGTCCGAGAATCTCAATCGGCTTTTCGCCAAAGCTTTCTTGATCTTTGAATTTGCCCAGATGTTCCAACGCAAAATCGAAATCATCGCGAAGAATATTGAATATTTGCTTGAACGGGCGGTTAGAGCAGACGAAGCCCTTGAATGCCTCTATCCATGCAGGCCATTTACCTTGTGGGAAAAAGTCTGATTTGTGCTCGGTTGCCCACGTCTCATCAAGACTGAAAATGTCTCCGTAGTGCCTTCCCAGGATTGCGTGTTCAGGCAGTGATAAAGAATATTCCGTTTCGGAGGCGAAGCGTTTTTCAAGAATCGTCGTTACTATGGCAACGTCGGTCGTTTGGTCATATCTCCGCAACCAGAGACCGAAATTGACGAGACTACGTAGCGCGCGGCTTCTTGTATTGCTAAAAGTCTCTGTGAGTTGGTCGTCGTGGTGCGAAAGGACCGGCTTATTCCGATCCAGTCTCCAATCAAATTGTGTACATAGTATTTCCAAAAGCTTGGCTAGTTGCCTCTGCGCAGAACTTGGTACGTCTTTTTCTATACAGACGCCTACAAAGTCCCCCACTGCCCGCCGTGAGCTATGCCAATAGGGGTGCTCCCGGGACTCGTCGCTGAGTCCTGTGCCATCTTCCGGGTCTTGGTCCTGGTGCGAAAGTACCCATTCGCAAAACATTAGCCATTCGTTGAGTTTGTCGAAGTTTTTCGCCTGTACACGTTGTTTCATTTCATCGACCATAGCCCGGATGTAAATGGGCCGTTCGATCTGTTCTCGATTGTCTAGCCAAAATCTGAGTCTGTTCGCATCCGGGATGATTGATTTACTGAAAACGCTTTGGAACGCTTCTGCAAGGGCTGCGATATTGATCTCTGCCAACCAGTCATCTTTATCGTGATGTTCTTCCTGCCATTCGTTGATGTAGGTGAGGAGTTCTTCGTCGATGAGGGTTGCCAGCTCCTCAGGAGATCTTGGACTATTTTGGGTCACGTATCCGCTTTGTGCTCTGATGACTGAATAGTCGTTATCGGAAATTTGGTCGTTGGCTTCAATTTCCAATTCTTGGAAGTACGCCGAGAATTCGCCAAATAGTACAGAAACAAAGGGTTTGAACTGTATCCTGTGGAAATACCGCTGACGTTGTATGAATAGCTCTTCGGTGAATTGATCGCCCATCGACTCACGGTAATTTGTCTTCGACGGGCCGCTACGGATGGCATTGAAAATTCGTGTACGCTCTTCTCCCGTGAGCAACTCCGTGCCAAAGTGTTCACAAGCGATCCGTATCATTTGCTGAAATTCGTAAGGGTATTTCCATCGAGCGTAATCTTCATGTGCCAGGATCAACGCCCTGATCCAGGGCTTGGTTTGCTTGTTTGGGTGCAGGGCGTAAAGGTGCTGGCGAAGGCGTCTGAAAACCTTCCAACGCTGCTTGCATAGAACTTTATCCAACTGCGTGATAGATCCAGAGGATTTTTGGTAAACCTCCTCGCATGCAAAAATCAGGGTATGAATAAGTGCTGTCTTGGCGTCATGGTAATCGCTATCTTGTTCATCGAGCCGAGGCCACCAAATTTCAGATGCGTCTTCGTCTTTGCCCTTGGCAAGTTCATCCTGGTCCTTGTGCAAACGAATCATATCAGCCATAGCGTCAATAAGGATGCAGGCAACTTTGAGTGGTTCCTTTTCAATCAGCGGACGGACACCTTTCTCTAATACGTTCACATATTTCCATGCATCGAATCGTGGAACAGGTTTCAGCGGTCGAGGCAAATTGAACCCCTCTTTAAAATAGTCATCGCTTGTCTTCTGTGACGTTGTCAGGTCATCCGGGTTCACCTTCCGTCGCGCTTGTTTGTATTCTGACTGAGGGTCAGGCACAAACTTGACGAGTATCTGTAAAAGCTCCAAAGCAGCCTGTATTTGATTCTCTGCTGTCCAATGGGCTAACAAATCTGCGTATCTATCTGCGTACCACTGGTACTCTATGCCGGTATATTCAAGTATCTTGGGCTTAAGTTTCGTGGATTGTTTGCCGTGGAGTCTCAGTGCAATATCCAGAATGTCATCGTAGACCTTTGGGTTATCGACTTCTGGAAGCTGGGACACGATTTCAATGACTTCATCCGGCGCATGATCGGACATGTTCTTAAGGTATTGAAGTTCTGGCCAAACCGATAATTGTATATAACCGTCAGGCAAATGTCTGATTCCCGGCGGAGATTGAAAATAGCCCCGCCCAGCCAACGGCTGAATCCACAGGGGATTTTTCAGCCGAGAGAAGAAATACTGGCGGTCAGTTTCCTTCTTTACTGACGCCAGGGCCTTCTCTATCATTTCATCCGTTGGTTTCTTCCAGGATTTCATGGATACCCTTTATTCGTCCAAATTCGCTGCTTGCAGCCACATATAGTAAACCATCCAGCATCTGAAAATGTTTTGTAACTTTAGATGGCGCATCCTCATCAAATGTTTTCTCTCGTAGATGGGCGTAGGCCAGGAACCATTTTTTCGCTGCCTTCCATTCCTTTAAAAAATTGTGGGGTATTCTTTCTTTGTCTTCGTAGGCTAAAAAGGTTGCAAAAAACAGATTGTCAGCCTCCGAGCTTCTGAGCCGGCCTCTATTGTGCTCTTCAATCAGGCTTTTTACCTTTTGGCAGGTTTCATAGGGGATTAAATGTCCGTTTTCAGCAGTGTCTATGCTATTAAAGCCTTCTGCTCCCCATTCTGTTTTCCACTCGTTTTGCAATTCATCCAGGAGTTGTGGATAGTGAACTCTGCCAGATTGAACGTTGGAAACCGTTGCAGCAAGGCGGTTCATTAAGTCTCTTCCCGCATGTGCTACAAATGTAATATAACCTGGCGGTTTTTCATTTAGTAGATGTAAGGCTCCCTTGTACATTTCAGCAAAGATGGGAAGCTGAAGCTTGTCGTTTAGCCAATCAAAGACGTTTTGTTGTTCATTCGTGAGCATCATGCCGGTGTAAATGCCTTTTAAGAACGACATCTTTTTTACAGCCAAGTCAGATCTTACTGCCCCGAGTTCCTCCAACGTTGCGCCAGCAATTCGTCAGTCGTCACTCCTCTTCACGTATCTCGATCAGCCGCTTCTCCCGCTCAATTTCCGCAATAAGTTCTTCCTCACTTGGCAGAATCAGGCGGTATTTTGAGGCAAAAAGTTGTTCGCTACCTTTGAGTACCGAGAACTTGACGATGGTTTCATCTTTGGAAGTGCAAAGAATCAGGCCGACGGTGGGGTTGTCGTCCTCGCCGCGTTTAAATTCGTCGAACATTCGTACATAGGTATCCATTTGCCCGATGTCCTGATGGGTCAGTTGATCGGTTTTGAGGTCAATCAACACAAAACACTTGAGCAGGTAGTTGTAGAACACCAGATCAATGTAAAAATGGTTGGTTTCCGTACTGATGCGGTATTGTCTGCCGACAAATGAAAATCCTTTGCCGGCTTCAAGCAAAAACTGGGAGAGGTTATTGATAATGGCGGTTTCCAGGTCTTTTTCTTTGGGAGCAGTGTGATCGGGGAGTTGCAGGAATTCCAGTACATACGGGTCTTTGATAAACGATCTCAACTCGCTTTTGGGGGCCTTACCGGGAGACATGATTGTTTCAGCCGGTTCCTGCGAAGAAAGCAGGCGTTCGTAATAGAGGGTGTTGAGTTGCGCTGAAGTTGTCGGACGCTCCACCCTTGCTGGACGGCTTCTGCAAGGTAGTAGATTCTCGCTTTCGCGTTTTCTAGCCGCATGATCAACCGGTTATGACTCCAACTCAATTTGCTACACGGTGTGTAGCAAATGTCTTTATTGGGGTAGGTAAGGTAAAATTGGCGGAAGTTGCGCAGGTTAGCATAGGAAAATCCTTTGCCGAATTCATGGGTTAAGTTTCTTGATAAATTTTCCAGCAGTTTCTTGCCATACTCTGCCTTTGTCTTGCCCCCCTGTTCCTCTTCCACAATTCGTTTGCCGATCATCCAGTAGGCTTCGACCATGGCACGGTTGATTTCAGAATAAGCCCGGTTGCGAGCATTTTGAAGAATCTGTCTGATATCTGAATAAAAAGTTGTCGGATCCTTCATCCTTTTAGCACCTTTCTAATCTGCACCCAAGAACAGGCCAAAGCATCGTCCAGCAGCCAGTCACGTAAATCCGGCGGTAACAGGAAAGATTGGTTGCAATCGATTTGCACGAATTTGCTCATGGGGTTAGCCTCAACAATGGTTGCTATTGGTGATCAGGTTAAAGAAATATTAGGGAATTATCCATTTAACTTGACAGGATAATCCGATTGTGATAGGCTTCTTTCATACCGTGGATCGCATGGCGGCCTTGTTCGGCGGCATGCCTGGAAAGACGATGACCTACAAGGGGTTGGTCGCC
>MKWU01005078.1_pt1 | contig 14695 bp, 14 predicted proteins | sample 809101 | NCBI WGS metagenome assembly MKWU01 (sample SAMN05860141, study PRJNA318959) | sponge metagenome | host: Aplysina aerophoba | place: Slovenia: Piran, Adriatic Sea, Gulf of Piran | collected 2013-05-07 | reverse complement strand
CACACACACACACACACACACACACACACACGCATATATGGCATAAAAGTTATCGTGTTATTATTATTACATGCTGGAGTTGATAGTAGGATTATTATTTTGGATGATCAAGCACGCCAACAAATGACTCGTCACTTCAAATTGTCACTTCAATGCAACGTTTCACCCATCGCGGGCTTTGTCAGGCATACAGCAAAGGAAAAGAAAAAGTGGCAACCCGTATGCCTGACGAAGCCCGCAATGGGTGAAACGTTGCATTGAAGTGACAATTTGAAGTGACGAGTCATTTGTTGGCGTGCTTGATTTCCCAAAATAATCATCCTACTACACATACATATGTACACAGATACACACACACATACGTACACACAGACACACACACATATGCACACACACACATGCACGCACACATACACACACACACATGCACACACACACACACACACACACGTGCCTACAGCACAGGAAAACGCAGAAAAGCATCTACAAACATGCACAGTAAGCAGGCACGAACACCTTTACACAAAATTTGCCGATTCCTGTGCATACTCAAGGCTAAGAAGCTGTTTGTTCTAGCGAGCTCGAGTAAACTCTGGGTGCACCATTTGTGCGCACGATTTCAAAGTAGTTTCGTGCATGCTAAGGCTTTTCCATGCTGCAGACACTTGCCAAACCTTAGCGTATGTGATTCGTGGCACTCACCCACTTCTGCGTCGCTCCTGTCACTTTTCCGTGGCAACGGTGTAAAGGCCTTTGAGATGGCAGCCATTGAAGATGATGCTGGAACCAAGACGGCAAGCAATGGCACACTTACTGACAGAATATTAAGCAAATGGTTGGCCAGATGGTAGGGTGGACATCTGTGCCTCTTTTAGAAGCCTCTTTGTTTGGAAGAGTAGACTCAAAGTTGCCCACTATATAAATGCCTCCATTTGCAATGCTTGATCAATACTCGACCATTTTAAATGTTCGTTCAGTTATACTGCTATACTTGTTATATTATATATGTAGCCCCCTATCTACTATGTACAAGTGCTAATTAAGAAATCCTGCTAATGACAGGGACTTAGGGACCACTTGGCTGGGGGTTCTGACTTTTGTGTTTTTTCAGCAACGTTTTATTTGAAATTGTCCCTACAGCATCTATCAGTATAAATGCACCATACACTATGTGTTATCCTATGGGAGATTATATTAGCATTTTGGCTGCTGATTGTACAAAGATGAAGGCCTAATTAAAAATCTGTTCATTTTAAAATTCATCAAATTCCTCATCATCTATGTCAATACTGAACACTTATCTGAAAAAGCCTCCAGGACCTCTGTGAATTCATTATATTATATATATTACATTATATTATTTATTTATTTAGATTAGTGAGGTAAGTTGCACTTGTGACGTATATATAACCACTAGACTGCAAGTGCTGACGCTCTGCCATTTCAGTATACTTACATCCACCTGGTCAAAGTTTGTATGAGCTCATTGGCCCTAGGCTCTTATGTTCATGTTGCAAAAATTCTCAGTGTGTGGTAATGAGAGATCGAGCTACATCATTTACAGGGGGCATTCCTTTATACCACAGACAAGGGTGGCAGCACTGCATTCCACCAGATGAATTTAGAGCAGTGTGGTGCTAAACAACAGTCACAACCTGTTGCACAGAGGGAAACTGACAGAACAATTACAAAGGTAAACAGTGCATGAAATCTGGTTTCTTTGAGTTTAGATATGTATACTTTTCCTGCATATAGTATATATCTTATTCCAATAGAGCTATGTAGGCTGATCACTAATCTCTGATAATGACCGGAGAATTTGCAGGAGACACAAATGGGATTACTAATGCTGTCCTGACGTTTTGTCCATGCTTAACTACAGAGCACCCTCCTTGTTTATGAAAGAAAGCGTTGAAAATTTCAAAATTCAGTAGCCGGATGGCTGTCTATGAACACCTCTTGCGGCAATGCTGTGACGACTATTTCGCTATTGTTTCAGATTAATGTATGCAGCTGTGTGTAATATAAACTATGTAGTGGAAAGCGTTGTCCTAGAGAAAGAAAGGGCCTCAATGGCGAAAAAGTGGACCTGAAGATATCGCGTTGATTATTGCACAATTTGTGGACGCCGTTTAATTTGCATTGATGGGGTGATTCTACATGCTTGTAATCTATGCTTGCAACAACCTATGCAATGCAAATATGTAACTCAAAAGTCATTATAATGTAGGACTAGTACAGGCATGCCTAGCAGTGTAGGCATGAGTTGGCTGGATGTTGTGAGATTCATGGTGTAATAGGCCTTACTTACGTGCTGTCATGAAGCCACCGTCATCAAAGCGCTGGTGTGGGAGTACCATAGCAGAGAGGTCTGCCAATAACAGAGCAGCCTGCCACGCTTAGGAAAGTTGAAGGCTAAATACATACAGTATGTTATATTGATACTGGTGTCCTTGCAGTTCGCACTATGTGATAATTATTGAGGCTGAATGATGATCTCTAATATGTAGATATTTGTTAGTAATCTAGTATGCAGAAGTCATTTTTCTTTCACACAAGTTGCCACATCATATGTAACTGGATCATTATTATGTTACTGGATTTGTAATAGGTTTGTATTCAGATTATTGCACTAAGAGAATTTATATAACCAATAGGGTATTCATAATGTTAGTGGATCATGATTATGTTACTGGATTTGTAGTAGGTTTGTATTGTATTCGCTCGAAAAATTCGTCACTGAAATTTTTGTCAGCGAAAAAGTATTCGTTCAAGTCTATTCTAATCCTGGTGAATTTCCTATCTCTAATTTCTGCCATTTGACTCTAATATTCGTCACGTCCGACAGGAAACAATACAATTTACTATTTGCCACAAAATGGATGAATGGGGACAGAAGTACATGCAGTCAACAACGATGCTTTTTCCCTGTGATAGTTCTCTCTTCCATAAGCACGTATGGAAGAAAGAACTATCACAGGTTGTAGTCAATCTAATGGTGGCTTCCGTTGGTTTTCCTACTCAGTGGCTCAACAATGGTTTTTGGTGCACTTAAATCATGTCCAGATTGTACCTGTGGTTGGCGCGATCTCTTCCCAAAGCGGCCATTACGGCGTGGCACTTGACTTATGGATGCATTCTAATAATTCGCCTCGCTCTAATGTTTCGTCCAAAAAATCTAAATGTTCGTCACCTCCTAAGGTTTTCTTCATTCTAGCTCTAATGGCCTCAAATGACGAATTTTTGGTGCACAAAGGGTGACGAATTTTTAGAGCGAATACGGTATTCAGATTCATGGACATATTGAAAAGACTAGCCAGGTCAAGTTAAATAGATCAACCGTTTCCACAATCTACGGCTGGATTCATCAGTGAATAGTGGCACTTACAAGATGGATGTATAAATAGGGACATGAGGCCTAGATGTATACAAGAAGTAAAAATCAATGGGAATAAAATAGATCACATCAGATAACACTAAACACCAGAAATGGACCACAACAGCTGAAATGGGCTAGAACGAGTGGCAAGAGCAGTAGTCAGTCCAGTAGGGTTGCATAGAGTCCTGGCAAGGGGCCCTTCTCTCTGTTGAGAGAGGCCTGATGGTGTTGGATGTGCCAGGATTCTAGCAGGCAGCGTGTCTGGGTGTTGGGGTGGTAGTGGATGCCTTGGATAGGTCAACCTGGTGGCCTGCTTCAAGCAAGGTCTGTCCTATGTAGGTGCGAGAACACTCCACACAAGGGATGCTGTAGATAACTCCCATCCTTTTGTACACCGGGACTGGGTCCTTAGGATGGACCAACTCCTGCTTCAGGGCTTTGAAGGGGCAGAAGGATACCCGGATGGAAAGCGGGATGAGGATTTGCCTGATTGTTCTGACAGGAAACTAATGTAGGGCAGGGTCAGAGTCGTGTGTGTCTCACTGTCCGGCTGAGAGGCCATGTCAGCACATAGGCAAGTCTGCTCGCAGATGAACCATTCAACAGAGAGAGGGGTCCCTTGCCAGGACTCTATGCAACCCTACTGGACTGACTACTGTCTCGCCACCTGTTTTTCAGTCCATTTTCGTTGTTGTGGTCCATTTCCTGTTTTTAGTTTTATCTGACGTGATGTGTTTTATTTCTACTGTTTTTTTTTACTTCCTGTATATATCTAGCTCATGGTACTGTCCCAGTTTTACACCCTTGCTAGGTATCACTGATGAAGGCAGCCATAGGTTGCCGAAACGTTTGATCTATTCCAATTGACCTGGCTAGTGTTTGCCACAAGCCTATGATGAATTTACCTAGCCACTCAGGCCTTTACCGCTTTGTATTCAGATTATTGTACTAAAGAATTTAGATAGCCAATATTGTTGTTCATTTTAGACTTGTAACTGTATTGGATCCAAAATGTGAAGGCTGTCCCTGTATTATACAGTATGTATGTCTATAATTGGTACTTTTGTAGCATCAATAAATACATTGTGTACTCTAATTTATTCAAAAGTATGTATAGTGTATGTATTCTTTAGTTTTGTTCTTTGATTCAATAGGGCTAATGGTCATAGCTGCATTAACTGTTCCACCTTGCAGGACCACAGTCAAAAACTGGAAAATGGTGACAAAGTTTCAGGGGGAAAAAAGGTTATAGCAGTTCATGGACATGGAGAAGTTACAATGATGGAAATTGGCAATGCAGACGGTGCTTCAAGGGAAATTAGTGATGTTCAAACCCCTGGGGGTTCGGAGATATCAAACGTTGAGGATGTTAGTGGTTCAAAATTGTCAAAGGATGAGGCTAGTACTTATGTGTCAGAAGTTGAAACTGCTAGTTGTCAAAAGGAAAAAGATGGTGATGGTGTTGATGATGTCATTACGCAGACAGCCGATGAGTGTGCTACTGATTCAATGACAGTAGACAAAGTGAAAGGGGGTGATGACAGTGGTACTAAAGGTAGAAGTGGGAATACTGATGAAGCAAAGGGTGGTAATGAGACTGCTAATGTTCCAGAGGAAAGTGGTGATTGTGGAACTGTCAGGATTGCCAAGGAGAATGAAGTTGAGGCTGCTAGTGCTTCAACTAAGGAGGGACATAGTGGTGCAACTGCTGGTGGTTCAGAAGCAGAAGGTGTTGGTGGAGCAGCAAGTGACGCTCCTGGACTTTCTGAATCAAGTACTAGCATTGGAGTTAATCGTGATTCAAAGGAGAAAGCAACTACGAAGGCTAGCAGTTCAGAAGAAGGAAGTGATGTTCAAACTGCTAGTAGCATGACTGCAAAAGGAGATGTGGCTAATGATGGTTTAAAGAATGAGGCTAGTGACGGAGCTGTTACTGTTTCTAAGGGGCCAGGAGGTGGTGGAGCTCATGCTGGTCCACATACGGGTGGTGGTGAGACTGCTTGTAATCTGGGGAAGAATGGTGGTAATGGAACTGACAGTTTGAAGGAGACAGAAGATAGGGTTAATGTTGGTTCAAAGGCAGCGGATGGTAGTGGAAGCAATACTACGTCTGAGGAAACAGGAGGTGGTGGAGCTCATCTTGACCCAAAGAAGAAAGGTGAGACTGCTGGTGGTCCAAAGACGGAAAGAAGTGATGGAGCTGCCTCAAATGGGAAGCAAAGTGAGGGAGCCTCTAGTCGTCCAAAAACCAGACATAATGAAGATGCTAGTAGGTCAACACAAGGTGAAAGTAATGGTAGCAGTAAGATAGATCGTTCTAATGAGAGTCAATCTGGCCAACACTCATCTCATCCTGAAGACTTGGTTGTGGTTAAGCTTCATGCTTTCATACAACCTGAAGTTTGGAATATTGATATAATGGAGGAACAGCTTGTAGAAGTTCGTTCTGAATACTTGGGGTGGGACAAGAATTGTGCCAAGATCAAGCTTATGTGAGTAGAGTAACCATGCACACATGGCATGAATTTGTTTTAAGATACCACTGAGTTTATATTTGCATAGTATAAGTCTTCCTTCAAGTTACCTTCCAAATCCCAAGCACGCTTAAATGTTCTTGTACAAAATTTGATGTCAGACATTGTCACAAGGTTACAAGTAATTTACAAAGATATGGATGACAGTATCTAGCACACGACTGACATTTACTGTGTAGCTGGTGGTGTAAATGAGCTGTATAGATATACAGTGCAAGTAGCAAAATACCATGGTAGCAAAATACCATGGTAATGTAATGTAATATAAGGTACGTAATGTAATGTAATGAAAGGTAATCGTATCTAACGTTTGAGCACTCTGGCTGCCCTGAGGGATAAATTGAGTGCATGTACGGTACGTGTCACAATAAAGTTTCCCTTGGACGCCCATACGTACGCCCGTTTCCGTTCCAACGGTACGCCCGTACCCGTACCTGTCGAACCAATCCAAATCTCCAATAATATGTACATAATGCATTGTGCCTGTATGTATAATAATGATGACAATCACTGTAATGGGAATAGAGAGTTAGTATAGTATAGAGTCAGTCAGACAGCATAGCCTCCCTTGCTATGAGATCCAGAGGCTGATCTTGCAAGTCGGTGTGAGCTAGGCTGTGGAAAGATGATCGGGCTCCTCACAGACACATGATCGCTGAGTCAAGCAAGGAGAATGCAATCTTGCACCGAAGGAACCCGAGGGTCCTGCTGTATGGCTGGACTAGCTTGTCTGATAGCAGGCTGGCTAGTTTCTTGAAAGCCACCGTCGCAGCGGGGGCCCAACCTACACTTATGGAGAGGACGATTGGAGTGAAGGAGCCATGCTCAACTTCAATGATCCTCCTTTCGTATGCCCTTCTCTTGTCCAGCTTGTGTTTGTGGTAGCAAGCAGCAGATGACAACTTGTCGAACGCCCATCTGCGTAGTCGCCGAACGCCCGTACCAGTTGACATCGTCAGTACGTCCGTAGGCCAAGTACGCCTGTTTTCAAAGCGCCGAATCAGTACCATAAGGTGTGAATCATTCGGTATGCTCGCGGAGCGATCAACATGTTACTTTTGGCCTTTCGAGTGTTTGTGTGCGCAGCTTGCTGTGTCCTTTTCAGAGTGTTCATTCATCGAGGCTTGTACCTTCAGCGTCTAAAGATGGTTTATTCAGACTACGTAAAGGACAGAATCCTTGTTTACTATCATTGCAAGAAGAACTGCACGGAAATCGCTCGTTGTTTAACATGATTTAACACCTTTGTAGGCTGATTGGTATGATTTAACTTGCACGTAGGTGTCATTCGCAGGTATGCGCCAGCATTCTCGACAACTACCTACAGCTGTAGTATGGTACGTACCCGTTTTGTCAGACGCCCGTTCTAAATTTATCGTACGCTCATTTCTGTTTGTCTCGGACGCCTGTACCCGTTTGTCTCAGACGCCCGTACCCATTTGTCTCGGATGCCTGTTTACGTATTTGTACGCACGGGCGTTGGTGGGAAAATTTATTGTGACACATACTCTACTTGAAGTACCAAAAAAGCTAAGGTGGCAAAATGGAATACTTAAATAACCGTTTCTCAGCTGAATTAGAAGGCAAAATGTGTTGTGTGATGTCACAAATCGTCACCAAATTGTGACTTTTCATTAAAAATGTTTAAATAATCTGCCCCTTAAGAAATCTATATGGATTTGCCACCTCATTGTGTGACGTGCAGAGACGCAATCTCTATGAGGACAGACACCCGGGCCATGCACGCCAGGTTAGGCTGCCAGAAATACAGCAGACACAGACCATGGACATCGACTTCTAGATGGATGCTCAGTGCAAACGGTTTTCAGTGGCTACCAAGACAAAACAGTCACTGAAGAAACATCTGTAGTACTCAGGCTTGCGAACTTGTTGGCACTGGAGACACTGCAAGACCTTTGAAATGGCAAAGAGAAAAATAGAAAGGTGGTGCTGCTGGGAGTCAAACTCAGGGCCTCTAGCTTAAGTCGCCAGCTCTCTGCCACTAAGCTATGACACCCACTGACAACCACCCCTCTTTCTCTCCTTTTTATATTGCAACACACACACAGCAATCATCGCCTATCTTACAATTGTCACTATTACCCTGTTTCATCTTTCATAATTTTCTTCATTCTTATTGTTCTTCCCACCAAATTTTTCACGCTTCTAGCACTTGAGACAGGATACATACGTATGTATCTCAATCATGCACTATGTTGATGTGCGGATGTATGTGAACCTCTAAGAAATGAGCGCCAGTGGCCTTCTGATTCACATAGCATTGGAGGGAATGCAAAGTTTCTTTTCCCAATTTATAGACATACTTGTGTGCCTGTATGTATCCTAATCTTGTGCAGCCATGTGTAATCTCTGGAACAGTAGAAAAAGCTGGCTACATGAGACTATAATTATGTATCCTACTCAGCATAGATGCTAACATCATCATCATCATCATCATCATTAGAACACGTCCCCAAAACACATGGGGGTTGTTCATACAAGAAAATCAAGCATATGGTACAGTGCATAGAAAACATTATGATAATTCCGTTTGCCACTTAACGCTTCTCGGCGATTTCCCTCGGTTATTTGTGAATATTTTCGGTTAACATGTAGCAGTTATCTTGTTAGACGATAACGAATACTTAGTTGCCGTCCGCACCTAAACCAGCGAGCACAGAGACGCACGCTGTCTACGTTGAATGTAAGTAGCAATCGGTGAAACGTTCGCCTGGAGAGATGGACAAGGTCACTGCATAGTATTACGACAACAACTCATGCTACAAATGGGAAAGAATACAGGGAGTCAGTCTCCAAGATTTGCAGGGAGAACTGTAACACGACTTGGAGCCTGCAGATCCATGAGTTGGTACGATAAGTTGAAGCCACAACTATGGAAGGCTGATGTTGTGAATTTGTGACCAGAGGCCAGCTCAACTCTGAAGAGGAAAATCCAGACATCCAATGCGAACGAAAGTCAGCAAAGCACAGTTGCACCATCTGTTGTTTGCGATATACTGATAACATTATTCTGTCCCTCCTTTTTTCAACGCTGAAAGCTAAGCTGTACGTAACTACTTACACCCTTATACGAAATATTACATTATTCACTAGCGAATGACCGTCACTCGATAACACTTATCATCACGCGGTTCACCGTTCGTTAACTTTTAAACGACAATAACTGCAACAGTTTTCGGGTAGCGTAATGTTTTCTATGCACCATACCGTATTAGCTTTAGTATAGTCATGAGTTAGATACTATAAAGTATTCCAAAGATTACTAATTATTTTCAGAAATGTCATTTAATAAAGGATAATAAAATCTTGGCCTTTAAAAGTCTAAATGTTGGCGTCAATCAGTAAGCATCACTCCATCGCTTTCTTGCCCTCCCTCTTGGTCGTTTCCCTGGTACAGCTCCACTCATTACTATCTCTGTCATAGATCCAATTTGCTCTTCTACCCATTTCTTCCAAACATCTCTCTTTCTGCCCACCTGCTCAACAACTCCTTCCTGCCTGAACTGTGCTCTGATGTCGTCGTTTCTCACATGATCCATTCTCCTCACTCCTGCTATCTTCCTGAACACTCTCATCTCAGTTGCCTGAATTCTTTGTTTCTCCCTCTCCTTTAGAACCCAAGATTCTGCACCATACATCAATGTAGGCTCTATCATAGCCTTGTACACCAGCATCTTGCACTTCTACTCAATTCCCTGCTCTCAAAAGCTTGGCTTCTGACTGCTTCTGCCATGCTTAGAGCTGCACTAATTCTCTTCTCCAACTCACACTCCATTCACCCATCCTCACTCAAAATCACTCCCAAATATGTTTGCTTCCTTACATTCTCCGGTTTCCGGTCATCCACCTCCACATTACAATCCACCTGCTTCCTACTAAAAACATTGTTGTATTTTCTGTGTTCATTGTCAGTCTATGTCGCTTCACAGCCTCGCTGAACTCTCTAACATTATGTTGCAGGTCTTCTTCCATCTCAGGAGGAGGACTGTGTCATCCGCAAACATTTGGAGCTGCATCATACAGTTGTCCAGACAGACTCCGTCTTTGAATTGTGCCCTTGCTTACCGTCCAGAAAGACATTGAATATCCATGGGGATAGAGGACACCCTTGCCTCACTCCCTGCTGTACCTCAAACCCTCTTGTCAGTTCATCATCCACTCTCACTCTGGCCTTGCTGTTCACGGCTTTCACAGCTCTCAGGAGTCTGCCTGACACACCATATGTAACTGAAGTCCTCCACATATCTTCTCTCCAGACTTTGTCATAAGCCTTTTTCAGGTCAACAAATGCAGCATACATTTTACCATCGTTCTCAATAGTCTTCTCTGCCAAATGTCTCATCACAAAGACCTGGTCTCTACACCCTGCTTGCTCTTCTATCTCCTGACCGTCTGTCTCCTGATGTATTCTGGCATCCAGAATCTTCGCAAAGACTTTGCCTGGAATACTGAGCAGACTGATCCCTCCATAATTCTTGCACTTCTTGCTCCTTTCTTATGTATTGCAACTATCACTGCCTTCTGCCAGTCCTCAGGGGCTTTTCTTGTCTCCCACACCATCTTGAAGTTTAAGTGTGGGAGACAGGAATAGCCCCTGAGGACTGGCAGAAGGCAGTGATAGACGCTAACAGCAAACGTGTTTTCTATGTATATATCTACAGCACTCCGCATTGTAGAATCCAGTGTCTCAATGCATATAAGTACAGTTAGGCAGACAGACTGACAGACCCTACATATATAATCAGTATGCAGTACTAAAGAGAGTTAACAAACTACCTTCATTATTAAAGAGAGTAAACAAACTAGCTTCAGTTATATTTTTAATAAAATTGGGAAGAGATTTTAGGTCGGCCCAAGCACAAACACAATTGGTGTCAACAATACTTTGGCCCATCTCATTTTCTAGGGAATATCAGCATTCCTAAATCCCTTGCAGTGTGGTCACCAAATACATACCCAGCCGTTTCTTACAGAATGCGTATAAAACCTTTTAGCATAATGTATACTGGTGTTATGGTGAGTTGCGGGTTTAGCAGGCATCATGCATGATCCCTATGGAGTTGACATCACCTGGGTCCTTGTTTTTGGGGTATTCCTAAATCTCTTCCCATTTTTAGGTGGGATGAATATTCAAATATTTGGTATATTCGAATGTTAGCCAACATTCATCTATGTTTTTGCCTATTCAAATATTCATTTATTACTATTTTATATGTATAGAATAAACATACTTTGGCATATGAATTAATCAACATGGCAGATAGATAAGCTCTAACCAGAGTCTCTCACTAGTGTGAATCATTTCTTCAGCGGAATGTTTACTGCCAACATATCAGCACTTTTAGGCTTAAATTGCTTACAGTTGTCATGGCAATGAATCGATGCAGGTAGAGTCGCATTTCTATCTGCTGACCACTGTGACTGTATAGCTCCAATTTTTAGTTCAGTCACTGATGGTAGCTACAGTTGTCACTTTTGGCTATGTCTCTTGCACTAATTTTGGTGTAGACCTAAAATATTTGGAATTGTGCCATATGCCGTATATACTGCATGCTGCAGGACATTCACATATGCCTGTTCTGAGAGTCAAAATCATAATATGCCAGTTTAGAAACTTGCTACATCTGTGTCACCATGGGTCAACTGTTGTGATTGCAGGCCACTTGATGACTTGACATGGGCAGTGGAAGCCCTCCTGAGACTTCCAAAGTCTTGGCTAAAAAGAGATCTACAGTACAAGTACTATGTCTATGCAGGAAAGGGAATTGATCAAAATTATGAGCATCTCGCACACACCAATTGGGGAGAGCCCAGAAACAGGTGTTTGAAACCAACCAAAAGTTACAGTTACGACAGAAGAGGTGAGTTTTCAAACAATCATGTCCTCACTATGTCATGTATAACATATGTAACCTGTATATTGATGTACATATTATGCAGATTCCTGTTACCATCATTATGATGACTTCATATTCCCCAAACGAGGTTTATTGAGGAGCACATGGAAAAAAATTCAAGGCTATAAGGGTAAACATGAATTGAGAGCTGAAAGCCTTGAACAGCACCTGAAGTGTTACACAGATGCTTTTGGTAATGCTGCTACCCTTACTAACTTGCTTTGTAAGGACATACCTGCAGCTATTGTAGATATCAAGGGTAAATTTACCCACTTGAAGGATGGCTATTCCAGTCCTATACACTACTCATGGGTGGAGCCACTGGATGAGGGCAACTGCTATAAAGTGAAATCTGTAAGATATAATATTTGCACTTGGTCAAGCATAACTATTATGTCCCTGTGCTGTACATTATCTGTTGTCTCTTCTGTATAGGCATTCAAAGAATGGGTAGCCTCCATGGTTCATTGCCTTCAAGGGTTGGTTACTCAATCATCTGTAGTGGCAGAAACATGCCAAATCCAGCTGTCTGGATGCGTACTAGTTGTAGTGCTGGATCATCTTCAATTGCTGGAATCTGAAGGAATGAAGGATATTGTGCGTGATCTGATGAAAGTCCTAAAGTTGCTCCCAACATGCACTAATGCGGCATTTGTCCAAGATTGGTGGACGTACTTTTTAAAGTGTGATGCAGACAGAAGGTGTGGTTACATAATAGATGTGTTATGCTACTACTATTATTTATAGCAAGTTTACGTAGTGTATTTGCATTACATCTTCCCAGATCTCCACTGGTGATGAAAGCTTTGCAAAAGTTCTGGGTTCACTTGGCAAAGAGAGACAGAATACATTTTGATATCCTTCTACTACTTTGTGCAGTAAGCGATACTCCATCTTCTGATAACATATTTCAAGTGGTTGGCGGCGGAATAAAAGAGTTATCAGGCTTTCTCACTACAGCAGCGTGAGTTAATGAGTGAATGAATTTGGGAACATACAAGTGATGCTTTTGAGTGACCCTTAGCAATTTTTAAGTGCATTTTCACGTCTATTTTAGTAAATGTATTACACTCATTAAATATCAGAATCTCTGAATGTGTACAGAAATGTGTAGATTGGCACTGAGCAAGTGTCCAGTTACAAGACAGCACTTCTCTGTCAAGAGAACAGATACTTGAGAATACGTTGCTAGCTTCACAGTTTGAAACCGAATGGCGACTGGAGAAAAAAACATGACCCAGCGCCCGCACTCGTGGCCTATGCTCTAACATGGAGTTTCAGCCATGTGAGCCACCGATCAGGCTATGATTCTTTGTCTCCAATCGCTGTAGATATGGCTATGGATGGGACGTAATGCTGCGACCACTTAGGACCCGTGCCTGAGGTATGATCTGCACGGTGGTACTCTCAGGCCCTGTTTACACAAATCCGGATTCGGTAGTAAATGCACTGAAATCGATCCGTGTTGACACATCGACACACGTGATAATACGTAGCACGTAGCACATGTAGAAGTGCAAAGCACAGCTGCTTTTCGTTCGGTGATGGCGACAATGGCAGAATCTTCCAGCAAGAAGGACTTCCAGTGGATGGATGACGAAGCAGATCTTCTTCTACATTCAACTCACCTCTTCAAGGTCAAGAAGGACATGGAATGCGAAAATAGAAGGCAGCAAAAACAAACGTAATTAGAGAGCTGATGCGGCCTCATATCGCGAGCTGGCTAATGCTTCAATTTCTATCTAAGATTGTCTCTCGTCAGAGAGGGAAGTTCTTCTAGCTGTATTTATAGTTTCAGAGTCGATAATAATTCGATATCTACTGTGGTGATTAGAAGTACTATACCAAAAAAACGTGCATTGAACGCTGGTGACCGCGTGTGCACGTACATGCCTTGCGCATACTCACAGTTACACGCAGTTATTAGCACAATTATATTGTACGCAACCTTTCTCGTAACGGCAAAGACTCTTACCGACATTTCTCTCCGCAAAAGCGCCGCAAATCGTCGACAGACTGTCGCCGCTCTATCTGATGCGAAGTCGTTGCATTCTTTACTTCGTTTTGTTCGCTACGTTGCTGTGTACGAGCTATTAACACCTACGTTACCGCAGAGGTGGCATCTCAAGGTGCAATCATAACTGGTGGAGAAGAATGCCATTTTTTCTATTAACCCAGTGAAACCAGGTCAGTCAGAGAAAGCAGCATGGAAGGTGTACAGGTGAAACTTGCCGGAGGTGATCCAGGTGCTCGACTGCATCGTGACTGGCCACCAATATGTCATCAAGGTATGCAAAACAGAACGGGAGGCAGCGCAGAACCTGATCAATGAATCGCTGGAAAGTTTGAGCAATATTCCTTAGACCAAAAGGCACCGAACAAACTCAAAAAGACCGAAAGGTGTGACAATGGCGGTCTTAGGGATGCCCTCGGGTGACAACTGGAATTTGATGGTAGGCACGCACCAAGTCGATTTTGGAAAAGTTGGTGCAGCCATGCAGATTAGCAGCAAAATCATGCAAGTGGGGAATTGGGTAACGGTCTGGGACTGTGAGGTTGTTCAATGCCCGGTAGTCACCACATGGTCTCCAGTTACCAGGAGCTTTTTGGGGCGCCAAAGGCGCCCCTATATTGTTTTCAGATTAGGTTTTTGTATGGCTTCATGTTCGTATATATGTATAAATTATATATATCTGTCAAGATGGCGGCGCCGTGGGGTTCGTTGAATTTACTAAGCTATTATTCGCTTTATCCTCACTTGCGCAGCCATTCAATCGAGTGATAAGTATTCTAGTACATTTCTTCGTAATACTAAGCCAGCGCAAAACCTGCGTAGGACATTTTCGAGAAGGAACAGCCGGAAA
>MKWU01005077.1_pt1 | contig 14704 bp, 12 predicted proteins | sample 809101 | NCBI WGS metagenome assembly MKWU01 (sample SAMN05860141, study PRJNA318959) | sponge metagenome | host: Aplysina aerophoba | place: Slovenia: Piran, Adriatic Sea, Gulf of Piran | collected 2013-05-07 | reverse complement strand
CCTTGATTCTTCATGTTTCCAGACACACCCACGGCAACAGGCCACATCAACCACATGATCGTGACTGGGCCTGGCTTCACCCGACGGGTGAAGGTCCCGCCGGGCCGAGACAGGGTAGTGGAAATGGCCGTAGTCCCTGGTCAGAAGCCTATATCCCGCACTCTGCTCGCCTAGTGCAAACCCCCGCATGAAAAATCGGGGCTAGACGCCGTGGGCCGGCGGTAGGTCCCGGTGGGTGTATGACCTCTTGCCCGGCCCGTAGTCGCCCACCACGTGCCCGTTGCCGCTGAGCAGCCATTTGGTGGTGAACAGACCCTCCGCGCCCATCGGTCCTCTCGCATGCACGCGTCCGGTGGCGATACCCACCTCGGCGCCCAGCCCGAAGCGGAACCCGTCGGCGAAGCGGGTGCTGGCGTTCCAGAACACCGATGAGGCGTCCACCGTGTCGAGGAACAGCCGGGCCGTCTCGGCATGTTCGGTCACGATCGTGTCCGTGTGGGCCGACCCGAACGTATGGATGTGGTCGATGGCCTCGTCGACCCCGGCCACCACCCGGGCGGAGATGATCAGATCCCCGAACTCGTACCCGAAGTCCGACTCCTGGGCGGGGACCACGCCGGCCGCCATGGCTTGCACGTCGTCGTCACCGCGCACCTCGACCCCGGCCTCTAGCAGCGAACGGACCACCGCCGGCCCGGCCGGGAAGTCGCGGTGCAGCAGGAGTGTCTCGGCGGCGTTGCATACCGCCACGTAGTTCGTCTTGGCATCGACGGTGACCCGTACCGCCATTTCGGGATCGGCCGCGGAGTCCACGTACACGTGGCAGACACCGTCCGCATGACCGAGCACCGGGATACGCGAAGCGGCCTTGATCGAGCGGACCAGGTCGGCCGAGCCTCTAGGGATGACAAGGTCGATGTACTCGTCCATCGCCAGCAGGTCGCCCACCGCCTCGCGACCTTCGATGTTCTGGACCACGTCGGGGTCGGCGCCCGCCTCGGCCACTGCCTCCCGCAGCAGGTCGGTGAGTGCCCGGTTGGAGTGCAGAGCCTCCGATCCCCCCTTCATGAGCACCGCGTTGCCGGTCCGCAGCGCCAGCGAGCCGATCTGGATGACCGCGTCGGGGCGGCTCTCGAACACGATGAGCAGCACGCCGATCGGCACCCGGACTTGTTCCAGCACAAGCCCGTCGTCGAGTTCTCGCCGGACAAGCGGTTTCCCTACCGAGTCGGGATTGTCGATCAGTACCCTGACCCCCTCCCGCAAGGTCTGCATCTTGGAGGGCGACAGTGCCAGCCGCTTGAGGATAGGCCCGGGGAGCTCGCCCGCCCCGGGTGCGTCGAGGTCGAGTTTGTTGACGGCCAGGAGCTCCGCCTCCCGCTCTCCGAGCAGGCGCTCGAGATGCCTCAGCACCTCGGTCCGGGTTCCGGAACCCGCCGCTGCCAGTCTTCTCTGGGCGGCGCGAGCCGCCTGTCCTTGCTGGATTGCCGTTGGAGTTCGTGACATGGTCCGCCCAGTGTAATTGCCACCCGACCGCCCCCCGGTCGTCGGCCACCAGACTGTCTGGGCCGGCCCGTCAGCTGCCTGTGGGGATCGCTGCCGCGTTCGAACCGCAACTAACCTCAGAATCAAGACGGATGGATGGGCCTGGGAAGACCAGACCCGTTGGGCTTTGGGAGGATTCGCCGTGATGGGCACCGCTTCGCGTTCCCCCGCGCCGGCCGGATCCCGCAAGGTCAACACAGCTTGGAGTCTCCCTCGGGTCGATCATCCGGGTGTCGACATCCTGGAGCGCCAGCGCAGGGCGATTCGCAAAGGGGAGGCGCCGCTGCCGTATCCGGGACTTCCCCGAGACCGGGTTGCCAATGCGATCGACCTGGTGTTGAGGTTCGATCCCGACAAGGTCTACCTGTTCGGGTCGACCGTGCGGGGAGAGGACACCCTCCGCTCTGACATCGACATCCTCGTGGCTTCGACGGTATGCCGGTGGACATCTGGGACCGGTGGGAACGGGAGATCCGATACGTTGCACGGTTCTTCTGCCCGTACCCCGTGAATGCCTTCGTGACCGATGTGGAGGACCTGACCCGCATGCGACATGTAGTGGTCAGTCCCTGCATGTGGGCCCAGGAGGAGGGTCGCCTCGTGTTCGACAAGCATTCGGTTGGCCTTGAATGAGCAGCCTTCCGAACAGCAACCCCCAGATCGCGGAGGAATGGTTGAACCGCGCTGCCTGGAGGTACGCCACGGGCGGGAGGGTTCTGGAAGAGACGGGGGACACCAAGGAGGCCGTGAGGGACTTCGCTTCGGCAGCGGAGCTGGCTCTGAAGTCCGTTTACATCACGGCAGGATCTCTCTTCCCGCGAACGCGCAACGTGTCGGAACCGGTGGAGGAGTGCCCCGTACCCAGCGCCAAGGATGCGGTCGAAGGCTACCCGGACGAGTTCGTCAAGGACTTCTCTCGCAATTACCCGGCGCCTTACGTCAGTGCCCGCCCGGTGCCCGAGGCCGAGGTCGAGGAATGCCGCCGCTTCTCCGAACGCATCCTGGAGTGGGCAGAGGGCGTGATCGCTGGTTGACCGGTTTCCCGGAACCAGTGCCAACGGAGAAGTGCGTGGATCGTGGTCCGGTGTCCGGGTCCCCTCCCGCCGCGTAGTTTCCCGCCGCGCCGCCCGCGTCCGGGCCGCGGGACGGCTGTCAATCGAGCGGCGGGTACCGGGTGCGGGGGCCGGCCTCGGCCCAGTCCATGTGGTTGCGGATGTATTGGTTGGCGGCGTCGCGTGGCGGTGTGTAGTCCCAGGAGTGGAGGTCCCCGGTTTCCAAGGCTGCCTGCACGACCCGGCGGGCTCGCTGCGAGGCGAGAACCTGGTCGCGGATGGCCGAGCTGTCCCATCGTCGGGCGACTTCTGCGGCGAAGCCTGAGGCGAGTTCGGCGTGGCCGGGGTCCTTGGCGAGGTTGTCTCGTTCGAGGGGGTCGGCCTCCACGTCATAGAGGAGTGGGGGGTCGGTGTCGCAGTGGATGTACTTGTGGCGTCCGCGCCGGATCATGAACATGGGATCGGCCGCCATTTCGGCCATGTACTCGGCCGTGGTCTCGTCGATGGGATCCATACCGCCGGTTGCGCTCTCCCACAGGCTGCGGCCGGCGGGTGGAGCGGCCGGTTCCGGCCAGGGCTTGCCGTCGGTGGCCATGTCGAGCAGGGTGGGGAGGGTATCCAGCAGCGAGCAGGCGTTGGGAACAGTCCCGTTCGCCACACCCGGTCCGGCCATGATGAGGGGAACCCGGGCGGACCGTTCGAAGAAGGACATCTTGAACCAGGCGCCGCGGTCTCCCAGCATGTCCCCGTGGTCGCTGGTGACGATGACCACCGTGTTGTCGAGTCGGCCGGTCTCGTCAAGCGTGTCGACGAGGGTGCCCAGCCACGAGTCGAAGTAGCTGGTGTTGGCGTAGTAGGCGTGGCGGGCGTTCCGGCACTGGGCTTCGGTGTAACCCACCGTGTCCGCCTCGATGCCGCCGCGGATCCGCTGCGTGTGGGGATCGAGTGAGTCTATGGGCGATACGTCCGGTAGGTCTATGTCGTCGTGGTCGTAGAGGTTCCACCATTCGGGCCGGGCTACGTAGGGGTCGTGGGGGTGGATGAACGACGCCACCAGGAAGAAGGGTCGGTTGTCTGAGTCACGAGCGAGGTCGTAGAGGTGGCGGACGGCGGCGAAGCCGACCTCCTCGTCGTAGTCGATCTGGTAGGTGGCCAGGGCCTGGCCCGCCTCGGACAGGCTGTCCATGTTGTGGTACCCCTTGTCGATCCGGTTCCCGGGTGCGTTCCAGTCGGGCGTCCACGCGAAGTCGGCCGGGTAGATGTCGGTGGTGAGCCGCTCGTCGAACCCGTGGAGCTGGTCGGGTCCCACGAAGTGCATTTTTCCCGACAGGGTGGTCCGGTATCCTGCCAGGCGCAGGTAGTGGGCGAGGGTGGGAACCGACGCCGGCAGCTCCGCGGCGTTGTCCCATGCCCCGACGGCCGATACAGGCCGGCCGGTCAGCATCGAGAATCGTGAAGGGGCGCACAACGGCGATGGGCAGTAGGCGGTATCGAACCGGGTTCCGCGCTCCACGAGGGCGTCCATCGCCGGTGTCCGGACCAACGGGTGCTCGTATGCGCCGGTGAAGTGCGGCGCCAACTGATCAGCCATGACGAACAGGATGTTGGGCTGTGACATGTCCCTACCCAAGCTCTTGGACCTTTCGCGTCCGGATGGATTCAACACCACCTTCACAGTGGGGTGAAGACACCGGGGAGTTTAGGAAGGTGCTGAGAAACCCCATGTTGGCCCGACGGTCGGTAAGAGACTCCCAGGTCAGCGAACGCGGGTCAACCTCTACCCCCGTTCTTCAGGCCCCTCCTAGGAGGGGGATCCGTGGCGGCCCGGTGGCGCAAGCCGGGCTGGGGGAGTGGTAATCCGCGCCGCTCGTACCCTCGTTCTTAGCCCGGATCGGGAAGCCCATCGGGAGGGGGGCCGGTACCGTCACCCGGCTCGCGGCCGGTGCCCCGCCTACTCCCTGTGCCGGTACTCCCGCATCCGGGGTGGATCGGCTAGCCGGCCCTCTTCCCATGACGCATCCGTGCCAATCCCCGTCGATCTGGGATGAATTGAGTAAGCTCGTCCAAGCGCTTGGTGCCTCTCCGATAAGAGTCCTTTCCGTCGAATGCAGGAGCAACCACCAGATGACGATCCGTCGGCTATCACCGCACTTGTTTAGGCAAAACGCTCGCCGTGCACGTCCCCGCATGGCTCTGTTAGCAGGCGGTTTGGCTCTGTTGCTTACGGTGTCCTCTTCCGGTGTTTGGGGTTTGGCGGCTGCCGAGTCCGGGATCGCAGCCGCGGTCTCTGCTGACTCGGGCGATCGCGCCGTCCTGATCACGCTGTTTCGCTCCACCGATGGCGAGCGGTGGGCGAGTTCGGGTAACTGGCTGGAGGACACGCCCTTAGGTGAGTGGGAGGGTGTCACCACCGACGACAACGGCCGGGTCACCGAACTCGAACTCGCTTCGAACGGTCTAACAGGCGAACTCCCGACCCAGCTCGGTTATCTCACCGAATTGCAGGTTCTGGACCTCCACGACAACTACCTGTCCGGAGATCTCCCGTCTGGACTCGGCGACCTCACCGGATTGCGCGTATTGAATCTCCAGGACAACCTTCTCTCCGGACCTCTTCCGCCTGAATTCGCTCAGCTGACCGAGCTAACCGACCTGAACCTCTCCTTCAACCGGCTCACGGGACCGGTGCCCGCTCATCTAGGCTCCCTGCGGAATCTCAGGGTCATCGACTTGCACAACAATGGTTTCTCGGGTGCGATTCCGGTTGAGTTGGGAACCCTGACGAATCTGACCCATCTCCTGTTGCGTGGCAACGAGTTGGCTGGGACTATCCCGGCCGAACTCGGAGAGCTCGAGAATCTCGCATGGTTGGATCTCAGCATCAACCAACTAGACGGCGGGATACCCGACGAACTCGGTCGCCTTCATAACCTCGCGGTGCTCTACCTGAGCTTCAACGGCCTTACGGGTGGGATCCCGTCCGAACTCGGGAATCTGGACAACCTACGGGTACTGAATCTGCGCGTCAACGAGTTGGAGGGGACCATCCCGGCGGAACTCGGAGAGCTTCGCAAACTCCGGATACTGAACTTCTGGAACAACGCTCTCTCAGGGGACATCCCACCCGAACTAGGCCAGCTCACGAACCTCAGGCGCTTGGATCTCGACCAGAATGCCCTCACGGGAGAGCTGCCGTCGGAGTTGGCAAACCTGACCAACCTCAGGATTCTGTGGCTTCAGGGCAACCAGCTGTCGGGTGAACTGCCTGCTTGGCTGGGTGGACTATCCGGGTTGGAGAGGGCGTATCTCCAAAACAACCGGTTCTCCGGGGAAATACCGTCCTCACTGAGAAACCTCGTACGCTTGGAGCGGCTGTGGCTCGGTAACAACCGGTTGTCCGGTGAGATTCCCGCCTGGCTCGGTGAGCTAACCAACCTGACACAGCTCCAAATGTCGGCCAACGGACTATCCGGGAACCTACCGGCCGAGCTAGGCAACCTTACGAAGCTCACGCTGCTGAATCTCGGGAGCAATAACCTATCCGGTGGCATACCTGGGGAACTGGGCAACCTCATCGAGTTGGAGCAGCTGGATCTCGGTGACAACGCCCTGTCGGGAAGCCTCCCCGACTTGGCTCGCCTCACCGGTCTGCAACAGTTGCTGCTCGGGAGCAACCAACTGTCAGGCCGGATCCCCGCTTGGTTGGGCGGGCTGACCGATCTGGAGACCCTACATCTCAACGACAACCGGCTCTTGGGGGAAGTACCCCCGGAACTGGGCTTGCTGACCAAGTTGGAGAGCCTTGATCTCAGCGGTAACCGGCTGTCCGGTCAGATACCGACCGAGCTTGGCGATGCGACCAACCTGAGGCGGCTCGGTCTTGCGCACAATCAGATTCTGGGACCGATACCCAGCGAACTCGGTCAACTGGGCAGCCTGGCTTATCTTCAGCTCGGTGACAACCGGTTGTCGGGAGAGATACCCGCCGAGCTGGGGAATCTAGCGAGTCTGGTCGAACTGGACCTCGGAGGCAACGATGTGACCGGGGAGATCCCCGCCGATCTCGGAAACTTGACCAATCTGGCAAGCCTGGACCTCGCCAACAACTGGCTGTGGGGCGAGATACCCGCTGCCCTTGGTCGCCTCAACGATCTCAAGTACCTGAACCTGTACGGCAACGAACTGACCGAACACATACCGAAGAGCTTCGGCGGCCTAACCAACCTGGAGGAACTGAACCTCGGTAGCAACCGGCTGGATAGGCCTATACCCGCCGAACTCGGCGACCTCACCAACCTGACAGTGCTCAATCTCGAGCACAACCGTTTCTGGGGTGCGATACCCGCCGAACTCGGTCAGCTAACCGACCTGACCGGACTGCACCTGAGCGGAAACCGATTGAGGGGAGATATCCCGGCCGAACTGGGTCACCTGACCGATCTGGCCGAGTTGGACCTCAGTGACAACTTCCTAACCGGCGATATTCCCACCGAGTTGGGTGACCTAGCCAGTCTCACTCACCTATACCTGGCCGGCAACGCGTTGACCGGATGCCTTCCCGCAGATTGGCACGGGCTGGACGCCGTCAGCGACGATCTGTTCCTTTTGGATCTCGACGTCTGCCCCTAAGCGAGGCAGCCCGAGATCGAGGACGAGCATTGATGGCGATGACGACGATTTCGTTCCCATCGCGCCACATCGAGCGGAGTGTCCTGGCCAGCAAGCAGATACTCTGAGGTGAACCTCATCCGCCTCTATTCACGTGCGTTCCAGGACGACCACCGGTATGACCCGCTGGGTTTTGGACTCGTAATCCGCGAACTGGGGATAGTCGCTCTTCTGCCGGGTCCAGATCCGGGTCCGTTCCTCATCGTTGGCGATACGGGCTAGGACAGGAACCGTCTCGCTCCCGACCTCGGCCTCCGTCTCGGGATTAGCCACCAGGTTGTGGTACCAGTCGGGATTGGTGTCGGCTCCGCCCTTGGACGCGAAGATCGCATAGCCGTCCGGCACGTCCTGATACATGAGCGGGGCGACCCGTCGGAGGCCCGTTCGAGCACCCACATGGTGGAGAAGCAAGAGGGGACTACCCTCGAACATGCCGCCCACCCGGCCATCGTTGGTACGGAACTCGTCTATCACAGCTTGATTCCAGTCATTCCAATCCGTCATCCGAACTCCGTCCCTTCACTTGCCCCGCGGGAGTGGCTCCACTTGCATGCCGATCTTGGCACGATCGCGTAACAACCGAACGCCGACAACGCGGCAATGGAGGGGCAGTCGGGAGACTGGCCGGACCCAGAAGCTCGGCGTCTGGCTCGTCTGAACCGCCCCGGATGCTCCTTGAACCGCCCCGGTTTCCCCGGAGACTCGATTAGTTGGGAGATAATGGAGTCATGGGAAGACCGATCATGTATTCGCCGGAGGTTCGGGAACGGGCTGTCCGGATGGTGTTGGAAAATCGGGGGGAGCACCGCTCCGGAGTGGGCAGCGATCTGTTCGATTGCTGAGAAGTTCCGATGTTCGTCTGAGACGCTGCGGCTGTGGGTGCGCCGGGCTGAGCGGGATCAGGGTTTGCGGACCCGGGGTTGACGTCCGATGAGCAGACCCGAAGGCTGCTCGTTTGATGCGTTTGATCAGGTTGTCGAGAGCTTCGGTGGCATCTGTTGGTCACCTTCGAGAGGTGCCAGTTCGTGATCTGGGAACACCGGCGGCCGATGGTGCGACCCAGTTTGTTCACCTCCGGTGGGCAGGATTCGTCCCCGACGACGTCGGCGAGCTGGAGGGTGAACATTTCGAGCCCACATCGAGCGTTATCTCGGTTTCCGCCGTGCTCGGCGGGGAGACCAACCGCAAAGAGATCATCCGCTGCCTCAAGCGGCACATCGTCCCACAGATCTACCGGCTGCTGACCAACCCGGAGCAGTGCTCGCCTACGCACCCGGCGCCAGGATGCCGGCATCACCGTCACCCAGGCCGCCCGGGCTCTCGGAACTCGCCCGGCCCGAATCTCAGAACTGTAACTCGGCCGCTACCACAACCACCAGCTAGCAACCCGATACCAGACCTGGTTCCACCCACGAGGCGGCCCCGTCCCCGATTTGGCAACCATAGGAGCATCCCCACCCCTGTGACCCCGAATACCTGACGGTGAGTGGGGTCCTTTCCGAGCTGCTGGCTGCGAGGTTCGGCAGCGACGAGAGGGCCCCCGCCCCCGGCGCCCCCAAACTCCCGGCGGGGGGGGGGGTTCCTTCCCGGGCGGTGGGCGGGGGGGTGGGGCGGCGACGAGGGGCCCCCCGCCGCTGGGCGAGTTTGGAACGGCCACGGATGTGTCTGAGCGGTCTGCACGAGGCGTACATCCGTGTCGTGTAGACCGTCTACTCCGTCCCTCTACAGCTGTCGGCCAGCGAAACGTTGGCCGCGTTGGTGGTGCCTCCGAGTGCCTGAGCGACGGCTTGGCGTACCTGGGTAACCGGTGCCCGGCCCGTTGGGAACTCAGGGGGTACGAAGTTGACGGTGATGATCGTGCTGGTGTCAAGATCGCGTCCGAGGATGACGAGATCGTCTAGGCGTTCGAGGGGTATGTCGGTCCTGAAATGATCGGAGATGATGCTGGTGAGTGCCGTGTAGTTGCCGAGCACCTCGGCTGGCGAGCTTTGGCCGATCAGTGCCTCGACTACACAACGTTGTCGGGTCATCCGGTGGTAGTCGGAACTGGTGCTTCGGGACCGTACATAACCGAGGGAGGTCAGGCCGTCGAGATGGTGGTCGCCGGGTTGAACAACGATGTCGATTGGTGGCCCGCCTGCCACGATGGGCCTTATTCGGTCGTTGATCGATTCGGTGACATGCACATCGATACCACCGAAGAGGTCGATGGTTTCTACAAAGCCCTCCATGCTCACCAGCACGTAATACTGGATTGGTAGGCCTGTCAGCTGAGCGAGGGCCGACTTGATCGAGTAGCCGGACGGATCCTCGATGTCCGGGAAGGCGCGGGGGAACCTCGATCCCAGCCCGTAGACCTCGTTGGCGATACCCGGATAGCCGGCTGGCCATTGTATAGATGCGGGTGTTCCTTCGGGGAAGGTGAGGCCTTGCCAGTTACGCGGGATGTTGAATGCTGCAGCGTGGCCTGTGTCCATGTCGATCGAGAACACAATGATGGTGTCGGTCCGTACACCGTGGCGATCGAATCCCGCGTCGCTGCCGAGCAGGACGATCGTGAGACGTTCGGCACCGTCCCAAGTCCGTCGCGTAGCCGTAGTGGAACCAGATGTGGTCGAAGGAGATGCGGTGGTCGGTGGGATTGTGGTGGTCGGTGGGATTGTGGTGGCTGGAGGGATAGCCGTCGGCGAGTGGGTGGCTGCTGTCGGCGTGGAGGTGGGTCGGGTCAACCGAGCCGTGGCCGAGCGAGCGGGAGTTTCCGTCGGAACCGAAACATGAGCTTCTGTTGACGATCCCAGCGCCTCGGTGGTGGCGGTATCCAGCGCCAAGACTTTGGTAACCGGGGTGATCTGAACCGGAGTCGGAATTGCGGTCCGGGTATCGGTCGCAGTGAACACGTTCGACAACAGTGTGATCTGAGCGGTGGCGTAGCGGATGACGAGCAGGTGCGGCGCTGCGACGATCACCGCGAGCATGACCCACACCGCCACTGATACGAGTCGGTGGGTTTCATGGTGTTGCGGTCCGGACCGATGTCGCGCGACCCGGTACGCATCGGCAGCGACCGCTACGCGAAAGACGAAGGCGCCCGCGGCGCCGACCATGACGACCCAGAGAAATGATATGGTCACGCTCCAAGCGAGCAAGGTCTGCTCGCTGCGCGTAGCGATGTAGGTGAATGCGACAGCGGCGCCGCCGAGCGTTCCCATGCTCAGGATCATCGCTCGACGATTGCAGTAACCGAAGTGCCCAAGGCCCGGCCACACCGCTGAGAGCGCCGCACGTAGCAACGGGTGACGACCGCGGCGGTACAACCCACCAGGGTGTTTGGTCCCGATAATCTCTCCGTGAGTTTGGTTATCGCCTGCCACGACTGTCCCGCTGGATCTGACCCCGTAGCGGGCAGCCCGCCGTGGTGAGAGCGGTCTCGACCCGCACCAGCCCGTCGTCAGACACCTGCGCCCCCGGGCCATGCCCAGTTCAACCAGGCTGCTGCCCAACTCGGGACCGACCGCGCCTCGTATCAGATTTGTAGCGGCCTCGGCCGTCGTCGTAGTGACGTCGCCTCCGGCGGGTACCGTCGTCGTTGCGGCTACGGAGGTGGGGGTCGTGCTCGTGCTCGTACCGGTCGTGACGGAGGTCGAAGCGCTGGGAACCGGCTCAGTCGACGCGACGGGATCGTCTCTGCGCAAGAGGGCCACCACCCTGGCCGCCACAACGACGAACGCGACAACGGCTACTAGAAGGGCCAATCTACTCATACGATTAACCATCGGGTTCATAGTGGGACTACTGCTTCTAAGACCAACCACGAGTGCCTGACTCTCCCACTCTAGGTAACAGTCCGACCTTGAAGTAATTCTAGCCGGGTCCGGCTAATGACAGTTCAAACATTGCGAGCGTACTTATTCTAAGCAGGCTTGAGAGAAGCCGACAAGAGCTACCCATCACACTGTTGTACTCTTGGTCGGCAGAGCGTTTGTACAGGGGCGCCATGCCACACTTGTAGGGGGCACCACCGATAGCCCAATAAAGGTGAACCGCCCCGTGTTTGCTTGACTCCTGCTAGTGGTACTGGGGCGTGTTCAAGATGGTAATTGGCCTCCCTTTATGCTGGTGGTATGTGTCTGATGGGTTCGAGGATCCGGCGGTGGTTGACAACGCGGTCCAGAACCGCAGCCCGCAGGACGTATACCTCCGCCGCAATGGAGGGGCAGTCGGGAGACTGCCCGGACGTCTACTAACACGGAAGGCCACCCCCATGCCACGCAGGCCGCAATGGAGGGGCAGTCGGGAGACTGCCCGGACGACCCCAACCGCATCACGCAGCTCAACGTCACGCAAGCCGCAATGGAGGGGCAGTCGGGAGACTGCCCGGACCTGGTGAAGCTGATACCGGCTATCACAGCGTTCCGTGCCGCAATGGAGGGGCAGTCGGGAGACTGCCCGGACCCGCCTGTCCACCACCGCTTGCACGCCACACGTTCAACGCCGCAATGGAGGGGCAGTCGGGAGACTGCCCGGACGCGCTGGTCGTAGAGGCGAAGCTCCTCCGGGTCCAGGGCCGCAATGGAGGGGCAGTCGGGAGACTGCCCGGACTGCCGTCCAGGACCTTCGACGTGTCGACAGTGATCGTGCCGCAATGGAGGGGCAGTCGGGAGACTGCCCGGACCTCAACGTGAGTCGGGCAGTAGAGTGTTTGCCCGACGCCGCAATGGAGGGGCAGTCGGGAGACTGCCCGGACATCAGCTCCTCGGCCAGCTCATCGACCACTATGGGCGCCGCAATGGAGGGGCAGTCGGGAGACTGCCCGGACTAAAATAAAGAGCGAGCAGATCGTCAAGCAAGAGCGGCCGCAATGGAGGGGCAGTCGGGAGACTGCCCGGACGTCGACTCGTATAGGGAGACGGACCCGGGCGGCCACGCCGCAATGGAGGGGCAGTCGGGAGACTGCCCGGACGCGGACGGCGTACACGTCGCCACTCGGTTGGTGGTATGCGCCGCAATGGAGGGGCAGTCGGGAGACTGCCCGGACCAACGCCGTGGTCAGCTCCGCGGCGTCGGCCACGGTGCCGCAATGGAGGGGCAGTCGGGAGACTGCCCGGACTTCTGCACTCCCTCCCGGTGGTCGTCGTGGCATTCGGTGCCGCAATGGAGGGGCAGTCGGGAGACTGCCCGGACCTCCACAGTGCTCATACGGCGTATCGACTTTAGGGGCCGCAATGGAGGGGCAGTCGGGAGACTGCCCGGACCCCGCTTCACGATCCCGCCTTCGGCGTCTTCCTCGATGCCGCAATGGAGGGGCAGTCGGGAGACTGCCCGGACGCTGGAGGTCGAGTTCCTCAGCTGGAGGCCGCGGTGCCGCAATGGAGGGGCAGTCGGGAGACTGCCCGGACGATACCACCCAGGGCGCTCCTGGTCGCCCTGATAGGGCCGCAATGGAGGGGCAGTCGGGAGACTGCCCGGACCCTGGCCGCTGCCAAAGCGAGTACTCCCGAGGGTGGCGCCGCAATGGAGGGGCAGTCGGGAGACTGCCCGGACGGCAGGCGTGATCGTCAGCGACGGCCAGGGGTAATGCCGCAATGGAGGGGCAGTCGGGAGACTGCCCGGACTCGGGTAGGGCCGGTCATCCTGTCGGAGAGACGATGCCGCAATGGAGGGGCAGTCGGGAGACTGCCCGGACTCCGCTACGGCGTTGCGGTCTTCGGCGTCTACCCAGCCGCAATGGAGGGGCAGTCGGGAGACTGCCCGGACGTTGCCCCTTGGATGCACAGCCCGACCCTTGGGCCGGCCGCAATGGAGGGGCAGTCGGGAGACTGCCCGGACTTGTCGCTGCGGGCCGATCCCGGCGACGGCGAAGCCGCCGCAATGGAGGGGCAGTCGGGAGACTGCCCGGACCCCATCGGCTTCCGTACCGGCCTCCGCGGTGCCACCGCCGCAATGGAGGGGCAGTCGGGAGACTGCCCGGACATAGCGGACGCTCACCGGGGCGGCGGCGCTCGAGTGTGCCGCAATGGAGGGGCAGTCGGGAGACTGCCCGGACCTGCCAGCCGACCCACCGAGTCCGTGCCTCCGCGATGCCGCAATGGAGGGGCAGTCGGGAGACTGCCCGGACAGGCCCTCCGTCACAACCTCAACGTTCGGGCATGGGTGCCGCAATGGAGGGGCAGTCGGGAGACTGCCCGGACATGGTGGATGGGTACCGGGCTGAGTGTGTCGGTGCCGCCGCAATGGAGGGGCAGTCGGGAGACTGCCCGGACGACGTTTCGCTCCCGGAACCTTGGAATCAGTGGTGGCGCCGCAATGGAGGGGCAGTCGGGAGACTGCCCGGACGACGTTTCGCTCCCGGAACCTTGGAATCAGTGGTGGCGCCGCAATGGAGGGGCAGTCGGGAGACTGCCCGGACGGTGGGCGTACCGTCGACGGTGATCGACGTGACAGCAGCCGCAATGGAGGGGCAGTCGGGAGACTGCCCGGACACGGAGAGCCTATGAGGGCTACACACCTCTACAAGGGCCGCAATGGAGGGGCAGTCGGGAGACTGCCCGGACGTACCGCCAAGCGTCCGGCCCGTGGTCATCGATCTTGCCGCAATGGAGGGGCAGTCGGGAGACTGCCCGGACTCGAAGGTGTTATCCGTCGAGTCGGCTGGGTCCAAGATGCCGCAATGGAGGGGCAGTCGGGAGACTGCCCGGACAGGACATGAACATGAGCATGTGGGTGCCGATTCGGACGCCGCAATGGAGGGGCAGTCGGGAGACTGCCCGGACTCGGCGGGGGACGGGAGTGGCGAGTCTGGGCGAAGGGGCCGCAATGGAGGGGCAGTCGGGAGACTGCCCGGACATGTGAGCCCGGAGCTTGGCGGGGAAGGTGGGTGCGCCGCAATGGAGGGGCAGTCGGGAGACTGCCCGGACCCAGCCTGCCCTCATCCGTCGACAGGGTGATCCACTGGCCGCAATGGAGGGGCAGTCGGGAGACTGCCCGGACCCAGCCTGCCCTCATCCGTCGACAGGGTGATCCACTGGCCGCAATGGAGGGGCAGTCGGGAGACTGCCCGGACTCACGTATCGGGCGCAGGTCGATCACGGGTTGGCGCCGCAATGGAGGGGCAGTCGGGAGACTGCCCGGACGCGGTTCCGGCCCAGCGTGGCGGCTTCGCTGTTCGTGCCGCAATGCAGGGGCAGCGGGGGAGTCTGCCGGGACGAGGCGCTATCCGGGGAGCCGGTCGACGAACCAGTCGCCGCAATGGAGGGGCAGTCGGGAGACTGCCCGGACTTAGCGACTACATGAAAGGAGGGAACCCGGTGCATAAGCCGCAATGGAGGGGCAGTCGGGAGACTGCCCGGACCGCCAAGTCCTCGTCGACCCATGCGGTCGTGTCCGCGGCCGCAATGGAGGGGCAGTCGGGAGACTGCCCGGACTTCGCCCTCGTGAATCCC
>MKWU01005075.1_pt1 | contig 14708 bp, 14 predicted proteins | sample 809101 | NCBI WGS metagenome assembly MKWU01 (sample SAMN05860141, study PRJNA318959) | sponge metagenome | host: Aplysina aerophoba | place: Slovenia: Piran, Adriatic Sea, Gulf of Piran | collected 2013-05-07 | reverse complement strand
GGCTCGTCCCCGCCCGGGTGGTAGATCGGGACGGCGATGAAGTGGGCCGCCACCGCCAGCCCCACGATTGCGAGGTAGAGGGAGCAGAGCCGCGCAACTGTCGTCATGGGACGCCTCCTCTGCACGGAGCCAGCCAGCCGACCACCACCCTACGCGGTCGCCGAGCGCTCTCCGCCCTGGGAACTACATCTAGCGCCTGCGCACGGACACGACGGCGCCTGCGACGAACAGCGTCGCCACACCGCTGGCGACTCCGGCGAGCATCCCGACCACGACCGTCGACGGCTCGCCGATCAGCCCGGCGAGCAGAGCGACGACAGCTCCCACCACGACCCCGTGCCATCGTGGCGAGCAGCACGTCGAGCCAGTCGCGCATTCCCCGCATGCAGATCCTTGTCGCGCCCGGCCCGGCCCGCGCCGAGCGCGTGCGGAGCCCGCTCATGGTGTCTTCCGGCGCTGGACCGGCGTCCCTGGGTGTACTTAACACAGAGGTGTGAGACACGGCTGACGGGCGGGAGGCTGCCGAGCGAGCCGTGGGGACGGCGCCTGTTGTACCACCTGAGCCAGCCGGCGCCGCTGCGCTCGCGGGCGGCGACAATCTCCGCCTCTTCGGCGGGAGAGAGCCGCCGCGGCTGGTGCCTGGGCGTCGAGGGGCGCTCGCGCAGGCCTGCCCAGCCGCGGGCCCGGTAGCGAGCCCACCAGCGATAGCCGCTGGCTCGGCTCGCACCGACGCTGGCGGCGGCCTTGGCGGGGCTGATGCCCGAGCGCATCGCGGAGACCGCGCGGCAGCGTGCCTCGAACGAATAGAGCATCCGCTTCGGCGGTGTGGTGGCATCATGCATCGGGACCTCCTTCGGGACCTGGGGTGCTTTGCATCCCCAAGTCTCGTCGGAGACCCCTTTGCGATCAGGTGTCTCGCAGGTGTGTAGTCAGTACACCTAGGTGCGCGTCGTGTGCAAGACATGCACCGCTAACCGGCTCATTCACGATGCGTTCGGCCCGGACGAGAACGACCAACTCCCACAGTGTTTCGAGGGGGACTTTGACTGCCCCGCTGAGAGTAGTGTAACCCACATGGACCGGTTCCCACTCGACAGTGGGCTGCAGGTAGAGGTGCAGTGCGGGGGCTGCTGGCATGACGCTCAGTCCAGCGGCGCCCGGGAGGGCATTGATGCTTTGGGCGGTAGCCCGTTCAAGAGGCTGCGACGCTGGATGGCATGGGCCGAAAAGCACCGAACCGCAGAACCGAATCCGGCAACTGCAAGCGCGCCGCACCAGGTAAAGATCACGATCACGGCAGGAGACGCCCGAGAGAGGGGAGGCCCGGCGTTGGGGTCTGTGCTAGTATCCCGCCTCCCCCAAAGGAAGCATCCCCGTGTTCAAGAATCTCACCATCCTCGCCCTGCTCGCCGTCATCGCCGTGGGCGGAGCCCTCGCCGTCCTCGCCCAGGGGGACGCCACCGACATCGAGGTGCGGGTATGGGAGCGCACCGATAACCCAGAGAGCAACTACATCAGCGCGCGCCCGGCCAGCGGTTCATGGCGCACCCTCGGCACTATCCCGCTGGACATGGACAGCGAGACCTCCAACGGTTCCTACCGCTACGCCGACATCTCCCTCACCGTACCCCTCGCCGGCTCCACCGTGGCGCCGGCGCCGGAAGAAAGCTGGCCGGTCAGGTCCTTCGATCTCATGTTGGGCGAGAAGCGCGGAAGAAATCTCACGGCAGCCGTCAGGGTACCGGTGCGCCTTAAGGGCACGGTCTACGTCTACGTGGAGGATAACGACCCCCTCGCTGGCGTTGGCGTTTGCCACAACTCGTTCACGCTCTTTCCCGAGGACGGCTTCACGGCCATGTCCTGCAGCGTCGATGTGGCATATGACGGTGTAGCCCGCGTGCGCGCGGAGGCCCTTGAGGTGACCGAGGACGGGTACAGCAGTTACCGGTATGAGTACCGCTGCAAGCCCGACAACCCGGCCGGCGGCAGTAACTGGACCTGCTCACTGCTTGACTGAGCCGCGGATGCCACTAATGCACTAGCGCGGGTGGTCGCGATGACTTCGGAAGTCAGGCATGTAGCGCCTACCTGGAAACAGGGACTCGAACGGCCCCCAGATCGAGGGGGCCGTTCTTGTTTCCTCTACTTAGCGCGCGCCGCAGCGCCAGCAGGGGGGCACGCGGTAGCGGACGGTCGCATTCACGCCTCCCCAACCTACGCCCGCCGCGATCGCCGTGGAAGGCTCCAGGAGGCCCCGTAGCCGCCGGAATAGGGGATCGCGATGGGGATTTCTCACGTTTGTCCGCTCTCGCCGCGTTGGCCCCAGCCTGGGCCGCCAGCGACGCCCTCGCCGCTTCCCCGCCTTTCGTCCGGGGCTACGACAGAGTCCCAACGATGAGCGCGCTCGCAACTGTGGGACGTAGTGTAGGGGCCAGCCTTTTGGTGGCAGGAGGCGGTTTTGTGATGTTATTGACGCCTTTTGTGGATAGTTCCGCCTGGATGGCCGTGGCCGTGGTGTTCGCCCTTGGAGGGTGGTGGCTGCAGCCCGGAGGACCGGGATGGGTAGCTTGCCTTGGGCGTCTGCATGTTTCTCGTTGGAGCGGTTACAGTTCCAGTTTTGATTTCAGCCACCGAAACAGACCCAACTCGATGCCTTTGCTACCCCAAGATGGGCTACGCTTGCGCACCACATGCAGGTGTCGGACACAGGTGAGGGTCGGCGGTATCGTGGCCGCCACCGTGAACCTCGCGCTTGGCGTCGGCTACGGGTTGGTCGCAGTAACAGGAAATCTCGCCCGCCCACTGGTCCGCAGGGCTCATGCCCACCCCCGTGCTCATGGTGACGCTGGTTGTCGTGTCGGCCGTTGCCGTCATGGTCGTAGTTGCGTGGGCGTGCCGAGCGACGGCCGGTGAGCTATTACGTCTACGAGAGCCAGCTGCAGCGCCATGCTCGCATCCACGACGGGGAGTGTGGCCACTGCCAGGACGGACAGGGCAAGCACGGCCTCGGGAGCGCGACGCCGACCGGACGGTGGCATGGCCCCTTCGAAACCCTCGAGGGCGCGCAGCAGGCGGCCGCGGGCCTCGGCCACCGAGACAGTCGCGCGTGCCGGATGTGCGTTCGCTAGTAAGGGTGACCCGGCCACGAACTGCATGTGGAAGTGGGCATTGCGGTTGCGTCGTGATCGAAGCCCGGCTCGTGGTCGGTGGTCGGGGTCTTCAGCCAGCGCCCGCCGTTGTGCGTGGGATACCCTCCTGTTGAGGGGGCGCTCCTCGCCCCGTCCCTGCCCCGCACCTTCTTGTGGCATTGAGAGGCGGATGGACATGAAGAGGTTGAACAGGATCACCATCGATCCCGAGGTCATGGGCGGCAAAGCCTGCATACGCGGGCTACCGGTAACCGTGGGGACCGTGGTCGGCCTGCTGGCGGCCAGCCGGAGCCTGGCGATCGTCAGTGGCCACGAGATCGCGGCACCCTGGGTTGGTTGAGAGCCTCACCAGCATCCTCCCCCGATACTCGATGAACAGGGACTTCGGGCGTCACAACGCGGTAGGACGTCCGCGGAGGCGCTGCGTCCGCACCAATGGTGGAGCTACCCTGAGAAAGGAGGGAGCCACGTCCGCACTGACATTCCTCGCCGTAGCGGTTCTGCTTGTCCTCGCCATCCCCTTTGCCGCCTATGCGCCGGAAGTGGTGCTGCCCGCCACCCTCGCCGTGGCCGTTTGGAGTGGCCTCTCGGCTCGCAGCTCCAGCGGGAACCGTGGCGAACGGGGCTTCCTGATCGCGCTATGTGTCGAAGCGAGCCTGGTGAGCGTCATTGCCCTGTACCTGCTCATCAACCGCTACGCGTGAGGCGCAAAACTGAGGGGAAGTGAAGAACGCCTCGCTTCCTCTCAAGTGGGTCGCCCCCACCAGTTGAGCGTCAATTACCTCCAGCGTTGCAGTGCTCCGTATGGTGAAAACCTGGATATGGATTGGTCCATGTAAGCGAAAAATAGCAGGTCTACAGCCCATCATCTGTGCCTACTGCCACAGATCGGGTCGTGGCGAATGTATCCGGAAATTCAGGCGTCGGAAATCGGTCCGAAGAAAAGCTTCCAATAGCAGTAGCACGGTACGCAATAACTGGTGGGATCTTGCTGTCCCAACTTCCCCAATGCGAAGACGAATTCGTTGTCCAGAAAGTATTGTCCCAGAAGTAGCTTCCAACTACGGGGTTGTATATGTCGCTAAAGTCGTAGTTATAGTCGAGCTGGGCAGAAGCTATGAACATGGGAAGATTGATCACTTCCCACGCGATGATTCGAGCATCGATCGACCGGTGGCTGATTAGCGATGTTCCGGCAGCCCTTTTCGCCGAGCCCCCGTCGGCTACCGGATGCCGAGCCCGCACCCGATACCCGAGGCGAGGGGGAGACGGAGGGAGCGGGGGAGTGACGCCCGGCCTTCCCCATCCCTGCCTGCTTGCTCCGACTTTCCGGCCAGGGCGCACGACGAACGGACTCCGGGGCTACGGCTGTCATCGAGGCGTTGTAGACTCCAGAGACGCGGGGAGCGACCAGCGATGACGACAACAGAGACCAGGCTGCTGACCGCCGAGGACCTGCTGCGGCTCTACGGCAAGGGCGTGCGCGGCGAACTGATCCGGGGGGTGCTCTGCGAAACCATGTCGGCGGGAGAACTCCACGGCAAGATCGTGACGAACCTGGTCGGAGAACTGTGGACCTTCGTCAAGCCGAAGCGACTGGGCACGCTGCTCGCCTCCGACGCCGGCGTACGGCTTGAGCGCGACCCGGATACGGTGCGCGAGCCCGACATCGCTTTCACGTCCGCGGAGCGGCTCCCGCTCGAGGCCTGGAACACCGGCTACTCCGAGGTGGTTCCCGACCTGGTGGTCGAGGTCGCCTCACCCGGCGACAGCCGCCGCGAGCTCAACGACGACAAGGCGCAGATGTGGCTGCGCTACGGCGTGCGCCTCGTCTGGATCGTGCACCCGGACACCCGCACGGTGGATGTGCACGGGTCCGACGGTCCGATCGTGACGCTCGGGGATGACGACTCGCTTGACGGCGGCGACGTGCTCTCCGAGTTCTCCTGCGCCGTGAGCGCCGTCTTCGGCACGTAGGGGCTACGCCCGCACCGCGACGAGCGCTCATCAGGTTCAGCGCTCTCCGGATCTCCCGGTCCACCGCGTCGCGCAGCACCGGCGGGCCGCCGTTCCTCGCCAGGGCTCTGGTGCTCGGCCCGCGCTCTGTCCCCGACGCCGTTCACGACCGCCGGACCTGCCCTTTTGTCCTATCTGACGGCCCGTCTCGGACTTCCCTCCGACGGAACTTTGGCATTCCTTTCCATGAACGCGCCCTGACACCGATGTTTCTCTGGCTGCAGTGTCCGGGGGCCGAAGACGACGTGCAGTGGGTGCGCGCGGGTGAGTGGGGCGAGGCCGGTTTTGTCGCTGATGCTGACGGGACCTGGGACGGGCTTGAGAACGGGGCAGAGCCGTTCACGGACGGGGGGCGAGACCGCACCGGCATGGTCATCGAGCTATCGGAGATACAGGACTCGCTTGTCGCGAAGCACTGCGAGTCCTGATCCAAGAGCAGCATGTCCCAAGGCGCACCGGCATGGCCATCTTGTTCGTGGCTGGGGCGCGTGCTCGCGTTCGGGCTGGCCGTCCAGCCGGACCGGGCCGATCTTGGTGTAGAGCATGGCGCGGGTTGAGGAGCTTGCAGGGAGGCGGCATGGTGCTGAACCGCAGCGGAGTCGCGAGGCTCACACTGCTGGCATTGGGAACAGAGACCGGCGACCTGCGCACGCTCTGTGTCGTTCACATCCTGAGCGGGGGTGGCAAGCGGCGACAGCCCGCTGCCGGCCGAAGGTCCCTAACGAACGCGAAGTGCCCTCTCCGGCCCAGCCTGCCCGGTGATGGTGGCCGGCTCACCCCGGCCTACTGGTCCGAGGACGTGAAGCCTTCGCAGACGATGCCGTCCTCGTCGTCGTCGACTTCCAGCGGGACGCGGTAGTTCGGGAACCCCGCACTCGATCCGGAGGGATCCTGCTGTGGCCGGATGCTCTCCGAAGCGTCCTGGCACGACGAGAATGCCGTCGAGATGAGGATGATCTTCTGGTGGTCCGCCCACTCCTCGAAATCCTCGTAGAACCGATCGAGCGAGACCGCGAAGACGCTCTCGAAGGCGAAACCAGCCTCCAGCCCGGCAACGACGCTGCCGTAGAAGCGCAGCCAGTCCGCGAAGTCCCCGTACTCGGTGATCGCGTACAGCATCGCCAGCGTCATCATGTCGTCGCTCGCCCGGTCCTGGCGGATGTCCCGCGCCCGCTCGTAGAACTGCACCCGCCGGAAGCGGTCCTCGGTAATGACGGGTACTGCCCCGTCCGCGAAGTGGTGGGCGAAGTAGTCGCGAACGCCGTGCCCGATCCAACTGGGGTTCACGTCACCCGTCCCGAGCGCCCGGATGAACCACTCTGAGGCGATCGCGAGGTCGTCATCCCGGCACTGGGGACCGAAGAAGATGTGTTCCCCTTCCTGGAAGGAGCAGGTGTCGGGTAGCTCATCCAACTCCTCCCCGAACGCCGCCTCGTAGCGCGCGAACAGGCCGGTGACCGAGTGGGAGATGTGGATCGTGATCGGCCCCGCGTGCGTCAGCTCGTAGGTGTCCAGGGCGAAGTCGATCACCTCCTGCATGACGTCCACCACCTGCTGCCGGGCCGTGGGGTTGGTCTCCATCCCGTCCACCTCGCAGCAGGGCCCGGCGACGGGCGTGTCGCTTGGGATCGTGGTCGGCGCCGGGCGCGGCGTAGGGCCCGTCCGCACTGAATCTGGCACGTCCACCTCGACCGAGACGGGGATATCCACAGTCACCTGGTTGCTCAGCTGGAATTGTCCCGAGCGGCTCAGGCCGCTCAGGTCGAGGGGCTCGTTCACGGTGTCCCAGTCCTCGGCGTCATGTGGACGCGTGCTGATGAACAGCTCCCCGTCGGAGATGCGTCGCCAGACGCGCACGTCCACGCTCGCCGTCGTATCAACCGTGCGTGTGGCGGCGAATGCCCCCAGCGCCCCGCCGATGGCGATGGCGGCGATCAGCGCTGCGATTATCGCGCGGTTCATGCCCCCTCCCCTCTTGCGCAGGGTAGCTGACCCACGCAAGAAACGCGCGGGCCAGGACTGTGCCGGCGCCCGCTGCAAGTGGACAGCCCTTCACCGGCGGCCAATGGCCAGTGAGCGGTGCACGCCTTACCGCCGGTCGATGTCCCCGAGCGGGGTGAATCCTTCACAGACGATGCCGTCGCCGTCTTCGTCAACCTCGCTGGGGACGCGGAAGTCCGGGTAGCCCGCGTCGGTCCCCGCGGTGCCACCCTGCAGGTGCAGGCTCTGCCCGGCCTCCGCGCAGCTAGCGAACGCGTCCGCGTGCAGGTCGGCGTTCTCGCGGGTGGCCCACCGCTCGAAGGCGTCGTAGAACTCCAGCAGCGAGATGCCGAGCGCCTCCTGGAAGGCGGCACCGGGGTCTGCGCCGCCCATGATCGCTCCGTGCAGGTCGAACCAGGTCCGGGAGCCGCCGTGTTCGCGAATGGCGTATGCCACGGCCGTCGTCATCAGGTCACCGCTCGCCTGGCTCCTGCGCAGGTCTTCGGGATTCTGATAGAAGATCACCCGCAGGAAGCGGTCGTGCTCCAGGTAGGGCGCCTCGCCGTCCACGTAGTGGCTCGCGAAGTAGTCGGTCGTTCCCTGCCCGACCCAGGCGGGGCCGCGGCCGCCGCTTCCCGTCGCGCGCCTGAACCACTCGGTTGCGAACGCGTGCTCGTCGCTCCGGCACGCAGGGCCGAAGAAGATGTGCTCGCCTCGCTGGAACGAGCACTCGCTCGGCAGCTTCTCCGGGCGCGTGCCGAAGGCGTCGCGGAAGCGCACGAAGAGCCCCGTGACCGTGTGCGAGATGTTGATCGTAATCGGCCCGCTGTGCTCCAGCTCGTACCGCCGGTTCCCGAATCGCACCACCTCCTGCATCTCCTCGACCACGGCCTCCTGGGCTGGCGGGAAGTCGCTCATGCCGCGCACCTCGCAGCAGGTACCCGGCTCCGTCTCCAGAGTGGGGCTTGGTGTGGAAATTGCCATCGGCGTCGGGTCGGCGGGCACCTGGATCTCGGCCTCGATCGGCACGATCACCAGCACGGAACTGCTCTCGTAGAAGCTGCCCGAGTCACTCAGTTCGCTCATGTCGAGCGGCGTGCTGTGGGTGGTCCAGTCACCCCCGTCGGGACGCGTGCTCAGGTAGAGATTCCCGGTCGTGACGCTCTGCCAGACCTTTACCTCTACGGTCGCCTCCGTCTGCACCGTACGTGTGGCAGCGAATGCGCCCAGTGCGCCCCCTATGGCGATGGCGGCGATCAACGCGACGACGATCGCGGTCTTCACGGCGCTCAGGGTAGCAGAGTGGCCACCTGCCAGACCGTGGCCAGTGGCGGGCCAGCAGGCAGCGCACGGACACGGAGCTGCTCGATGCGAGTTGGAGCGGCTCATTCTCTCGTGTTGCCGCGGATGCGATCTGCCGCACGCTCTGCACCACTTGTCCAGCGTTCGCGCTCCATGCAGGTCCTGGTCGGACGGGGGAGATCCTCGAGTTCGGCGCGCCTCGCCCCAAGCCGTTCGGTCAAGAGGCCAGCTCACTCGGGCGCGGTGTCGGTAGCGCCTCCTCGCACTCGCGCGTCGGCCTCTTCCCGCAGCCGGCGCTCACGCCGTGCTGCGGTGCTCCTCCTCGCCTCTTCCAGACACTCCTCGCAGCGGGTGCGCCCGGACACCGCAGGCCTTCCGCAGTTGCGGCGGCACATCCCGGAATCCACGAGATCTCGTCCACGTTCTCGCTCCCGCGCCCGCTGCTCCTTGCGGCACTCCGGACAGATCACCGTCTCGCCTTCGAATGGTTGGCCACAATTCAGGCATCGCCCCTCTTCGCGGAGCTCTCTCTGCTTCCTGGCACTCCGGCTCTGGCCGAGGATGCGTCCGACCACCCACTCGCGATCGAAGTGCCGCCCCGCGGCGGCAAGAGCGGCATCGGGATTGCGAAGTGCGCGGCTCCTCCAGCCGCAGGCGCAGAAGGCCCTGGTGAGGACCCCGATGTCCTCAAGGTCAACGACGTGATTCTTGCCGGCTCGTCTCTCGCCCCGGGGCCGGTCGAGTGCCTGCCGGCGACGCTCGCGCATGTACCGGCGCATATAGATGCCCTTCTGTGTGCGTCGCTCGGGGGTCATTGATTGCTGGGACTTCCGGCTGCCGGCCCGGCTTGATGCCCTCTTGCGCTCGCGGTAGGCAGCTTCCGAGGCGTATCGCTCCCGCTGTCTCGCCCGTCTCTCCGCAGCGCGCCCGGGATCCTGGTCGCGAACACGCCGCCAGCAGTTCGTGCAGACATCGACTGGGCGCCCGCTCCCCGCCCTTGGCGGAGTCGACAAGCCGCCGCACTCGATGCACCTTGCTTCCCGCCCTGCCACTTCACCCTTGAGCTTCCGCCGGCGAGCGCGCATGTACTCGCGCCTGCTCTTGCGGTGCTGCTCCCGTGCCTCGGGCGTTCGCTCCGACTGCCGTTGCTTGACCCGTTGCCAACAACGCGGGCACAGGTCAGGCGGGCGACGGCCATCCGGGCGAGGCGGCGGTGCCATCGAGCCACACTCACGGCATGGTGCGAACGCGTGCTCCAAAGCTTGCGGATCTCCTGTTCCCGCTATCGGCGTCCGTGACTAGGGTTGCGAGATGCCCGCCCCCCTCTCTGGATCTGCCGCTAGCAAGCTCGCGCATGGCCCCTCCTCGCCAAGGCCCGGCTACGCTCTGTCCTGGCTCAGTACACCACGTACCATCGGGCACAGCCACCGTTCCTCTGCTCATATCGGATGGGGGCTTTGGGGCAGCGTTTCAGGTTCCCTCAGCCGGCAGGTCGGCTATGGCCCTGGAGAGGTCGTGAGGGATGCGCTTGGTGGAACTGTCCTGCGCAGAAACGGACAGCGTAAAGAGGCGGTGAGTCCCCGGATGAGGGTGACGATGATCCAGCGGGCTAGCATCGGGTCTAGGGTTCGGAGTTCATGTTCACGCGTTTGCCTTTCTAGGGGGTAAACCGGTAATGTTCGACCTGCGCCCCTTGTGTCTTCAATACCGGGGCGGTGATGGCTACGTGCCGATTTCGAAAGGTGGAGAGTGAACGATGCCAAAGCAGGTTGGGGTGTCGCTTCTTAGGACGAAGGCTTGGTACCGCGGGATAGCGGGCCTAAGGAAAGAAAAGCGAGGCTTCCGGGGCTGTGTGCGTTCACGCTTCGGAACTCTTGCGTTGGCGTTCTTGGCCGCTCTGACGGTTGGTGCGGTGCTCGCCCTCCCGGACGGTTCGGCCCGTGCCCAAAGTGGCACGGTCATGTACGGCGAGAACGGGACGGGTCCGGTAGCCACCTACACGGCGATGGACCCGGAGCGGACGCCGATCACGTCGTGGAGGGTGACGGGCACGGACGCTGCGGCCTTCATGATCGAGAACGGCGTGCTGCGCTTTGTGAAGTCCCCTGACTACGAGATGGCCACGGACGTGGCGGGCGATCCGGCGGGCGATCCCCCGTCCACGGCTGCGGCTGGCGACAACAAGTACGAGATCACGGTGGAAGCCACGGACAGCACGGGCCGGACCGCCATGCAGCCTGTGATGGTCGAGGTGGAGAACGTGGACGAGCCGGGGACGCTGACGCTGTCGGCGCTGCGGCCCCAGTCGGCCACCGCCCTCACCGCCGACCTGACCGACCCCGACGGGGACACCTCCAACCCCACCTATCAGTGGAAGAGGTCCAGGAGCAAGAGTGGCTCCTTCTCGAACATCGACGGGGCCACCTCCGGCACCTACAGTCCGGAGGACGGCGACACCGGCTACTACCTGCGGGCCACGGTGACCTACACCGACCCGGAGGGCGCCAACAAGACCGCCATGGTCACGTCCGAGTACCAGTCGCAGGCGGTGCGGGGCGCGAACAAGCCCCCCAAGTTCGCTGACGACCAGGACCCGACGGAGGCCGGCGACCAGGGCGCTGCGGCGCGGGAGGTCAACGAGAACGTGGCCCCGGGCACCTTCGTGGGCGACCCGGTGACGGCGGACCCTCAGGACGGGGACGTGCTGACCTACACCCTGGAAGGCACCGACGCCGCCTCCTTCGACATCGACGAGGCCACGGGCCAGATCAAGACCAAGGCCGCGTTGAACTTCGAGGACGACCCGGCGTATGAGGTCATAGTGCGGGCCACCGACCCGGCGGGGATGCCCCAGGCGGGGACCGCTGTGGCAGAGAACAGCGACACCGTCCCGGTGAACATCACCGTCAAGGACGTGAACGAGCCTCCGGCGGTGACCGGAGACTCGAATGCGACCTTCGCGGAGACGGACGGCGACATCGCTACCGCGCTGGCCACCTACACGGCGGACGACCCCGAGAGCGACGCGCCCATCACCTGGAGTACGGCCGGCGCGGACGGGGACAAGTTCACCGTCGCGGCGGGCGGCGAGCTCGTGTTCAAGGCGAAGCCCGACTACGAGAATCCCACCGACGCCAACATGGACAACGTCTACGAGGTGACGGTGACGGCCACCGCCGGCGGCAAGGCCGGCACGAAGATGGTGAAGGTCACCGTCACCAACCAGGAAGAGGCCGGGACGGTGACCCTGTCCCAGGTCGTGCCGACGCAGGGCATCGCGCTGAAGGCCGAGCTCACCGACCCCGACGGCAACGTGCGCAGCCTGACCTGGCAGTGGAGCATCGCCAACGCCACCGCCGGCACCGTGACCGGTGTCACGGCGACGGCGGACGGCGACATCGCCAACGCCACGTCGGACACCTACACGCCCACTGCGGGCGACGTGGGCGGCACCCTGACGGTGACGGCGAGCTACTTCGACGGGCAGAGTGCGCCTGACGCGACCACGAAGAAGGATCTGCCGCTGGTGGCGGGCACCGTGGCGCTGGACACCCGGAACAAGGCTCCGGAGTTCGGCGACGAGGATCTCGCCACCCCCGGCGTGCAGAACGCCACGGCCACCAGGGAGGTGGAGGAGAACACCAAGGCGCTGGCCGGCGCCGATGACGATGATGCCGCCGCTGACACCGACGACGGTGCTGGCGACAACGTGGGCGCGCCGCTCACGGCCACCGACCTCAAGGCCGACGGCACTGCCGAGACGCTGATCTACAGCCTGGGCGGCACGGACTCGGACAAGTTCCGGGTGCGGCAGAACGGCCAGATCGAGGTGGCGGCCGGCACGGACCTCGACTACGAGACCAAGCGCACCTACATGGTCACGGTCAGCGCCGCCGACCCCTTCGGCGTCTCCTCCTCCATCGACGTGACCATCATGGTCACGAACCTCAATGAGGTGCCGGTGATCACCGAGGGGAGCTTGTCCGTATCGGGCAGGGGCAGCGTCAGGCACCCCGAGAACAACAGGAACGTGGCCACCTATGCGGCCACGGGCTCCGGGGCCGGCATGGCAACGTGGTCCCTGGAGGGCACTGACGCCAGCGACTTCATGCTGGAGGGTTCCGGCACGAGCGTCATGCTCAAGTTCAGGAGCTCTCCCAACTACGAGATCCCAGCGGACACGGGCCTGGACAACACCTACGAGGTGACGGTGAGAGCCCAGTCCGGCGCCCTCATGTCCACCCGCGTGGTGACGGTGACCGTCACCAACGTGGACGAGGACGGCACGGTAACCCTGTCGTCGATGACCCCGTTGGTTAGCACAGAGTTGACCGCCACCCTGTCCGACCCCGACGGCATGGTCAGCGGGGCGAGTTGGCAGTGGTCCAGGTCCATGACCATGGGCGGGACCTTCACGGACATCTCGGGGGCCACGTCGGCGAGTTACACGCCGGTTGCGGGCGACACCACCTACTACCTGAAGGCGACGGCGTCCTACACCGACGGCCACGGCTCCGGCAAGAGCGCCATGGCGACGACTGCGAACGCGGTCCGCACCGGGCTAGGAATAGCAGGCTCGAATGCCGTCAGTTATGGCGAGAACGACACGGGCGCCGTGGCCACGTACTTGGTGGAGGGTCCCCGGGCGGCCTCGGCTGTCTGGTCCATCGAGGGAGAGGATGTCAGCGCCTTCAACATGGTCGCCGGGGTGCTCTCCTTCAAGAGCCCGCCCGACTACGAGAATCCGACCGACACTCACCAGGCAAACACGTACAGAGTCACCGTCAGGGTCAGGGCCGGGAGCTCCATGGAAACTCTGGACGTGACGGTGACCGTCACCAACGTGGTCGAACTTGGGACGATGGATGGACTGAGTAGCGTCCCTTACGCCGAGAACGGCACGGCCGTCGTGGCCACCTACACGACGGACGGTCCGGTTACCGCCTCCTGGTCACTGCAGGGTGCCGACGCCGGCGACTTCAGGATCAGCAACGGCGTGCTCACCTTCAACAGTTCCCCCGACTTCGAGGCGCCCATGGACGCCGACAATGGCAACACGTACATGGTCACCGTCACGGCCGAGGCTGGCGGCGAATCGGACAGTCTGGACGTGACGGTGACCGTCACCAACGTGGACGAGGACGGCACGGTAACCCTGTCGTCGATGACCCCGTTGGTTAGCACAGAGTTGACCGCCACCCTGTCCGACCCCGACGGCATGGTCAGCGGGGCGAGTTGGCAGTGGTCCAGGTCCATGACCATGGGCGGGACCTTCACGGACATCTCGGGGGCCACGTCGGCGAGCTACACGCCGGTTGCGGACGACGCCACTTACTACCTGAAGGCGACGGCGTCCTACACCGACGGCCACGGCTCCGGCAAGAGCGCCATGTCAACCGCCGTCTTGGTGTCCACCTCCGCGGGGGACCCTCTGATTGCCAAGTATGACGCCGACAACAGCGGAACCATCGAGCTGAGCGAGGTGCTTACGGCCATCGACGAGTACCTGATCGGTTCGGGGCCAGACACCCCCAGTCTGGCTGACGTCCTCAAGCTGATCGACCTCTACCTCTTCGGCTAGGGCCGAGGGGTAAGTCGTACCCTCTACTCCTTCGGCTAGGGCCGAAGGAGTAGAGGGTTATCAACTATCAATCTGACAAAGAGGAGGAGCGAGTTTTGCTGAAGAAGAGGTTCATGCTGGTTGCCGTGGCGGCGGCGGTCGTAGTCGGGCTTATGGGTCTGATTTCGGCGGCTGCGCAGGCGACTCCCAGCGCTACGAGGTCGTTTGACTCGGCGCAGGTGGTGCCGGGCGGGCAGGTGGTCGTGACGATCAGCGCTGCCAACTACGGAGCTTTCGGGTCGCTCACGGAAACGCTGCCTGCCGGTTTCACGTATGTGACGAGCAGTCTTAATGCCGGGTTGGTGACCTCCAATAGTGTTGACGGCACGGTGCGGTTCCGACTGTTCAACGTGCCGCCGAGCTTCACGTACACGGTTACCGCCTCGAGCACAGAGGGTGACCACACGTTTGCTGGAGTCCTGAGGGACGCGAACAGGCAGAACACCGATGTCGGGGGCGCCACCGTTGTGACGGTGAAGGCGTCCGGCGGCACTACTCCGACTCCTGCTGCAGGGAGTGGTGTGGACGCGATACCGGGGCAGACGGTGACGGTGACATTCGACACGGGCAGCCAGGACCGGTACCGGATCAGCACGGACAGCGAGGGCAGCGCGACGTTTGCGCACAACGGCGGTCAGGCG
>MKWU01005074.1_pt1 | contig 14709 bp, 10 predicted proteins | sample 809101 | NCBI WGS metagenome assembly MKWU01 (sample SAMN05860141, study PRJNA318959) | sponge metagenome | host: Aplysina aerophoba | place: Slovenia: Piran, Adriatic Sea, Gulf of Piran | collected 2013-05-07 | reverse complement strand
TCCCCCTAAGGGTTGCTTAGCTGTGTATTTTTCATTAACCCTCTGACCTGCGCCGTATACATATAGTGTAATACAATTACATAACTTCAACAATAGTGTCCGGAAGAGCAATAATACAGTCACCAAACCAATACTACAATATGAAAGTAGAATAGATAGGCTTGGTTATGATAGATAACTTGAAAGGTTCCATTTGATTGAAGCCGAGACAAAGGCTTGTGAAAAGTGGGCAACGTTTGCCGTTTAGCAAGCGGAGGATTCCGCCAAGGAATACACCCATCTTGTATACCATTGAATATCAACAGAGTTGTAGCTCTGAACATTTCATGGCGCCTATCAAACGATAGCTGAGAAGATAATCCATATGATGATACCACACTTGACTTCGATCCCCTGCTGAGAAACTGCAGAATAGTCACAAACACACGCAACTCGGTAGGCGACGGCCATTTGTAGCCCGCGTGGGACAATGGCCTACTGTGCTGAGTACCAGATACCCCAATCATATAGATATGCATGCTGGTTAGTCTGTACGCGCCAGTTAAAAATGTTCAGTGCGAGTTTCCATGTGTGCACGGTATGAGAGTGAGAATACTGATAAATACCATGTCCTATATTACTAGACAAGTACATTCAGAAGGTGCCTACTGAAGCAAAACAAAAGGACTTCTTCTACATGAAACCTAAGAGTGTTGCCGCTAACGGCTCACTTGATCCATGGTTTTACAGCATTCCTGTGGGAATGAACATATGGGAAGCATGGTGAAGACAATGTCCAGTGATAAAGGTTTGGGAAAAGATTGACAAATCACAGCCTTAGGGCATATGGAGGAAGAGAATTGTTTCACGGTAATAGAAAAGCTAGTGCAACAGAGAACAGGGCACAGATCCTTGGATGCATTGATGAATTACATGAGCACATTGTAGAGGAACAAGTGATGGATGGATGTCTGCCGTGTCCTAGATGGTACGAAATGCAGCAGAAGAAGCAAGGTGCTGCTATTCTTCCAACACCTCAAGCGGTACAGCCAGTCATGCAACCTGGTCCAATGCTGCAGCCACATTGGCCACCATGTTACATCCAGACTCCTCTGATGCCACAGCCAGCACCAATACCACAGTTGAGTGGCTGTACACTCAGCAACTGTACCATCAACACCACCAGTACTAAACAGCCTCAACCTCAGCTACAAGCAGACTACTCCAATATTGGCATAAATGAATTCCTTAACTTTTGGCATTATTAGGTTGAAATTCTATTAATGTACTTATTAATATGAAACTGAATGTGCCCATGTATACACATTGTTGTATTACTGATGTATGATTGGTGCAAACATTTAATAGCCCACTTAGAGGCAGGAGTCCATAACTGACCCCTTGGGTTGATAGCTAACCCCACCGGTCGAAAACTTACCCCCCCAGGTCATTAACTAACCCCCTATACATGTTATCTCATGTTATCCCATGGTTGCTTGCTTTGATGTGTGGATTCATCATGCAACAAGTCGCGTTGCAGTTCTCCTCCCTGTGAAGCTTGGAGACAGAATCCAGGAACACCTACCCATCATAGCATGAGTTGTTGCCATACTGCGCAATGGCCTTGTCCATCTCTCCAGGCAAACATTTAACCGATCACTACTTACAGTTCAACGTAAATAGCATGCGTCACTGCGCTCGCTACATTTACGTGCAAACCACAACTATTAACCGTTATTGTTTAACAAATAACTGCTATGTGTTAATCGAAATATTCCCAAATATTCAAAGGAAATCTCCGAGAAGCGTTAAACCACAAACAGAATTATTGTAATGTTCTCTGTGCACTGTACCGTTAAGTATTGACATACAATGCTCATATCGCCCAATATCTGATGGTGTTCTGGCCACTATAAATGATAAAATGATGGCACTGGTATGAGAATCCTGACCACCGAAGTGTGAGGAACTCCAGAGATCTGAAAACACAGCAGTAGCTAGCTCTCTGCTGAACCTTTACCACTGCATGTCATGATGGGCAAGGCATAGACTGCTCTTTCTTGCAATGTTGAACCCAGACAATTTGTGGTGTGAGGTGCTTAATGCCACTCAGACAATGGCATGTACTGCAATTTTATTACTGTAGGTTTTTCCTTCATAATGTGATATTTTGCAAAGTTACACAGTTACCTGTAAGATTCTCTTGCTGCCTATGCAGGGACCTCAAGCTGGACAACCTGTTACTAGACAGGGATGGGTTCTTGAAAATTGCTGATTTTGGATTATGTAAAGAGCACATGTGGTATGGAACGCGAACAAGCACCTTCTGTGGTACACCAGAGTTCCTTGCACCAGAAGTCCTCACAGATGTTTCATACACCAGGGCTGTGGACTGGTGGGGGCTGGGCGTCCTCATCTATGAAATGCTTGTGGGAGAGGTGAGGTATAGGCGTGAGGCTTTGTTAGGTATCATATCAAAAGTGTCCCCTTCCTCACTGTAGTCTCCTTTCCCGGGTGATGATGAGGAAGAGGTGTTTGATTCCATTGTGAATGACGATGTACGCTACCCAAGGTTTCTGTCATCTGAGGCTATCTCAATCATGCGAAAGGTACCTCCTCTTGGTTTACTGCATTTCTGGTAACATACTGTGGGAAATACCTAATGTGCGTCATGCCTATATAGTCAAGTTCTGGGTAATATGGTATATAGCCCTCTGAAATTGGCTTCCTTTGCAGCTCTTGAGAAGAAACCCAGAGAAGAGATTAGGTGGAGGAGAGAGAGATGCTGATGATGTGAAGAAGCAGCCATTCTTCAGAGTGAGTTGCAAGAGTGCTTGCATTCTCATAATGTGTAGTGTTTAGATCTGAATTCTGTCTGTACTTTGTGGTTGACAACTTTTGTGGATCCCTACATCTACAGCATATCAACTGGGACAAGCTGTACAAGAAGGAATTGGAGCCCCCATTTGTTCCAACAGTGGTTCGTGGCATGAAATAGTTTTAGCTTTAATCTTCATTACATTGTGTGTATCATGTTTATAGTGTTGTATTTGCTGGGTATTTCTATTAACTACATTTAACAGACTTCAAAGTTAGATGTCAGCAATTTTGATGACGAGTTCACACAGGAGGATCCAGTCCTTTCACCCCCCAAGAACCGCCGACCACTGTCAGCAAGGGAGCAAGTATGTTATGTGTCTTGTGTGTGTAGTGTGCATGTCTGGAGAAGATGCTGCCTGTGTATGCTCATGTGTGTATAGAGTCCCAATTTTACAGAATCTTTCATATTCTAAGCGCAGTTTGAGTTTTGAGTGTGCATGTGTGAAATGGCCATTGTAAGTCACCTTCTTGTAATAGAATGAAAATCGAAATTGTTGTGGGCATCGAGTGAATGGAGGAGAATACTGTGACTTCTTGTCTAGCAGTGATGCCATCTACACTGTGTTAGTATTATGGGCTGTCTTTATTCCCGCAAATGCCCACACCTTTGATTGCGATAAAGGCTTCTGCATCATTGTCGATCATAGCTTGGACACCAGCCATGCAGTGCAGCACTCAATCATGAGTGCTTAGTAGCGTCAAGAGGAATTTGGCCTAAACAATCCTTCAGCTGAAATGCTCTGCATACTTGTTTAAATGAACAAAACATGTCTCTCTATGTCTTTTGATTCGACCATTTCTTTTACTGCAATCATAGTCAATGCAATGTTGATCAAACGAGTATTCACGAGTGACCCTCATTTGGTATGAGGTTTACTGGTAAAGTTCACTTACTCTGAACAGTGTACTTTCATGTACTCATTTTGTGTGTCATGCTTGCAAGTGCATGACCATGAGCTTATGTACATACATTTTTCACGTGTGATGTTAATGCTTGTGTATATGTACATGCTTTATAATATTATGCCAATCTTTATTTTCATCATGTAGAAGCTATTCCGTGGGTTTGATTACTCACGCGACTGGGTTCCCATTTGAACGATGTCTAGAACTGGCAAAGTATTGGTGCATCACTCGTATTTTCACTCATTCAGATGTCTAACAATTTCTAACAGCTTTTGTTGCTATTGAAAAAGCTGCCATTTCTGCTATGTTATACATATGCACTACCCGTTAAGTTATTTAATGGTCCCTTTGTGCCCTAGTCATGTAACCCTGTTTATACTCATTATATACTATATACCATGTCATGCTGCGCTTAATAAGTATGAAGTATAAGCTTTATCATGCACAAATACGGTGTGCTATGTTGAATCTGAATAATGCATGTGTATGCATATCCTTGCAAATTTGCAATGGATTTTAGTTGGTGTACTAATTTCAATTCTAGTCATGTGTTTATTCATCGATCCTCTTGGGCAAGGGGATTCCAGTTAAAGGGAAATGCAGCACCAATGGAGAAACTCAGTAGCTCTATTGGCTTATTGTCCATGTGGTCTAATGAATGTTACTCTCTGAGTTCTCCTGCAATTTCTAGACTTGTGTGCTCCAGGCCGATTATGCCATGGCACAACTCATGCAACAATTGCGAGAATTGTGATATACACATTTGCATGTTTGGGCACACATTAATTTTACAAAACTTAATCAGCAAGAAACAGCAAAATGTAAGCTCAAAGTACAAGTTCTCATGGCATATTTCTAGCGAGAAATACAAGGTTAACGTCTGGGGACAATTGAGCTCGTAGATCGCTAACTACGTATATAACCAGCTTTGCGGAATAAGCGTTCTGATGCAACACTGGTCCCATAGGAACTGAGGTACTTCAGGCAAGTCCAGCAAAAATTGGTAAGCAATGGGCCTCATCCTTCCACCAAAGTAATCGGTCATCTTCAAGATTCATTAGAGGCAAACTCTGATTCTGACTCATCTCTTCCTCCACTTTCTGTCTGTCACTCAGTGGCACTTCGCTGGCTCCTTGGCTTCTATATTTGAATCCCTTCAAAACTAAATCGCTTTGGCTTCTTTGGTGGTGAAGGGTTTTCATCTACTGTAGCATCAAAGCTGCTGTCTGTAGCAAGTGTTTCTCTTAGTGTCTGTCTTTATCTACCAGGTAGTCCACTTGAAATCGGGGGTCTAAATAGCTGCATTTGTCAAGCAAGTGCGAGGTCTCCATGTGAAGATAGCTAACCTGCACTTTATTTCCAATGATCTCTTTCATTTCCTTAATTTACTATGACAGTCATCAGGAGAGGCAACGAAGGCAGCTAGTCATTCATGTGACTGAGAAGGAGACACACTGCAGAGATGATGACACATTTTTCACCTGAAAGGGCATCAGTAAAATGTGAAAGAGGCTGAAGGACAGAAGCAACTGCTTCTAAGGTAGAAAGCTTGTTGTCAGTGGGCATTCGATGCCAATTCTTTTGAGCTTCAACCAATACGGCGCAGATGGCTTGTTGCTGTTCCAGAATTATTCACATTTTTACAGTAATTCAGACATTTCAGTGACTATACAGCAACCTTCATCAGTGAATAGCTGTATATACAAAATACTCAGACTGTAGAAATAAAGTGTGGTGACAGGTGTTGACATGTAGGGGAACGTGACAGTGGTGATGGAATGTATGAATATAATTAAGAGAGCAGTAAAATAACGGACTACGTGTATAGATACACAGACACTACAGTATGATGAATCATTGTGAAGCCGGCACACCCGAACGAGGTGTAGCAGTTGAGAATTCATCTTCCACTCCAGGGATGCTGTAGGGTCCCTCTTCAACAGTTGGTATGTATTCGCATCATTTAGCATCTGGCCCACTTTTGCATCATAGTCTGCTCGGTCCATCATGAGTGGAGTGATTATATCCTAGGATACAATCACTCCCCTTTCACTCTTAATTGGCCACACTAGACATATAGACAGATCACTCCTACCTTACTTCAGCCTAGGATTTGTTAGTACGTAAGGGCGGGGAGTGAAAGGGGAGTGCTGATATTCTATGATATAATCACTCATCGCTTACTTCGGCCTTGGATGCGTAATGAGGGTGGGAGTGAAAGTGGAGTGATTATGTCCTAGGATATAATCATTCCCTCTATACTTCAGCCTAAGATGCGTAATTAGGGAGAGAGTGAAAGTGGAGTGCTTATGATCATCCTCAAGCGGCTTATGCAGCAATCACATATGGTATGGACATACATTAGAGAAATCTAGAAGCCACACAACAGTTGCTACAGCCACTTGAAGATGCAATCCTACAGCTTCTGCTACCAGCTCTTACTGGTAAATCAGACATCAGTGACATGGAGAGGGATCTCATTGCTCTGCCAGCCTGTTTGGGGTCCTGGGTATTCCTAACCCCACTGCCACATCACCAAGAAAACACAAGGCATCACTGCAAGTCACAGCACCATTAGCTGACACTATTATCGAGCGACATGGACAGTTCAACTCTGACACAATTGCTCAACAGCAGCAGTGCAAGGTGAAAGTGAGGCAGGAGAAAGGGAAGCGTATTTAGCAACAGTTGACAACCTTCACCCATAGTTTCCACCAAAACTCCAGTAAAATATTTGAATAGCCATCAAAACCATTAGGCACTATAGAATTCATAAAAGAACAGACATGTAATTATTGTATTTTATAATATCTTATATTCAAGCTCATGTATAGGAGGCATGGGATGACATGGCATATTGTAGTATATAAAATGCAATAATTGCATGTTTGTTCTTTTATGAATTCTATAGTGCATAATGGTTTTGATGGCTATTAAAATATTTCACTTCTGGCCGTCGGCAGCCATGTTTCATGACGTCACAAACGTTGCACAATACAGAAAACGCACTGTCATATATACAGCTCTGTGCCCCCCTCCACATGGGCCTAGATCCGCCACTGCCACTGGTGTGGTATATAGCTAGAGTCAGTCAACATGAAGCTAAACTAAAATGTATTCAAATTGCATAATGAGATATATGAGTTCCTGAATACAATCAGTAATAGAGTTAGCTAGCTACGTACATGAGGAATATATCCACTTTGTATAACAAGGTGGATGTCCTACCTACTATTATTTATGTACAAAAACAAAAGAACGAATATATTTTAGCAAGCAATAGATATACAATTCTGACAAACACAGTCATCACTGTTGTGGCGTACTGACAACAAGCTGCATGTAGCCGAATGCTGCATTGACTACACTGCAACCACAAGACAGTGCCTACTGCTTTTGTCATCCTCTTGTAAGCACATCCCGCAAATGCCTTGTTTCTGCATGTTTGAGTGCCTGACATTTGCTATTCTTCAGATGTGGGTTTGGCCCATCACTTCTGTGTTACTCACATCTTCTTCTTTGTGGCATATAACACTACCACTTCTTAGCCTGTGCTTTAATTGAAATAAAGCCGCTTCCTGATGTACGGCAACAAGACGGCAACTGAAACTATGCAGGACAGACATATTTGTGTAAACAACTGCTGCTGTAATTAGATTCATTAGTCATGTGATCTTACCTTTTATGGTTATAGTGCATGACTGTGCCAGATGTTGTAGTGAAATGCTTTTGGTTATTGAAGTAGTTTGTGTCAGTGTAGGAATGCGATTACTCTGAATCACGGTTACTAACAGGTTATGTGCACAGTCTTGCATTTGTTACTAGTGAGTGGAGGTTTCTTTTGGTGGTTGTCCAGAATGTCACCAAGTCAGTTTCTAATATTCTTTTGAAGGGGTCAAATTATCCCACTTGGAAACTACAGTGCCACATGGTACTGATGAGAGAAGGACTGTGGTCCATAGTTTCGGGTACAGAGCAAGCTCCACCCAACAATGAGGCAGAGAATGCCGCAAAATTTGCCGCTCGTAGAGATCGAGCCCTGGCACTCATTGTACTGTCCATTGAGCCTTCACTGCTGTACCTACTCGGTGATCCAGATGACCCGGTTGTTGTCTGGCAGAAACTGTCAGATCAGTTTCAAAAGAAGACACGGACTAATAAGCTGCAGCTACGGAAAAGGCTGTATTCTCTCAAGTTGAAAACAGGAAATTCAGTGCAGGATCACATTTGCATTCTGACCGAGGTATTTAATGAGCTGGCTGGCAGTCATCAATAGCCCGTTGAGGAGGAGCACAGAGTTGTCCATTTGCTGGCAAGTTTGCCAGCGTCCTATGGTGTGCTTGTCACTGCCTTGGAGGCAAGCTCTGAAGTGCCCAAAATGGAGGTAGTCACTGTCTTCTACACGAGGAGCGAAAGCAGAAAGAGGACAGTCAAGATAGCAGCTCCAAGACTCTATATGCCTCACACTCAAAGAAGGGGATGGTAAAATGCTACCATTGTGGCAAACTGGGGCGCACGAAGAAAAACTGGCATTTGCTATCCAATGATGATGGGAAAATAAGAAGAGCAGTCAACCAGGTCAGCACAAGGCATCAGTGGGACAACACTCTAAGGGTGAGTGTGACGCACTTGTGGTTGAGCATGTGCTTCAAGCTGGTGTCATGGGAAATTGAATTGTAGATTCCCGTGCAACTTGTCACATTTGCCATGATGAAATCCTGTTCTCCGAACTACAGCTGTTGGAGAAGGAAACAAATGTAACACTCTGTGACGGTCACACACTGTGAGCAACAGGAAAAGGCACAGTACCTCTGATGATGAATCTACCAGATGGCAGTTGCAGCAGGTGCTGCCTCCTTGAAGTATTGATTTGCCGTCATTGTCATACAATGATGTCGTAGAGGCTCATTGCTACTTTGTTGATATCGGGCGAACTGATTGTGAGCAAATACGTAGCAGAAAATTGCCTTGTACACAGTTGACAAAGGCCTTCGTGGCCGAAACGTCCTGTAATCATTGTTATTGATTCTGCTACGTATTTGCTCACGATCAGTTCACCCAATATTGCCATAACTTGCTGAGTGTGTCAAAGACGGCTGAAAAGGGAAAGAAGCCAAGCTTGTCAAAGACGGCTAAAAAGGGAAAGAAGCCAAGCTTGACGACGATGATTGCAACGCCATGGAAGCCTGTTCTACTTGGATTGCAGAACTGCTAAACATGCTACCATCACACAGCAGTCATCAGATCAGACTGTTCTGTGGCATCGTCGATTAGGCCACCTTTCAGGGCAGGGATTGTGCCAGCTGTCACGGGACAAACTTATACAGGGTCTTGACTGCATCCTGTCTGATGCAAGTGACTTCTGCGAGGCATGTTGTACAAGGAAAGCAGAAAAGAGCTTCATTCAAGTCGACAGGTAGCAAGTCACACCATTGGAGCTTGTTCGCAGTGATGTGTGCGGAAAGATGAATGCACCATCACTTGGTGGAGGAGTGTACTTCCTCACATTCATTGATGACTACACACACTACACTGGGTGTATGTCCTGAAGCGGAAGAGTGAGGTTTTCGACAAGTTCTAGAAATGGAAAGCCCTTGTTGGGATTGAAAGTGGGCACAACGATCAAGGTGGGGAATACACATCCACAGAATTCGAGACGTTCCTCCAATCCGCTGGGGTGTGTCATGAGATGACAGTACCCAAGACTCCTGAGTAGAATGGAGTGGCCGAGCGGATGAACCAGACCCTGGTGTAATCTGTGCAATCTGGTGCTATATAACGTACCCCATAAGTTTTGAGCTGAAGCTGTGTCTACAGCTGTCAATCTCCCAAACCGCAGTCCAACAAAGGCAGTTGATGGAATAACTCCCTTTGATTCATGGAAGAAGAAAAGGCCATCTGTCTCTCATCTTCGTGTCTTTGGATGCAAGGCCTATGCACATGTTCCAAAATATTTGTGCGGGAAGCTTGACAGCAAGACCAGGAAGTGCATCCTTGTAGGGTATGGAGAGGAGACGAAAGGATACAGGCTCTATGATCCTAACGAGAGAGGATCTGTTTCAGCTGAGATGTATCTTTCAACGAGAGCAACTGTGGCATTGAACTGGATGTCACACCATCAGGAGGAGACCACTATGTGGAGCTGGAACTCCTGGACGAGAGTGTATACTCTGAGCCAGTGGTTGCTGATCAAGCACCTGTTCACCAACCCCCCGGACAGCCAAGTGCCCGCCGGTCAGGGAGAGAGCACCGTTTTCCTGACTACTATGGAGATAGAGTATACTCGAGCCTATCTGAGCTTACTACATTCAAGGACATGTTGAGTACTCCAGAGAAAGATCGTTGGTGCCAAACCATGGAGAAGAAGATGACATCTCTGGAAGACAATGATGTCTGGGAGCTGGTCGAACCTCCTCAGGATCGAAAACCAGTGGGGAGCAAGTGGGTCTTCAAGGCCAAAACTAATGCTGATGGCCATGTTGAACGGTACAAAGTAATACTAGTCGCCCAAGGATTCTCGCAGAAATTTGGGACAGACTATGACAAGACGTTCTCTCCTGTGGTGAGATTAGAGTCTGTTTGTGCCCTCATTGTACGTCAGTTCAACAGGGACTGAAGCTGCACTGCAGGTAGACGTCACTGCAGCTTTCTCAATGGAGAGCTCGAGGAGGAAGTGTACATGACACAGCCTGAAGGTTTTATAGTTTCTGACAAGGAGCATCTCGTCTGCAAGTTGAAGAAAAGCATTATGGTTTGAAGCAGTCTCCACGATGCTGGAATACTGCTCTTCACAATCATCTGAAGATGGGCTTCATCCAAACAACGACGGATCCATGTGTGTACAGATCTTCAGGAGGAGAAGAGGTCTACCTGGGTGTCTATATTGATGTCATCATTGTCGCTGCTCGAAGTGACAACACACTGCCTAAAGTGAAGAAAGAGATCGAGTCTCGATTTGACATCAAAGACCTGGGCAGACTTCATCATTTCTTTGGGATGAAAGCTGTACACGATGAAGCAACTGGCAGTGTTTGGATTGAACAACCTGCATACATTGAGTCTGTTCTGAAGAAGTCTGAGAAGTCTGATCACATGACCAGGCCCAACAACATTAGTAATTTGGACAGCTTGTTTCATTGTTACATTGCTGAATACTTGTGTTTCAAAGAACATACCATAAATCACTGTGGGTTGGTGGTCAGGTAGGACCATGCGACACTATGCACAGCCGTCATGGGCACATTCTCAACTTGAACAGTTTGTTATGCCATACAACTCTAACTAGTATAAACTAAAGGCACTTCTGCATCTACGTAAAACTAAGTAATGGCATTGAATACACATAGTGGTGTGGCATTAACTGTGGCTACTGCTCTTGCTCAGACTAGCTAGCCACCAGACAATTTAGCAGTCTCTTCTTCTTGTCAATCACTATTAATCTGAACCTTACATGCAGCCTCTGTTCAATTGTTGAATAATCACCTTTACCTCACCCTAACCCAATCTGGCTTCAATGGCCATCAACCATATTCCAAAATATATACAGCATCCAGCTTAATGTGACCTTTTTATGTACTACCCATGTTTTCAGGTGGTCCATCTTCGTTTCAAATCTGAACTCTGCAGTAAGATTAACTCTGTGCACATTGACACTCACAAGAATCGGTTATATATCTTCAAAGTCTATATGTCCATTGTGTTATATATAATTATGCACATGGCCAATTGTATTGATAAATGTTGTTCAGTGCTATATACAGATGACACAATCATTGCTAAAGATTGCCAATAACATATATATATATATATACGTATATATATATGAAAATCTGTGACCATACAACAGAATGCATGGAGTGAACATTTGTAAACTTGCTGGGATTTTCATACTATCCTCTGTATGTCAACTCACTATTAAATGCTATAACTGAAGTACACCTGACAATATTTTTGCTGTAGCTGCAATTGGGAGTTAGCATTAGAATGCCATGTGGTTTGCATCTATAATAGCTTTGCATGTCACTTCAAGTGCAACAGTTACATAAGCATATTATTACACCAGTTAGTTTGCAGCTGCTAGCATGATGGAACCACAAATATCTTGAACTTGAGTGGCATTAATCTTAATCTGTTTTCTCATTTTATATACAGGCATGTGCTTGGTCATTATGTAGCTATGTAGCTATACTACTACATGCCCCATTCACGGTCACCAGCAAGCTTCACACCAGATGCCATTACAGATCCAGTTAGTTTTATAGCAGGAGGTGCTGTTGGATGTCTCTTGATGCCACTGTTCTTGACTACTGCATCACTTGACGTTGTCATAACTGGCGAAAAGTGCTAGCTGCAACAGCCCTCCATCTCCTAATAATAGTGCGTAGCAACGTTGCTAACATGAAACGTACACTCAAACTGCAGTGTACAGTTGCAGCCTAGCTCAGAGTACCACTCTGTGGTGAAACTGTTACGAAAATACAGCTGCTTTTCATTCGCACACAGTACCGGATTCTTCCTTCGCGGTATAATTATATATGCGGTCTGTAATTTGTTTGCTGCTGGTTTGGAAAATGGCGCCTTGACGAGATAATGCAGGATGCATACAACAGATTACGTCCAAAATCGGAAAAGGGCTGCCATGTCGGCCCATATGTCTACAGATCAGGCATTGGGCGCTCAGTGTGTGACGCTCGTTGAACAGCACAGCAAACTATGGATGGTGGCTTCCGAACGAACTTTAGGTAAGCGCAGCAAGAGGTTTGCTATCAAAGTCGACATACATTTGTTAGTAAGTGGTTTGCAGCTGTGCCCTCCTTTTCTATTTTATTGCATTTTTGCGGCACTAGAAGACGTTGAAGCCCTGAACATCCCTGATCAGCCACACCTTGTCAACCACACTTGCACATACTGCTTTTAACTTGGCCATGTGTGCACCTCACTAGGCTGCACACCACTTGTGTACACCATTAGCTAACTGAGTGGACTTATGCACTTATGTTATTAGCATTAGTTGGCCCTGTACTGCACATTTGTGAGCGCATTCTTATGCTAATTTGTAATAGCTTGAGTGGCTTGTGGGCCTGACGGTGCATCCTGGATGCAATTTGCACTTGTGTCTGTATATCTGCAAGAATATGATGTACTGATTTCGTTGTGTGAAATTGGTACTTCATAGACATAGTCTGTATCACGTTCACCTCACAAGGAGTGCATTACAAAGTTACTGTAAACTTGGTTTTGCCTGTATAGCCATTCTTTCCTTTCAACCCACCCCACCCTTCGTGTTCACATATGGTGTGGTTACATGCATTTACAAAATATGACATGTGTGTACTTGTATGCCTCTGTAGCTCATCATGTTTGGTACTGTCGTGATATTTTTTTGACACATCACGTCAGACAAGGATGAGGGTGGGAAAGCTCTTCATCTTGTTGTGATGCTCCTGTTTTGTGCCAACACTGCTGGTATCATGTCAGAATAAGTGTCACCAATGTATTACAAGGTCCCACAAACCTCTCTTTGTTTGTATATTTCAACCATCTGTAGCCTTCACAACTATTATCACGTTGTTGAGTTTGCTGAGTCCAGCCACTCTGTGTCTGAGGGAGCGGGTGAAGTGGTCCTCATCCTGACAGCCAATGGGAGCTCAGCAGTCAACTATACAGTGATGGTGGATACAGTGGACGGGAGTGCTACAGGTAAGTGAAATGATACTTTGAAAGATGGTAAACAGGCTCATTGCTGGTGGTCAACTGTGATAATAGTCAAATGGAATGTACTGTAATTTTACTTTGGTGATCGTGTGTAATGACATTTAAGTACAGACAGTGCATATGAAACAACAGTCGTGTACACATACGTACAAGAATGTGCCTAATGTTAATGTCTTCCTCTTCTCAAACTGCAGATGTGCTTCCTTTCATTGCTTCTGGAAGTGCTTCAGGGATGCTCTTGTCAGGTTAGTGTCCATTCATTTGAGCAAGGCTTGGAGCCCTCTGTACGTATGTATATGATGATCTATAACGTCACTATATACCTTAAAGTCATGACAGTCTATCAAGTATTACTTCTGAAGTTGTTTTGACGTGGTATCTCATCATTCTGCATCTGCTGCTACTCAAATTCAGATCTTATTCTGTAACTAGTCAATCCTGTGTATGTAGTCTGTATACAACAGTGTGATCTTAGTTGCAGAGTACGTCAACTCAGTATTTACAGTATTATTTACTGCTCTAAAACTGAGGATGCATGGGCCTCTGTCTAGTCCACGCTTACAGTACGTATGAAACCACAGCTATGCATACGTAGGTGCAAGGCTCAGAGCCACTTGAATTGTGCTGTGTCACTGTTTTCACTGCAGGTTTGCCTCCTTTCAATGCTTCAGGATTACCTCTGTCAATAGGTTAGTAACTAATTGGGTGAGGACATTGTTTTGCAATGCCTTCTGGTTGGCAGGCTGGCTATGTACGTACGTACATACTTGTGTACGTATACCCTTGCACTGTAATCATCTGAGTAGTACTGAAAAATGTCTGCAAGGTTTGCTTTTGCCTTTTAATTCAATGTTTTGTTCCTAACTGTCAGTCATTCTAAATACATATAATTTTATACCCATGTGACTTAACTGGGGAGTCAGTAAAATGGCTGCAAATACGGCCTTTGTCATTTTCCTGTGGTGCACGTGAGCGATCATTCAAGCCTAACCAGCCCGAGGCCCCTATCCAGTGGACACTGTAAAGGAGTAGTATATGCACAGTATCCTACAGCATGGTGTGGTGGGATTGGGATGGATGGCAGCTAGCGCGAGCTGGACTGGATGGCAATGTCTTCCCAGCAGGGCAACGTATGGGAAATATTAAGAAATGGGCAGGGCCTATGAGTGAACGCTGGTGCTTGGCCCAGCGTGACCTTCAGATGAATATCCTCGCTAGAAGTCGGCAGTT
>MKWU01005073.1_pt1 | contig 14718 bp, 14 predicted proteins | sample 809101 | NCBI WGS metagenome assembly MKWU01 (sample SAMN05860141, study PRJNA318959) | sponge metagenome | host: Aplysina aerophoba | place: Slovenia: Piran, Adriatic Sea, Gulf of Piran | collected 2013-05-07 | reverse complement strand
GTCCGGCGTCACCGCGAGCATGATGTTGGCCTGACGCTCGGCGTCACCGCGCATGGGGCAGCCTCCAGGCTATGCCCCCGCCGCCAACTCCATCCTGCCAGACGACCGCCCCTTTTTCAGCACCCTGCTAGTGACTATATGACAGAGACGCGCCAAATCGCATCCGCAATAGGCGCGCGCGCCCGCTCGCGGTAGCCGAAGTGCAGGGCTACCCTCGCGCCATGACCGACGATCGCGCCGCGCAGCATCTCGACGGCGCCGCAAGGCTGCACCGCGACGATGCTGCGACGGTAGCCGCGCGCGCCGATGCCGTGCAGGCGCACGGCAACGAATCGCACTGGTGGAACCATGCGTCGTTCATGCTGCCGCTGATCGGCTTCCTCGTGCTCACCATCTCCGGCCTGGTCTTCGGATGGGCCGAGGCGACGGGGTTCGGGCTGTTTCTGGGTGTCGTGCTGGTGCTGCAACTGCCAGTGGTGTGGTTCACGTGGCGTGGCACCGCGACGGCGATCGTGCTGACCGAGGAAGGCGCGCTGGCGCTGCATCGCGGCGTCGTGCGGCGCGAAGTCCGGTGGAGCGAGCTTGAGCGCATCGAGCGCGTCGAGACGTTCGGGAACGTGCGCTGGAAGCTGGTGGAGCGCGGCGGCGAGCACATCAGCATCGAGGGCGAGATCGCGGACATCCCCGCGCTGATCGAGCGTGCGAGCGATCTGTCGGGGGTGGAGCCAGACGGCGGCTCGTAACACGGCACTCCGTTTGTGGTATTGATCGCGTTCGATGGTATAGGTCTTGTATTGTGGTACGTGGAGCGAGGAGGCCGATGGTGCCGGTCACCAAGATCGACAAGAACGGGCGGGTCTTCATCCCGGCCGACTACCGCCGGGAGCTCGGACTGAAGCCGGGCGATCGGGTTGTCGTCGAACTGCACGAGGGCGAACTGCGGATTCTCTCGCAGCTCGAGGGAATCCGCCGCGCCCAGGAGATTGTCGCGCGCCATGTTGGGCCGGACCGCTCGCTCGCTGATGAGCTGATAGCGGAACGTCGAGCCGAAGCCGCGCGTGAGTAGCTGGGTACTGGACGCGTCGGCGCTCATTGCCTGCGTGCACCACGAGCCCGGCGAGGAGGTCGTGACCGGCGCGCTGCTGGCGGGCGCGGTCATGAGTTCGGTGAACCTGTCGGAGGTCGTGGCGCGTCTCTCCGACGCCGGGATGCCGGCCGAGGACATCCACGAGGCGCTCAATTCGTTCGAGTTGACGATCGATCCGTTCGATGGGGAAGGTGCGTTCGCAGCGGGCCTGCTTCGACCTTCGACGCGCCGTGCGGGGCTGTCTCTTGGAGACCGGGCCTGTCTGGCGCTCGCAATGAGGACGGGTCTGCCGGCGCTCACCGGCGACCGCGCGTGGCGCGATGTCGGATCCGACCTGGGTGTAGAGGTGAGCATCTTTCGCTAGCACGCCTATTCGCGCACATGCGCTCGCCGATAGACGAACGAGCGTTCGTTCGGCTACGATGCGGCCGTGCAATGCTCTCGATGTGACACCGACTGGCCCACCGGCGCCCCCAACTGCCCCGGCTGCGGCGCGTTCGCCGACGAGCCGCCGCCACTCCTCGACCTCGACGCGCCGTCGGTAGCAGAGCCGGCCGAGCAGCCCATGGAGCGGGCGCTCAGCGGCGCGGCCGGGGCTCCATTCCGCCGCCCCGAGGCCGCGCCCGAGCGCCCTACCGTCCCGGCCGCACTGCCCGCGGACCTGCCGCGTGGCGTCGATCGTTACCGCGAGTTGCTGCGGGAGCGCTTCGGCTACCCGGACTTCCGTCCCGGCCAGGCCGAGGTGCTCGAACGCCTCGCGGACGGGGACGTGCTCGGTGTGATGCCCACGGGCGGCGGCAAGAGCCTGTGCTACGTGCTGCCCGCACTCGAGGTCGGCCGCGCGCTCGTCGTCTCGCCGCTGATCGCGCTCATGCAGGACCAGGTCGAGGCGCTCCAGGCCGCAGGCGTCGCCGCCGACTACATCAACTCGACGCTCTCGGCGCGCGAGCAGAATCGCCGCTACGTCGACTTTACCGAGGGCCGCACGGCGCTGCTCTACATCGCGCCGGAGCGGCTCGCGAACCGGCGCTTCGTCGCCGGGTTGCAGCGCCACGGGGTGCGGCTCCTCGTCATCGACGAGGCACACTGCATCTCCGAGTGGGGGCACGACTTCCGCCCCGACTACCTCGCCATCGGCGTGGCGCGCGCGCAGCTCGGTGAGCCGCGCACGCTCGCGCTGACTGCGACCGCCGACGCGACCGTGCGCCGCGACATCCTCGCGCGCCTGGGCATCACCGGCGCCAACGAGGTGCTGACGAGCTTCGACCGCCCCAACCTGCGCTTCGCCGCGCAGCAGATGGACGCCGCCGGCGACCGCCTCGACTGGCTCGTTCGATACGCCCGGGAGCGCGAAGGGCAGTCCGGCATCATCTACGCCCGCACGCGCCGCAATGTGGAGGAGACGGCAGCCGCGCTGCGCGCGGCCGGGATCCGCGCCGAGCAGTACCACGCGGGCATGCCCGGATCCGTGCGTGCCTCGACGCAGCGGCGGTTCACCACCGGCCAGACACCGATCATCGTCGCCACCAACGCGTTCGGGCTCGGCATCGACAAGCCCGACGTGCGCTTCGTCGTGCACCTCGGCATGCCGGGACGCCTCGAGTCGTACTACCAGGAGGCGGGGCGCGCGGGCCGCGACGGCGAGCCGGCCGAGTGCACGCTGCTCTACGCACGCCGTGACATCGGCCTGCAGCGCCGTTTCATCAGCCAGGCGCACCCGGACGAGGAGCAGGTGCGTCGCGCGTGGCATCGCCTCGTCGAGCTGCAACGCTTCGCGGGCGACCGGCCGATGCAGTCCGCGGATGCAGCCGACGCCGGTGGCGGCGAGGGCTGGCCCGTCACGCTCGCCGCGCTGCGCGCTTCCGGCCTCGTCGAGCCGGGCGCGCTCCGGCTCGCCACCCTCGACCCGCACGCATCGATCGACACCAGCGCCATCGAGGAGCGTCGGCGCTATGCGGAGTCGCGGCTGGCCCAGATGGTCGAGTACGCGGAGACGACCGGCTGCCGCCGCGGGCTCGTGCTCCGCTACTTCGGCGAGGAGCCGGGTGAGGCGGACTGCGGCGGCTGCGACAACTGCACACAGACCACGCGTCGCCAGGCGCCCGAGTACCCCGGCGAGCTGTTCGACGCCATCCTCGACCTGCGCACGCGCATCGCGCGCGACAGTGGCCGCCCGCCGTACACCGTGTTCGAGGAGCGCACCGCGCGCGAGGTCGCGACGTACCGTCCGCGGGACGAATCAGAGCTCCTCGCGACGTGGGGTATGGGCGAGACACGCGTCCGCTGGTTCGGCGCGGAGTTGCTCGCGCTCGTGCGGGCGTGGGAGGCCGAGCACCGCGACGCGCCCGCGCCTCCTCCGCGCCCGGAGCCGAAGTCATCGTCGCGCCGCCGAGCGGCCGAGGCCCAGGAGGCCGGTCCCGAGGTGGCGTTCGACGATCCGCTGTACGAGCGTCTCCGCGACTGGCGTCGTGAGCGCTCGCGCAGCGAGGGCGTGCCGGCGTACACGTTCTTTACCGACCGCAGCGCACGCGAGCTCGCTGCGCGGCGGCCGGAGAGCCGCGAGGCGCTCCTCGGCGTGTGGGGGCTCGGCGACGCGCGCGTCGAGGCATTCGGCGACGATCTGCTGGCGCTGATCCGCGACCACTGCGGCGATGGTTCCGCAGAGCCGGCACCCGACGCACCGGCGTCGGCGCTCGAAGCACAGATGCCACTTGCGGTGCCCGCTTCCGGCGGGCATGCTTGAGGCGCACTGAGAACAACCCTCAGGCGTTGCCGTGTTGCGCCATTGGCGCACCGGCCCGGATCACGGAGGTTTCGATGGACTTCACGATGACCGTCACCGAGGACGCCGCGCAGCGGCTCGGCCTGATCGTCAACCAGCAGCGTGAGGACGACGCGCAGGGCCTGCGCATCTTCGCTCGTGGCGGTGGCTGCGGCTGCAGCGGCCCCTCGTTCGCGATGGGCATTGACGCGCCGACGGCCGAGGACAACGTGCTCGACGTTCACGGTGTGCGCTTCATCGTCGACCCCGTCACTGCCCCGAACCTCGAAGGCGCCTCGATCGACTACACCGACGACGACCTGATGCGGAAGGGCTTCACTATCGACGCCCCGAACGCACAGGCCGCCGAAGGCGGCGGCTGCGGCTGCGGCGCGGGCGGCGGCCACTAGGCCCCGCCACGCGGCCCAATCCACGCTAGCCCCGAACGGCCGCCGTGAGGCGGCCGTTTGTGTTGCCCATCGCGTCTCGCTCATCGCGATCGTGAAGGCCCCTTGTCCGGGGACGCCCGAGGCCGCACGCTGCGATCACGGTGCTGCACGACCTTCGCGAATGGCTCGTGGCATGGGCGGACAGCCCCGCGGGGCCGATCGCGCTCGCGCTGATCACCGCGTCCGAGGCGATCTTTTTCCCGATCCCACCCGACCCGCTGCTGATCGCCCTCGCCCTCCGCAACCCGGACTCCGCACTGCTCCTCGCCGGCCTCACGACCGTGGCGTCGACGGGAGGCGGGCTCGTCGGGCACTGGCTGGGCGTTCGTTTCGGAGGCCCGCTCCTGGAGCGGGTCGGCGGCAAGCACGTCGGTCGAGCCGAGGCGATGTTCGCGCGTTATGGCTTCTGGGCGGTTGTGGTCGCCGGGCTGACGCCGATCCCGTACAAGGTCTTCACGATCACCGCGGGCATGCTCGGTCTCCCACGAGTGCAGTTCGTGCTCGCCTCGCTGGTGGGGCGGGGGCTGCGCTTCGGCGCGTTCGGCGTCGCGATCTTCCTGTGGGGCGACCGCGTGCAGTCGTTCCTGGAGGGGCGGTTCGACGTGGTGGTGCTGGCGCTCACCGCAGTGCTCCTCGCGGCTGCCGCGGGCTGGCTGCTCTGGACGAGGCTGCGCCGGGGGCGCTCCACGGCGCGCGTATGATGCCAGGAGCGTGAGAATCGACCCTTGACGAACCAACCTTCCGTATCGGCAGCGCCGCTCGAGATCGATGCGCGAGCGCGCAGGCTCATCGTCGTGGGCGCGATGCTTGCGCTCTTCCTCGCCGCCATCGACGCGACGATCGTGGGGACGGCGGTCCCCAGCATCGTCGGCGACCTGGGCGGCATCGACCTGCTCGCGTGGGTGTTCACGGCGTACCTGCTCACATCGACGGTGACGCTGCCGCTCGCCGGGCAGCTCGGGGACCTCTTCGGCCCCCCCCCGCCCGGGCGGCCCCTCCCCGCCGCCGGGAAGTCCGGGCCCCCCGCCGGCCGCAAGCCGCTGTTCCTCATCGCGGTGGTGATCTTCGTCATTGCCTCGGTGGCGGCCGGGCTCGCGCCCTCGATGGAGGCGCTGATCGGCGGGCGAGCGCTGCAGGGCATCGGCGCGGGGCTGATCTTCGCGACGACCATGGCGGTCATCGCCGACCTCTATTCGCCGCTCGAACGCGGGCGCGTACAAGGCGCGGTCGCTGGGGTCTTCGGGATCGCCTCGGTGATCGGTCCGACGCTCGGCGGCTGGATCACGGACGTCTCGACGTGGCGGTGGATCTTCCTGATCAACCTGCCGATCGGCGTCGTCGCGTTCGCGGCGATCCTCGTGCTCATGCCGTGGACGCGCCTGCCGCGCGCGGGCGAGGCGAAGATCGACTTCGCCGGCGCGATCCTGCTGAGCGCGGCGGTCGTGCCGTTCCTGCTCGCGATGGTGTGGGGCGGTGACCGCTACGAGTGGCTCGGCCCGGAGACGCTGGGCCTGGTGGCGTTCTCGATGGTGGCGCTCGCCGGGTTTGTCGCGGTCGAGGCGCGCGTGCCGGAGCCGCTCGTGCCGCTGTTCCTGTTCCGCAACCGCGTGTTCGCTGTGTCGGCGGTGCTGCTGTTGCTGACCGGCGCGGGCATGTTCGGCTCGCTGACGCTGATCCCGCTGTATCTACAGGGCGTCGCGGGCGTGTCGGCGCGCCTTTCCGGCACGCTGATGACGCCGATGATGATTGCGGTCCCGATCGCCGCGGCCTTCTCCGGCCAGATGATGTCGCGCACCGGCCGCTACAAGTACCTGCTGATCGCCGGCATCGTCGTCATGTCGGCCGGCATGCTCTCGTTCGCCACCGTCGATGAGACGACGGGCCGCGTCGAGGCGATCGCACGCATGATCGTCATGACGCTCGGCCTCGGCGTGACGCTGCCGCTGCTCCAGGTGGTGGTGCAGAACGCCGTGCCGTTCAGCGTCGTCGGCGTCGCCACCGCGAGCGTGCAGTTCTTCCGGCAGATCGGCGGTACGCTCGGCGTCGCGGTGCTGACCGGCATCATGGTCGGGCGGTTCCGCGAGGGCCTCAGCGAGGTCGCGTCGGGGGCCCCGGCCGTGCTCAACAACCCGAGCGCGCTGCTCAACGAGAACGAGGTGGCCGGGCTCCAGCAACGCTACGAAGCGGCCGCCGCAGCCGGCGCCCCGGCGTTCGAGACGGTCCTGGCGGCAGCCCGGGTCTCACTGTCCGAGGCGATCGCGGTGGTGTTCGTCGTAGCTGCGGCGATCGTGGCATGCTCCCTCGTAGCCGCCATCGTGCTGCCGGAGCTCGAGCTTGAGAGCGCCTCGCCGGCCGAACTGGCTCGACGCGAGGCGGCCGCGGACGCCGCGGTGGGGGACGAAGGAGGACAGCATGCATGAGGCCCTGCGCGTGCTCGACGAGGTGCGCCCACTGCGCAATCCGGTGCTGATTGCGGCCTTCTCCGGCCTCAACGACTTCGGCGGCGCCGCCCTCGCAACCATGGAGCACCTGGAGGAGGCGTGGGGGGCGCGCGACCTCGCCGAGATCGAACCCGAGCCGTTCTTTGACTTCACCGTGCAGCGCCCGACCGTACGCGTCGAAGGCGACGAACGCCGCATCGACTGGCCGATCCCGCGCTTCAGCGTCGCATCGCCCGAGGGCTCGGACCGCGACTTCGTCCTGCTGTCGAGCGCCGAGCCGCACCTGCGCTGGCGCACCTTTACGGAGATCGTCGCCGAGGTGATGGAGGCGACCGGCGCGACCACCAGCATCACCATTGCCGCGCAGGCCGCGCCGACGCCGCACACGCGCCCGATGCCGGTCACGCTGTCCGCCTCGCACGACGACTTCGAGCAGCAGTTCGGCCTCGAGGTGCCCGAGTCGCGCTACGAGGGGCCGACGGGGATCGTCGGTGTGCTCAACCTCTCGCACCGCACGCGCGGATGGCGCAACGCAAGCCTGTGGGCGCAGGCGCCGCACTACCTCTCGACGGGGCCGAACCCCGGCGCCATTACGGCGCTGGTCGAGGTCCTCGACCGCGGCTTCGGGCTACAGACCTCGCTCGCCGCAGTCGAGGCGCAGGCCGCGGACTTCGAGGACCAGGTGCGACAGGCACTGGAGGAGTCGAACGAGGCGGCGGACTACATCAAGAACCTCGAGGAGCAGTACGACGAGAACCAGAGCCGCCAGCCCGCACCGCCCGAGGAGGGCGGCGAGCTGCCGTCGGCAGAGGACCTGCTGAGCGACCTCGAAGGCTTCTTGCGGGACCAGCAGCGCGACGACGGGTAGCGCCTCGGGCCTCCTGTTTCAGCATTCCGCCAGGGACTGCCGTGCACACAGTCGGGTGCGGGCACTGCGGCTCGACAGGTACGGGGCACTCCTCGACACACGCATGAGCGGGAGCGGCTTCACTCCCCGCGAGCCCGTTGCTAGACTCGATAGGGCGCAGGAGTGTAGCTCAGCTGGAAGAGCAGCGGTCTCCAAAACCGCAGGTCGGGGGTTCGAATCCCTCCACTCCTGCCAGAACCACTCGCCGAGGTGGTGGAATTGGCAGACACGCCGTCTTGAGGGGGCGGTGCCCGCAAGGGCGTATGAGTTCGAGTCTCATCCTCGGCACCAGCACTCACACCGTGTCGCGCCCCAACCGGGGCGCGACGCTGTCACGAGGGGCAGCGAGGGTCGTAGCGCTGGCAACCGCAGCGCCCAGCCGCGACAATCGAAGTCCGGGGCCACGTAGCCAAGTGGTAAGGCAGGGGTCTGCAAAACCCTTATCGTCGGTTCGATTCCGACCGTGGCCTCCAACAACGCTCCGGGACTTCTCGCCATGACCACTACCGACCTCACCGCCACCGCCGCGCTGCTCGACTGGGCCGCCGCGTACCGGCTCGAGGACGCCGACGCGACGCAGGTCCGCTACCTGCTGCTCGACCACGCCGCGAATAGCCTCGGCGGCCTCGACGCGGAATCGACACGCACCGTGCGGCGGTTCGTCGCCTCGCGGCCGGGCGAGAGCCCGGCGCCGGGCGGGCTGCGCGCGCCCGAGGAGTACGCGGCGCTCGTGGCAGGGGTGAGCGCGCACGCCCTCGAATCCGACGACACGCACCAGCCGTCGTCCTCACACCCCGGCTCGGCTGTGTTCCCGGCGGCGCTCGCGCTCGCCGAGTCCACGAACGCCCGCTTCGAGGAGTTCGCGGAGGCGGTCGTCGCGGGGTACGAGGTCATCTGCCGCATCGGCGAGGCCGCGACAGCGGCCGGGCAGTACGCGCGCGGCTTCCACCCGACGGGCACCGTCGGCGTCTTCGGGGCGGCGGTGACGGCCGGGCGGCTGCTCGGCCTCGACGCCGCACAACTGCGCTCGGCGCTCGGCATCGCCCTCAGCCAGTCGGCGGGCTCGATGGCGTTCCTCGACGGCGGCGCGTGGACGAAGCGGTTGCACCCCGGCTGGGCCGCGCACGCGGGCATCGTGGCCGCGCGGCTCGCCGCGCTCGGCTACATCGGGCCGATCGACCCCATCGTCGGGCGGTCCGGCTTCCTGCAGGCGTACAGCGACACGTCCGAGCCGGGCGCGCTGACCGCGGGCCTCGGGACCGCCGACCTCGCGATCCACACCACGAGCCTCAAGGCGTACGCGTGCTGCCGCTACAACCAGGCGCCCATCGACGCGATCCTCACGCTCGTCCACGCCCACGACCTCGCGCCCGGCGACATCGCGCGTGTGCGCGTCGGGGTGCTCGAGGCGGGGTGGGGCATCGTCGCGGAGCCGGAGGCAGAGAAGCGCCGGCCAACCTCGATTGTCGACGCACAGTTCAGCATGCCGTACGCGGCGGCGGTCGCTGTGCTGCACCGCGCCGCCGGTACACGTCAGTTCCGCCCGGACGCCATCGCCTCGCCGGATGCGGCCGCATTCATGGACCGCGTCGAGTGCTACCGCTCGGACCGCCTCGAGGCGATCTTCCCGCAGCACTGGCCCGCCGAGGTCGAGATCGAGCTGAGCGACGGCAGCGTGCTGCGCGAGTACGTCGAGGGCGCGAAGGGCGACCCGGAGCGCCCGCTGTCAGCGGCCGAACTCGAAGCCAAGTTCGCCGACCTCACCGACCGCACGCTGACCGCAAGCGGCCGCACGCGAGTCGTCGAGGCCGTGCGCGGACTCGGCGACGACACGTCCCCAGGCGACCTCGCCCGGCTGCTTGGCAGCACCGAGATCCTCGCGCCCGCAGCCGCGGATCTCGGCTAGGCAGCGCCCACGCCTCCTCGGTACGCTCGGGGCGCCGTAGCCCCTCGCCCACGGGAATGCGAGTGATCGATGGCACTCACGCTCAGCGAACTGGTTGCGAACCGAACGCTTGGCCCCGGGATGGCTGCGTTCCTTGCGGCGGCGGTCGGCGAACCTCGGTCGCTGCTGGTGGTCGCGATTCCCCGGAACGCGGGCAAGACGACGCTCATGTCGGCGGTCTTCGAGGAGCGCCCGGCGTCGATCCCCCTCTACACGCTCGGGACGCGACACGGCGACTCGCTCGGGATACCGGATGGGGGTGAGCCGCCCGGCTACCTCACGATGTCGGAAATCGCGCCCCACCCCGTCACCGACAGCTACCTGTGGGGGCCCCACGTGCAGCAGATCTTCGCGGCCGCGCGCGCCCGCGGACATGCGATCGCGACGGCGCTGCACGCTGACGGCCTCGACTCCGCATTCGGCGTGATCGCGGAGAACGGGGTCACCGACGAGCAGGCCTCACTGATTGATGTGGTCGTCTACATCCGCAGCTTCGGCAGGTGGCAGGACCCCGAGCGCCGCGTCGTCGAGACCATCCACGAAGTCGATCACGTCCGCGACGGCCGAGTAGCCGCGCGACTGGTCCACCACTGGACTGAGGAGACGGACCGATTCGAGACCGCGGACGCCCCTTCCTTCGTCACGCCTGAGGCGTACGCGCACCACCTCGAGCGATACACCGCGATAACCCCCGAGGGCGGATAGCGCGGCACCATGCAAGTTGCCGGAGAGGGCCGTAGCGGGTCCCCCGTGTAGCATCTCGGCGCCGCACGCGATCGTGAAAGGAAACACACGCCCATGGCACGCCCACCCCGCACGCTCGACCAGAGCAACTACGAGGTCATCCTGATCGACAAGCGCGACGACGGTGTGGCCGTCGTCACGCTCAACCGTCCCGAGCGGCACAACGCTGTCGGCGGGCCGATGCACAGCGAGCTCGCGCAGTTGCCCGGCGATATCCAGGACGACGAGGATGTCCGGGCGGTGGTCCTCACGGGCGCCGGGCGCTCGTTCTGCTCCGGCGCCGACGTCGAGGCCAGCTTCGGCGACCCGACCCTCGATCCGGCGCTGCCGCTCGGTCTCGAGGGCGAGGCGCGCAACATCGTCGACGGGTTCCTGCGGCTCGACAAGCCGGTGATTACGGCGGTGAAGGGCTACGCGCTTGGACTGGGCGCGACGGTGGCGCTGCTCGGCGACATCGTCCTCGCGGGGCGGAGCGTGCGCATCGGCGACACGCACGTGGTGGTCGGCATCACCGCCGGCGACGGCGGCGCGGTGCTGTGGCCGCAGCTCATCGGCCCGCAGGCCGCGAAGTACTACCTCTTCACCGGTGAGCACGTCGACGCCGAGGCCGCCGAGCGCATGGGCCTCGTGTTCCGCGTCTACGACGACGAGGACCTGCTCGACGAGGCGATCGCGATGGCGTCGCGCATCGCGGCGGGCGCTCCCTACGCGATCCGCACGACCAAGCGCGCCATCAACCGCTCGCTCGAGCGCATCTCCCAGGACGTGATGCCGTTCTCCCTCGCCGCCGAGGGGCTGGCGATGAAGACCGACGACATGGGCGAGGCCGTCGCCGCGTTCTCGGAGCGTCGCGCACCGCAGTTCAAGGGGCGGTAGCGTAGCGGTCGGGCGGCGTGCGGCTCTGAGCGAGACTCACGACGGTGGCGCGGGTGTTGACGGCCTCGCGGCTCGCGGTGCACGTTCGTGGTGAGCCGCGAGCGCGCATCGCGGAGGGAAGCGAGGCCCGTGATGGTGGACATCCGCAGAGCGAACAGCAGCGACCACGATAGCCTCGTCGATCTGTGGGTCGACACCGGCCTCGGACGCCTCGGCGAAGCGGAGTGGGACGTGCTGGTCGCGCACCCCGCGGCTGCCGTCCTTGTCGCCGAGGAGGGTGAGGACGTGCTCGGCGCCGCCGTCGCCTCGTTCGACGGGTGGCGGGCGTACATCTACCATGTCGCCGTCTCCGAGGAGGCCCGCCACAAGGGCGTGGCGCGTGCGCTCATGGACGAAGCCGCCGAACACCTCTTCGGCGAGGGGGCGAGCGCCATCTACGTGATGGTGAATGAGGAGAACACGGGCGGCCTCGCCCTGGCGGCTGCCGCCGGCTACATGCCCGAGGGCGAGATCGTGCTCGTCCGTCAGCGCGCCGAGGCATAGGGGCGCGCCTCGCCGGCCCGGGGCAGGCCGGCTCAGAGCATCGAGTCGTCGTCGACGATGGAGCGGGCGAGTTCGAGGTTGTCGGCGCTGAGCGCGATTGTGGCGTGACCGCCGTGGCGGTTCAGGATGTGCATGCTCTGGATGTTCACCCCCGCGTCGCGGAACTGCGCCGAGAGCTGCGCGAGCGCGCCCGGCTCGTCGACGAGCCGCACGATCAGCGCGTCGTCGGCCACCGCGCGGTAGCCCGCGCTGGAGAGCGCGAGCAGCGCGCGGTCGTCGTCGTCGGTGGTGATGATGACCATGCCGTGGTCGCCGACGCCCTCGGTGTCGAGGGACCGGAGGTTGATGCCGCGGTCGGCGAGGGCGGCGGTGATGCCGGCGATCACGCCGACCTCGTTCTTCGTGCTGACAATGATGCGCTGCATGTCGTCCTTTCAGGGCGGCAACCGGCTCGGGGGCCGCAGTGGGTGTGTTCGCGTCAGGCGGGCCGCGCCACCTGGCGCGCGGCCACGACCTCGTCGGCGAGCTGGTCGATCTGCTCGCGCGTGACGTGTCCCATCGTGATCAGGTGTGCGATGCCCTCGTAGGGCGCGAGTTGCCACTTCTCGATGATGTCGGCCGGCGGGCGCGGGAACACGACGGTCGCCGAGTTCTTGTTGCGCCACGCCGGAATGCCGAGGCCGTTGAACTGCTCGACGGCGTACGCGGCGACGGACAGCATGCCCGCGACGAGATCGCGGAAGCCCTCGATGCCGTAGCGCTCCCAGGCCAGCCACAGCATCAGCGGCGTGATGCCGTTGCGTGAGCCGGTGAGCGTGGTGTCCATCACCCCCACGTACTCCACCGAGCGCGCGATGCGGGCGACGTATTCGTTGCGGGTGAGCGCAACGCCGCACGGGATCGGTGCGCCGATGAGCTTGTGGCCGCTGATCGACATGCTGTCGAAGCCGTCGGCGAAGGTGTGGGGCTGCGGGTCGTCGACGAAGGGCAGGATCATCCCGCTGAGCGCCGCGTCGCCGTGGATGTAGTGCTGGGTGATGGCGAGGTCGTCGAAGATCTCGCGCACGCGGGCCACGTCGTCGACGGCGCCCTTCATGGTGGTGCCGATGTTGGCCATGAAGATCACCGGCACGTCGCGGTTGATGCGGATCGACTCGCGGAGGTCGTCGTAGTCGATCTCACCGCTGCCCTGGCTCTTGATCATGATGTTGCGAGTCCGGAGGACGCGCGTGATCTTGAGGATGCTGTAGTGGGTGTCCTCGGAGAAGTAGACGATGCCGTCCGGGAACAACTCGCGGGCCAGGAACATGCCATACATGTTGCCCTCGGTACCGCCGTTGGTGACGTAACCCCACGCCTCCTCGCTCGGCAGGTGCAGGAGGTTCGAGAAGCGACGGATGACGTGGCGCTCGATGTCGTGCGTGTTGGTCGCGAAGTTACTGTCGTGGAACGGATCCCCGACGTTGTTCACGTTGTAGCTCAGGAACGGCAGCAGCGCGGAGTAGTCAAAGTCCTGGTTGGTGGGGTAGCCGAGGAAGTGCCCTGCCAGCTCCTCGAACTTCGACTCCAACTCGTCCAGGCGCTGCCGGGTCTCGGCCTGCAACTCGGTCATGGTGAGGCCTCCCATGCGCAGTGCGACGGCTGCGGGAGTGCGCCGCCTTCACCTATCAGGCTATCGTCGGGAAGGGCCGGTTGCCTAGACTGGATGAGCATTCGGTGCCGGGTGGTGTAACGGTAGCACAGGGGACTTTGGATCCCTTGATGGAGGTTCGATTCCTCCCCCGGCAGCCACACTCGGTCGTACCGTGAACTCCCTCAGGCAGCTTGATCTGGGCAGCGTGTAGACAATGCTCGCTACGTCAGCGGCAGCCGGATGGTCACCGTGACACCCTGACCCGGCCCGTCGCTCGCCAGGTCGATCGTGCCGCCGTGGGCCTCGACGATCGCACGGGCGATGGCCAGTCCCAGCCCCGTGCCGCCGATCCCGCGACTGCGTGCCTGGTCGGTGCGGTAGAAGCGCTCGAAGACGCGGGGGATGTCGGCGGAGTCGATGCCGATCCCGTCGTCGACCACCGCGATCGTGAGGGTCTCGTCGGTCTCCAGTCCCGCCCGGATCACGACGCTGCCGCCGGCCTCGCAGCAATTGATGGCGTTGCTCACGATGTTCCCGAGCGCTTGGCCCATCCGCATGCGGTCGAGGCCGACGGGCGGCAGGTCGCCGGCAGCGTCCAGCGACAGTGCAAGCCCTCGCGCCTGGGACTGCGGCTCCCAGCGCCCCACCTCGGCGGTGAGCAGATCGGGGACCGCCGTGGGCTCGATCGCGAGCCGCATCTCCCCGTAGTCGGTCTCGGCGAGCGAGTTGAGGTCCGTGACGAGGCCGCGCAGGCGCTCGACCTCCTCGATGATGTGGTCGGATGCGTCCGCGGCGGTCTGCAGCCCGTCGCCCAGCCCCTTCGCCTCCAGCTGGATGACGCTCAGCGGCGTGTTCAGCTCGTGCGAGACGTCGTTGACCAGCCGCTTGCGCAGCTCGCGCTGCGACTCCAGCGCGGCGGTCATGCTGTTGAAGGCCGCGCTCATCCTCCCCAGTTCGTCCGAGGAGGTCACCGGGAGCCGTGTCGTATCCCCGTCGGCGATGGCCTGGGTCGCCTCCGTCAGGGCGGTGACGGGCGCCGTGATCCGTCGCGACACCCACGCGGCGACCAGGACGGCGACGCCGGCCGTGAGCACGCCGCCAATGAGGGTGGTGTAGAGGAGCGTGCTCAGGAATCCGTGCGACTCGCTCGAGAGGAACTCCTGGTGGATATCGACGTAGGCGTACCCGACGGGCTGATTGGTCGTCGGGTCGACCACCGCCTCGCGGTACCCACCCAGGTCGGGTGCGGGGGCCCCGGGTAGCAGCTCCGAGGAGTTGTCCGTCACCACGAGCCCATCGGTCCCGACGATGACGACGCGCACCGGGTCGCGG
>MKWU01005072.1_pt1 | contig 14721 bp, 11 predicted proteins | sample 809101 | NCBI WGS metagenome assembly MKWU01 (sample SAMN05860141, study PRJNA318959) | sponge metagenome | host: Aplysina aerophoba | place: Slovenia: Piran, Adriatic Sea, Gulf of Piran | collected 2013-05-07 | reverse complement strand
GCGTGACCTCGCTGAATTTGGCGGCCGCCTCTTCGTTGCCCACGTAATTAGCCGCAACCCTGTACCCGGCCTCCTTCAGACCGATTGAAATGGCCCCGCCTATACCCCGGGTGCCGCCCGTTACTACTGCTACTCTTCCCATTACACTAACCTCCAAAAATACTACAGGTAACGCCTGCGACAGATCACAGGCAAAATAAGAAATACGCTCTCAGTGAAAGATGAAACATGAGTTGTCCCGCAAGCACGTCAACGAGAATGCCGTTGTGCCGTTTCGGGAAACAACGAAAAAAGCGCGGTGGAACTGATGACAGTACTGCTTGTTAATATATCATAATTCTGGTGAAGTATTCCAGCATCCGATGCAACGAATCACTACCCGAACAGGATGATTTCGAATGTTAATCATCAAAACCAAGCTGTTCCCGCCGGCAAACAGGACCGGAGTGATAAAACGTCCCGGCCTGAGCAAACTGCTGCACCCGACCGGGGTAAAAAAACTGGTCCTGGTGCATGCGCCCGCCGGCTACGGCAAAACGACCTTATTGGATCAATGGCATAAAGCCTTGATTGACGACGGCCGGACGGCTTGCTGGTTATCTCTTGATGAACTGGATGACGATCCGGCAACCTTCATCAGGTATCTCCTGTGCGCGTTCCAGGAAGTGGTCGAAAACTTCTGGATGGATGCTGCAAACTGGATGGAAGGCCGGTTACAGCCTGACATCACCATTGCACTCAACCACATCATCAATGAATTAATCAGGATTGACATACCCGTCACCTTATTCATAGATGACTACCAGCACATCAATTCCATAGAGATACACCAGTTTATCGAACGGCTCATCGACTGGTCCCCGGAGAATTTTCTGTTGGTAATCGGCAGCCGCATCGTACCGCCGCTGTCTCTGAGCAAATGGCGTGTCAGCGAAAAAATGACCGAGGTGGACGTGAGCATGCTTCGCTTCAGCAACCTGGAGGGCAAGGCGTTCCTGGAACACAAGCACAATTTACAGCTTACATCGGAGCAGATAGCGATAATCACCGAAAAAAGCGAAGGCTGGGCTGCCGGCCTGCAACTGGTTGCGCTGGTGCTGAAAAATTACGACCAGCGCGATGAGTTTATCGCTTCCTTTTCCGGCAACCTTTACGAGATCGCCGATTATTTAACGAATAACGTATTGACACAGCAGACCCGAACCCTGACGGACTTTTTGCTCAAGACTTCAATCCTGTCACGCTTCAATGCTGACATATGCAACCTGTTGACCGGGCGGGATGATGCGCAAAGCGTCCTGGAACAACTCGAGAACGACGGCCTGTTTACCCTGCCACTGGACACACATGGCCACTGGTACCGGTACCACCATTTATTTCATGATTTCCTCATCGGCAGGCTCAGGCGCCAGTACCCCCATGAAGTCCTGAACCTGTACCGTACGGCAGCAGGATGGTTTCGCTCCCAGGGGCTTATCAAGGAGGCGGTCGACTACGCGCTGCACTCGAACGACCTTGAAATAATCGAGGATATCCATCGGGACGCGATAGCGATCATGTCACTCATGGGTACTACCGCACAGGTATATACCTGGCTCAGCAATATTCCGGATTCCGTAAAACAGAGATTCCCGCGCCTCTTGATCCTGGAGGGTTTTGCCTTATGCCTGATGAACAGGGTCCAGGATGCGGAGACGATCAATACCAGGCTGGAACAGGCGCTTGCCGGACTGGCCGGGGATTCGGCTGACACCGACCCTGAAGAAGTAAAATCTCTCGAGACGGAAGCAGTCGTCGTGCCGGCATCCATAGCCGCCATGAAAGATGATAGTACACGACTGCTGGCGCTGACCGGACAGCTGGAAGATAAACCCGTCGATAATCTCATGATAGCAACGTTGAACGATCTCAGGGGGTATGCCCAACTGCGCAAGGGTCGCTTCGAGGACAGTAAGGCATTGCTGGCGCGCGCCTGGCAGTATTTCTCAATAAACAACCAGTGCTATGGTATGGCCGTTGTGGACGGTTTCGCCGGGATAGCCGATATCCAGCAGTTGCATTACCAGGAAGCCTACCGGGTATTTGCGCGTTCGGAGGAAGCCGCAAAAGACGTAACCAGCGGAAACATTTTTGCCCATGCCCTGGCGAGCGCGATGCGCGCAACGATCTGTTACGAGTGGAACAGGATCGATGAAGCGCAGAAATTATTAAACTCCAACTTGCAGCTGATCGAAGAGATTGGGCCGCCAATTTTTTCCTGTTACGGTTACGTCACGCTGTCCCGCTGTTACAGTGCAAAAGGAGACTGGGATGCCGCCATTAACGCACTCAACAGGTGCCTGTTCCGGGCAAGGCAGTGCGTGAGCAGCCTGTTCCCCGCCTGGGTCGAGAGAGAGCGATTACTGCTCGCCGGGAAAATGCGCGCCGGCGGGGCAGCTTATCCCGACCTTACCAGTCCCGCTTCTTCGCCTGCGAGTACTATTCCCGATACGTGGGATATAGGCGATTACTTCGGACAGAGCAACCAGGTTCGCCTGTGCATTCTTGATAATAAAATCGATGGCCTCCGGGACCGTGTCGTAAGTCTGCGCCGGTACGCAGAACGATACGCGGCTTCCCAGGCAGTCCTGGATTGCCTGCTGCTGGAAGCACAGGTCCTCAAAATGTCGGACGATCACGCCCGGGCGGCCGGCATCATACAACAGGCCGTCAGGCTGGCTGAGCCGGCCGGATTATTGCGCACTTTTGCCGACGAGGGAGAGTTGTTAAGCGATTTGCTGGAAGACTGTTTAACGGACCCGTCATATACAACCCGGACGAAAGCTTACATAGAAAAAATACTGGATGCCTATTCCCTGAAGGGCTCTTCTTACACGATAACTGGCCACACGGCCCTGCACAGGGAGAACCGCACAGTCAATGTAGAGGCGCTGAGTAAACGTGAACTCGAAGTGCTGCAACTGGTATCCGCCGGTAAAACGAATACTGAAATTGCAGAGCAGTTATTTATAGCCAAGGCGACAGTGAAATTCCATATCGGCAATATATTCAGTAAACTGCATGCGACGAATCGAACCCTGGCAGTGGCTACGGCAAGAAACAGCGGCCTGATACGCTGAACCGGATCCCTCATCTGCCAATCCCGATAAGGAACAAAATATATGAGTCATCCTGCTTTCCTGGGCGCCGGTGAACTGGCCCGTAAAATCCGCGACAGGGAAATCAGTTCCCTGGAACTGACGGATCACTATATCAACCGTATTGAGCAACTGGATGGCAGCATAAACGCGGTCGTAGTCCGGGACTTCGACAGGGCGCTTTCTGCAGCCGCAAAAGCAGACGGAGAGTTAGCCGGGGGCAATATTGCCGGGCCTTTGCACGGCGTTCCCGTTACTGTCAAGGAAGCCTTTAACATCGCCGGACTGGCAACTACCTGGGGCGTTCCCCCGTTACGGGACAATATCGCCGACACTGATGCCGAGGTCGTCAAGCGGCTACGGCAGGCCGGGGCGGTGTTCATGGGCAAGACCAATGTTCCGTTCGGACTCGGAGATATCCAGACTTACAACGAAATTTACGGGGTAACGAATAACCCCTGGAATCTCTCGCGTTCCCCGGGCGGCTCTTCGGGCGGTTCGGCTGCCGCGCTTGCTGCCGGACTCTGCGCCCTGGAAGTCGGTTCCGACATGGCCGGTTCGATCCGCGTGCCGGCGCATTTCTGCGGGCTTTACGGCCACAAGCCGACCTGGGGTGTAGTACCGAACCAGGGGCACGCCCTTCCCGGCGCGGTTGCCTCGCCGGACCTCGGGGTGGTCGGACCCATGGCGCGCACGGTCGAGGACCTGGTACTTGCCATGGATTTGCTGGCCTGCGCGCAGCCTCTTAACCAGGCGGGCTGGCGTCTCAATTTACCGCGCCCGGATAAAACCTCGCTGCGCGAATACCGGGTTGCAATCCTGCCCGGCAGTGAGATTGCCCCGGTAGATGATGAAATCTCCGCCCGGGTCGTGGAGACCGGCAGGATACTCGCGGAGCACGGCGCGCAGGTATCCGACCAGGCGCTGCCGGATATTGACCTTAAAGGAAATCACGAAATATTTTTGAACCTGATGTGGTCTCTTACGACCGATGGGGTCAGCGAAGAACAATATCTCAAGGCCCGGCAGCTTGCCGATTCCATCCCATCCGCTGATTTATCCGACGCCGCCATCGCCGCGCGTGCCCGCGTGATCAGCCACCGGGACTGGCTGCAGCACAACAATCGACGTGAAATCCTGCGTTATGCCTGGCGCAGGTTCTTTGATGATTGGGACGTACTGATCTGTCCTGTATTTGCCGCCACCGCCATTAACCATGACGATGGCCCGGTTAATCAGCGCACGCTGACGGTAAACGGGGTTCCCCAACCGTATTTCCAGCCGATGTTCTGGGCAGGGTTGAGTACGGTTTCTTACTTGCCGGGCACTGTCTTTCCCGCCGGCCTGGCGCAAAACGGCCTGCCGGTCGGCCTGCAGGTAATCGGTGCGGAATACAACGATTACATCACGCTGGATTTTGTCAGGCTGCTGACAAAGCACACCGGCGGTTTTCAGATACCTCCCGGATACCGGACGTAAACCGGAACACCTCAAATCTGCCCCCATACCTGCAACAGACCTATACTTAAGGCTAGGTAAGAACCAAACCGGTGGCGTAAACTGGTCTTAAGGTTGGTCATACAACAAGGGGTTGTTGTTAGACTTTTCATGGAGAATACTGGATTTACAGTAGTAAATCCGCTGGTCTACTACGCAGAAAATGGGGGTTCTCCATGATTAACAACTGCAAAGCCGCTTTGAGCCTGGTGTTAACTCTCGTCATCGCATTGCCGCTTGACGCACAGGTACTGGAAGAAATTATCGTCACCGCGCAGAAACGGGAGCAAAACCTGCAGGACGTGCCGATTTCGATACTGGCAATAACAGGTGACGATATTGCAGCGGGCGGTTTCTCCGACATGGAGGATTTGTCCGCGTTCGTGCCGAACCTGTTCATGTCGGATTCGCTTACGGGTCAGAACCTTGTCATGCGCGGCATCGGCACCACCACTGCCAACGAGGCGTTCGAACAGGCGGTCGCTCAATTCCACGACGGGGTGTATTACGGCCGCGACAACATGAGCCAGAACAGCTTCTTCGACCTGGAACGGGTTGAGGTGATCCGCGGCCCGGCGCCGGTGTTCGCCGGCCAGAGCGCCACCGCCGGCGCGTTGAGTTATATCAGCCGCCGCCCCGGCGACGAGTGGGAAGGGGATTTTTCAGTGTCTTACGGCAGCGATGAAGAACTCAGTTTCATGGGCGCAACCGGCGGGCCGCTATCGGATACGTTCGGTATCCGCTTCGCCGGCCGTTATTACGACCTCGACGATGCCGGCTATAAACACGTGCTCACCGGCAAGGAACTGGGTATCAAGGAAAACTGGGGCATACGGGTTCTCGGGGTATGGGAGCCGACGGATGATTTTGAGCTGACGTTCAAATATGAACACCAGGACGTGCAGCAAATCGGCGTCCCGGCCGAATATACCCGCTGCGAAACACGGCCTGCTCTGAGTGCCTCCCATCCGGTCCTGGCTCCCTTCACAGGGGCCTTGTGCGCGCTGGACGCCGCGTACAACGGGATCGACCTGACCAGGCTGGACGGCGTGGTAGGTTCGGGTGGCGCGCAGGACGTACGTGCGGTGATGGATGAACTGAATGCCGCCAGCGGCGCCGTGTTCGGCAGTCCCAACTACTGGGGCGCGCCTTTCAGCCCGGTTTCCTACGGCCTGAACAACGCCCGCATATTCAACGAAGAGGAACGGCGCGAGCACCAGGCCAACGTCGGCCTGCTGGCGTTTAACTGGGATATCGGCGGCAGCGGTATCGTGATGAATTCCATCACGTCCTACGTGGAATACGACAAGTACGACATCCTGGACCCGGACATGAGTTCGTTCGCCGTGTTCGCCGATGAGCGAAATGAATCCTTCGAGCAGTTTGCCCAGGAGGTGCGCTTTACCTCGCCGGAGGATCAGCGGTTTACCTGGATGGTGGGCGTTTATTACCAGGAACACGACATGACGACGCAGGTCGACGTATTCCTGCCGTGGTTGTTTGACGTGCCGCACTTCCTCTCCATGGGCTTTGTCCCGCGCAACCCCCTCCTGGACCCGGCGGTACACAGCGCCATCAGCTTCGGCGGTCCGCTGGTTGAGGATTCACGCTGGATCTCCGGGTTTTTCAACACAACATTCAAGCTGACCGGGAATATCCGCATAAACGTCGGCGGGCGCTACGTGGATATCGAGAAAGACGGCACCGAGAACCCGCAACTTGCACTGCTGCCTGTCGGCGGAACCGAATTCGGCCCTTACATTCCTTTTGTACCCCCCGTATCCGACGAAGCCAATGCCGATGACTTTCTGCCGGAGGTCGGCCTGCAACTGGACGTGAGCGACAATATCATGCTCTACGGAAAATACTCCGAGGCATTGAAGGCCGGCGGTTTTGTCAAGTCCCCGCCCGTAACAGGCGGCGCGCCGGACCCGTTCTCATACAAGCCTGAGAAAGCGGAGGGTTGGGAAGGCGGCATCAAGGCGCTGTTGCTGGACGGCAGGCTGGCCGTGAACCTGGCGGGCTTCTACACCGACTTCAGCGAACTGCAGGTCACTGTTTTCAACAACACGACCGGGCAGTTCATTACCCAGAACGCTGCCGAAGCCCATACCACGGGTGTCGAGATCGACGGCCGCTGGGCCATCACCGATAACTTTTCCCTGGGCTTTGCCGGCAACTACACCGAGGCCGAGTACGACAGTTACAACGGCGCAGAGTGTAATTCGTTTGATGCCAAGCTGGCCAGGATTGCGGCAATGAGCCCGTTCGCTCCGTGCTTCATCGACGGATCAGGCGAAGAACTGCCGTTCTCGCCCGAATGGTCCGTGAACCTGCAGCCGAATTACCGTATGACCGTGGGCGGTTTCCAGGTCACAGCCAGCGCCAACCTTATCTTCAGCGACGGTTACCGCCTGTTCGGCATCAGCGGCGACCCGCTGGACCAGGTGGATTCCTGGGAGCGTCTCGACCTGCGGCTCGCCATTGCCCCGCCTGACGGCAACTGGGAAATAGCAGCTTACGGCAGGGACGTAACCGACGAGCAGCGCCAGATTATGGATGCGTTCGAGTTCCTCAGCACCAGCCTGGACGTGGTTCACGATGCCAACGGTGCCGGCCGCGAGCGCGGGGCGCGCTTCGGAGTACAGCTCAGCTACTCCTTTTAACATACGGGGTCGAAATTTGCTAATGTAAATTCGGGGACAGAATTAATTCTGTCCCCAGCAAGCTGAGTTACATGCTGTCGGGGTGTGCAGAGATCTGATCATGAGAGTTTGGGGTCAGAGTAATAACTCCTCTCATGGCGCGAACCACAGCAACAACAAGACAGGAGTTTTTACTCTGACCCCATATATAATCAGTCACTTATACGAGAGGTACATCATAAATGCTTAATAAAGTGGAACGATTCTACGCGCAGCCTCCCTATGCGCCTTTTCCCAGACCCGAGTTTGAGGACCGCGTGCGCCGGTTGAAAGAAGAAATGGTGGCGGCGAAGCTGGACGTGATGGTCATGTGGGGGGAAAACAATATCCGCTACTTCACCGGTTTTTTATCGAACCACTGGCCCCCGGTCACGGTGTGCCCCGCGGTATTGCTGGTCGCGACCGACAAGGAGCCGGTTATGATCGTGCCGGACTTTTTCCAGGGTGTGGTCGAGGGTTATACCTTTATCGATGATATCCGCTGCCAGCACCATCCCCACGTTACTGAAAACCTCAGGGGCATGCCGCGTGACGTGGCCGGCGTGGTAAAGGAACTGATGGGGAGCAGCAGCGGCCGGGTCGGCATCGAGGGCGGCATCAAGGGCGGCATGACCATTCCGCGGCCCGTAAACGACATCGATGAATTCCGGGCTGCCTTGCCGGACGTGGAGTTCGTCTACGCCGCCGACCAGATCTGGAACGTCAGGATGATCAAATCACTGCTGGAGGTCGAGGCGCTGAGAATCGCCTGCGAAGCCGATGTCAAGGCATATCACGACCTGGTTGCCAACTTTGAATGGGGCTGGACCGAGAAAGACGTGGGACTGTTCGTCCGGCAGCAACTGCTCGAATACGCGGACGAATGCAAACCCTGTCTATGCATGGCCAGCCGGCGCGAGGTTTTCATGGCGGATATCCCGGCCTGGGATGAAGGTATCCCGTTGATGCCGGGTGATCGCCTGGTGCTGGAACCGTTGCCTGAAATCAAGGGTTACTGGGGAAGCTCCGGCCGTACCTTCCATATGGGGCCCGCGCCGGATGAGGAGATCCGCAAGATACAGGTCCTGGACCGCGGCCGGGAAGTCGCCGCGCAGCTCACGAAACCGGGGGTAACCACCGGCGAGATCATGGATGCGATCAACCAGACATTACAGGACGGCGGCCTGCACTGTTCCCTGGACCAGGGCGGGCACGGTGTCGGACTGGACGGCCAGGAGCCGCCGGCAATTGCTCTCGGTGAAAAATTCGTGGTGCAGGAAAACATGGTGCTGGCCCTGGAATGCTGGATGTTCGAAACCGATGAACATGGTCACCACAGGGTATACGGCGGGGAAGACTACGTGCACGTCACGAAAAACGGTTGCGACCTGCTGCCCACTTTCCCGACGGACATCGTCAGCCTGGGCGCCTGATATAACCGGCGGGATTCAACCCGGGAAAAACAAGCCATGAAAAAAGCCGTATTCGTCGCTCCGACAATCCACGAATATTCCGACCCGAACAACCTGCTGGACCTCGCCAGGTTAACCGAAGAGGCGGGTTGGGACGGTTATTTCATCTGTGACCATTTGCTACTGGATCCCGGGGGATACCTGGGGCTTGCCGACCCTACGGTTACGCTCGGCGCCATCGCCGCGGTCACCGAGAAGGTCATCATAGGCGCGATGGTCACGCCGGTGTCACGCCGGCGGCCGTGGAAACTGGCCAAGGAGTTTGCCAGCCTGGACCAGTTGTCGAACGGGCGCTTGCGCATCGGTATCGGACTGGGGGGACTGGACCAGGAATTCTCGAATTTCGGCGAAGACCCCGATAAAAGAGTACTGGCCAGGAAGACCGACGAGGGAATCGCCATCATGGAACAGTTGCATACCGGGGAAGCGGTGAATTTTGACGGAGAGATGTACCAGGTCAAGGACGCCAGGCTGCTTCCGCGCCCGGTACAACGCCCGCGCATCCCGGTCTGGGTCGCCGCCATGCTGCCGGCCAAACCCGGCCAGCGGCGCGCGGCGCGCTGGGACGGCATCATGCCCCACGTAATACCGGTGATCCTTGAAGAAAAACAGGATATATCGGGCCTGGACCTGCGCGTTGTCATGGCTCCCAGTCCGGACCAGATCCGGGAAGTGGTCGAATTCACCTCGGGACTACGCGAGACGGACGATCCGTTCGATGTCATTGCTTCGGGCATTACCTACGGACTGGACGCAAGCGCCGCCGGCGACAGGTTAAAGTCCTACCGGGACGCGGGCGCCAACTGGTGGTTCGAGTGGCTGGATTGCGGCAGGCCGGGAACGCTTGACCAGGTGCGTGAACAGATTAAGGCCGGCCCACCGGGAGCCTGAAGAGGATATCCGGTGATATTTGGGGTCAGAGTAAAAATACTTAATTTTACAGCAACACAATCTACAGGATTGCCCGTATTTTTACTCTGACCCCAAATATCAATAGCTCAACGACAAATAACATATCTCTACCACAGAAGGAGACTCTCATGCCTGTTCTTGCAATGGCAGTTCCGGTCCCGCCGGGGAAAACGAAAGCCCTCGAGCAACATATTGCAGAAGCTGTCGAACGCGAAGATTTTGACGAGACGCTCAGGGGTTTCGGCATAGCACACGAAAGCTGGCATGTCCAGGAGACGCCCCAGGGCGATCTGCTTATCCTGGTATTCGACGCCGACGACCCGTATTCCATGCTCCGGGAATTCTCGCTGTCGGAAAAAGACCTTCCTGTCATGCAGAAGAATTTTCTCAGGGAAACCCTGGGGGTAGATCTGTCCCAGCCTCCTCCCGGGCCTCCCTCGAGAGTGATCTTCAACTGGCCGGGTTAAAACCCGTGGCGTGGGAAGTCGTTCAGGACCTGGTCGTCCCCAAAAGCACGGGCAAGACGATGCGGGTCGGCAAAGGCCGGATATTCCGTGTTATTGAACATGAAGGGAAACAGGTAGTCGACCTGACTTTCCTGAACGCGCACAATTATAAGGAGCACTTCGCCGCCGAGTATTCCGCCATGCTGAACAGCCTGCAGGGCACAGGGGGTTATTACCGGCTCACCAGGCTGTATTCCAAACCTCCCTATGAGAACGTCATGGCGACCGTTGTCGATGACAAGGTCGGCGACGGGGCCAGGGGAGGAGAAAGAGCGGGTCATTTCATGATGTGCCACTGCTCAAACCGGTTACTGGAACATCTCGGACTCCCGGGAACACGGACCTGCAGCGATAATTTTGCCGATGCTTACCGCGAGATCGGCCTGAAGCAGGAAGATACCTACGACGAGACCATCTTCAACGTGTGGATGAACTCCTGGCTTGGCGAAGACGGCGCCATGAATTTTGCCCGCCCGCTGGCCGAAACGGGCGACCATATAGACTTCCTGGCGGAAATGGATCTTGTTGCCGTTTTCTCGGTATGTCCTGATGAAACCAGTCCGTGCAATGACTTTAAAGCCAAGGCCTTAAGGTTCCAGGTCCTGGAACAGAAGGGTTAACACGCGATGACCTCGAAGGTAATCAATGAATTCGTCATCCCCAGGTGTTCGGGCAAAGCGTTCAGGGTCGACAAGGGCCAGGTGTTTCGGGTAATCGAACACGAAGGCAAGCAGGTAGCCGGCCTGTTATTTTTTAACGCGCACAATTACAAGGAACAGTTCATGGCCGAGCTTTCCGGCGGCCTGAACTATTTCCACCCCGCCGGCATGGGCAGCCATTACAGGCTCAGCAAGCTCTATTCCAAGGTCCCGTACGAGAACGTCATGTTGACGGTTACCGAAAACAAAATCGGCGATCATTTCCTTGGCCCCCACTGCACGCGCACGATGATGGAAATGCTGGATGCGCCGGGTCACCGAAGCTGCAGTGATAATTTTACCGATGCACTGGCGGAATTCGGCCTGGAACTCGGCGATATCTACAGCCCCAGCGTGTTCAACGCATTTGCCAATGTCCGCATCGACCCCGGGGGTGACGGTACCGTACTTATCGAACCTCCCCGTTCCGAAACAGGTGACTACATAGAGTTTCTGGCGGAGATGGACGTCCTGGTGGTTGTTTCAGCATGCCCGGATGACCAGTCAGCAATGAACGACCACTCATGCAAATCCATAAGGATCCGGATTTCGGAAACGCCGCAATAAATACGTACTGCCGCTGACCCCTTGCTGCTGCCGCCCCCGGACAAACCGGAACCTGCTCCCTGGTAATAACTGCAGGTGGCAGGAGCGTTCATCATTCCCAATAGTAAGAAAAGCGGGTCAGTGGTGCTATACTTCAATCATGAACTATATTGGTATGTCCGGGGTCATAATAACTGACTGACAGATGTGACAATGTGATGAAACCCGGTTTATTTCAAATCAGAACAGCAGCTGCTTCCCTCTCCCTGGTGTGCCTGCCGTTTACCTTTGCCGCGCAAAACCCTGCGGAGGCCGAACTTGCCGGCGCCCCTGCACAGGCACAGTCCGATTCCCGGAAGTCCATAGAGGAGTACGAACAGGAGATCCGCAAACGTGAGGCCGAACACGGCGTTTACGACCCTGCAACCGGCGAATACCTGTTATCGGTCGGCCTGGTCTACCAGAACAACGGACAACACGATGACGCCGTCGATGCATTCTCCCGCGCCCTGCAGATAAAACGGGTTAACGACGGACTGCAAAGTACCGGTCAACTGCTGATCCTGGAGCAACTCGTCAAAAGCAATATCGCCAACGCCGACTGGGAGGAAGTGGATCGCAACTACCAGCAGTTGTTGTGGATACACAAACGCAATTATGATGCCGGCGACCCCCGCCTGTTGCCCGTCGTCGACAAGGTAGGGCGCTGGAAACTCAAGGCATACAAGGAAAACCTGCTGGACGGCAGCGCGATAAGGGTTATCGGTGAATCCGAAAAGCTGTTCAGGAATACGATTGATATCCTGGAACGCCAGTACGGTGAAAATGATCCGAGGCTGATCAACCCGCTCTACGGCAGAGCCCTGACCAATTACCAGTATGCCATCGAGGTTGCCAATACCCCGCAGGATGAGTTCCACGGCGCCGGCAGCCCGACCCGGACCCAGGTGGTCTGCCGTACCATTCCGACACCGAACGGCGGCGCCAGGCGTATCTGCAACACCATCCGGGTGCCTGACCCCAGCTACTACGCCACCCAGTCAAGCAACAAGGACTTCGCCCTGGGCCAGCGTATTGTAGCAGTAGGCAAAGCGCTGAAACACATTGTACAGATTCATGAGAGCAATCCGGATCTGCCGAAGGATTCCCACGCCAGGGCCCTGGTGCACCTGGGCGACTGGAGTCTCCTGCGAGGCAAGAAAACCACGGCCTACAAGCACTATAAAACCGCTTATCAACTGCTGGTTGACAGCGGCGAACACCAGGAAGTGATCGAGGAATTATTCGGCAAACCGCAGAACCTGCCGGCCTTGCGGCTGCCGTTACCGGAGATCGATGACAAACTTGAGGAAGAAAAGACAACAACCGTCCTGGCGTCGTTTGACGTATCCAGCTCCGGCCGCGCGAAGAATGTCCAGATAATCGAATCGGAACCCGCAGATGCCACATCGGCCCGCAGAAAAGCCAAGAAAACAATCCGTGCACGCCTCTACAGGCCGCGTTTTGAAAACGGTGAACCGGTGGCTACCGTAGGCAACAAGATCCGGATAGTAGATTAACTCCTTGGCCCTGCCGGCTGAAAAAAAGGGGACAGAATTAAATTCTGTCCCCTTGTATGTTACAAACGCCCCCTGCGTTACATAAAAACGGGCGCTGGGTTCAGTCTTGCCCGCTCAGTAATTCAATATCTTCCGTATCCGGCATCAGCACGAACTCGGGGTAGGATTCAATCCCCAGTTCCGCCGAATCCTGGCCGACTTCCTCAACCGCGGCAGATACCCTGACACCTATGGTCTTCTCAATGGCATACCAGACGGCCATGGAAACGAGGAAGACATATACCCCTACGGCAAGCACGCCGGTCAGCTGTACCATGAAGTTGCCGCCGGCTGCGATGCAGACCGCCATAGTGCCCCAGACACCGGCAAACAGGTGCGCGGGGATAGCGCCGACCACGTCATCCACCTTCAGATTTTCCAGCAGCTTGTCCCCGGACGTGTCACCGCCTTCGAGCTGCTTGAACTCCCGTTCGAGCGACTTGTCACCGGCGTCGAGCTCGCCGATCTCCCGTTCGGCGTCCGCCTGGGCTTCGATCTGGTCCACCTTCTTGGACATGCGGTCGAATGCCTCGAATGCGGACGTGTCGCGGGATGTGCTCAGGGTGGACTGGATGCGCTGCTGTGCTTCCGCCCGCTTGGCGCGGGCGATCAGGATGTTCTTCTTGCGCTGCGCTTCCTCGATCTTCTGCGTCAGGTCGCGCAGCGACCCCTTGAGCTGCTCGACGGAATCGCTCTGCGCCTGCCACTGGTCCTGGTAGCTGGAGACGTACTCGTCGAGCTCCTGCTTGCGGACCAGGGCGCGCTTGGCCAGATCGTCCTGTCCCTCCTGCACCGCGAGCACGGCACGCTTCTCCCAGTCCTCGGCCTGGGTCCGCTGCTGCAGGAGTTGGCGCTCGAGCTGCTTCTCGTCGGCGATGGCGCTTGCCACCGCCTTCTTGGACTCGATGAGCTGACCGTTCATGTCCTCGATCAACTGCGTGAGCATCTTCTCGGGATTCTCCGCCTTGCTGATCATGTCGTTGATGTTCGACTTGACGACCCGGCGGAACCGATCGAACAGGCCCATATCAGCCGCCCTCCGTTTTCACCAGCGGCACGAGCCGCTCATAGTGCTCGGCGACCGACAGGCTGATCGCGTCGAGCGTTGCCTGGAACTCCTCGATGTCGATGGTCTCGCTGAGCAGCGTGTTCATCAACACGACGGAGCTGCCTTCCAGGTTGTTGCCTTCGAGCGCATAGGCGCCATGAAGCAGGTCGGTCCCGTTCAGGCGCAGCAGCTCCTCGTAGAGGGCGCAGTGGTCGCCCGGCGGCACGTCGGCGACCTTGAGCCGGAAGATGATCACCGGATCCTCGTGCACGACGATCAGGTTCTCGACACCGCGTTCTTCGTCGTTGATCACCCAGGTGTCGGAGTCAAGCTCGTCGAATGACAGGTCGAGCGTGCGGAGAAAGCTCTCGATTCGTTGTCGGGTCATGTTGGTCGGGTCATGTTTGGTCGGGTCATGTTGGTCGGATCATGCTGCGAATACCTGTGCGCCGTGATTGATTGCCAGAACCTCCTGACAGCTCGAGCAGCGAAACCGACCGGGCTTGACGGCGCGAAGCCTGGTCGTGCAGGTCGGGCACTCGAGGACGTGCGGAAAGAGAACCGCGGGCGCGGCCTGCCGGGGGGTGGCCTGCCCGGGGGTGGCAAGGTGGGAGACCGCTTCT
>MKWU01005071.1_pt1 | contig 14726 bp, 12 predicted proteins | sample 809101 | NCBI WGS metagenome assembly MKWU01 (sample SAMN05860141, study PRJNA318959) | sponge metagenome | host: Aplysina aerophoba | place: Slovenia: Piran, Adriatic Sea, Gulf of Piran | collected 2013-05-07 | reverse complement strand
CCGTCAGCGGGAGGTGCAGCGACACGACGTCGCTCTCCCGGAGCAGGGCGTCGAGCGAACGCCGCTCGCCGGTGGCGTCCGGCTTCGGACTGCGGCTCCCCCACCCGACGCGCCCGCCCCCCCCCGCGCGCAGCCCCGCCCCGCCCCCCCCAGCGCGGCGAGCACCGCCGCCAGCCGGCCGGGGACCGCCCCGTAGCCGACGAGGCCGACCGTGCGGCCGCGCACTTCGCCGTAGCGGTCCTGGACCTCCGCCGGCAGTCGCCAGCCCTCGCCGGCGCGCGTCGCCGCGTCGAGGCGGGCGACGCGGCGCAGGGCGGCGAGGATGAGGAGCAGCGTCATCTCGGCGACCGCCTGCGTGTTCGTGCCCGGCATGTTGCAGACCGCCACCCCGCGCCGCCGCGCCGCCTCCAGATCGATCGTGTTGACCCCGACGCCGATCTTCTGGACGAGACGGAGCGCCGGCGCGGCTTCGAGCACGGCGTCGCTGACTGGGTCGAGCAGGTGCCAGAGCACCTCGGCGTCGGCCATCTCCGTCCGGTAGCGCGCGCGATCCGCCACCGGGCAGATGGCGACGCGGAGTCCGTGCTGCCGCTCGGCCTCGGCCACCCGGCGCGTCAGGCCGGGTCCGGCCGCGTAGTGGAGGACGACCTTCATGTCTGCCGGCGGCGGCTATCATACGCGCACGGTGCCGGTCAGGGACGCCGGGAGCGACGGCCGCGCTCCGATCGTCGCGGCGCTCCGGCGCATGGGGCTCGCAGGGCCGGGCGCCGCGCCGGCGATGACGCCGCTCGCGGGGGGCGTCTCGTCCGACATCTGGCGCGTCGACCTCCCGAACGGGCCGGTCTGCGTGAAGCGTGCCCTGCCGCGCCTGAAGGTGGCCGCGCTCTGGGAGGCGCCGGTCGAGCGCAACCGCTACGAATGGGAGTGGATGCTGGAGGCGCGCCGCGTCGCGCCCGACAGCGTGCCGCCGCTCGTCGCGCACGACGCCGAGGCCGGCTGCTTCGCCATGGGCTATCTCGATCCGGCGCGGCATCCGCTCTGGAAGGAGCAGCTCCGGCGCGGCGTAGCGCCCCCGAAGACCGCCCGTGCCGTGGGGCAGCGGCTTGCCGCGCTGCATGCCGCCGCGGCCGGGCGGGACGAGGTGCGAGCCCGCTTCGCGACCGACGACATCTTCCACGCCATCCGCCTCGAGCCGTATCTGGTCGCAACGGGCAAGCGCCATCCCGACCTGGCCCTGGCCCTCGACGCGCTCGTCGCGCGCACCGCGGGCACCCGGCGGACCCTGGTCCACGGGGACGTCAGCCCCAAGAACATCCTGATCGGCCCGCGCGGACCGATCTTCCTCGACGCCGAGTGCGCCTGGTACGGCGATCCGGCCTTCGACCTCGCCTTCTGCGTGAACCACCTGCTGCTGAAGTGCCTGTGGACGCCGTCCGCGACCGGCCGGTTCCTGGTCGGATTCGATGCGCTGGCCTCCGCCTACCTCGACGGCGTCGCGTGGGAGCCGCGCGCCGCGCTGGAGCGGCGGGCGGCGCACCTGCTTCCGGGCCTCCTGCTGGCGCGCGTCGACGGGAAGTCGCCCGTCGAGTACCTCACCGCGGAGGCCGACCGGGACTGCGTGCGCAGGACGGCCCGACCGCTGATTCTCCAGCCGGCCGACACCCTGGCCGGGGTGCGGGGAGCATGGGCGGCGGCGCTGGCAAGACCGACTCCTTGACGTCCGGCTCTCGTCACCTTAACCTGAGGTCAAGTCCAGGTCATGGTCCTGATGTCGATTCGGGGAGCATGGTCAAGGTTGACCCACTTACAACTGAAGCCGTTGCAAGTTGGGATGAACCATGAATCCGTCGGTGCGGGCACTCACGCCCGCCGAAGCGCGCGAGACCATTCAGCATCTACTGAAGACCGGATCGGATGCGATCAGCTTCGTGCGCCATGCGCACGAACGAGCCCGTGAGCGGAACTTCAACCGGAGGGATGTCGAGCACGTGCTGAGAACTGGCCGTGTTGGCGATTCCTCCTGGGATGAGCGGTTCGGAAACTGGAAGTACCCGGTGAGCGGTACGGACCTGGACGGCGACGATCTGACCGTGATAATCGCCCTTGATCGAGCGTGGGCCCGCATCACGGTTATCACGGGATTCTGAGATGCGAAGCGGACGGCCACCTCGGAGGTGCACGGAGTGCGGAGGGCCGCAGCGGCTCATCCACAAGACAACAGACTATCGGGAATCCGGGCTGGACAACCTGCAACTGATCGATGCACCGATTTGGGAATGCGGCAACGGGCACCAGGAGATCGAGATCCCGAACGCGGAGCAGCTCCACCAGCTCCTCACGAGCCTGCTCATCAGGAAGCCGACGCTGCTGAGGGGAACGGAGATCAGGTTCCTTCGAAAGGAGCTCGGGGTGAGCGGGAGGGCTTTCGCGGAGCGGCTCGGGATGACGCCCGAGCACTTGTCGCGACTCGAGACTGGCGGGCGGAGCATCACCTCGACGATCGACCTGCTCGTGCGCCTGGCGGTGGGCTGGGAGCTGACCCGGCGCCAGCGGATCGAGTTTCCGCGCGACGTTGAACCAACCGTTGCGCAACTCGAGGCCGCGCCGGACGCTGAGCCTCATCGAGTCCGACACTGCGAGGATGCGCCCCGGGATCGGCGCTGGGCGTCCGTGTCGGTGTGAGTCTCCATCGGGAGTCGAGCTGACCTACCTCGATCCTGCCGCTGCTGGACGCTCGAGCCCTGTGAGCGCACGCCGGCTGGTGTCCACCCTCATTGGGCGCCCGGAGGGTTCGGGTCGTTGGCCGCCACCCCCGACACTCGGCGCCGGGTGACCGACTGCGCATCGATCAGGCGCGGCCTGACCAGCACGACATGACGACGGGAGCCCGGTTCATCGAACAGGTCACCGCGCGCCGCGTCTGGGACTCGCGCGGGCGGCCGACGGTGGAGGCCGAGGTCCGGCTGGGCGGCGGGGTCACCGGACGCGCCATCGCTCCGGCCGGAGCGTCGACGGGTAGCGGGGAAGCGGTCGACCTGCGCGACGGCGGCGCCGCGTTCGGTGGCTACGACGTGACCGGCGCGGTGCGCCACGTCGAGCGTGAGATAGGCCCGGCGCTGCGCGGACATGACGCCGCGGACCAGGCCGGGCTGGATCGTGCGCTCGCCGAGCTCGACGGCACCGCGGACAAGAGCCGCCTCGGCGGCAACGCGCTCATCGCGGTATCGCTGGCCGCCCTGCACGCCGCGGCCGCGGCGGCGGGCCGGCCCCTGTGGCGGCACGTCCTGGGGGGTCGGCCGGCTCGGCCCCCCCCTCCCGGAGGCCCGGACCTCCGGCGCGCGGGCGGGCCGGCCCGTGGGGCGGCACGTCGTGGGGGATCGGCCGGCTCGGCTCCCGCTGCCGGAGATCCAGATCTTCGGGGGCGGCGCCCACGCCGGTCGCCGCGTCGACGTCCAGGACTTCATGGTCGTGCCGGTCGGCGCGTCGACCTTCGCGGAGTCGCTCGACTGGACGGCGGAGGTCTATCGGGCCGCCGGCGTCCGGATGGCCGAGGCGGGGCGTCTCTGCGGTGTGGCCGACGAGGGCGGCTACTGGCCCGCGTTCGACACCAACGAGGAGGCGCTGGAGTGCCTCGTCCGGGCCATCGAGGACGCCGGGCGCGTTCCCGGGGACGAGGTGGCCATCGCCCTCGACGTCGCGGCGTCCGAGTTCGGTCGCGCCGGGCGCTACCGCCTGGGTCTGGAGGGGCGCGACCTCGACGGCGACGGGCTCGCCGAACTCCTGATCGGCTGGCTCGACCGCTACCCGATCGTCTCCATCGAGGATCCGCTGGGCGAAGACGACACGCGCGGCATGCAGCGGTTCACCGCCGCCGTGGGCGACCGCGTGCAGATCGTCGGCGACGACTACCTGGTGACCAGCGCCCGGCGGGTCGAACGGGCGGCGCGGGACGGGGCCTGCAATGCGCTTCTCGTCAAGCCGAATCAGGCGGGGACGGTGACCGAGACGCGGGCCGCATTCGACGCGGCGCGCTCCGCCGGCTTCGGTACGATCGTCTCCGCCCGCTCGGGCGAGACGGAGGACGTGACGATCGTCCACCTCGCCGTCGGTTGGGGGGCGGGCCAGCTCAAGGTCGGCTCGTTCTCCCGTTCGGAGCGGATGGCCAAGTGGAACGAGGGCCTGCGCATCGAGAGCGCCCTCGGGGACGCCGCGGTGTTCGCGGGACGGGCGGCTCTCGGGGGGGCGGACCCTGCTGCTCGATCGCAGCCGTAGCGTGCGGTTTCGACGTCTCGGGTGGTATCGTGGACCAACCGATGCTGGCGACCGCAATCCCGCTGGAGTTGCCGCCTGCCGTGGTTCGGGCGGCCGGTGCCGCCGGTGCGGCGATCGCCGCGCTGTTGGGCCTCATCGTCTGGGTGGGCGTTGGTGCCTGAACCCACGACGAAGCCGAACCAGTCCGGAACTCGTCGCCCACTCGCGATACTTCTTGCCGCGGCTTCCCTCGCCGCGGTGGCCTTCCTCGACGCGCCGCCCGTGGCGGCCCAGGCCGGGACCACGACCGGCGTCATCCGGGGTACGGTGCGCGACCAGCTCGGCGACCCGCTGCCGGGCGCCGTCATCGTCATTCAGCACCGCGAGACGGACCTGCTGACCACCGTCGAGACCTCGTCCGCCGGCACGTTCGCCCGGACCCTGCTGCCGCCCGGCACGTTCGACCTGACGGTGGCCGCGGCGACGGCGGGGTTCGGGACCGAGCGCATCGAGGGCGCGGCGCTCCGGGTGGGGGAGGTTCTCGATCTGGCCGTCGATCTGCGCGTCGTGGCCGAGGAGACGGTGACGGTCGTCAGCGACCTGCCGTCGCCGGTCGACCGGACGGACGTCACGCGGTCGCAACGCATCGCCGAGGAGGTCGTCGACGGGTTGCCCAGCAACGGCAGGAACTACCTGGACCTCACGCTGCTGACGCCGGGCGCGACGATCTCGCAGGGGCCGGACGGCGACGAGCTGAACATCGCCGGGCAGCGGGGCATCTTCAACAACTTCATCGTGGACGGGGCCGACTTCAACAACCCGTTCTTCGGCGAGCAGCGCGGCGGGCAGCGTCCCGCCTTCACGTTCAACCAGGACGCCATCGAGGACCTCGTCGTCGTGAGCCAGGGCGCCACGGCGGAGTACGGGCGCTCGGCGGGCGGGTTCGTCAACGTCATCACGAAGTCCGGGACGAACGACGCCGGCGGCTCCGCTCACTACTTCGGCCAGTGGGACGAGATCGCGTCGCGCTTCCGGGACGCGCGGGGCGGCGGGAAACCGGACTTCGGCCGCAACCAGGCCGGCGCGACCCTCGGGGGCCCCCTCGTCCGGGACCGAGCGTTCTTCTTCCTCGCCTACGACCAGCAGTCGGCGGCCGAGACGAAGCAGATGACGCGCCACGTCGCGAGCCCCGCGAACCTGGCGCGGCTCGACGGCTTCCTGCAGGAGCGCTGGCCGGGGCTGTTCGACGAAGAGTTCGGACCCATCCGCCGCACCGACGACGCGCAGTCGCTGCTCGCCAAGCTCGACCTGAACCTCGACGGTCGCCACCAGGCGTCGTTCAAGTACAACTACACGCGCTCCGAGCAGGTGAACGGCACCTTCGACGTCGATGCCTGGGGGGCGTCGGCCAACGGCATCGAGCGCAACCACTCGCACGCGGTCAACGGGAGCCTGCGCTCGCTGCTGACCAACGCGCTCTCCAACGAGCTGCGGGTGCAGTGGGCGCGCGAGGACCGGCCGCGCTGGTACGACGGGCCGATCGTGCCGGGGGCGCAGCCGCCGGGGCCGCCGCAGTTCGCGGCGCTCGGCGGGCGGCCGTTCCCAGACATCACGATGGACTTCGCCGACGGCTTCCGCATCGGCCTGCCCTTCTTCCTGCCCATCGACCCGGCGTTCGACACGCGGATCCAGGTGGTCGACAACGTGTCGTTCGCCACCGGCAACCATCTCTTCAAGGCGGGGGTGGAGTACAACCGCACGCACGCGGCGCAGCAGTTCGTCGGGCTCGCCAACAGCCGCTACATCTTCGACTCGGTCGACGGCTTCATCGGCTTCGTCACCCACGGCAGCCGCTACGTCACCTGCTCGGACGGCTCCGCGAGCGCGCTCGGGGCGTGCCCGGCCGGCGCCACCGTGACCGGCCCGGTGCTGCTCTACCTGCAGTCGGCGACCGTGCCCGGCGTCCCGCCCGAGCAGCTCGGCGTGCAGCAGCTCCGGACGCACGAGCTCGGCGCGTTCGTGCAGGACACCTGGCATCCCCACGACCGGCTGACCCTGGACCTCGGGCTCCGCTGGGAGGGGGCGTGGCACCCGCGCATGTTCGTCGCCCCGCGCGACACCTTCTTCGCTCCCTACCTCGACGACCCGCGCTTCCCGTCCGACGGCCGGATTCCGGACGACCTCGACAACCTGCAGCCGCGCGCCGGCATGGCGTGGGACGTGGGCGGCGACGGTCGGACGGTGGTCCGAGCCAACGCGGGCTCCTACGTCGCGCGGATCCCGATGCTCGTCTTCGCCCAGCACCGGTCGACGAACGGGGCGTTCCAGCAGACGCTGTTCCGCAGCAGCACCGCCCCCGGCCTCGGACCCGTGCCGGCCGTCGACGAGCTGATCGACGCCACCACGACACCGCCGTTCCTCCCGGATATCCAGGCGGCCGACCGCAACCTCGAGCTGCCGCGCACCTGGTCGTTCAGCACCGGCATCGACCGCGACCTCGGCCGCGGCCTGGCGGCGAGCGCCACGCTCGTCCACGCCCGCACCGACAACCTGTTCCGCTTCGTCAACCGCAACGATCCGGCGCTGGGCGCGCCCTTCGGCATCGGCACGCACCCCTCCGGAGGCGGCATCAACAACCTGACCGTCACCGAGAGCAGCGCGCGCTCCCGGTATCAGGGGTTGACCGCCGGACTGCGCGGACGCGGCTCGCTGCGGAATCGGCCGCTCACCTTCGAGACGCACTACACACTGGCCTTCGACCGCTCCGACGACGACAACGAGCGCGATCCGTTCACGCTACGCTACGCGAGCGCCGCAGACCTCGCACCGGAGTACGGCTGGTCGGACCGCGACCGGCGCCACCAGGTGAGCGGCTACCTGCTGCTGACGTTGCCGGGCGACGTGCAGGTGAACCACGTGGTGCGGTATCTGTCGGCCTCGCCGGTCTCCGAGCAGTGCGCCAACCGGGGCGAACGGGCGGCGCAGCCGTCCGACCGCATCTGCGCCGACGGGACGATCCTCACGCGCAACACGCTGCGGCGGGACAACGGGTTCTTCACCTGGGACCTGCGGCTCTCGCGCCGCTTCGAGCTGGGGAACGGGGTGGTCATCGAGCCGATCGTGGAGGTGTTCAATCTCACCAACGCCGACAACTTCCTCGACACGGCCCACGGGTCGCTGCTGTTCAACTTCGACGGGACGCTCCGCAGCGGGCTCGGTGACACCCGGCGGGGACAGGTGGGCGTCAGCGTGCGGTTCTGACCGGGTATCGCGGCGAGCCGGCTCGGCGGACACGCGTGACCCGTTGGCCGGCCCGGGGTCCGGGCCGGTCGTCGACGGGCATTCGGCTCACGGGTGAATGGCATGGCGAGCAGTTGGTACGGAAACGGCTTCACGCTCCCTGGTGCCGCGTCGGTGGTCGCCGCGGTGGTCGCCGCGTCCGTCACCGCGGGCTCGGGCGCGGCGGGAGTCTCGGTCGAACCGGCGGTGGGCGAGCTGCAGGAGGATCTCGAGAACCGCGTAGAGCGGTTGCGCAGCGACACCGGGCTCACCGCGGTGGCCGTTGCGGTGATGGTTGACGGGCAGCTTGCCGGGGTTGCCGTCAGCGGCGAGCGCCGCCGGGACAGCGGCATTTCGGTGACCGTCGACGACCGCTGGCACCTCGGGTCGGTCACCAAGTCGATGACGGCCACGCTGCTGGCGGTGCTGGAGGACGACGGCCTCCTGACCCGCGACGAGACGTTGCCGGCGTTACTGCCCGAGATCGAGATGGCCGACGGCTGGGGCGCTTGCACGCTGCACCATCTGTTGACGCACACCGCGGGCGCTCCCCCCAACTTTTCGTCCGATATCCAGGACGTGTGGCCCGACACCCTGGAGGAGCTGGTCGCAGAGAGGCGGCGCTTCATCTCCGGGGTGCTCGCCCGCGAGCCGCAGCCTCCCTGCGGCGAGCGTTTCGCGTACTCCAACGTCGGCTACACGATCGCCGGCCACATCGCGGAGACCGTCGCCGGGGAGCCGTACCAGACCCTGATTGGGAACCGGGTGTTCGCTCCGCTCGGACTGCTGAGCCCGGGATTCGGGGCGCCTCGGGGCGCGCGCCCGGATCGGGAACCACTGGGGCACCTGGTCCTGGGGGACCGTCGGGTACCGATAGACCCCTTCACGTCGCGTGCCGACAATTCTCCGCTCATCGCACCGGCGGGGACCGTGCACATGACGATCGGCGACCTGGCGCTGTACGGCGCGGTGCACCTGGAGGGGGAGTTTGGAACCGAGACGGTCCTGTTGCCCCGGTCGAGCTGGGAGCGGCTGCACACGCCGTTCCTCGAGGACTACGCCAGCGGCTGGGTGCGACACGACCGCGACTGGGCCGACGGTCCCGTGATCTGGCACAACGGCAGCAACACGTACTGGTACGCCCTGCTCATGCTGCTGCCCGCCAGCAACACCGTCTTGGCGTTCACGACGAACGACGGCGCGATCCAGGCGGCCGAGACCGCGTTCGTCGACTTGGCGCAGCAGTTGAGCGAGCTGGCCCGGAAGTTGAACGAACGGACCCGGCACTTGCGGAAGACGGCCGAGGACGTGCGGGAGGCGAACTCCCGGTGAAGAGGCCGGCGGTAGCCTGCTTGCGAGACGCCTCGACGGTGAGGTGGGAGGAATGGCAAGATGGGGGCTCACTTGCGAGAAAGCGAGGCGACTCCGATGAGACTGGGCAGTTGCGGCTTCGGCGCGGCGGTGGTCGCGGCGATGGCGTTCGGCGCTCCGGGCGCGGCGAGCGCGCAGACCGGCGACGCGGCGGCGGCATTCGTGCGGGTGGCGACCGGCTACAGCCTGACGCCCAACGTCACCTACCACCGGGCGGGGGGCCGCGATCTGACCCTCGACGTCTACCGGCCGCGCGGAGCGTCGGGGCCGAACCCGACGCTCATCTACATCCACGGCGGCGGCTGGACCAACGGCAGCAAGGAATCCTCCGCGCTGACCTTCCTGCCCTACCTGGAGATGGGCTGGAGCGTGGTCAACGTCGCCTACCGGCTGGCCGACGCGGCGCACGCGCCGGCCGCGGTCGAGGACTGCCGCTGCGCGCTGCGGTGGGTCTACCGCAACGCCGAGCGCATGGGCTTCGACGTCGGCCGAATCGTCGTCACCGGCAACTCCGCCGGCGGGCACCTCGCGCTCACGACCGGCATGCTGCCCGCGTCGGCGGGCCTCGACCGCCAGTGCCCCGGCGACCGGCGCCGGGTCTGGACGACCGGCACGACGTCGACCGCACCGCTCGAGGTGGCCGCCATCATCAACTGGTACGGCATCACCGACGTCCACGACCTGGCCAACCGCACGCCGGGAACCTCCGGGAACTTCACCGAGGCATGGCTCGGCAGCGGCGCCGACCGCGACGACGTCGCGAAGCGCGTGTCGCCGACCGCTTACGTGCGGGCCGACCTGCCGCCGATTCTGACCATCCACGGCGACCAGGACTCCATCGTCCCCTACGACCACGCGACGCGCCTGCACGAGGCGCTCGACGCGGCAGGCGTGCCGAACGAGCTGGTGACGATCGAGGGGGGCGGCCACGGCGGCTTCAGCCCGGACGAGAACCAGCACATCTACGCGGCGATTCGGGCGTTCCTCGGCGAGCACGGGCTCGGCGGGGCGCCGTCGAACGACCAGGAGTCTGCGCCGTAGATTGGTCGAGCTCAAACGGCATCGAGCAGGCAGGACTGCAGCAGGCATTCTGAGCCAGGGCGACCCGCTTCGCGACGACGCGGGGCGCTGGCCCGCGGGCGGCAGGAGGATGACGATGCGTATTCGGTTGGTGATGCTCGGAATGCTCGCCGGCGCGGCCCTTGCCGCGACGGCGCTGGCGCAGGGATTGCCGGCGGTGGCGCCGGCGGCCGTGGGGCTCTCCGCGGATCGGCTCGACCGGCTCGAGGCGGTCGTGCAGCGCTACATCGACGACGAGGCGGTGGCGGGCGCGGTCACCCTGGTGGCGCGGCGCGGCGGGCAGGCCCACGTGCGGGCCTACGGGATGGCGGACCGCAACGGAAGCGCCGCGATGGCGCCGGATGCCATCTTCCGCATCGCCTCGATGACGAAGCCGGTGACGAGCGTCGCCGTGATGATGCTCTACGAGGAGGGGCACTTCAAGCTGAACGACCCGGTCGGGCAGTACCTCCCGGAGCTCGCGTCGCTCGACGTGCTGGTCGCCGACGGCGAGGGCTTCGAGCGCGTGCCGGCCGAGCGGCCGATGACGATTCGGCACCTGCTGACGCACACCTCCGGCATCGGCTACCGCTTCCTCGGCGACCTCGGGGCGACGCCGCTCCAGAGCAAGCTGTCGGAGCTCTACCGGGACGCCGGCGTGGCCGACGGGCTCGCCGAGCACGACGGCACGATCGCCGAGCTCGTTGCGGCGCTCGGAGAGCTCCCGCTGCTCCACGAGCCGGGCGCGGCGTTCACCTACGGGCTTTCGGACGACGTGCTCGGCCGCTTCGTCGAGGTGATCTCCGGAATGTCGTTCGACGAGTTCCTGCGCACGCGTCTCTTCGAGCCGCTCGGGATGACCGACACGCACTTCTATCTCCCCGCGGCGAAGGCCGACCGGCTGGCCGCGGTGTACACACCCGACGGCTCCGGGGGGCTCGCCGAGGTCGAGGGGACGGTGACCGGCGAGCACCTGATCTACTCGTCGACCTACACCACGGGTGAGCACCGCACCTACTTCGCGGGCGGGGCGGGCCTGGCTTCGACCATCCACGACTACGCGCGCTTCCTGCAGATGATGCTGAACGACGGCGAGCTCGACGGCGTCCGGATTCTCGGCCCGAAGACGGTGGAGCTCATGACCACCGACCACATCGGCGACGTGCCCGTCGGCTCGGTCGTCCAGCCCGGGAGCGCCGGCTTCGGCCTCGGCTTCGCAGTGCGCGGGCGGCCGGGCGGCGACGGCGAGCTCGGCTCCGAGGGCGCCTACTTCTGGAGCGGTTTCTTCGGAACGAACTTCTGGATCGATCCGGCGGAGGATCTCATCGGGGTCCTGATGACGCAGATCTTCCCCGGCACGTCCGACATCGCGGAGCGCTTCCGGATCATGGCCTACCAGGCGATCGTCGAGAGCAACTGACGCGCATCCGCGCGAGAGGGAGTCCCAGATGTCCCAGACATCGCGCCCGCCGCTCATCGCCGCGTCCGTCGTCGTTCTCGTTGTCGGCGTCGTTGCCTCGCTCGCGGGGCCGGCCGGCGCGCAGGAGGCGCCAGGGGCGGGGTTCCCGCCGGTCACCGACGCCATGCTCGAGAATCCGGCGCCGGCCGACTGGTTGACGTGGCGGCGCACTCCCAACGGCTGGGGCTACAGCCCCCTCGACCAGGTGCACCGCGGCAACGTGGGCGACCTGCGCCTCGTCTGGACGCGAGCCCTCACCGCGGGGAGCCAGGAGGGGACGCCGCTGGCCTATGACGGCGTGCTCTACATGCCGAACCCCGGCGACGTGATCCAGGCCATCGACGCCGTCACCGGCGACCTCCGGTGGGAGTACCGGCGGGACTCTCCCGACGACGTCGAGGAGTTCGTCGGGAACCTGACGACCAACCGCAACATCGCAATCTACGGCCGTCACATCATCGACACCAGCGTCGACAACCACGTCTTCGCCCTCGACGCGGCCACCGGCGAGCTGGCGTGGGAGAACCCCATTCTCGACTACCGCAAGAACCCCGCCCGGCACTCCTCGGGTCCGATCATCGCGGGCGGCAAGGTGGTCTCCGGCCGAAGCTGCATGCCGCGGGGCGGGCCGGACGCCTGCGTCATCACCGCCCACGACGCGACCACCGGCGAGGAGGTCTGGCGGCGGCGCACCGTGCCCGCGCCGGGGGAGCCGGGCGACGAGACATGGGGCGGCATTCCCTTCGAGGAGCGCGTGCACGTGGGCTCCTGGATGGCGCCCAGCTACGACCCGGCGCTGGGCCTCGTCTACATAGGGACGTCGGTCACATCCCCGGCGCCGAAGTTCCTGCTCGGCGGCGTGGAGAACAAGCACCTCTACCACAACTCGACCCTCGCCCTCGATGTCGAGACCGGCGAGATCCGCTGGTATTACCAGCACCTGAACGACCACTGGGACCTCGACCACCCGTTCGAGCGTCTGCTCGTCGACACTGCCGTGGCGCCCGATCCGGCCGCGGTGAGCTGGATCAACCCGCGGCTCCGGGCGGGCGAGACGCGGCAGGTGCTGACCGGCATACCGGGGAAGACCGGCATCGTCTACACCCTCGACCGCGCGACCGGCGAGTTCCTCTGGGCGCGGCCGACGGTGACGCAGAACGTGATCAGCGACATCGACGGCGCCACGGGCGACGTGACGGAGAACGCCGAGGTGGTGTTCAGCGCCGAGGGGCAGGATGTCCTCGCGTGCCCGACCTGGGTCGGCGGCAAGGACTGGGAGGCCGGCGCCTACAGCCCCCGCACCAACACGATGTACATGCCGCTCCGCAACGCCTGCGCGCAGATGATGGCCACGCGCGACGGCGGCATGGCCCTCTACGCCCTCGCGGTCCGGACGCAGTTCGCGCCCGGCGAAGACCAGCTCGGCACGGTGCAGGCGATCTCGGCCGAGACCGGGGCCACGCGCTGGATGCACGAGCAGCGGACGGCCACGATGTCGCTCGTCGCCACCGGCGGCGGGCTGGTCTTCGGCGGCGACGTCAACGGCCGCTTCCGGGCCTTCGACGACGAGACCGGCGAGGTGCTCTGGGAGATCAACCTCGGCTCGTCCGTCACCGGCTTCCCGATTACCTACGCCGTCGACGGCCGCCAGTACGTCGCCGTCAGCACCGGCACGGCGGGGACGTCGTCGAGCTTCATCCGGCTCACCCCGGAGATCACGCCGAGCGCCGGCAACAACCTGTTCGTCTTCGCCCTGCCTTAACAACTGCACGCATTCCGAGAGCGTCTTGCAAGGCGCTGTATAGCCCATAAACTGCTGAATAATAATCGGTTACGATTTACAGTCGCGGACTGAACGGGTCAGTACGTGTGGCGGAATCCGGCTGAATCCCGTATATAATGGAGGAATGGATGTTGTAGCCGAACCCGCCCCGACTCGCCGCAGAACCAAGCGCCGAGGACGCCATCCCGACAAGGCACTCTCGGCCGCCTTCGTCCGTTCCGCACCGCCCGGACGCCACGCCGACGGCAACGGGTTGTACCTGTTCGTCCAGCCGACCGGGACCCGAAGCTGGGTCCAGCGGCTCGTCATCCGCGGCCGGCGCCGCGAACTCGGCCTCGGCGCCGCCACGCTCGTCCCGCTCGCCAAGGCCCGCGAGCAGGCCCTCGCCAACCGGATGCTGGCCCGATCGGGCGGCGACCCGCTCTCGGAGAAGCGCCGCGCCGAGGGTGTTCCGACCTTCGCCGAAGCCTCTCAGCGCGTGCTCGAACAGAAGCGCGGCGGCTGGCGCGGCCGGTGGCACGCTCAGAACTGGTGGCGGAGCATGGAACGGTATGCGTTCCCGCGCATCGGCAGCCGGCCGGTGTCCGAGGTCGATACCGCGGACGTGCTGGAGATCCTGTCGCCGATCTGGCACGTCAAGGCGGAGACGGCCCGGGCCGTCCGCCAGCGCATCCGGTCGGTGCTGGAGTGGGCCATCGCCCTGGACATGCGGAACGACAATCCATGCGACCGGGTGCTGCCGGTGCTCGGCCCCCAGAACGACATCGTGACGCACAGGCAGGCGCTGCCCCACCGGGACGTGGCCGCGGCCATCGAGGCGGTGCGGTCGGGATCGGCGCAGCCCGCCGTCAAGCTGGCGTTCGAGTTCCTCGTGCTGACCGCCACGCGGTCGGGCGAGACACGTGGCGCACAGTGGTCCGAGATCGACACGACGGACCGCGTGTGGACCCTGTCGGCGCAGCGGATGAAGGCGAAGCGGGAGCACCGGGTTCCTCTGTGCGGTCGGGCGCTGGAGATCCTCGACGCGGCGCGTGCGCTCGGCGACGGCAATCCGCTCGTGTTCCCGATGCGGAGCGGGAGGCCGATCTCGCCGTCGACGCTGGTCAAGGCGCTCCAGAACCTTCGGATTGCGGCTGTCCCGCATGGTTTCCGCTCGTCCTTCCGGGACTGGGCGGCCGAGAAGACGGACCATCCGCGGGAGGTCATCGAGGCGGCGCTGGCGCACGTCGTACAGAACAAGGTGGAGGCCGCCTACGCCCGGTCCGACCTGTTCGACCGCCGGCGGCAGCTCATGGACGACTGGGCCGCGTACCTCGCCGACAAGGGCCGGTGACGCGTTCGGTTCCGACGTGGCGCTAGCGGCTCGGGCCATGGTCGCGCTCCGGCCCACGCGGCCGGCCGTGGTGGCGCATCATCTCCACGGCTCGCGCAACGTCTCGGCGAGCGTCCTGTAGTCCGCGATCAAGCGCGTCACCTGCCCGGCGAAGTACTCGACCTGCCGCTGCAAGGCCGCGATCTGCTCGG
>MKWU01005070.1_pt1 | contig 14728 bp, 17 predicted proteins | sample 809101 | NCBI WGS metagenome assembly MKWU01 (sample SAMN05860141, study PRJNA318959) | sponge metagenome | host: Aplysina aerophoba | place: Slovenia: Piran, Adriatic Sea, Gulf of Piran | collected 2013-05-07 | reverse complement strand
GGTCCTCGCGGGCCGCACGGGCCGCCAGAGACCGCGGTGCGCGTCGATTTGCCGCCGTGGCGAGCCGCATTCCCCGCATCCTACGCCGCCATCAGCACGTGCAGGCGCTTGACGTTCAACGCCAGGCACACCAAGTCCCACATCGCGGCGCTCACCTTTACCCGCAAGGCGGGCAACGACATGGCGCAACGGCTGCGCACGATGCTCCCCTCATGCAGCGTGCGGCGGAGCACGATGCGGGGGTGCGAGGAGCCCCGAGAGCGGACGAGAGCCCGGACAGAGCCGACGACCGGGCCGAGAGAGGCGGTTTCAGCGCGCCGAAACGCCGTCCAGGGGCCGATCCGAGAGCGAATCGGCTCCTGGAGAACCCAAGACGACGACGGCCGCGCACTCGCCGCGGTCATGCAATGATCCCCGATGGCCGAAATCCGCGTCAGCTTGGTCCTCGAGAACGCGTACGACGCAATAGCCGCTCGGAGTGGCCGCGCTGCCGCGGCCGCGGTCCCGGCGAGTCGAGATGATCGGGGCAATCGACATGGGCAACGATCGAGCCGCGACGCCGCTGTGCGTGCCGGAGGACGTCGTCCGGCGGCTCGGCCTCGAGGAAGGAGAGCGACAGTGGGACGGACGGCCCTGGGCCGGTCCGATCACCTGGTGCTTCCTGTTCGGTTTCGGACGCCTCATCAGGTTGCCGTTCCCAACCACGCAGTCGCCGCAGGTGTGAGATGCGCTTGGTAGAGCACCGGACGCCAGCGCTCGCCGTCGCGCACGTCGATGTTCGAGAGCATGATGCCCGGGCGCTTGTCGACGCGCAGCGGCACGACGCCCTCGTCCACCACGCCGGTCGCCTCGCTTCTCAGCAGGTCGACGACCGCGAACAGGCCCTCGATCGGCTTGGCGTAGTAGTTCGAGCCGGTCGGATTCCGGTAGCAGGGCACCTTCATCAGGCGCGTGCCGTCGTACTCCGGGGTCAGGTAGTTGCCGGCGGTCAGCGGCAGGCAGAACACGTCGCCGGGGGTCAGGCCGCGCCGCGCCAGCCCGGCGATCATCTCCGGGTGCTCGAGGGCGGCGGTCATGGCCCCGGTGAACCACTCCAGCAGCACCATCGGCTGGCCCGCGGCCGGGCCGGCGGTTTCGACCGCGCCGCCCGTGATGTCGACGACGGCGGTGCGAAAGCCGGTCTCGTTCCGGAGGTGCACCAGGGCCCGCCGCAGCTCCGGATCTCCCTCGGACCATGCGAGCACCTCCGCCTTCGGCGGCTCGATCAGCTCGATCAGCGGGTACCGGGTCTCGTCGTTTGCCTCACCCGCCGCGCGCAGGATATCTGTGACGCGGAGCATTTCCGCCGCGGTCAATCCGTCGAGCGGGTGGGAGATCGCCAGCGTGGGCGCGAGCGCGAAGGCCGCAAGTGCCATGCTTGCAAGGCGCTTTAGTGTCATGAGTTGCTCCAAATCACGAGTTGCGGGTCGGTGGTTTGGCTTTCTGCGGCGGCCCGTGTCGGCTGCCTCTCATTGCGTTCTGCCGGGCGCCAGCGCGTCTGCGATAGTGTGATCGCCACAACGCAGGGTGCATCCCCGCGCGCGCGGGGCCGGCCGAGACGGTCTGGACCCGCCGCGAGCCGTGTCCACGCTGGAACTCGGCCGGACGGGCGGAGACGCCGGGATGGGCGCGCTCGACGACGACGCCCGCACCCGCGGCGCCTCGGCGGCGGCCACGGCGCTGGCCGGCAACACGCGGGCGACCTAAGCGTCGCAGTGGAACCGGTTCCGGAGCTGGTGCGAGGAACGCGGCGTCGCCGATCCGCTCGCCGCCGGCGCCGCGCAGGTGGCTGCCTTCCTCGCCGAGCGGGCCGAGACCCGCAAGCTGTCGACGGTGCAGGCCTCGGCGGCGGCGATCGCGGCCGCGGCGCGCTCGGCCGGGCGGACCCGACGAAGACGCCGCTGGTCTCGGACACTACGCGGTGCGGTCCGCGACGGCCCGGACCGCGTCCTTCGCGCCGCGAATGAGGCCGAGCAGCCGCGGATCGTCGCCCGGCCGGACCTTCCACGGCGCGCTCGAGCCGGTCGAGCGTCGCGATCTCGTCGTTAATGGCCGCCTGCAGGTCGGTGATGGGGACCGGCTGCTGGTCGTCGCTCTGGAGCGCGCGCCGGATCGAGGACCGGATCGCCGCCGCGGCCGGGGACTTCGAGGTGGTCATCCAAGCAGCCGGGTCTCGAGGCCGTCGTGGATCGCCCTGGTGATGACCTCGGCCTGGTCGCGGGCGACGCCGCCGGCGGCGAGCTGCCGGGCGACGGCGAGCGTGTTGAACATCGAGGCAGCCTACCACGCGTCCGGCGCGGGCGAACCGACGCCGCCGCCCGGTCGAATCGGGCCGACTTCGAGGCGAAAGGCTCGCGGCCGCCCACGGTCGATTCTCGGCCAAACGCCCCGTGAACAACGGGCCCGACCTCGTTAGCCGAACCGCCGATTATCAGACACAAGGGTCTCAGCGCGGTGGGAGCCAGAGGCGGAGTCGGCCCGGTGTGGGCCAAGGATCGTCGAGGGGAACCGGGTCAGTTACAAGCCACAACCAAGGGCCGTCCGCCCAGGGACTGGAACCGAGCGGATCGTTCCGGTCCAGCTCGTCGAGCCGGCAGCAATCGGTCAAGGTCATCGAGCCGAGAATAGCCCTGCGGTGAGCATGCTCGCGGTAGTGTTCGATTACCTGGCGGGGGTCGCACTTCCGGCTTTGTGCGACTAGGCGTACGGCCTCCTCGACGTTGGCACGGTTTTCGCGCTCGGATGCGTGAATCCAGATCCGCCCGCGGTGGCGGGTCCACCACCTCCGGTTCTCAATCGTCTTCCCGCCGTAGAGAAGGGCCCACGCCCAGGGCTGGCGAACGCTGAGCGCCGGCTGCGGCGTCGGGGTCGGCGGGGCGCTCACGGTCCGCTGACGTCGTTTCGGCACGTCGGGTCTTGCTGCGGTTCGACCCATGAGGCGCGCGGCGAGATCCGCCTTCTTTCGACCTGAGTCATCACGGTCAAACGCACGGCACAGCTCCTTCAGGCGGTCCAGGGACAGGGCCGGCAAAATCTCGTCGAGGGACGCTCGCCGCGAGCGCACCAGCGCGTCGACGAGCTGTGCATTGACGCGTCGGTCCTCGACTTCCAACTCGTAGTGGTCAAGTCTGGTACGAAGTTCGTCTCGGGTCAGTTCGGCGAGAATTGCGCGTTTCGTCGGCATGCATCACCCTCGTTCTCGTCGCGACGCCTCGTAGCGCAACTGCAAGGTTGGCCGGCGGGGGCACCCACGTGGAATCGTAGTCGATAAGATCACGCAGCCCGTAAGGGTTGCTCACGCCGTCAGCGGCACCCGGGATGCTTGTCCGGGTCGGTACTGACGATGTTCCGCGCCCCCGAACAGGGCGCGGTCGGGACGCAGTACCTCTACTTGCCCCACAAGTTGCCGGTGGCTCTCGTCGGCGGACGCGCGACGTTCCTGTTCGTGCAGACCGACGAGGACGAGACGGTGAGCGCGGTCCGCACGTGGGGCTCGGAGCACCCGGCGCTGTGGACGGCGCTTCTCGCTGCTCCCCGCGCCGTCGAGGTGGTCGTCGTCCGACGACGTGGTCCATAATGGCGATGTTTGAGCATGAGGTCGTCGCCGGAAAATGCGCCCGGCGGGCGCGGAGGTCAAGCTGTCGAGGGGCGGCTTCATGTTCGCTGCTCAACCAGTTGACGGAGAGAGACGGGATGGCGACGACCCGGTTTTTTCACAAGATCTACGACAACGTTCACGAGCTGCAAGATCAGGGACCCTTCCCCTACGAACGCGGACTGCAAGAGTTCTTCGAGAAGCACCTACGCACCCTGACCGGCGTCGAATTCCTCGATTCGGAGTATTCGACCGGCCAGCGTCACAGCCGGCGTATCGACACGCTGGGAATCGACGGAGACGGTCGGCCGGTGGTTGTCGAGTACAAGCGGCACCAGGATGAAAACGTCATCAATCAAGGTCTGGACTATCTCGCATGGCTGGAGGACCATCAGGCGGAATTCCGCGAGCTGGTTCGGGAGAAGCTTGGCGACGGGCGCGTCAGGAACATCGACTTCAGGACGCCGCGCCTGCTATGCATCGCGGGCGACTTCCTGCGTCAGGATCGGATCGCTGCGCGAGACAGCCGCCGACGTATCGAACTACTGCGCTATAGACGGTACGGCGACGCCTACGTGGCGTTGGAGTGGGTGTACGGCGGCGAGGCGATCGAGCCGGCCCCTCCTCGCCCTGTCAAGAGGAACCCCGCAGTAGCGCCCCGCGCGGTGGGCCCTTCCGACCGCGGCGCGGGCGACGACCCGGACTTCTCCATCTACGAGCCTTGGAACAAGACCGACGATGCGACCCGCACTCTGTTCCGCGAGCTCAGGACATTGGTGGAGTCGTTCGGCAACGTGCGAACGGCCGCCTTCAAGAGTGAGATGTCATTCAAGTGCGTGGCGCACCCCAACGGGGAACCGGTTGTTGCCTACGTCCATATGCGAGTCCGGAACGGCCTCCGCGTACTCATCCACAGGAAGCACCTGAGCGACGATCTGCTTGCGGACGGCTTTACTCGGCCCTGCAACGGCGGTCGGTACCGAGAGGTCGCTATCCGCGACAGGGAACACATCCGCAAGGCGGAGCCCCTGTTGCGGGCTGCGTACGACAGTGTTGGCAAGCCACAAGAGCACGGCGAGACGCCTGGGTCGGTCGCCGCGCGAAAGGCGTGGGCGACGCGCCGAGCCCGCCGAGGAACGGAAAACGCGGAGTCTTCCTGAGCGCGTCGGGGTGCGGCAGTCGCGGCGGAGAACCACCCTCGTCGTGCGGCGCGTCAAGCCGATGCCGGCTGCTGCGCTGGCGCTTCGCCGTTGGCGGTGACACACCGCCCGCCAGCGCGGTCGGGGCAGCTCTCATTCACGAAGGAAGGAAGGAGGTCGGTTGTGGCGACGATGGCCCAAGCCATCAAGGAAGCGTTCGGGGAGCGCGGCGGCGCCCTCTCAAGGGAAGCCATCAAGCAGTCCGTCGAGTCGCGCTACCCGGGAGAATGGCAGCCGGCCACGCTCCGTGCTCACCTCTACGCCTGCGCCGTCAACAATCCGAGGGCGTACGTTCATCACCCCAACGCGGAACGCTTTCTCTACAAGCTCGCTGACGGAACGTTCGAGTTGTACGAGGAAGAGGCGCACGGCCCGAATCTGTGGGTGCCCAACGAGGCCGAGGACGTGTCGGAGGAGGCCGCGCAGGTCGAGGCATCGATTAGCCTCGAGCGGGACGTCGAAGATCAGCTCGTGCACCGACTAGACGCCCTTGAGGAGGGTCTCACGTTCGTGGGGCGGCAGGTCAAGTGCGACGTGGGGCGCGTCGATATCATGGGTCGTGGGGCCGACGGCGCGACCGTCGTGGTCGAACTGAAAGTCGGGGAGGCGAAGGACTCGGCCATCGGGCAGATCGCCCGCTACATGGGATGGCACCAGCAACATCAGGGCGCGGGAACCGTTCGCGGCATCCTCGTGGCCTCGGATTTTCCTGAAGGGGTGCAGCACGCGGCCTTGGCCATTCCGAACTTAGCCCTTCGGCGGTATCGCATTCAGCTCACCTTCGAGGACGCGAGCCTCTCTGGGCTGTAGCCCTGGAAGCGCAACGGCTGGTGGAGATGCGTGACCGGTGGCTCGATCCACCCGAGTGGGTCGAGTGGATGGACGAGCCGGTGCCCCGGCTACCCGAAGCGGCTGGTGCGGCGCAACGAGGACGTTGCCAAGGTCCTCAAGAAACGGATGCTGACGAACCTATATAACGCCCGCAGTGTCTGAAGGGACGCCCACGCGGTGCTGGACGCGGCTGCGGCGGCGTACGGTTGGCCTGCCAACATCTCCGATGACGACGCCTTGCGCGATTCTGTTCCATGTTCGGCGTTCGGGCAGGCTTCTGCACCCCCTCGGAGCAGAGGGAGCGCGGCGAGCATCCTCTACGAATCACGTCGAGCGCGGCACGGGCAATCGATGCCGGTCGCGCCCACGCCGGGCGCGACCGCTCCCTTCCCAATCCAGGATCTCGACGGTTCGAGCGTAGAGGTGGCGGGCGCGCTCGCGGTCGGCGCCGATGCAGACCATGCCAAGCTTGCCGTGCGGCTCCAGCGCCCCGATCAAATGAAAGACGACGCCCTCCTGGCTCGGCGCGTGGAAGTGCAGTTCTTGTTCCACCGCAATCCCGACGAGGTCGTCCGGGCTCAGACCGACGTAGCGCGGCTCGTGGAGGTTGTCGGTCGCCAAGTAGTACCGTGTCTGGCCCGCGGCGGTCCGATACAGGCCGGTTGCCCGGTCGTACGTCCCCTCGGTGAGGAAGTCGAGCATCAGGAACGGGTGCGTGGTACCGCCCTTGCGGAGGTTGATCTCGATCGCATACGGCCGCCAGCGCCCGCCCTCGCGTACGACGACGAAGTCGACGCCGAAGCGTCCGAGCACCCCCCGCGCGCGGAGCACCTCGGCCACGCGCTCCCCGGCCTGCTGCAGTTCGGCGCGATAGCGGTCGTCGGCCGGGAACTCGCAGCCGACGAACACCTGGCCCGACCGCCCGCCGAGTACCTGCTCGTGCGTCGAGACGACCTCGACCACGTTCCGCGGATCGATCCGACACTGCACCGACGGTGACCGGACCTCTTTGCCGGTGACGAACGCCTCGACGATGCCGCCCATCTGCGCGAGCTTGTCCGCGTAGAGCTCCCAGGTCAGGTCCGCTGCCTCGAACAGCAGGCTGTGCGGCAGCCGGCGGGCGATGCGCGCCTCCGCATCCGCGTCGGCGTCGCGCGGCCGAAAGCGGAAGCGCGCGTTCCCTTCACCCGAGAACCCGTCGTTCAGCTTGACGACGGCGGACCCGAGGGACGGTTGACGCCGCTTCAGCGCGGCCAGCGCCGCAGCCACGTCCCGCCGGTCTCTGAGCGCCTCGAACCCGTCCGGTGTCGTCACCCCCGCCGCTCTGAAGATCTGCCGCGACGAGCTCTTGGAGCCGAGGTCGGCAAGCGCCGGGTCGCACCCGTAGAGGGGGATGCCGAGTCTGACCGAGAGCGTTCGCTCCAGCGACGTGACGTTGAAACAGACCAGGTGCGCGAGCGCCGGGTCGCCGATCGCGGCCCGCAGCCGTCGCAGCAGGGATCGATTGGCCAGGATCCTGGCCGTCAAGGGCGTCGGGGACGACTCGCCACAGGCGACGAGCGTCAGGCGCTGCCGTGCGTGACGGTGCGGGACGCCGGCCAGCAGATGCAGGTAGTAGTCGACGATCGTGGCGTGTATCGGAACGCTGGTCGCGTAGACGACGCGCGTGTACGGCATGCGCAGCAGCAGCAACAAGCACAGCAGGCGTTCCTCGTAGTGCGCGACGCCCTGCACCTTGGCGATGATGTCAGCGTCGAGACTGAGGCTCGGCACGACGACGACCGTCCTCGGGGCGAGGCGATCGGCGAAGACGCGCCGGTAGAGCGGTCCGAGGCGCTGCTGCAACTCGGCAAACCGAGCGCGCTCGTTCTCCGATCCCGGTTGCGGATGGCGCATCGGCGTGGTCGCCGCCCCCCGACGGAAGTCGATCCTGCCGCGCTCCGGGTCACTGCTCGGTGACGGAGGATTCAGACGCTCGGCTCTTCGGCCCGCTGCCCGGCGTGGAACTCGGCGTAGACGTACACCGGGATCTCGAGGGCGCCGAGGCGCTCCTCGATCACGGGCCGGACGTCAGCCCACCGCAGCCCGCCTACGCCGGTCGCGAGCCTGGGCAGGGCGAGAGAGCTCAGGCCCTCGCGCTCGACGATGCGTGCGAGGGAGCGCAACGCGTCGCGGACGTGCTTGATCGTGGCGCGCCCCGGGTGGCCACCGTGGCCGTACCCGCCTTCCTGAGTGATGAGATTGATCACCCGCACGCCGCCCGGCCCGCCCCACATCCAGGCCTCGCCGGGCCTTGCGTGCGTCAGATTGCACCAGTGGTGGTAATCCTTGTGCATCGCCGGGTACATCTCATGCAGCGATCTCGCCAGCCCCTGGTTCATGGGGTCCTTTGGCGCCACGCCATGGGCCACGGCCTGCGCGCGGCTGAGGAGGATGTCTCCGGAGACGTAGTGGATCACGGACTGGATGATATCAGGAGCAAACACGGAGAGACGGATCCGACCTCGATGGCGTACACGTTCTCGTGGCCGGTCACGCGCCGCCCCCGGTGCACTCGTGCGGAATATCCCGCGTGTGCACGTCGACTATTCCCCGGGGTTCGCCGGCGGCGCTTGCCGCACCGCGGCGAGTTTTCGGCAGCCGTAAATCCGAGATGAACGTGGCGCTCTATGGACTTGAGTTTGCATGTTCCTTCGGTCGGAGGAATCCATGAGAGTCGACGCACTGATGTCAACGGACCTTGCCACCGTACGTCCGGACACGGACCTGCGGGTCGCAATCGGCGAATTGCGTTCGCATGACTGCGGGTTCCTGCCCGTGGTCGAGGGCGGCGGCCGCGTCGTGGGCGTGCTCACCGACCGTGATGTCGCATTGGCCCTCGGCACGGATGTCCGGCCGTCGGAACTCGTGGTATCCGATGTGATGACAAGGGATCCTCACGCGTGCCGCGTCGACGAATCGGCTCACCAAGCCCTCGGCCGGATGCGCGACGCTCGAGTACGACGTCTGCCGGTGGTGAACGATGCGGGTCATCTGGCCGGCGCCATCTCAATCGACGATCTCGTGCTCGTCGCGCAGAACGTCCGAGCGGGCGCCGACCGCGTGTCGTTCGAGCAGGTCATGGAAGCGGTCGAGGCCTTGGCCGAACGTTCATCGAAAACGAACCCGGTTTGGAGCTCGGCGCCCCTGAGCGTTCTGCGAGCGCTCCGCCGATCGACGTGAACGGAGCGTCGACCGGGCCGACCCGGCAACTGCGGAACTTGGAGGATGACTGAACCCGCCCCGGGAACACTGCGCCCCGCGCGTCGGTCGACGCACGTCGCTCCCGACGGCCTCTACGAGACGGCGCAACACTACGTGGGCGACCTCGTCTACGGCGCGAACGATGGCATCCTGACGACGTTCGCCGTCGTTGCCGGCGTGACCGGAGGCGCCCTGTCCGCGACCACGGTCATCGTCGTCGGCGTGGCGAATCTGGTTGCCGACGGACTGTCGATGGGCGTGGGGAACTACCTCGGGATTCGCGCACGAGAGAGCGCGCTCGAGCGCCAGGGACGGCCCCAGGAAGAAGCGCAGCCGGCTCGACACGGATTGGCGACGTTTCTGGCCTTCGTCGTCGCCGGATCCGTGCCGCTCGTCCCGTACCTGGTTCCCGGCGCCGGCGACGAGTTCATCTCGGCCGCCGGCCTCGCGTTCGGCGCGCTGCTCGGCGTGGGCGTCGCCCGCTCGCTGGTGACTGCCAGCCGGTGGTGGACCAGCGGTCTGGAGATGCTCGGTCTCGGGGCCCTGGTGGCAGTGGTCGCATACGCGACCGGCGCCGGGGTCGCCCTGTTCCTCCAGAGCGGAGCGGGATGAAGATGGGAATGTCGTGTGGCCCGTTGCCCCCGATCAGCTCTCCGTCCGGCGCGCCAGAGCGAACCTCGATCCTTATCTGGACGCTCGCAGCAGCTTCTCCTGCGCGTTGATCCGCCGGGCGCGGGCCTTGCGATGGACCGGCCGGTAGGATCCGTCGGTCTGCAGCTCCATGGCGCGGTCGGTGTCGGCGAGCAGGGTCTGCAGGACGACGTCGTGCAGGTGATTGCGCAGCTCGGGGTCGCGGACGTGGCACAGCGCCTCGACGCGGCGGTCGAGGTTGCGCTCCATCAGGTCGGCGCTGCCGATGAGCACCTCCGGCCGGCCGCCGTTGGCAAAGTAGTACAGCCGCGAGTGCTCCAGGAAGCGGCCGACGACCGAGCGGACGCGGATGGTGTGGCTGATGCCGGGAATGCCGGGCCGCAGGCAGCAGACGCCGCGCACGATCATCTCGACCGGCACGCCGGCCTGCGACGCCCGGTAGAGGACGCGGATCATCTCCGGGTCGGCGACCGAGTTGTTCTTGACGATGATGCCGGCCCGGCGTCCTGCGCGCGCGTGCTCGGCCTCGCGCTCGACCAGCCTCGTGAAGGCCGGACGCAGGTGGTGCGGCGCCACGAGGAGCTCTTCGTAGTCTTCTTTACCGGAGTATCCGGTCAGGTAGTTGAAGACCTCGGTCACCTCGTCGAGCACCGCCGGCCGCGAGGTGAACAAGCCGAAGTCGGTATAGACCTGCGAGGTGACCCGGTTGTAGTTGCCGGTACCGACGTGCGCGTAGCGGACGATGCCGTCGTGCTCCTGGCGCACGACCAGGCAGAGCTTGCAGTGCGTCTTCAGGTTCAGCAGCCCGTAGACGACGTGGATGCCGGCCGCTTCCAGGCGGTGCGCCCACTCGATGTTGTTGCGCTCGTCGAAGCGCGCCTTCAGCTCCACCAGCACCGCCACCTGCTTGCCGGCGTCGGCGGCCTGGATCAGCAGGTCGAGGAGCGGCGAATTCGGACCGATGCGGTAGAGGGTGATCTTGATGGCCACGACGTCGGCGTCGTCGACGGCCGCGCGCAGGAACGATTCGACGGCCGAGAACGACTCGAACGGATGGTGGACGAGCCGGTCCCGCTCCTGGACGGCGTTGAAGATCGCCTCGCCGTCGCCGTCCGGCCAGAGGGCGCGCGGCGAGAACGGCTTGTCCTTCAGTTGCGGGTGGTGCAGCTTCGTCAGCGCGCTCCAGTCGCCGTAGCCCATGCGTCCGGCGGTGCGGGCGACGACGTCCTCCTCGATCTCGAAGTTCTCGACCAGGATGTTGAGTACGCGCGACGGCATCGAGGCCTCGACCAGAAGCTGTGACAGGTCGCCGTAGCGGAGTTCTTTCAGCGTGCGATCCACCGACTCGAGCAGGTCGTCGGCCTCGTCCTCCTGGATCACCATGTCGGTGTCGCGGATGATGCGGAACAGGTAGGTCTCGCGCACCGCGACGCCCGGAAACAGGTTCGCGATGTTCAGCTTGACCACATCCTCCAGCAACGCGAACGTGTGGCCCGCCTCGCCGACGAGCCGCGCCGGGATCGGGATGAAGCGCGCCAGCACGTCCGGGAGCTTGACGCGGGCGAAGCGGGTGCGGCCGTCCTGCTCGACGACCACCGCCAGGTTCATGCTCAGGTTCGAGATGAACGGGAACGGGTGCCCGGGGTCGAAGGCCAGCGGGGTCAGCACCGGATGGATGTTCCGGCGGTAGTGGTCGTTCAGATACTCCTTGACTGCCGGGGCGTAGTCGTCCGGGTCGAGGATGCGGATGCGGTGGGCGGCGAGCAGCGGCCGGAGGACGTCGGACCAGCAGCGCTCGACGTCGTCCATCATCCGCTTGGTGCGCACGCGGATGGCGTCGAGCTGCTGCTCCGTGCTCATCCCGTCGGGCGACATCGCCTCGCTCTCGGTGCGGAACTTGCGCAGCAGCGTCGCCACCCGGACCATGAAGAACTCGTCCAGGTTGGTGGAGACGATGGAGAGGAACTTGACCCGCTCGAGCAGCGGGTGGCGCTCGTCCTGGGCCTGCAGCAGAACCCGTTGGTTGAACTCCAGCCAGCTCAGTTCCCGGTTGATGTACAGCGCCGGGTTCTCGAGGTCCGCCGGATCCGGTCCCTCGCCCGTGCGTGCCGCACTCGCCGCCGCGACGTCCGTCGGTTCGGTGGCCACTGGTTGAGCATGGCTTGGCATGATCCGAGCCAGCGGCTCGCGCCACGCCACGCTGTTCGCATTCCCTGGCGACCTGACTCGCCGTTCCGCGGCGCGAGGAACTGTCGTGAGCGGTCGAGCCCGCGGCATTGATCGAGCGTGATCCCTTCGCGCTCCGCGGAAGGAGTGCGAACTTGTCCGCGATCGGATGCGAAAAGAACCACGAATTTCTCATCCGATTCCGCTCTGCACCCCACAACCACGCGCGGCATGCATATTGCTTCAAGAACAGGCGGGTATGCCTGAAAGGTCAACCCGATGGAGCCCTTGACGCAATCGGCGCTCTGGCAGCTCGTGCTCGGACTGGCGGGTCTCATCTTGACGCTGGCCGGAATCCTCTACGTGGTCGACAAGTGCGGCGCGAAACCTGCGGAGGAGATCGCCAGGCGCGCTTCCACGCGGGGCTCCGCCGATGTTGTCGCCGCAACGCCGGATCGCGACCACGGTCAGGCGCACAACAGAACCCGTACTTGACGAACGAGGCACCGCCGCGAATGGCGTCGAGGAGACATCGACGCCGACTTCGCGGCAAATGAGCGTGTTCGTTCATATCGCGCTCCAGGAGGCAAGATGTTCACACTGTCGCATCGTGTCGGAGTTCTGACCGTTATGGTGATCCTGCTGACGGCCGTGACGCCGGGTTCCGGCCAGCTACCGCGGCTCGACGAGCTGATGCAACAGAAGCTCGATCACACGCAGCGTCTGCTCGAGGCGGTTGTCCTTCGGCAACACATCACCGTCGAACGCGAGGCGCGCGCGCTTCTGCTTCTGAGCGACGCCACGACGTGGACGAGCCTCCAGAGCGACGAGTACATGCGCTACGCCTTCGACTTCCAGGACACTGCAGAGGAGCTGGCGGAGTCAGCGCGTCGTGGCGATGATGACGGAGTAGCGCTCGCGTTCTCCGAGTTGGTGCTCGGATGCGGCGACTGTCATGCGTACGTCGGGCGCGAAGACTACCAGCCGAGTCCACGGCGACCGGCGGGGCGATGATGTCGGCTACGTTGCGGGCTCGGACGCCGGCGGCGTCACCGGCACCGCCGGCATGACGAACACGTGTCCCGCCTGCTTCACGGTGAGCACCGGGCAGGACGCCTTGCGCACCACCTTCTCGGCAACGCTGCCGAGCAGCAGGTGCTCCACCGGCCCGCGCCCGTGCGTTCCCATCACGATCATGTCGATGGCGTGGTCGCCGTCGTACTGGAGAATCTCGACGAACGCATGACCGATGCGGACCGCGCGCACGGTCTGCGGACCGTCCAGCCGGATCTCCTCCAGACGGCGCTGCGCATCGGCCTTCCATCTCTCCGCCAGATCGGAAACGACGGGCATCGCCTCGGTCGCCCAGTTCTGCATCGGATCGGGCACGACATGCAGCAGGTGCACGCTGGCGCCGAACCGCCCGGCCAACTCGCGCGCGTAGTCGAGCGCGTGCTGGGCGGTGTCGCTGAAATCGGTCGGCAGCAGGATTCGCGTCAGAGTCATCTCCCCGGTCTCCTTTCGACCTTTACGACAGGCTGAACCGGCTACCCGCACGGCGCGGGTCCGCACGGGGCCAGGCGCCGTCTGCGCCGGCACCTTTCCTTGCGCGGAGTTCCAGATCCGTTGCGCAGAGTCGCAGGAAACCGGAACGCTCCGCGGGCCAAACCGGCCCGTGGCGTCACGGCGCGGGGTTCACCAGCTCGCTCAACAGCGCGGCGGTACGCTCCTGCGCCGTCTCCAGACGCTCTTCGAGCTGGTCGAAGACGAAGCGGTGACCGGCGCGCCGCGCCTCGATCACCGGGACCTCGGCCTGCAGATACGCCGCCTCGAGCGATCGTCTGCGATCGCCGTCGCGGACACGCTCGATCAGCCGCCGGGCCGCCTCCAGCGACTCCCGCACGTTGGCGATGCCTTCCAGCAGAAGACGCGCGTCGGCCGCACGCCCCGGGCGGGGCGCTATCCCATCGGGCCCGTGGCACTCCGCGCACTGGCGCTCGAGACCCTGCGGCGACAGCAACCGCCCATCGACGCTGCCGTGGCACGTCGAGCAGGTCGGGACGCGGCGGTCGCCCTGGCCCAGCAGCTCGTGGTGCCGGCTGGCCTGGAAGTTGACGTAGGGACCCACATGGCAGGAGCCGCATGTGGCGGGCAACTGCGTGCGATGCACCGGGCTGGAGGGATTGAAGCTGCTCAGCACGCCCCGATGGGCCTGCAACGACTCGAAGGTGTCGGGGTTGCCTCGGTGGCAACTGTCGCAACCCACGTCGGCGCGCTGATGCGGCGACAGGCTCCAGCGGTGCAGATGCTGCTGCGCCGGCTCCGTATAGGGATTGGCGAAGTGGCAGTCGGCGCATCGGCTCCGGTCGAGCTGCGCGAGCGCCGCCGGCGCCCCCGCGAGTCCAAGGGTCGCCAGCACGGTCATGAGCGACGAGAGACGCGCGACAGTGGTTGAGACCATGGTGTCCTCGACTGGTTGCCGGGTTTCCGAAACGAACTCGAGCACCCTCGGCACGGGTCGTCTATCAACGGCCGGCCTCTCCGTAGCGCCGCGTCATCTCGGCGCGAATCCGCGCGGACTCGCTCTCGGCGCCCTCGGTGAACCAGGCGTGCTCCGGTCGCGACAGGATGCCGTCGAGCACTCCTCCGGCGGTCGCTGCCGCCTGGCGGCGCCCCGCCTGGACGGCGTGTTCGAGGATCTCCTGCGCCTGCGGAATCAACTCCATGTAGAACCGTTCGGCCACTTCGTACATGCCGTGCCAGTGCGTGTAGTCCGGCGCCATCATGGCGGCGCCGTGGCGCGCGCGCCGGCCTTCATGGTGCCACAGGTAGAACCACGTCCACTCGATCTCCTCGTCGAACTGCGTCGGGGTGAGGAGCCCCGCGTCGAGCAGCGCGGCCATGATCGACTGCCCGGCCTTGGCGAACTTCTCGTTGTAGAGAATCACCAGGTCGTCGTACTGCCGATAGAACGCGTCGGTGTAGGCCGGCGTGTGGCAGTGGC
>MKWU01005069.1_pt1 | contig 14729 bp, 10 predicted proteins | sample 809101 | NCBI WGS metagenome assembly MKWU01 (sample SAMN05860141, study PRJNA318959) | sponge metagenome | host: Aplysina aerophoba | place: Slovenia: Piran, Adriatic Sea, Gulf of Piran | collected 2013-05-07 | reverse complement strand
CCTCTCGGGCCGCGGGTGCCGACTGAAGTCGGCGTTCCAAGCCGTTTTGGCGGTGAAGGCGATGTGCCTGGTCCGGTTCCGCGACGCTGCGCGCCGTTCGGTGCGTCCAGGCTGGCACCTGCTGGACAAACCACCGCGACAGAGTGGGTTACGACCCATTGCGGTCCGCCCCGGGCCGTGAGTATGAGAAATCCGGGTTAGGGCCTTTGCTCGAACTCTCGGTGCGCGCGGCCTGCGGGCCGCTGCGGCGGCATTGCAAGTCAGTGACTGTTTCTCCGGTTGCGATTGACGCGCTTCTCCAGGCCTGCGGTCGCAACGTTCGCACCGCCTGCCAATTTGCGAATCGCGATGACCCCCGCCGAGTGGGCCGGTGGGTGTCGACGAACTCCCATCACACTCGCCTCAACGGATGACCGGCATCGGGGCCAAAGAGGTGCGATATCACGCAATCGTAACTCTGGAAAGGCAACTTCAGGGCTCAAATATCGCACCACGCAGGCTACAGTTTCCGCTCGGCATTTCATCGGACCCGGGATGGGAACCGGATCATGCCAACCCGATCGCCGTGTCTTTGGACCAAGAGATGAAGATCAAGAGTTTCCGGACAGTTTCGTATCGTGTTCGACCAGCGCATACGCTCGTCAGGCCGCTCGCGCTCGCCAACGGGCTTGCCCTGATCGCGCTGGCCGCGCCGTCCCCAGCCGCGCCGGCGCAGGCGGTGCAGGATCCTCCGCAAGTCCACTTTGCGGCCTCGGGTGAGTATTCCTTCTCGTCGGCGCGGATCACCGTGGACGTTCGACTCGAGGCGGGAGCGCGGTTGGAGGTGACGCTGACCGCTCCTTCTGGGCGGACCGAAACCCTCCCCATGGACCGCGTCGGCAATCGGCATTCCTGGACCGGCCAGTTGAAGGAAGCGGGAACCTGGCGTGCGGGGGCGACCGTGAGCGGGGTCGGTTCCCCTCAATCGGCGGGCGCCACGGTTTCGCTTGACGAGGGGACCCCAACCTGCGCCCTCGCCATCAGCGGCCCCGAGCAGCCGACCCAGTATCTGAGCGCGGAGTTCGTCGTGAACAGTTGCGACGCCAGCGCGGTGACCGGAGCCATCGCGACCCGGTTCATCACGGTGCTGCAGGACGGTGCGCGGATTTCAACCCTCGACGCGAGCGAGCGGTGCGAGCGCCGCTTCATACTCCCGGGGGACGGGGCCTACGAGGCCACCGTGCAGATCGCGGACGACCGCGGGGTCGCGGCCACCTGCAGCAGCGCGGACCTGGCGGTGGATGCCCTCTACCCGCGCTACTGGCCGATCTTCGATGTCGCAACCGGAACCTACAAGAGTGGCCGCACTGACATCCCGTCCAGTCCGGAGGCCGCCTGGGTCGGCGGCGGCGCCCTCGGCATCAGCCTCCCGCACGATTCGGCGGCGGATCGCACGACCGTCGCCACGGCCCGGGTGGGCGCGGGATTCGCCCACAACTACTGGACCGGCTCCACCGCAGAAGTGATTGTCACGCGGCAGAGTCCCGGCGGGTTCTTCGGAGCCGGCGCAGGCGTCTGGGGAATCGGCGACACCGACATTCTGGACGGTGTGCTGTTCGGGACCGCCGGCTTCAACCTGCCGTCCTACACGGGAGCAGGGCAGGCACAAGCGTTCGCCGAGTTCCGGCTGTTCGCGCGACACGTCAGCGCACCGCAGGACAACTTCTCCGGTATCGTCGGCGTGCGGTTCAACTTCAAGCGGACGCACCAGCTCCAGGCCCGCTAACGCGCCGCCGACGGAGACCTCGCGACCATCGCGGCCTCCACCGGCACCCGCCGCGCGGGCGGGTTCAAGGCCTTCCCGCAGGGATCGATCGCGCCGTCGGCGCGGGCTTGGGAGCGACCTCGAACCTCGCAAACAAGTACGCGCATAAGTACGGATTTTGGGGCTGTAGATCGTGCGATTGGACGGGGGGTCGCTCCCAGCCCCATTCTCCGCCCGAAAGCGGAGACTCCGGTTCGGGGGCATGCGACCGAAACGCAATGGATCTAACTAACGGGTTTCGAGCAGGGTGTTCGAACGCCCCGGGGTGCCGCTGACGGGCAGTGTTTCCAAACTGTGCTCTGGCGAGGGGATGCTGCGCCCTGGGCGCCGCCCCCGAACCCCCGCACCGGCGCGCTCCCAGCGGAGCGGCGCACCGGTGTGGTCGCCCCCGCCTCGTGCCGGCGGACCAGGACGCCTCCGGCGAGACGCAGGCCCACCGGCTCCACAACGCCGTGGAGCGGGGTCGCGAGGACGTGAGCGGCCTGGGTGAGCGGTGGCTCGACGCCTTCGTCCGCATCGAGGACCACGCGGCGGCGGGTGGCGGAGTTGCGCGCTTGATGGTGGACGCCGGCCTGATCGTGATTGTCGCGCCCGTCAGCCCCTTCCGCGCGGACCGCGAACATGCCCGCAGCCTGTTCGAACCCGGTGAGTTCCACGAGATCTCCGTGGACGCCCCGCTCGCGACCTGCGAAGCGCGTGACCGGAAGTGCCTCTATATCCGCGCCCAACGCGGCGAGCTCCGGAACGTCACCGGCATCGGGAGCCCCTACGAGCCGCCCGGCCAACCGGAACTTCGACTGGACTCGGCGACGCATTCTCCCGAACAGTGCGTGGATGGCGTGATCGGACTGCTGGACGCGCTGGACGCGCGGTGAGGATGCGATTCGCCGGGCGTTCCTCTTCTCCTGCTCCGGGCGACCCCAATTCCGCGAGGCCAGCTCAATGTCCCCGATCGCGGGATCCCGTCGGCTTTGTCCACGGCTTTGACGTTGGCGCCGCCAGCGCCGTACGATGGAGCGCCCCGGCAACTCGGAGCGGTCGGCGTGTCCCGAGGCCGGACTGCTTCCGCGCCATCCCGCTCCGGTCACCCTCCGCAGGCCGAGAACTGAGAACAGAACCCGAACCCGCCGCAGTCGCCCGGCCCCGGCGGCCGCCCTTGTCGGCTGGGGGCGGCGTCCGTAACCTGATCGCGCGCTACCGGGACACGCTCGGCCTCTTCCGGCGGCTCCGCCGCGAACACGGACCCATCGTTCGATACCGACTCCTCGACTTCGAGTTCTGTCTCCTCTCCGATCCCGAGTTGATTGAGGAGGTGCTCTACACGAAGCAGCAGTACTTCGAGAAAGGGTTCATGTACAAGCGAAGCCTGCTCCTGCCTCGACCTACGGTCATCACGGGAGACGGCGAGGACCACAAGCGACGCAGGCGGCTCATCCAGCCGTACTTCCACAGAAAAATGCTCAGCGCCAATGCCTCCATCATGGCCAGGCAGGTGGTGGCGATGACGGACACCTGGAGGGACGGCGAGATCTTCGACATGGACAAGACGGCGCACGAACTGGGCCTGTCCATTTCCCTCGAGATCTTCTTCGGGAATGCGCTTCGAGTGGATGCCGCCATGCTGCAGAGAGTGCTCCGGCTCTGCATGATCGATATCGGCTTGGGCCTGCTTCCGAGTCGCGGCCTGCGCCGCCTGATTCTGTTCTCCTTTCGGCGCCTCCAGAATGCGTACCAGAAGATGTCCAGGGAGGTCCTGGCCAGGATCGAGCCCGCCCGCGCTGACGCCACGCCTCGGTACGACCTGGTGTCGTATCTGGCTCGCGCCACGGACGAGGACGGGGCATACGCCTTCAGCGAGGAGGAAGTGGTCGACGGTGTCATCGAAATGCTGATCGCCTCCCTGACCACGACGGCGGCCACGCTCACCTGGGCGACGTACTACCTGGCGCGGAACCCCGCGGCGCGTGAAACGCTGGAGCGCGAAGTGGACGAAACGTTGAACGGGCGCCCCCCGGCCTTCGAAGACTGCGAGCGGCTCCGCTACTCGGGCGCCGTGATTGCCGAGGCGCTGCGGCTCGCTCCGCCGGCCTACTATCTGGGAAGGAGGACGACACGGGACTGCACCGTGGGCGGTTGGTTCATGCCAGCCGGCTCCAACGTGCAGCTCTTCTACTTCCTGTCGCAGAGGGACGACCGTTACTTTCCGCAGGCCGACATGTTCCGGCCAGAGCGCTGGTTGGATCCGGAAGCCCAGCCCGCCCGGCCGCGCTGCTCCTACATGCCGTTCGGCGCGGGCGCTCGCGCCTGTGCCGGCGAGGCATTCGGGCGCCTCAACCTGACCTGTGCGCTGGCGGGCATCGCCCAACGATGGCGGCTTGATCCGGTGTCGGAGGAGTTTCCCAGCTTGAACACCCTGGCGTCCTACGCCTTCCGGAACGGCCTTCCGGTCAAGGCAAACGCCCGCAACCCCGGGTAGCGATCCCACGGCCCCGGCCCGACGGATCGCACCGGCTAACTCAGGAAGGCGTGCTCGTAGTCGCCTTGTTCTATCCAGAAGCTCACGCCCATGTAGCGCCGGAGCCAGGGCGGCCGCAGCACCGGAAAGCGTTCGAGGATCCATACCAGCGCGATCCCGGCGGAGCAAAGCGCACGGCGCCGCTCCTTGGGAAGCCCCAGCCGATCCGCCAGGCCGTCGCCCAGGAGTTTTCTCGACAGCGCATGGAGAATGCGGACGAACGCCCGGGCGGCGAAGTCGGACTTGATCTTCAGGAAGTCCGGAGCGGCGTCCATCAGCGCCTTGCACAGCCGCCTGGAGTCGTCATCGGGATCGAATTCCAGGCTGTACGCCACTTCCATCAGGTGCCGGGCCTCCGTTTCCGACGTGTAGAGCAGTTCGGACCGGATACCGAACAGATAGCCGATGTATCGCCAGGTAAGGAGGACGCTCTCCAGTTCCCGCTTGCTGATGCGTCCTCCCAGCCGTCGCATCCCGTCCATGACGACGAGCGAAAAGACGATCGTCCCCATCGCCATGTGCGCCTGGTTCAGAGGCAGCCCCTGGGCGACGTCCCACCTGCCGGAGTCGAGGAGCCGGCGACGGACGCGGGCGTGCAGCACCCGGGTTACGACCGCGAACTTGAAGCCATCGGCCTGGCGCCGCAGGCTGCCCGGCATGAATACCTCGGTGATGAACCGTGTTGTGATCGCATAGCGCCGGGCCGTGTTGTCGAGCAGTTCCGTCGAAAAAGCCAGGGGCTTGTTGCTGGTCGCGAGATAGGCGTGGGGCAGCGCATAGACCGCGAACGACATCGCCGGCAGCAGCGCGTTTTGCATGATCTTCGCGCTGGCGAGGTTCATGCGATCCCAATCCACCCAGAACGGAACGTGGTCGAGCTGCTCAAAGAGCGCCACCAATTCGCGGGGAGGGGCATCCACGGCATGGATCCCCTCGTGGAGGGCCTGCATCAACATCCGCTGCCCCTCCCCGCGCGCCATTCCATGGAAGCGTTCGACGAGCTGGTCGGCGAGCGGATCCCCCGCGTGCAGGGATTCGAGGTACCGGTCGGCGGAGTGCCCGTACTTCGCCCGCGCCGCGGCGATTCGCTCCGGTGAAAGCGCAGGATGCGGCGAAAGACCCGGAATACGTGTCTCGCTCACGCCGTTCCTTCCCCCGGCGCCACCGAATGGCCGCCGTAGCCCAGGATGGACTGGCCCGGTTCGCAAGCGTCGGCGAGAGCCCGCTGCTCTGCTGGATCGAGGGTGGGCCAGCGCGCTTCCTGTGGGCGGACCAAGGCTGCGGCAGCGTCGGTCCACACCGGATCCTCGAACTCCCGGCCGACGAACCGGATGAATCGGGTCAGTTCCTCGCGCGGGAAGGCGAGCACGCGCTCGTAACGCATGGTAAGCACGCGTTCCTCCGGCAAAGCGTTCAGATGCGCCGTGCCCTGCTCGATCATTCGGCTCCAGAACCGGCCGAACGAGGGAAGCTCGATGACCTCGCGCCGATAGCGGTCGGCGCGAAAGACCAGCTTGAACCAGATCCAGCTCAGCAGCGGAACCCACGGGCTCGTACCGGGCAGGCTGCGCGGATCGAACGGGTTGATCCCGAACCGACGCATTCTCTCGGCGGCCAGCACGCGCCAGCGAAAGAAGTGGTGGCGCCGCATGGACAGCGCCGTGTCGCGTCCGTCACGGTGGATGTGCACGAAGCGGGCATCCGGAAACATCCGGCCCAGTGTCGGCACAAACGGCAGCGAAGCGCCGGAGCGTTCGATCCAGACGGATTTCCCGAAGCGGTGCGCGAGCCAGTCGAAGACGAACCGATACTGGTCGGCGAGCGTCTCGCTGCCCCGGCGGCGCAACGCCGAGGCCAGTTCGTCCCAGACGCCCTCGGCATCGTCCGTGATGTGGGGCATGGTGGAACCCATGATCGGAGGCACGTTATGCGGTTGGTAGCGCGACCCCGGACTGAACCGGTAGAGGAACTCGTCCAACTGAAACCCGTTCTCGAGCATGGCGCGGCCCTCGGCGGGAAGGGTGTTGAGCCGCCGAAAGACTGCCTCCCCGGTCAATCGCCGACCGAGGAACGCTCGGCTGCCCAACGACGTGAAGAACTCGGAGAGGCTGAGCATGTCGGGGTGCCGCCGCACGATGTTCGACAGCATCGTCGAGCCGCACCGCCCGGTGCCGACGATGAAAAGCGGAGCTGCCAAGAACCTTCTGCCGAGTCAGGAATTTCGAGAGCCGCCCGAGCAGTTCCCAAGCGTTCGACAGGGCAAGGGCGCTCCCTCCGGTCGCGGGTGGCGCGATCAGCCCGGTGATGCCTTCCCTACGGGAACGACCGCTCGACGCGCCCACTGCCGCGCCTCCTGTTCCCCAAGGGTCGGATGGGACTCTCTCGCCGCCGAATAATGAGACCTTTTCAAAGCCCGCAACACGTGGTCCTCAGAGGCGGGCTGACCGCGTCCGGTCAGCCCTCGGGTGGTTGCCGTTGGGATGTTCCAGGAGGAATACTGAACCCGAGGCGTCCCTCGGTACGCGCCGGCTCGCCCCGAAATCCCGAAACCATCGACCTTAACAGATTATCTGTGATATTGGAGATACTTGATGGCTCAGATGGTGATATTTCCACGACACCCCTTCCTCTTGCAGCATCGTTCGGCGTTCATTGACAGGCGTTCAGCACGGGCGCGATCCTGCTCGGCGCCGGCGAACTGTGGCTCGATGCCTTCGCCAGCGTGGAGGAACGTGCCGCTCTCGGAGACTTCGCCGGCCGCCGCCCACGACCCGCGACGGGCCGTTTCGAAGCCTTCCCCCAGGGATCAATCGCGCTGGAAGCGCGGGCGGGGGCGACCCCGAACATGAGACAACCGGCGTCGCAAGCGACGGGTTTGGTGCTGTAAATCCGTAGATCGGAGGGGGGTCGGCTCCCAGCCCCACTCTCCGCCCAGAAGCAGAGAGTGGGATTTGGCACTATGCGAGCGACTCGCAACGGCGCCAATGGGTTTCTCGAAACGCGATGGGGCGGAAGCGTGGGACAGAGGGTGAGACAAATGTCAAGAGACACGAACTCTCGGGCAGTTGGGAGACACCAACTCTTACGCACCCCAAGTTCTGGGCCAGGGTGACGTCCGGGATCCAGCTCCGCCGGGTGCATCCGTCTCACGTCGCGTCCTCCGGACGACGCTCGTCGGCTGCCGGCGGGCGCAGGAGCTCATCGAGTTCCTTCAGCCGATAGCTGCGCCCGCTTCTCGGAACGCCAGAGGCATGGAGCACGAAAGACCCGGGTTGACGACGCTCAAGAATCTGACTGCTGCGCGGGCGGCAACGTGCGGGTGGCCACCCGAAACAGGACTCTCAGGCCTCCGTCCCAACGGGCCAGGACGCTGCTCAGGGCGACGACGGCGCCCACGCTGAACCGCGACAGCCGAATGTTCCGGCCCTCCCGGAAAGACGGCGTCCGATGGATGCGCCGCAGCGCGAGCACCGCCAACCCGATCGCCCAGAGCAGATGACGCCGGATTCCGGTCTCGTGCGGGGGAATCAGCAGGGTGAAACGGAGGGCGTTCGACAGGTGGCCGTGAGCGATCGCGACGAGCCGGGACAGCCCCTCGCCGAATCCCGGAGCCGTTCCGCCCCGGGAGAGGGATTCGAGGTCGAAACCGCCGGCGCGAAACACGTCCCGGGGGAGCCAGCAGGCGCCGTCTTGCCAGTCATCCCAGAGGTCCTTGAGAATGTTGGCCATCTGCAGTCCCTGGGCGTGGGAAGCCGCGAGCGCCATCAGTTCTTTCCGGTGCCGGTCAATCTCGCCGGAGTAGTTGCAGAAGAACTCGACCAGCATCTCGCCGACGACGCCGGCCACGAAGTAGCAGTAGCGGTCAAGTTGGCGGAGGTCCTCCAGTCCGACGGAACCCGGAAGCCCGACGGAACCCAGTGGTCCGGCGGAACCCGGCAATCCGACGGCGTGCGGCTCGCGCTGGAACTCCGCCATGCCCCCCGACATCAGCCGGATACAGCGTTCGATGGCGGCCCGTTCCGGCGCGCGAAGGTGCGCGGTCACCCGCAGGATGCGGCCCGCACCCCCGGCGAGCTCCCGCTCCGGCTCGGGGGTCGCCGGTGAAAGGGCCGCCGCCAGGTCACGGGCGAACGCCGCCGCGTCCTGGCGTCCGGCGAGGACTTCGACCAGGCGCTCCCAGAACACCTTCTTCCGGGCGAGCGGTAGCCGGGCTTCGTCCTCGATCGTGTCCGCGATCCGGCACAGCAGGTAGGCGTTGCTGACGACCGGCCGGAGACGCTCCGGGAGCGCGGGAATCGTCAGGGCGTAGGTGCGCGAGACGGCCTGAAGGACCCGTGCCTGGTATGCGAGATCGGCGTCCCCGCCGCTGCCCGGAGGCGCGGTCATCATGCCCCCGAAGGCTGCGGCAGGCCGCGGGCGCACAGCCGGAACAGCAGTCTCAGGGCCGGATTCCAGCGGGCGAACAGACTCGTGATCACCACCACCGCCCAGACGCTGCGGCGGGAGATCTTCACTTCCTGTCCGCTGGAGAATCCGGGCGTCCGCCGGATGCGGCGCAGGGTGAGCATCGCGAGCCCCAGGGGCCACAGGCAAAAGCGCCGAATGCCGGTCTCCCGGGACGGAATGAGGAGCGTGTAACGAAGCGCCGCCTCGAGATGCTGGCGGGCGACGCCGACCAGTTCGAGCAGGCCGGCGGAGAAAGCCGGGTCCGTTCGGGTGGCGGGAAGCGACTGCAGTTCGAGACCCGCGGCGCGGAAGACGTCGCGGGGCAGCCAGCAGGCGCCGCGGCGATGGTCCTCCCAGATGTCCTTCAGGACGTTGATCATCTGCAGCCCCTGCCCGAAGGGAACCGAAAGCGCCAGCAGGTCCTCGCGCCTCCTCCTTATGCCGGCCGAGTACTCGCAGAAAAACGCGGTAAGCGTCTCTCCCACGACCCCGGCGACGTGGTAGCAGTAGCGGTTCAACTGTCCCAGATCCAGGAGGCCGCGGGTGGAGGCGCCGCGCTGAAACTCCACCATGCCGCGCGTCATGATGGTGACGCAGCGCTGGATCGCCGCTCGCCTGGCGGCGCTGAAGCGGGCGGTGACTTTGAGGACCCGCTCCGTTTTGGTCACCAGCTCCCTTTCGTTCCCGGTTGCGGCGGACAGGCGCGCGCCCAGATCGCGGGAGAAGCCGGCCGGGTCGCCCTCTCCCGCGACCAGTTGGACAAAACGGGCCGAGAAGATCTCCTTCTCGTCCGGGGAGAGGGACGGGTCATCCTCGATCGTGTCGGCGATCCGGCACAGGAGGTAGAGGTTTCCGACCGCGTCGCTCAGGTTGCCCGGCAGGGGTCGGATCGTGAGCGCGAAGGTGCGGGCCACCCCGCCCAGGATGCGCCGCTGGTAGGCGAGATCCGCGTCCGCCGGATCGAGCGGAGGACCGGCGGTCATGGGGCAGGGGGTTCAGCGCCCCGGGCGCGCTCATTTCGCCGGGCTGCCGGGGCCGGCCGCATCGGACCGCCACCGGGCCCGCCGGCTGCGAGGCGTCTCACGGCTCCAACCGGTCGAGCGCCGCGAGAAAGTCGCTCCAGGGCACCGGTTCGCCGTGCACGGGAGCCAGCGTCTCCACCTCGAGGCGCATGCGCTCGACCTGGGTGTTGAGGGCGCGCATCGACGAGAGTTGACCCGCTTTCGGCGGTTCGTGGGTGTCGAACAGGTCGGCCTGGAAAACGATGCGCTCGGCCGGCAGGTACGCCATCAGCATCCCGGCCACATGCCGCAGCGGCTGGACGTAGTAGACCCGCAGGATCCGGGAGTTGTCGGTGATGACGTAATTCTCCTGAACCGCCTCGTAGTTGTAGCCCTCGGCCAGTTCGGTGGGCGGCCACCGGGAGACGATGTCCGGTTTGATTGTCCTCGGCTCGTAAGTCAGCACATCGTGGTTCAGGAACTCGAGGTTGAGGATGTGGGTGACGATGGTCGATCCGAGGTGCAGATAGGTGCGGAGTCCTCCGATGTGGTCGAAATGCGGGTGGGACGCGATCACCCAGCGGATCGGCTTTTCGGGGACCAGCCTGGTGATTTCCTCGATGACCGCGAGGCTCCGCTCCTCGTCGCCGGGGGCCTCGAAGACCGCGACGAAGTCGCGGAACTCCACCACGTAGCTGTTCGCGGGGCCGCCCCCGAGCCGGTAGACGCCGTCCGCGATCTCGCCCACGGTGACCTCGGTGGACCACTCCGCCCCGGCCACCGCCTCCGGCACTGCCACCGGATCGCCGCACTCGTTGGGCCGGATGTCCGCGAACGTCCCGCCGTAGGCGTTATGTCCGGTGCTCTGCCGGTAGAACTGCCAGTTGTCGTCCCAGCCCTGATGCGAGTGCCAGTCGGTGGGCCACTTGACGTTGCCGAACGAGACGTGATTCGTGGATTCGTGCTCGATGTTGAAGTCCCCCAGCGCGGGGATGTTCACCGTCGTCTTGAGCCGCTGGATCCGGTTTCGGGAGTTGATCGTGGCGTCCACCCGGTACTTGCCGAACATGGTGATCGCGACGACATGCATTTTTTCCGGCCTCACGACGTTGCCGTCGCGGCCCTTCTCGATCTGTTCCCAGCGCCAGAACGCGACCGGGTTCGCGCCCGGCAGGCGAGCGGCTTTCACAAACCCGTGCGGGTTGAGCCACATGTCGAGCCGGTACACCTCGGCGATTTCGGGCGGGACCGCGACCGGCGGGCCGTCGCCGTCCCGGTGCCAGGAAGACTCGCCACTGGTGACGTGGGTCTGCTTCGTCTCCCTCTGCGTGGGAGTGCCTCCACGCCAGCCCAGGCCGTACTTCCAGGACGCGGGGGCGAGACCCGGCCGCCGGTCGAACGTCTCGACGCTCGTGCCGGCTTCCCAGTCGATGACCCGCGTGTAGTTCGCCAGCGTGCCGATCCGCGGCCAGTCGACGTTCACCGCGTTCTCGAAGGTCTGGCCGACCGCGCCGGCATAGCCGCTGCCCGAGAACGTGATGCAGCGCAGCTCGGGTTCGCCGATCTCCTCGGCGACGGCGGCGAGCAGCGGAGCCGGATCGACGTAGCCCGGCGGAAACTCCTGCGCCGCGGCCCAATTCGCTCCCAGGATGAGCAGAACGAGGCTGCCGGCAAGAAGCTCCGCCGTGGTTTTCAGGCGCTCAGGCATGGCTTCGGCGTTTGTCAGGATGCTATCCGGTCCCTGCTGTCCCGGTGGGGCCGAGGCGGACGGCCCCCTCGACAGCGGGCGCGCCGCGCGGCGGACGCCCCTCATGCGGCTACCATTCTCCGTCCGCGTTTCCGGGTTCGCGGACGGTCTGTCCGTCGATTCGGAAAGGGCTAGCCGGTGTAGCTCAGGGGTAGAGCAGCTGATTCGTAATCAGCAGGTCGGTGGTTCAAATCCACTCGCCGGCTCAGCCGTCCGGTGCCGCCGATCTCCACCGCGTCCAGACCGCCTGGACTGCGAAGGCCAACCCGAGCGCGGCCAGAATGGGCGCTCCGCCCAGCAGCAGGATGCCGGGCGGGCCGAGCAGCCCCCCGACGACGCTCCCCAGCGCGGAAATCGGCACCGCGGCCGACCAGAACAGGATGGGAATCCTCGGGCTCATCCGGAAGCGCCGCAGCGTCCAGATCAGGGGCAGGGCGAAGATGCAGCCGGCGGCAAACGCGAAGAGCAGGCCCAGGATCAACGCGGCCGCGTCCCCGAGCGACAGGGGTCCCACGTCCTCCACCAGCAGCAGACGCCCCAGGGCCACCACGATGAACACCCCGGTATAAGCGGCGCCGTACCCGAGACAGGCGCGATACGGGCGTCGTTGTGGAGAGGCCATGAGCGGTTGGGGGAAGGCAGGCCACACGAGTGGTGTCCCGGAAATCGCACGGCATGCCCGAGCCACGAGGAATGGAGGTTAGCTGGGCGCCAACCTCCGTCCCTCGCGCTCAAGGGGTCTCCGCGCGGCTCTCGCCCCGCTCCGGAAGCGAGCTTGCGATGCATCCCGGCCAAAACAGCCGGTGGAGGAACCCGCGCGGCGTTCGGCCGGCGATCCATCCCGGCTTGAACAGCCTGTGGCAAAACCCGCGCGGCGTTCGACGAGCGATCCATCCCGGCTTTGAACAGCCTGCGACAAAACCCGCGCGGCGTTCGACGGGCGATCCATCCCGGCTGAGCCGCCCCGCGAGGCGGCGCTCATCGTTGCGTTTCGGCCGAAATACACCGGGTATTCCGGCCTCACGCGCCTTGTCAGCCGGGCGCCTCGCCCCCACCGGGAGACTGGCCGCTCTCGATGACTCGCGCCGTTTCCGGGACACCACACTAGCGCGGCGGGAGGCGCACCCCGCTGTCGCCCCCTCAGTGTGCCTCCATCCGGAATTCCTCGATCGAGGCTCCCAGTTTCCTCAGGTCCCCGGAATCTCCTATGAGCATGAGCTTGTCACCGCGCTCGATCCGCCGATCGCCCCTGGGCGCGACCAACAGGTCCTGTCCGTCCCGTCGAATCGCCAGGACGAGGACGTTCGCTTCCCGCCCCAGGGCGGAGTCGGCGATCGTCCTCCCGGCGAGTTCGGACCGGGAGGTCACGACGAGCTCGCCGGACGCGAATCCCGGATGGCTCATTTCGGAGATGCCGTGCAGCAGGTGGTGGGTATCCGAACCGCACAGATTGCGGAGCACGACGCGGCTGGCGGTGAGGTGTGGCGAGATGATGTCGTGGGCGGCGGCGCCCGCCCGCTCCAGGTTCGCGCGGGAACGATCTTCTTCGGACCGCGCAATGACCCGGATCCCGGGACGAAGCGCGTTGGCGGTCATGGTGATGGACAGGTTGTCGCCGTCGTTGGGGAGCAGGGCCACGATGGTCGATGCCCGCCGTACCCCGGCCCGTTCAAGCGTCTCTTCAGCCGTGCAATCCCCTTGGATCACGCCTACTCCCTGCCGGACCGCTTCTTCGACGGCTTCCGACGAGTCCTCGATTACGCACACCTTGTTCCCGTGGCGCACGAGGCCGGCCGTCACCCGCCGGCCCATCCTCCCGAAGCCGCAGACGATGATGTGATCCTTCATGTGTCGGATTCTCCTTTCCAGCCGCTGCATCGGTGCTTCGGTGATCCACTGGGCAAGAGCCCCGAACGAGTAGCCCAGGGTTGCCACGCCGCCGCCGATGAGAAACACCGCGAAGAGCCGGCCGGCCGGCGAGAGCGGCTGCACCTCGCCGTAACCCACCGTCGAGACGGTGATGATCGTCATGTAGAACGCGTCGCCCAGATCCCACGACTCGATCCACATGAACCCGAGCGTTCCAGAGACGACGACTCCGGCGGCGGCGGCCGCGGCGGCTCCGAAGCCGAAGCGCCAGGGGGCGCGCTGCCAGGGCCGGAAGACGTTCACCGGGCGCTCCCGCCGGAACGTTGCGCCGGGGAACACTCGGGGCGCCGGGCCTTTCTTGCCCGCGCTTGTCCGGGGAGCGGAAGGTTCATGGAACCGGATGGGGCTGGACGCGCCGTCTTCGCACCAGCGGGGCCGCCCTTTCCGGGGCCCGGACCCAATCCGGTGGCGGGGGCGGGATTTGAACCCGCGACCTTCGGGTTATGAGCCCGACGAGCTGACCAGACTGCTCCACCCCGCGTCCGGATTTGGGGGAGCGGACTGTACATTCCGCTGGTGGAGTCTGTCAAAGCCTGGCCTCCCGGTGGGTGCACGACATATTTGTGAGATTGGGTGGGCGGAGCGATGGGTCTTGGGGGTGACGGCGGAATGCTGTCAGTGTATATTGCTGTCAGCATAGAGGAGGCCCCGTGCCTGACATCGCATCGCTCCCAGCCCTTGAAGCCCACCAGAACGAGATCCGTCGGCAACTCGCCGCGATTGGAGACCTGCGCCCCGGATCCCTGGTCGAGCGCTACCGCAAGTGCGGCAAGTCCTACTGCCATTGTGCCGCCGACGGGGCGCGTGGTCATGGGCCGAGTTGGTCGCTCACCCATCCCGTCGCGGGTACCACGCGGACCCGGGTCATACCACGCGGAGCCGTAGAACAGACCCGCGCCCAGATCGCGGAATGCCGGCGCTTTCGGCAGCTCGTCCGCGAGATGATCGAGGTCAGCGACGCGATCTGTCAGTTACGACTGCGGTCAGACACATCCGCTCCGGCGGCCAAAAAAAGGGGCTCCAGACCACGGTCACGGCGGAGATCACCGCCGAAGTCGAGCGGCTGATCGGCGCGGGCCCGCTGGACGACATCGACTTCGAGGCAGTCGAGACCGCCGCCCGCCAGATGGCGCTCCGGATCATGGGGCATGCCGTTGCCAAGCGCCTCAACGCCGATCACTCGGACGAGACGGGTTGTGTTGTCTGTGGTTGCGGGGCCGAGGCCCGCTATACCGGACGCCGGCGCAAGACCTTCACCACCGCCCTCGGCCCCCTGATCCTCGAACG
>MKWU01005065.1_pt1 | contig 14738 bp, 13 predicted proteins | sample 809101 | NCBI WGS metagenome assembly MKWU01 (sample SAMN05860141, study PRJNA318959) | sponge metagenome | host: Aplysina aerophoba | place: Slovenia: Piran, Adriatic Sea, Gulf of Piran | collected 2013-05-07 | reverse complement strand
CGCGCGTGCCAGTGGGCGCGGCCCCGCACGACTGCATCGACGTGCCCCGGGCGCTGCCTCAGTTCAGAACCAGCACCGCGCCGGCGACGACTACCCATGCAAATATCGCCGTCACCAGCGGAACGTCCCGCAGCATCAGCATCTCCGGCGATTCGGCGTCCCGGCTGTTGTTGAGCAGGTACAGATATCGAAACAGGCCGAAGATCACCAGCGGCACGGTCAGCAGCATCGTGTTGTTGTCGGGCAGATTGTCAGCCTCCACGGCGTACAGGGTGTAACTCACCAGCGCCGCCGTTGCTGACAGCACCAGCAACTGTCCTCCCACCGGCGGCCCGTATTGCTGCAGGGTCGCCCGTTGCGCGTCCGGGTCTGGCCCGGCCAGGCGCGCTTCCGCGTATCGCCGCCCGATTACTATGAACAACGCGCCGGCGGCCGTCACCGCATAGAGCCACGGCGACGGTGTCGCTCCAACTGCCACCGCCCCGGCCACCGCCCGCAGCACGTAGCCCGCAGCCACGATCATCACGTCCACCAACGCCACTGATTTCAACCTGAGTGAGTAACCAACGTTCAAAAGCAGATACACAACACCAATGATCGCCAACACCCGGTACGGGGCATCGGATACCGCGAAGAGACCCACCATGCCGGCCAGCGCAAGCGCGGCGCAGGCCGCCAGGGCCAGCGGCAGGGACACGTCGCCGGATGCGATGGGGCGGGTGCGCTTGGTGGGATGCTGACGGTCGGCGTGGCGGTCAGCGCAGTCGTTGAGGATGTACACCGCCGATGACAGCGCGCAGAATCCCCCGAACAGTATCCCCAACCGCGGAGCATAGGGCAGCAGCGTCCCCAGGTCCCCGGCCGACCAGACCAGGTCCACTGCGAACATCAGCGGCAGAAATACCAGCACGTTTTTGACCCACTGCCGAGGTCGTGCGGTCCTGATCAGTCCGGCGATGACGTTCATTGACGTTCGGCGTATATTTCCGCCGGCGCTCCAGCCTCCGGTCCGTCGACAGGCAGCCCTTCAATCGGCGCCTCTGCTACCGGCGCCCCAACTGCCGGTGCCCATTCCGTCGAGAGCCGGGCTGATTCGGTGCGGCTGAGCCACAGCCACGCCAGCAGTCCGATCAGCACCGCGAACCAGAGGGTCGCCAGGCGCGTCAGCAATGTGGCCAATGCCGCTTCCGGAGCCTCCAGCCCCGACTGTCGCAGCAGGGCGACCATGCTGCCTTCGAATCCGATCAAACCGCCGGGCAGTGCGGTGACCGCCCCCACCAGGGCCGCTACCGCCGAAATCGGAATCGCGATCAGCGTTGACAGGTCCTCTCCCATACCGGCGATGATGATCCACAGCGCCAGGCCTTCCGCAGCCCACGCCAGGCCCCCCAGGATCACCGCGGCGGCCAGCATCCGCGGAGTCATGAGGCGGCGAAGGCCGTCCCGGGACTCCGCCAGCGGTTCCTGCCATCGCCTGAGCACGGGCAGTCTCAGCGCTGCGCTGCCGAACCGCGAGGCCGCAAGTGCTCCGACGACTATCACTGCGGCGAGGATCCCCACGACCACCAAAGCAATCGTGGTCGGCAGCAGCAGCGCTCCCGTCAACCCCAGCAGGCAAACTGACACCAAGTCGGTCAACCGCTCCATGACCACGGCGGGCGCCGACGTTGCCACCGGAACGCCGGCGCGCCGGCTCAACCACACGCTCTTCAACAGTTCCCCGGCTTTTCCGGGGGTGATCGACAGCGCCAGACCGCCGACGAACACCCACAAGGTCACGGTCAAGGGTGCCCGGATGCCCAGCGCCCGCAGGTACATCAACCAACGAACGTAGCGCAGCGCATAGTTGATCACCGCAAGCCCTAAAGCCGCCGCAAACGCGGGATAGAGGGAGGGAGAATCCTCCACGAGGCCGCGAACTTCCCGCAGATCGCCGTAAAACAGGAGCCCGGCGAACGCGGCAACGGTCAGCAGCAGCAGGATCAGCCAGTTGCGTCCGCTCAATCCGCCCCCGCGTTGTCGGATCGTGAGCCGCCGGGATTGCCCATCGCGCAGATTTGTGCCGCCAGGTATCCGGCTCCGAATCCGTTGTCGATGTTCACCACGCCGACCCCTGGAGCGCACGCATTCAACATCCCAAGCAGGGCCGCGAGTCCGTCGAAGCTGGCCCCATACCCGACGCTGGTGGGCACCGCGATTACGGGTGCGGAAACCAGGCCCGACACCACGCTGCCGAGGGCGGCCTCCATTCCAGCCACTACCACGATCACCCGCGCATTTTGCAATTGTTCCAGCCGGTCCAGCAGCCGGTGCAGGCCCGCCACCCCCACGTCGTTGAGTCGCTCCGGGCAACAGCCCATCAACTCCGCCGTTACGGCTGCCTCTTCCGCAACCGCCAAATCGGCAGTGCCTGCTGTCACGATCAGCAGTCCGCCATATCGCGCGTCGACGGGTCGCTCGGTGGGCACCACGATGCAGCGCGCCAGTTGGTTGTATTCCGCCGATGGCACCACGGCGCGCACCAGTCGATAGGACTCCGGTGAAGCCCGGGTTACCAGGACCGGATGTCCCCGGCCAGCCAACTCCGGGACGATGCCAGCGACCTGCTCGGGGGTTTTCCCTTCGCCCAGCACAACCTCCGGCCACCCTGTGCGCAGTGGGCGGTGATGGTCCAGGCGGGCGTAACCGAGATCCTGGTACGGCAGATCGCGCAGGGATTCGGCCGCGTCAGCTACCGGAATCGTTCCGTCGCGGACCCCGGCCAGGAGGGCCATGAGCGAGGCCTGGTCCATGGATCAACCCGGCTCAGATACGGCAGTGCGCGCCGCAGTCTGTGATTTCATCAGGCGGTACAGGCCACCCAGCGTGCTCATGCCGGCCACGTATGCCGAGAAAACCGCTACCGCGATCCAGGTGAGGATAATGAGGCGCCCGGGAATTGGGGCGGCCAATGTAATGATGATGGCAATCAGCACCAGGATAACCGCTGAAGCCGCGCCAACGGCGGAGCCGAACAACGCCGCGGCCAATAACGGGCTGCGGTCTCCGATGTTGATTGAGCGGATCCCGAAATATGCTCCCAGGAATGGCCCAAACGGGGCCAGCAATACCTGGGCTATGGGAATGATCGTGCACACCAACATGACGGCAAGCGTTGTGACGATGCCCTTAAGCATGGCGGAACCGACCGGCAGAGATTGGCGTTTGCATCTGCAACATGGGAGAAATCAGTATAGCGGGCGCGATCCGGCCCCGCATTGAGGTTTCAGATTATAATTCCCGCGTAAACAGCGCGCCCACCTTGGGCTGAGAGGGACATATGACTCAACAGGGATCAACGCCGCCAACCGAACAGGACGGACCGTTCGCCGAAATGCTGGGAATCAGGCCCGGGGAATCTGCGGACGGCGTCGGCACCGCCTACATGACGGTTGAGGATCGCCACCGGCAGGGAGCCGGCGCGGTACAGGGCGGAATCCTGGTGGCGCTGGCCGACTATGCGTTTTTCCGTGCCTGCCGGTCGCTGTTCAAAGAGGGAGAGCATGCCGTCACCATCGAGTTGAAGCTGAATTTCATCGCCCCTGCCAGGGAAGGCGAACTCACAGCCCGCAGCACCATCAAGAGCCGAGGCGGCCGTATCATCGTGGGCGACATGGAAATCACCGGGCCCGACGACAGGCTCATCGCCACCGGGCTGGGCACCTACATCACGGTGTACGACCGCCGGGGGAATCCCAGAGCGGATGGGGCGTAATGCAGGGCGAACTGAATCTGCTTATGGGCACATGCGTCCACCCCGTCTGTTGGTCGCGCACGCCGCGCCATGGGAGTCTAATCTGCGAAAAGCGTCGTGGTGCGAAAACCGTCGTTGGATGGAAGCTCAAGTGTGATTTTCGCACCGGTTGGCATTCTTCGCGCCAATGGGTATAATCCTTCCCCAACGGAGGTGTAGGTTTGCGCATCCCGATGAGAGTTGATTACGGTGTCCGTGCGCTGGTGGAGCTCGCCATGCGCTATGGGGATGGGCCGGTGCAGACCTCCGTGATCTCGTACCGACAGGGCATCCCCGAATCCTATCTCGAGCGATTGATGTCCGCGCTCAACAAAAGCGGGTTCGTCCACAGTCGGCGTGGTCCACAGGGTGGGCACTCGCTGGCCAGGTCTCCCCAACACATCAATTTGCACGAGATCATGCAGGAGCTCGACGGGAATGCGTCTCCTTTGGACTGTCTGACGCTGCCCACGGACTGCATGTTTGCTGGCTCGTGCGCGCAAAAAGAGATCTGGCAGACGGTGGAAGAGTCCATCCAACAGGTGTTGGAAGGGACTACGTTGGCTCACCTGTCCGAACGCCAGAGCGCCCTGACAGATACCGCCGACCCCCCGATCGATCAATGGGTGCCGGTGGACGGTCCGATTCCGGCGTCAGTCTAGTTGACTTGTGCCCGCCGGCCGACCCCATGTACCTTGACAAAAAATCCGGCCCGGCGATAGACTCATCGCACATGCTGCGTACGCGATTTTTAGTCTCCACCTGCGCCTGTCCCAACACATAGGGGATGGGCCGACTGCAATAGCGCCGAGCCTGTGCCCGCAAAACCCTATCCGCGGATCGGGACGCGGGCTTTCTTATGCCACGCGATCATCGCTTGGATTGCTTGTCACATTACCCGAAACCAGATTTAGCCGACACGGAGGAATCCCAAATGGTGCAACCACTGCGGTTGACCCCCGACCAGGTCAAACGTTACAGCCGCCACATCATCATGCAGGATGTGGGCAGCGCGGGACAACGCAAAATGATGGAGTCCAGCGCGCTGATCATCGGCGCCGGCGGCTTGGGATCTCCGTCAGCGGTGTACTTGTCGCTGGCCGGAGTCGGCAAGCTGGGGATCGTCGATTTCGACGTGGTGGAATTGTCCAACCTGCAGCGTCAGATTCTCCACCACACCCCGGACGTAGGACGGCCGAAGGTCCAGTCCGCCAAGGACAACATCCAGTCCTACAATCCGGAAGTGGACGTGGTTCTCCACGAGACGTGGCTCACGTCCGAAAACGCGTTTGACATCATCGGCCAGTACGACATCGTGATCAACGGGGCGGATAACTTTGCCACCCGCTACCTGGTCAACGACGCTTGCTATCTCTTGAACAAGCCCCTGATCGACGGGAGCATCCTGATTTTCGACGGCCAGGCCACCGTGTTCCTGCCGGGGCAGGGATGCTACCGCTGCCTTTTCCCGGCTCCCCCGCCTCCAGGCATGGTTCCCAACTGCGCAGAGGCCGGAGTGCTGGGTGCTCTCACTGGGCTCGTCGGGTCCATCCAGGCCACCGAAGCGCTGAAACACATCCTGGGTATCGGAGAGAGCCTGTCGTCCCGACTGCTGGTCATTGACGCGCTCAGCATGCAGTTCCGGGAAGTTCGCCTGCGCCGCAACCCCGATTGCCCGCTATGCGGGGACACCCCGACCGTGAAGGAACTGATCGATTACGAAGTTTTCTGCGGAGTTGCCGAAGCACATGAACCGGTGGCCATCGCCGCCGGCGCCGTGTAGAACCTTGGTAGGTTGCCGAAGGTCAATTCGATCCGCTGACCTCCAACGTTGAGACGCCGCTAATGCTCACCAAGGCTACCCATAAAGGTCTGCTTTCCACCATAGGTAACACCCCATTGGTGGAACTGGAAAACCTGACCCCAAACCCCAATGTGCGGATTTTTGCCAAGCTGGAGGGACAAAACCCCACCGGCAGTGTGAAGGACCGCATCGCCCTGAGAATGATTGAACGGGCGGAAGCGGACGGAGAAATTTCAGCGAACCGGACCATCCTCGAACCGACGTCCGGCAACACCGGCATATCCCTGGCCATGATCGGCAGGCTGAAAGGCTACAGGGTCTCGGTCGTGATGCCCGAGAACGTCTCCGTGGAACGCACCCAGTTGCTGGAGGCTTACGGCGCCAAGATCATTTACTCCGATGGGTCCCTTGGAACCAACGGAAGCGTTGTGGTCGCGCAGGAAATCGTCGAGAAAAACCCCCACGATTACCTGATGCTGTACCAGTATGGTAACGAAGGAAACCCGGAAGCCCACTACGAGGGCACGGGTCAGGAGATCGTTGAAGCGCTTCCCGACGTTGACGTGTTCGTCGCAGGCCTGGGAACGGGCGGCACGCTGATGGGAAACGCGCGCCGACTCAAGGAGCACCGCAGCGACATCAAGATCATTGCGGTGGCGCCCGAGCCTGACGATTTTATTTCCGGTCTGCGCCGGCTTGAGGACGGGTTCATCCCGCCCATCCTCGATATCAACATGCTGGACAACCGTCTGTTGGTGAACAGTTTCGACTCTTTCTACATGACGAAAGACCTGATGGACAAAGAGGGGATTTTCGCGGGCATCTCCTCAGGATCGGTCGTTGCCGGAGCGCTGAAGTACGCCGAGCGCATGGAGAGCGGCAACGTGGTCTGTCTGCTGGCCGATGGCGGATGGAAATACCTCAGCAGCCAGCTGTGGACCCGAGATTATGAAACGCTGGCCAAGGAGGCGCAGGGCAAGATCTGGTGGTAATTGCTCGACTGGTCCTGCCTTTTGATCGAGCCCGCCACATTCGGCGGGCTCTCGTTTGCCATAATCGCCTTGCCCGCTCGCGCCAACAATGCTATAATTCGGCCACACAAACGCCCTGTTGTGGGAAACGATGACTTGGTGTCATAGACCTGCAACGAGAGGTTCAAGGATAGTTCAGGCGGGGCGTAGACCCGCCTTATTTCTATCAATTTGGACGGGGCATCGTTGAAAATTTGATCGTTCGGCTAGCGGAGGACAACCATGAAAAGCGATTTCATGATGGCGTTGAATCAGTTATCCGCCGAACGCGGGCTACGAAAGGAATTGGTGCTCAATAAGGTTGAGGTCGCATTGGCTACCGCGTTCCGCCGGGACAGCGTTGCCGGGGCCAAAAACCTGTCGGTGAAGCTCAATCCGAACACCGGCGACATCAGCATCTTCCCGTTGAGGATGGTCGTCGAAGAGGTGGAAGATCCCGAAACCGAGATTTTATTGGCCGAGGCATTGAGACTTTCCCCGACGGCGCAGGTCGATACAGAAATCCCGGAGTCCGAAGAGGTTTCGTATGACACCAGCCGGATCTCCGCCCAAACCGCTCGCCAGGTTTTGATGCAGGGATTGCGAGAGGCGGAAAGGGAGAAGACGTTCGAAGAATACTCGGGGTACCAGGGCGAAATAATCAGCGGCAGCGTTGAGAGCATTGAGAAGGGCCCGACGGTTTTCATCAATCTGAATCCCCACCAGGCTCAGAATCAAAATCGAGCGCGCGGTATCATGCGTCCCGATAACCAGGTATCCAACGAACGGTATCGCAAGGGACAGAACCTCAAGGTGTTGTTGGTTGAAGTCCAACAAACCACCCGCGGCCCGGAGGTCGTGGTCAGTCGGTCCCACCGTGACCTGTTGCGCAGGCTGATGGAAGCCGAAGTACCCGAAATCAGCAATGGCACGGTGGAAATCCGCGCCATCGCCAGGGATCCCGGAGTGCGCAGCAAAGTGGCGGTGGCGTCGCATCAGGAGGGTGTAGACCCGGTCGGTTCATGCATCGGCCTGCGGGGCAACCGCATCCAGAGCATCGTCAACGAATTACAGGGCGAAAAGATAGACGTCATCGAATGGGACCAAAATCCGCAGGTGCTAATTTCTCGCGCTCTCAGTCCCGCCGACGTGGGAGCAGTGGAATTGGAAGAGGATGACCGCACCGCATACGTGGTGGTGCCCGAAAGTCAGATGTCGCTGGCCATTGGTAGGGACGGACAAAACGCCAAGTTGGCGGCCAGGCTTACCGGATGGCGGTTGGACATAAAGAACGTCGAGCAATGGGAAGCCTTGCGCGCTGTCCGTGCTGCGGAAGCCGCGCGCATCGCAGCCGAACGTGCCGCCGCTGCTACCGCGCTCGCTGCGGCTGAAGCTGCCGCAGCCGCGCAGGCTGAAGCCGAGGCACAACTGGCGGCCCCGGAGGTGGAACCGGAAGTTGAAACATTGCCGGTGGTTGCAGCTGCGGAGGCCGCTATCGCGGAAACCGGCTTGGCCGTCCAGTCTCCCGAGGAAGTCATTGCAAGCGAAGAGCCTGAGCAGATTGAAGTGGCCGTAGTGGCTGAAGCGCCAGCCGTCGTCGGCGAGAGCGAAATCATCGTCGCCGATCCCGTGTCGGTAGAGGCCGATGTTGAGCCCGCAGTGGATTACGACGAAGAAGCGCTCCTTGCCGAATTGATGGCCGAAGAACAAGCTGCCGCTGCCCAGGCTGAAATGCAGGCGGAAACGGAAACTGAACCGGCAGGTCTCAGCGTGGATGCGCTGGATGACCTGACTTTGGTTGACGTTGTCGAGGCCGACGAAGAGGAAGAGGATGACGAGGAGGAGGAAGGTGAAATCCTCGACGAAGAAATGAACGACCTGTTGGCCGGCTTGCCGAACTTGGCGCCCGATGCCGGCAAGATCCGATTCGCCGAAGATATCGTCGGCGACCTCAGGGGCAACACTGGGCGCCGTCGCCGAGGCGGTGGGAATCGCCGTGGCGGCAACGTCCCCGGTGCGCGAGGACCCGGTCCGCGCCGGCGATAAAGCTATCCAAACTCGCCGGAGTAACTCGGACGCAGGAATCAGGTAACCGGAATTCCGAAAAAGCCACACATACCGGAAAGAAGCTGTATAGCCTGCGGCCAGAAAGGGCCGAAAGGCGCTCTGGTGCGAATCGTTCGAACACCGGACGGTTTGGTGGTGCCAGATCCTACTGGACGAGCCAACGGCAGGGGCGCATACCTTTGTAGCAGGGTGTCGTGCTGGGAGAGTGGTTTGGCGAAACGAGCCTTGGCCCGCAGTCTGCGGATCCAGGTCTCCGACGCTGATTTGGAGGCGCTCCAAAATTACTATATTGAGATTATCCAATCCGGCGGGGCAAACCTCGGGACTGGAAGGGTCGCCCGTGAATCGACGGGTGCGCCCGGCTGACCTGTCGTACTCGGCAAGCTCAGGTGGATTGACCGGAATGAGGAGGTGTTACTTATGACTACTCAACAACGCGCCACGGGACCCAGGCGGGCCCGTCGCGGAGAACCCCGTCGTAGCAGTCCTCGAGCCTTGGTACTGCCGGAATCCCTGACGGTAAAAGAGCTGTCCGAGCTTCTGGACCAGTCTCCGGTGGATGTCATCAAACAGTTGATGCGGCACGGCATAATGGTCGCGGTAAACCAGGCCATTGACCATCAGGTGGCGACCGTTGCCGCGGCCGCCTATGGTGTGAGAACCAGGCTCGCCGAGTCTGCGGAGGACACTGCGGCAATTAACGCTGGCGACGTGAACGAAGAAGACGAAAGCTTGATGGAGAGCCGGCCGGCGGTTATAACGATACTGGGCCACGTTGACCACGGGAAAACCAGCCTTTTGGACTACATTCGGGAAACGTCGGTGGTTGATAAGGAAGCCGGAGGCATAACTCAGCACATCGGCGCTTATCAGGTCGCCCGGGATGGCCAACCGATGACCTTCCTGGACACACCCGGCCACGCCGCGTTTACGTCAATACGTTCACGCGGGGCGAGAGTCACCGACATCGCCGTGCTGGTCGTGGCGGCCGATGATGGGATCATGCCTCAAACCGATGAGGCCATCAATCATGCTCGCGCAGCAGAGGTGCCCATCGTCGTGGCCATCAACAAGATGGACCTGCCGGGGGCACAACCCGATGTGGTAAAGCGCCAACTCAGCGAGCGCAACCTGTTGGTGGAAGAATGGGGTGGCGACGTCATTGCGGTGCCCGTCTCAGCTCAAACCGGCGAAGGCATCGGAGACCTGCTCGAAAACCTGACGGTACTTTCCGAGATCATGGAATTGAAGGCGAATCCCAATCGTGATGCCGCCGGCGTGATCGTCGAAGCAACACTGGATCGTCGTCGGGGACCGACCGCCACTGTGCTGGTGCAGGCTGGAACCCTGAAGGTAGGGGATCAGATTGTTGCTGGTGGCGCCTGGGGCCGAGTACGCGCTATCACCAATGAGCGCGGAGAATCGATGGACACCGTCACACCGGGTTCGCCGTGTGTGGTTATCGGATTGAACGCGACCCCCGAGGCGGGAGATATCCTGACGGTAGTGCGGGATGAAAGGACGGCCCGCCAAACCGCCACCCGACACGGTCAGCGCGCCACCACCGGCAACATGGACACCGTGCTGACTCTGGACAGTGTGGTGAAGCAGATTGACGCCGGGGATGTGAAAGAACTGGTGCTGGTCCTCAAAGCAGATGTTCAAGGTAGTGTGGAAGCCGTAGCGCAGTCCGTGGAAAAATTGTCTGACGGCGACGTCAAGGCACGGATTATCCACTCGGGATCCGGATCGGTCAGCGACTCTGACGTACAACTGGCTGCGGCTTCCGGAGGAATCATTTTGGCGTTCAACGTCGGGTTTGAAATCGGCGCAGAGCGCACTGCCGAGCGGTTGCGCGTCGAGGTCCGGGAATACCAGATCATCTACCGACTTCTCGAGGATGTTGAGCAAGCCCTCCACGGAATGTTGGAGCCTGAGTTCCAGGAGGTCGTGGTCGGACGGGCCGAAGTCCGGGAGATTTTCGAAGGCCGGCGCGGTTTGCGAATCGCTGGTTGTCGTGTGCTGGATGGTCGCATCACGCGTCAAGGTACGGTGCGTATCATGCGTGACGATGACGTCGTGGGCGAAACCAATATGGGGAGCCTGCGACACTTCAGTGATGAGATCAACCAGGCCACGGTAGGCACCGAGTGCGGTATCGTTTTGGATTCGTTCAACGATTACGCGGAAGGCGATCTCATCGTGGCGTACCGCATGGAACGGGTTAACTAATCCCCGGCGCGACCCTCCAGACGTACCCGGTGGGCTGATGTACGCTTTGCGGCCTCTATTCCACCGGGCAGCGTCCTATCCCCAGCTTAGACCGAGGCGGAAATGGCCGACCGGCGTCGCATTGAAAGAGTAAACGGAGTGCTCCGTGAGGAGATCTCCAGCCTGATGTCTTCTCAGGTCAATGATCCGCGACTGAAGGGTCTCATTACCATTACCCAGGTTCGCACCGCGTCGGACTTGAGGACCGCGCGAGTTTACGTGAGCGTCATGGGCAACGAGTCTGTACGCCAGGAAGCGCTGGCCGGGATTCAGTCTTCGGCTACATTCTTGCGTCGCGAACTGCGCGGGCGAGTTTCGCTGCGTTACATCCCGTTCCTGAAGTTCGTGCTCGATGATGCCATGATGGAAGCGGATCGCTTGATGCGAATCATGGACGACCTGCCGCTGCCAGACGCCTCGGAAAGCGGTGGCCTCGCTGCATCTGCCGGTCAGAGTTAGGCCATGACAGCCCGCGCGCCGGCTGGGCAGATCCACGGCTTTTTGAACCTGTACAAACCGGTGGGGATGTCCTCCATGGAGGCGCTACGCAGGGTCAAGCGGATCACCGGTCAGCGAAAAAAAGTGGGGCACGCCGGGACCCTCGATCCGTTGGCTGAGGGTGTTTTGCCCATCTGCTTCGGCCAAGCCACGCGCCTCATGGAGCAGGTGGTTTCCGGTAGCAAGCGATATCGCATGACGGTACGCCTCGGTGCAAAGAGCAACACCTACGACGCGGAAGGTGATATCGAGGAGATCGCTAGCCCTGCCTCGCTCACTCGTAGTGAAATAGCATCGACGTTGGTCCAATTCGTCGGAGCTATCCAACAGGTGCCACCGATGTACAGCGCCATCAAGAAGGATGGTCGCCGATTGTACGAACTGGCTCGCGCCGGAAAAGTGATAGAGAGGGCGCCACGCCCAGTAATGATAAGCGCGATCCAGATAGATCGGATCGACCTGCCGTTTTTGCAGATTACCGTCGATTGCGGCCGGGGCACTTACCTGCGGTCGATAGCCCACGACCTTGGCGAGGGATTGGGAGTTGGCGCGTACGTAACGGAACTGACAAGGTTGTCCTGCGGCCAATTTAACGCCGAAAACGGCGTGACTCTGGATGACCTGGAGGAAGCGGCTGAGAGGGGAGATTGGAATGAACATCTCCAACCAGTGGATTGGGCTTTGAGATGTTGGCAGGCGTTGCGAGTTACGCGAGAACAGGCGATGGCCATAAAAAACGGGCAGGCCATCCGCATCGGGAACAGGTGCCTGGCGCAGGACGAGGAGTGGCGGAGGGCGTATAGCCCGGATGGTGTTTTCCTGGCGATGTTGCAGTTCCAACGGGACGTGGAATGCTGGCAACCCAAAAAAGTATTCAATAGCTGCGGGGCTTCTCCCTACGCGCCGCATGCCTCGGCATGTGAGGCTCCGGGCGCTCGGGAATACGGGGAATGAGTCCTACGGATGCTTCGTGCCGGAGATGTGGTCAATCTCTGGGCGGTGCGAGTTACACGTTTCGGTCCACCGAGGCGGCCACCAGCATCACGAAGTGTTTGAGGTGCGCCCTGCGACATTGGCCCATGTTGCGACGCTCCCTGATCGCCAGTGCGGTGGTTGGTACTGCGCTCACCGCGTTGAATCAGGGCGACGCCATATTGACGGGGCAGATATCAGCGGCGCTGGCCTGGAAAATTCCGTTGACCTACTGCGTCCCCTTCCTAGTTGCTACATACGGGGCCCTGTCGAATAGCCGCAATTGATCGGAGCGCATGAAAAAAGGGGCACGCCGGTTGACCCGATACGCGCCCCGAAACCCAGATTTTACGCACCTCAGAACTGGCGCAACACCTCTACGACCCGACCACGAACCTCGACGTTAGCGGCGGTTGCGTAGATGGGTTCCATAGTGCTGTTGGCAGGCTGCAGGCGAACACGGCTGCCTTCGCGGTAAAACTTCTTGAGTGTGGCTTCCTCCTCCTCTTTGAGCCATGCGACCACCATGTCGCCGTTTTGGGCGGTGCTGGTCGGCGTGATCACCACGACGTCGCCATCATCGATCAGGGCATCGATCATGGATGTGCCTTTGACGGAGAGGGCAAACAGGGTGCCATGCTTCTTTTTCAGCTCTGGTCGAACCTCAACGATGTCGAATTCGGCGGCAGCGGCGGCTCCTTCGGACGAGAAGGCGGGGATGGGTTCACCTGCGGCGATGCTGCCAACAATTTGCACGCGAGTTGACCCTGCGTTGACGGGCAAACCGGTTTCGTCCAGGAGTTCAATCCCACGGGCGATTTCCGACCGTCGCTTGAGATAGCCGTAGCGTTCGAGCAGGCGAAGGTTGTAATCCACCACTGAGGTACTGCTGATTTCACAACCGCGCTGAATGTCGCGAACAGTCGGCGGCATGCCGTTCTCTTCGAGGAATTGTTCGATGTATGCGAGGATGAGTTGTTGGCGTGGGCGCAGTTCTCGTTTCGTTGTCATAGGCTGATACCTCCTGGGCAGAAATAGCCGTGCGGGTGTGCGGAAATTTTGTTCGTTGCGAACATAATACCCAAGAGTGGTCTACCTGTCAACGCGAATCATGGCACGGTGGACGCTGTCGTGGCCTGAAAACGAAACGACCGGCGTGTTCGACACGCCGGCCCGTGGGGACAACCTTTTTGTCACCGAACCGATGGAAGCGACAACTACTCTGTTGAAATGCGGTTCAATGCAGCTGCCAAGCGAGCTTTGCGCCGGGATGCATTGTTCTTGTGGAGTACCCCTTTGCGGGCGGCGATATCCAATTGCCGCATGGCTCTTCGTACTTCGTCTTCGCTTTCGGGGGTTCTCGCGGCAATCGCTCGGCGCGCTCGGCCGATGGCGCTGCGTGTTGCGCGGCGCACGCTCAAGTTGCGCGCGTAACGTTTCACTGATTGGCGGTGGGCCTTCTGTGCAGGCAAGGGTGCGCTCCTGTAGACTAGTCTGAGCATAGGATGTTATCAGAGCGTGACCGAATTGTCATCCGTCGGTTGACAATGCTCCGTACGTTGCGGACAATTAGAGAGCACAACGTGGCACGATTCGATCACTTATCCACGGAAAATATCGTCACTTTCTGGCGAATCATGCATATCAATCTGCCCTGACCGGAGGATTCCCACAATGCCTGAAAAGCAGCTAATTTTCGATGAGGATGCCCGCCAAAGTTTGATGAGCGGGGTGGACCAATTGGGGCGTGTGGTTGCCCTGACGTTGGGTCCCAGCGGTAGGAATGTGATATTGGGCCGTGTGTGGACGCTGCCGGTCGTCTGCAGCGACGGCGTGACCATCGCCAAGGAAGTGGAGCTTCCGGACCCTTATGAAAACATGGGTGCACAGGTGGTCAAGGAGGCGGCTGCAAAGACTAACGATGTCGTTGGCGATGGTACCACCACCTCCGTAGTGTTAGCGCGCTCTATCATCCAGGGCGGCTTCATGAACGTGGCTGCCGGAGCCAATCCGCTGGCCCTGAAATCCGGTATTGACCAGGCGGTCAGCGCGGTGAGCAACCACATCAGCTCTCAGGCAGTAGCCGTTGATAGTCGGGAGCAGGTCGCGCGTGTCGCAGCTTTGTCTGCTCACGAGGAAGCCATTGCCGAACTGATCGCAGATGCGATGGACAAGGTGGGACGCGAGGGAATTATCACCGTGGAGGAAAGCCGCGGTCTGACCGATGAGCTTGATGTGGTTGAGGGCATGCGGCTCGACCGGGGCTATCTCTCGCCCCATTTCGTCACCGACACGGACCGGATGGAGGTTGCACTGGACGAACCTCTCTTTCCGGTCCGTGTCG
>MKWU01005064.1_pt1 | contig 14740 bp, 14 predicted proteins | sample 809101 | NCBI WGS metagenome assembly MKWU01 (sample SAMN05860141, study PRJNA318959) | sponge metagenome | host: Aplysina aerophoba | place: Slovenia: Piran, Adriatic Sea, Gulf of Piran | collected 2013-05-07 | reverse complement strand
GCGATCGGCCGGGTCGCGATGAAAGGAATCCGGCAACGACGCCAACTCAGCCGCCACCGCCGGCGAGATGCCGTGGCGGCGCACCAACGGCGCGGCGACCGCCTTGTCCAGCCACTCCCGCAGTGGAATGGTCAAGCGGACCTGTCCCAGGCTGTACAGCATGGCCACTTCCCAGAGCGAGATATCGGAAACTTCAAGCCGCGAGTCCGCTCCGGCGGCCGCAATGACGTCCCGCTGCTCCCGGGACAGCTGATCCCGATCTCCGTGCCACCAGAGCAGGATGTGCGTGTCGATTAGGTAACTCATGCCCTATCACCTAGTTCGCGTGCGCTGACAGGGACGCGCATGTTGTACCTAACTGGCTGTATTGACGCTGTTTTACGGTTCCGCTAGGATGTATCTCGTCCGACACTGACACCCTCACGCAGCCGCATCCAGACCCCATTCTTGACCCCCTCTCGCTACCCAGACGCTTACGGCACCGAAACCGGTCAAGACCCGCCGGATCCAGTTCGCAGGAGCACCGCACCATGGCGCAAGCCCAGTACCGCACTCTCTCCAAACGCGTCTTGGACCGCCTGTCCGTCAATGGCAAGGATGCCATCTTCTGGGATCACGATCTTGCCGGGTTTGGCATCCGAGTCTATCCGACCGGCAAGAAGGTCTTCGTCGTCCAGACCCGCGCGTTCGGCCGGTCGAAGCGCGTAACGCTCGGCCGGTATCCCGAGTTCACTCCCGACACGGCCCGCAAGAACGCCACTGCGGTCATTGCCCGAATCAAAAGGGGCGAGCCTCCGGTCCCGCCGGAGCCGGCGCCCGTGCCCACCGTCGCCGACCTCGCCGAACGCTATCAGCGCGAATACGTCGAGATGCACTGCAAGCCGGCGACGGTGTCGCATTACCGGCTCATGCTGCGCAAGCACATCGTGCCAGCCCTCGGTAACCGCCTCGTCGCGGACGTGGAACACAAGGACATTCTGAGTTTCCACAACGGGCTGCATCACATGCCCACGGTGGCGAACCGGGCTGCCGACATTCTGGTCAAGATGTTCAACTTGGCGGATGCTTGGGGATGGCGTCCCGCCGGAAGCAATCCCTGCCGGGGCGTAGCCCGCTTCAAGGTGGAGAAGCACGAACGGTTTCTGACTCGCGAAGAGCTCCACCGGCTCGGGGAAGTGTTGCGGGTGGCACCGGCCGAGCGCCTGGCGTCGGTCCACGCGGCGGCGGCTATCCGCCTCCTCGTGCTGACCGGGTGCCGGCGCAACGAAATCCTGTGTCTGCGTTGGGACGACCTGAACTTCGATGCCGGCGAAATGCGGCTTCCGGATAGCAAGACGGGCGCGCGCACGGTGCCGATGGCATCGGCGGCGGCTGACGTGCTGAAGGGCCTCCCTCGCACGCCCGACAGCCCGTGGGTGTTTCCGGGCAAGAAGAAGGGCACCCGCCTGGTCAACCTCAACGACTCCTGGGACCGCGTCCGGAGACGCGCGAGGCTCGACGGCGTTCGCCTGCATGACCTGAGGCACACGTTCGCGTCCCGTGCTCTCGCGTTGGGCGAAGGTCTCCCGATGATCGGGGACCTGCTCGGTCACCGGATGGTGAACACGACGGCGCGATACGCACATCTTGCCCGGGACTCAGTGCGTGATTCGAGCGCGAAGATCGCCGCGGACATCGGGGCGAGGATCATGCCGTCCAACGGACGGTAGTGCGGCCGAGCAACGGACACCGAGAAAGGAATTCAGCAATGCCGAGCGCGAACAGGGAAACGCTCACCACTCGCTTCGTCGAAGCGCTCCCCGCCTCAGATCGCGAGATCGTGGTCTGGGACCGCGAGCTTCCTGGCTTCGGCGTGCGCGTTCATCCGTCCGGGTCGAAGGTCTACATGGTGCACAAGCGCTCGGGCGGGAAGTCTCGGCGAGTCACCATCGGCCGCCACGGGGTCTGGTCCCTGGATGCCGCGCGGCGCGAGGCCGGGGGAATCATCGGGAGCCTAAAGAAGGGCGAAACGCCGGCGAGGTCGGGCGCGGAGAACGGCTCCACCAGCGGTCCGACAATCGCCGAGCTGGCGGAACAGTACATGGCCGAGCACGTGGCGGTGCGGTGCAAGCCGACGACCGCGCGATCGTGCCGGTACATCTTCGACAAGTATCTCCTGCCACAATTCGGGAGGAAACGCCTGGGCGAGATCACGCCCGAGCAAGTCGCCGCGATGCACTATCGGCTGCGCGAGAAGGCAACCACGGCGAACCAGGTGATCCGATTGCTGTCGCGCCTGTTCCACAAGGCTGCGAAATCGGGCTACGCCCCGGAGGGTGGAAATCCCTGCCGGTTCATCACGAAGTACCCGACGCGGAGCTGCCAGCGCTTCCTGTCGGAGCAGGAGTTCCTGCGCCTCGGCACCGTGCTTAATGAGCTTGAGGCGAACGGCAGGATTTCGACGAGCGCCGCCGCAGGGCTCCGACTGCTGATGCTGACCGGATGCAGACGCAACGAGATCCTGACGCTGCGATGGGAGGACGTCGACCTCGAGCACGACGAAATCCGGTTACGCGACGCGAAGACCGGCGCACGCGCGGTTCCGCTGTCGCCGACGGCGAGGCAAGTGCTGATCTCTCTGCCCCGGCAACCGGACAACCCATGGGTTATTTTCGGGCGAGGGCCCGGCGCTCGGTTGAGCAATCTGAACGCAACGTGGGGGGTCGTCCGGATGAAGGCCGGATTGGAAGATGTCCGCATTCATGACCTCCGACACAGCTACGCGTCCAGGGCACTCTCACTCGGTGAGAGCCTCCCGATGATCGGTAAACTCCTCGGTCACAGTAAGGTCCAGACTACCGCCCGATATGCCCACCTCGCACGGGATTCCGTGAAGGTTGCCGCCGAACGGGTATCGAATACCCTTGCTGCTGATCTAGACCCGCCTCCACAAGTTCCAATACGCACCTGAATTGCACTACGGGAATGCGACTGTTCCACACACAATAAACAGCAGTAGCCAATAATGTGAGGATACGATGAAAATTGATTTTTCCTCGGTTCCTAATGCGTTAGCATACGTTACCCTGCGATTGGAATGCACAGGAGCAAATCAGAGCGTTTCTACAGGTACAGGCTTTGTATTCAATTTTGGCGGCAAAACCGGTCGGGTTATCGTCACCAACAAGCATGTTCTCCACAACATGGATTTTCTTACCTTCTCGTTTACGAAATCTTCCACTAAGAACGAGCCGGTTCCGGGAGAATTTACGAAGGTTGCTGTTCCTGGGTTGCAGAACAAATGGATTAGTCATCCAGATGTGTCGGTTGATCTAGCAGTGATTCTCATGGACAAAATCGAAATGTATAGCATCGCACCGGAAATATCCAAAAACCGGTCCCCACAGCTATTTGTGTCTTCGCTAGACAAGAGCCTCATTCGACCGAGAAGTCAGCTAAGTTCACTCAAGCTGATTGAGGAAATAATTATGGTCGGATATCCTATAGGCCTGTGGGACCAAAAGAATAACTTCCCTCTGGTGAGACGCGGGATTACGGCAACTCATCCCGGAGTTGATTTCGATGGCGCACACGAATTTCTAATTGACTGTGCCGTCTACCCAGGGTCAAGTGGTTCGCCGGTATTTCGGTACACACCTGAATTCCCGATGAAGTCGGGAGGAGGTATCTCCATTCAAGGCGGTGAAGCGCGGGTGGAACTGTTAGGTATACTGTTCGCAGGTTACGAGCAGAAAATTAATGGTGAAATTGATGTAGTCGATATACCAACCACCTTAACACCGATTCCGCGAACGAATATACCTGTAAACGTGGGAAAGGTAATAAGAGCGGAAAAGATACTCGAAATGGAAGGTATCCTATAGATTGAAGTAATTTAATACCTCAGCGTTTGATTGTATTTCTCTTCGGTGTGGCTATTTCAACGTTCTTGACGTCACTCCTAAGTATAAATTGCCGTTCTAAAAAGTTCTCGACTGTAGCAATGATCGTTTCCAAGATTTCACTACCAGGTGTGAAGGCTCGATGTGCGGAGGCGCTTCCTGCATCTACAATTATCAAGAGAATATCCTTTTCTGTTACGCCGATGAATCCCTCGTCTTCTAATAGGTCAATTCTCGCTTTGAATCCGAGTTGCTTATCGCCCACACAGAGGGTCATGGCCCTATCGAGTAATGTGCGCGTTCCTATTGTTGCCAATATAGTCATACCAGAGTTGAGGGCTTGATAGATTTCCTCCAACACATCACGCAGTATCTCATCATCTAACCTCTCTAACCAAGGGGGCTTGGGCCGTCTGGATTGGTGATGGCCACATGGTCACTTTTTCCCCTCGGGTCACCATGGGTTCTCCCGTAAGTGGATTGGTTTCGAATTGATCCCACTCCGAGAACCAGTGGGTATGCAAAATCGAGACGTTATGGCACCCGCAGCACTCCAGAATGATGTAGGTATTGGACCAAGAAACGTCTTGTTCTGATCTACTTGTACTATGGGAAGCACGGTTATATGAATCACGACTACCGCCACAGATGTTGCAATGAGCGACAATAATTTCATGCTCTTCATTGTTCGTATGAACATGGTGCGCAACATTGCTTGGTTTTTTTCCACGGCAATCATGCTCCATCCCTGTGGGGATAGTCCGAGCAAGTCTTTGTTTTCGTCGAACTCAAGGATGCCTTGTTCAATACCGTATCGAAGTAATCTGTTGACACGATCTCCATCTACTGCACCAATTATTCCAGCTAACATTTCTGGCCATAAATTGGGAATTCGCCCTAGAGGGTCGTCGCTCAATTGTGCGGCTAGCCAGTGAACCAAGTTCTTGAGATATTGCTCGACACCAGGAAGCGATTGGTGTACGAAGTTATCAAGGTTGGTGCTTGATACAAAGATGGGATTGTCTTCGGATGTGCGCGTACGTATGGCATGGCTGAGGCGTGGGCGAGCAAAGAGGTCTTCGATAAGCCTGCCATCCAACATCGCAAGTGCCGTACCGGAGATTTCGAAGGGCCTGCATCGCATGCAGACTATAGTCTTTGAGTCCCTTCCTAGTCCGCTTTGGGTGAAGTCGGCTGATGAGAGACATACAGGACAGGTTTGTTCATTGAGTGTAGGCAACGAGGGGCTCCCGGGTAGAGCAGACAGAGTGACGCATGAGGTGGGAGGTGTGACCGCGAGTTGATGGAATAGAACAAGGGTGTATTGGGACCGAGCACTGTTGGTTGGGGCTGCAAGGCGTATAGGCGTGAGCTGCACGTACTGACTGAGAGTGGAGAGAGCTCCCCTCTGGCGACTTAAGGTATCCACGCGCGGGAGGATTCAATGCCTACGCCCGTCTGCGTTTGAGTTGGCACGTGTGTCGAGTTGCGGAGTAATGCGCCGGTCTCCTCTCAGTCTCAACATTCCTCGTAACTGCGATGAACGTCATCGTCGTATTCCGGTCAAGCACCAGGCTGGCCGAGGACGCTCTTGTCCGGCGTCGCAGTTGTGCCGGCTGGAAACCGTAAGCACGTGCGGTTCAATCCCTGCGCGACGAAGCGTATCGCTGTCGAAGCCTGCCCGCTCGGGACACACCGAGTCGAGGGCCGAGCTGCATCTCCCTGCCGCGTTCATCGCAATCGCTCGCGATTTCTTACTTCGGTGTTGGGGATGGTCGGTACCTCTCCGTTGACGCGGTGGTCACGTCCGGCGTCATCGGCGGCAATCTCGATCGCGTCGAGGCGCATCTCGATGCCCTCGGTCTCCTTGGCGATCTCCTCGGTCAGCTCGTGCTCTTCAAGGGTGGCGATCTCGTCGTGGCGGGTGCGAAGGCGCTCGATCTCAGCGGTCTCGGCGCCGGTAGGCTCGGAGGGCTGGGGGCGGATGCGTCCGTAGCGGGCCGTCGGGCTCCAGTCGACCTCAAGCATGGCCTCGGCCCACTTCCAGCGCGTCGCGAGCTCCGCGGCGGCGGCGGCGAGTCGCTGCGTGGCGAGCTCCGTGAACAGCTTCGGGTCCTCGAGCCACACCCCGTTCTCGTACTCGTCAGCGAAGAGGTCGCGGAGCACCGCACCGCCCGCGGCCTCGTAGGCGTCGACGCCGACGAAGCGCGCGATGGCGGCGTTGGCCGGCACCCGCTCCTCGGTCAGCAGGCGCTTGACCTGCCAGGCGTTCGGGCGGTGACCCTGGGCCGAGACCTGCTCCCACACGCTGAGCTGGCGCTCGTGGTCGGTGGTGACCGCGAACGCCTTGAGCGTCTCGAGGTCGATGGCCTCGGCGCGGTAGGCATCGATGAGCTCGGGCGCGGCGTTGCCGAGCCGCAGGCGTTGCTCGACCAGGCGCTCGCTCACGCCGAAGCGCGTGGCGATGGTGGCGACGGTGGCGCCGGACTGGACGAACCCGGCGAAGGCGACCACCTGGTCCGCCGGGTGCATGGGGAGGTGGTTGACGTTCTCCGCAAGCGAGAGCTCTTGCGCGCTGCCGTTCGTGGCGATCTTGCACGGCACCGGGTGATCGGCGTGCAGGGTGCCGTTCTCGGCGAGCGCCTGGAGCGCGGCGAGGCGGCGCCCGCCCGCGACGACGGCGAAGCGCTCGACGCCGTCCGCGTCCGGCGCATCGGGGCGGGCGACGAGGTTCTTGAGCAGTCCGTGCGCGGCGATGGACGCCCGGAGCTGGACTTCGGCCGCTTCGTCGGGCGGGGTCTTGCGCACGTTCTCGGGCGCGAGCGCGAGCCGGCAGAGCGGGATGTCCCGGATCGCCGGTTCGTGCGTGGATGTCATCGGGTTCATGCGAATCTCCATGGATGGATGGGCGGACGCGGAGGAAGCGGCTCTCTCCGGCCGTTCCGCGCCCGCCCGGGGCCCGCCCCGCTCCGGCTCTCGGAGGCGCGTCCGCGGGGCGGAGCGCCGTGGATCGCGCGGATCACGGCGCGGCCCGCCCGGCACGGTCCGCCCATTGCGGATCGACGACGCCGGCGAGCGCGAGCTCGGTCACGCGGCGCTCGGTATCGGGCAGCGCGCGCGGCGGCTCGGCACGGGCGGCCTCGTGCGGGAGGCCGAGCGAGACGAGCAGGCGGGTGTCGGCGCGCCAGTCGCAGGCGGAGCCGCAGCATCGGCGCGTTGGGCTCCAGAGCCAGCCGAGAAAGCGCCCGGCGAGCCACACCCCGACCTCGTGGCCGCCCCGCGCCCTCGTGGCGGCGCTCGGCGCCGCGCCACTTGACGACGCCGAACGAGGGCGGCGACAGGGGCCGGGCGAGCGTGGTGCCGGCCGCGGCCTCGTAGCGGCGCACCGCTTCGGCGAAGTCGGCGCCGGGGCCGTCGCGGCGCCACAGGTGCTCCCGGCCCGCGAGCAGGAGGAAGGCCTCGAGGCGGGTGGCGGGACCGGGCTCCCGGTCGATGAGGATGCGCGCGGCGCGCATCGTCGCGTCGGTATCGAACGACGCAGACGGGTCGGGCATGGTCATGGGCGCGCTCCGGTTGCAAGGGGACGGGGAGGACCGGCGAACGCTCCCGCTCCCGGACCCTCCTTCGCCCGACCCGGAGCCGGCCCCACCTCCGGGCGGCGCCGCGCACACCACGCGGGATGCATCAAAGGGGGAGGCTCCGGCCGGCGGCCGGTCGGACGGTGCGATGGCGAATCGCCCGGAAGGCGGGACGAACGGGCCGGAGCCCGGACAGGAGCAGGCGCGGGTGAGCGGGGCGCGGAGGCCGTGGGAGAAGGCGTTCGGAAGCGGGGCGGACGCGCGGTGCTCAGTGCAGCAGGTCGGCGAGTCCGAGCTTCTCGAAGGCGGCGCGTAGCTCGTCGTGGAACACGGCGTCGATCTTCATCGGGCCGTAGCCGGCCTCGTCGGTCCACCGGGCGAGCTCCCGGAGCTCCGCGACGAGCTCCTCGTCGGTCTCGCACACCGTCGTGGTCACGTCGCCCTCGCAGAAGCTGACGATCGTGCGCTCAGTCGGCGAGCACCAGGTGCCGTAGTACGAGGCGTCCTGGCGCGTGTCGATCTGCGCGAAGCCGTTGCCGTAGGAGCAGGGGCCGGTGTCGAAGTGGTAGCGGTCGGTGAGCGGCCTGAAATCTCGGGCCGTCTTCATGGGATGGGCCTCGCTGGTGGGGGGGCGCGATGGGATGCGGGGCCGGGGCGGAGATGCATCGGCTCCTCCCCGGCCTCACGCCGTCACGATCCGCAGATAGCCGTCCGGGACCATCTTCGGATAGGGAGACTCGTGGTAGACCGCGACGCGGAAGCCGGCGCCTTCGATGTCCTGCACGCGGTAGCTCGATGCGTGGCCGGCGAGCGGCATGATGCGGGCGAGCGCCTGCGCGAGGTTGCGAAACGGGAAGTGCGTGGCGCGCTCGGGCTCGCGCGTGGTGACGATCCGCAGGCACGGCTCGGGCTCGTCGAGCAGGGCCGAGGCGTTGCACTTCGGGCACGCGCCCGCCGGCATCGGGTCGCCCGGCTGCACGCGCTCCCAGGCGTTCTTCAGCGGGCCGCACTGGTCGGCCGGTCCGTTCCAGCCGCAGTACCGGCATGTCGCGGTGGGGATCATGCGGTGATTCTCCCGTCGTGGTGTGGCGGAGCATCGAGGGGCGGTGTGCCCCTCCATCGGAGGTCAGGCGGCGATCCGGATGTGCTCGCCCCAGGGCGCGGGGTGCCGCCACGGGCTGTCGCCGTCGCCGTAGTCGACCCACGCGACCGGGAACGCAGGCTCGTGCTCGGGGTAGTCGGAGCACTCCATGTCGGTGAAGTAGAGGCACACTCCGGGCTGCATTCCCTGCTGGTCGAGCCAAGCGAAGCCGGGCCGGAAGTCGGTGCCGCCCCTGCCCTTGATCGCGATCTCCTCGGGCAGGTCGTCGGCGGCATACTCGGCCACGTCCTGCAGCATCGTGTCGACCTGGAGCACGATGACGCTCTCGGGTCCAATCTCGGCTGCGACCTCGCGCAGCTCCGCCCAGAACTCGGCGAGCGTCGTGGTCGGGAGCGAGCTCGAGATGTCGATGATGAATACGATCGTCTCGATGCCCTCGGAGCGGATGGACGGCAGGTAGAGCCCCGAGTCGATGAAGCGCCGGTTGGGGACGCTCCAGCTATAGTCGTGGCTCGCGGCGTCGGTCATGTAGCGGCGAAGGAGCGTGCGCCAGTCGAGCGTGCTCACGTGCGCGCTGCGGATGGTCTCCTCGACCCGGCCCGGCAGCTTGCCCTCGGCGCGGGCGATGTTGAGCGCCTGGTGCATGGCCTCCTCGTCCCACGTCTGCTCCTCGGCGGTGACGTCGAGCGGCGCTTCGGCGGCCTCGCCGTCGTCGCCGGCGCGGGTGTGCGCATCCATGACCTCCCCGGTGCCGGAAGGTTCGTGGCTCGGGGGCGCGTCGGAGGTGTCCTCCCCGGCCTGGTCGTCCGCGTCCTCGCGTTCGCCGTCCCGGTCCTCTCCCTGGCCGTCGGAGTCGTCACCGTCGCCGTCCTCGTCGCGACGGTCCCCGTCATCGGCGGAATCGGACGGATCACCGGTGTCGTCGTCATCGGTATCGGACGCGGTTTCCCCGGCCTCGGCCGCACCCGCACCGGCGGCGCCGGCATCGGGGGATGCGCTCGCGTCGTCCCCGGCATCGTCGTCCGCGCGCTCCGACAGACGCTCGTAGGCTTCCTCCGCGCTCATCCCGTCCCACGCTTGCGCCGCGGGCGGCAGCGTGAAGCCGGCGTCGCGAATGAGCGCGTGGGTGACGAGCTGCGAGGCCCTCTGCCAGCGCTCGGGGTCCCGCTCGCCCCGGCGGGTGTGGTGCTTCAGGGCGCAGGCCATCACCACCCGCGCCATCGCGGTCTCGATGAGGTGCGAGGCGGTCTTTGCCACCCACTGCGGCGAGTAGCGGATCTCGTGCCCGTCGGTCGCGAGCGTCTCGCGGGTCGCATCGGGGCGGAGCGGGAGCCTCAGCACGAGGCTCCCGAAGAAGGGCTGCTTGCGCAGGAGCTCCGTCACGCAGTCGCTGACCCGCAGCGCCGATTCGGCGAGCACCCGGGCGGACATCAGGCGGCCTCCCGCACGGGCTCGGCGACGTGCTCCGCGGCGTGCGCGAAGTAGCCGGCGAACCGCTCCATGAGGTCGTCGGCGTCGCGCTTGACGCGCTCGCGGGCCAGCGGGTCGAAGGTCTTGGACGACCGGAGCGCATCGGGCTCGACGCCCGCGATCTTCTCCTTGACCTGCTCGCACAGGCGCGCGAGCTCGGCGTCGCCGAACATGTTGAGCCGGGGCACCACGTCGACGAGCTCGCGGATGTTCTCGATCATGGAGTCGCGGAACACGAGCGGCTTGCCGTTCTCGTCCTCGCGCAGCCGGTCCGAGACGCGCTCGATCGCCTCGCCGAAGCGGCGGTAGAGGTCGCCCACGGCGCCGTGCAGGCGCTCCTCGACGTCGCTCTCGATGTCGCGCCGGATGCGCATCACGTCGTCGGTCGCGAGCTTCGCCATGAAGTGTTCGGGGTCCGAGACCTCGGTGATGCGGTAGCGGAGCGAGAACTTGCCCTGGAGCGCCTCCTTCGAGGGGTAGTCCTCGATGCGGAAAAGCCTGCCCAAGTCGAGCCGGGCCTGGTCGATGTTGCTCTCGTAGTCCTCGATGAAGCGGGCGCGCTCGCGCACCATGCGCTCGCGCAGTGCGTCCATGAGCTCTGGCGCGTCTGCAGCCGCTCGGATGCCGGGTGCGAGCGGATCTCCTCCTCGATCGTGTAGAGTTCGCCGATCATCTCAAGCATCGCGCCGGCCATGTCCGGGTGGGCGTCCTTCTGCTCCCAGACGTTGCGCCGGGTATGGATCCAGAGATGTTGCGCGCAACATCTCTGGATATATGTTGCGGCCCGAACTATGTTGCGGAGGGATTGGAACGATGCTCCGTGCATGAGATCCGCCCCGTTGTCCGCAACATAATTTTCTGATGCTTGTCCGTTTGCCATGGTCACGTCTCCAACCACAAGGAGACAGATCATGTTCGAGGATCTTTTCGACGACCGGGGCTCCATAGCCAGACATGTGGCCGCGCCACTGCTTGACGAACGCCTGAGTTATCTCCGCCATTGTGCGCAGACAGGGGCCCGGCCATGCACATTGCGCACGATTGCGGCCCATCAGTTCCGCCTGGTTCACACTCTCGATCTGCACGAGGGCGATCAGGTGGCTCTGGCCCGGATCGAGGCTGCGACCAGCCAGTGGTCGCTTCCCGGCGGGCGCCACTCCAGGCAACCCGCATTGCCGGAGGCATGCCGGAGATTCTTCGGCCACGCGGTACGATGGCTGCGCTTCGTTGACATGCTGGAAGAGCCCGATGTGACGCAACACGCTCATGTCGGCGAGGTCGCGGTCTTTGAAGCCTGGATGCGCGAAGAGCGCGGATGGTCCCACGAGACGATCCGTGGTTGTCTGCATACTGTCGATCGCTTTTTCGACAGGCTGGATGAACACGGGATCATCCTGTCTGCTGTCAGCATCACCGACATCGACCGGGAAGTCGCGTGCTGGCACGCTCGATCCTGTCGCCGGATCACGATCCACGATTACGCACAGCGTCTGCGCGCCTTCTTCCGGTTCGCCGAACGCCGGGGCTGGTGCACACCGGGGCTGGCTGAAGGGATCATGCCGTCGCGGTTCCATCCCGGCACGCCCCTCCCGAAGGGGCTGGACCGGGAGGAGGTTGTGCGTCTGCTCGCCACGACCGAGGGCAACCGGCCGGCCGATGTGCGCGACCGCGCCATTCTGATGCTGCTGATCGCCTACGGCTTGCGCGCCGGCGAGGTCGCAGGTCTGCAACTCGACAACCTTGACTGGGAGGAGGAGACACTTCAGGTCCGCCGCCCGAAGCCGGGACGGACGCATCACTATCCACTCTCGCATGGCGTCGGACAGGCCATCGTGCGTTATCTTCGCGAACTGCGTCCCCCGCACCTCGAACGGACGCTGTTCCTGACGCTGAACGCGCCACTGCGACCGCTGAGCCCAAAGGCGATCGGGCACGTTGTCAGAAGCCGCATCGACCGCCTCGGTATCACGGGCAAGCGTCGCGGTCCGCATGCGTTGCGCCATGGCGCCGCGCAGCATCTGCTCGATCAGGGCCTGTCGATGAAGGAGGTCGGCGACTATCTCGGCCATCGCAGCATCTCCGCGACATCGACATACGCAAAGGTGCAGCTCAGCGCCCTGCGCGAGGTCGCTGACATCGATCTGGACGGTCTGACATGATTCTCCAGGACGCCATCAACCACTATGTCGCGTGGTGCCAGACCCACGGCGCGAAGTTCGAGACCAATGCAGCCGTGCTGCAGCGCTTCAGCAAGCATGTTGGCGGGACCATGGACTGTGACGCCGTCGCCTCAGCGGACGTTCTCGGATTCCTTGCCGGCAACGGTCCGCTCACCCGGTACCGGGCCAACAAGTACGGAGCGCTGGCCGGGTTCTATCGCTACGCGATCAGCCGCGGCCACGCCGTCCGGTCGCCGCTTCCCGCGCCCGATGACGAACCGAGACAGCCGCGCTCGGCACCACCGTACGTCTTCTCCCGTGACGAGTTGCAGCGATTGTTCGGCACCATCGATATGAGCCGGCAACGCCCGGTCCAGCTCGATGCGCACACCCTGCGCGCTTTGCTCCTGCTTCTCTATGGCGCAGGTCTTCGGTTCGGCGAAGCACAGCGCCTGACGCTCGATGATGTCGACCTGCGCGATGCGGTGCTGACCATACGCGATACCAAGTTCCACAAGACCCGCCTCGTTCCTGTCGGTCCGCACCTCGTCGGCGCCATGCGGGCCTATGTCACCAGGCGTCTCAATCGCCCCTTGCCACGGGGTATGGCCTCGACCTTCCTTGCCAACCTCGATGGCATCCCTTTGAACGGGAGTACTGTCAGAGACGCGTTCGGGAAGGCGCTTGAGGCAGCCGGGATTCATCATGACGGGCGGGATGGACGGCAGGCGCCGTGTCTGCATTCACTGCGCCACGCCGCAGCCGTGCATCGGCTGGAATCGTGGTACCGCCAGGGAGCCGACGTGCAACGGCTGTTGCCGGTTCTCTCCACCTGGCTTGGTCACGCCCATCTCGACGGAACCCAGGTCTACCTGTCGATGACACCCGAGTTGCTGCATCACGCCTCGGTTCGCTTCGACAGCTATGTCAATGGAGGCGATCATGAGTGACCTCAGCACGCTCGGCGCCTGGCTGCGCCGGTTCCTGGCCGAACACATCGTGACCGAGCGCAACCTCGCCCGTAACACCCAGAAGAGCTACCGGGACACCTTCGCACTCCTGCTGCCGTTCATCGGCGCCAGGGCACGCAAGCCGGTCGACCGGCTCGCAGTGCACGATCTCACCCCACGGCGCGTGCTGCAGTTCCTCGACCATCTGGAGACGGATCGCGGCTGCTCCCCACAGACCCGCAACCAGCGCCTGACGGCGATCCGCGCCTTCGCGCGCTTCGTCGCGAGCCGCGACCCCGGACAACTCGAGCGGAGCACCAGTCTGCGCGCGATTGCATTGAAGAAGGCCACGCCGCAGCCGATCGGCTGGCTCAGCAAGAGCGAGATGAATGCGCTGCTCGAGGTTCCCGATCGCCGCAGACCAAGGGGCCGGTGCGAACACGCGCTGCTGCTGTTCCTGTACAACACCGGCGCGCGTGTCTCCGAGGCAACGAAGCTGGTGACGGGGGATCTGCAGATCGGACCACGCGACGGCGTGCACGCGCTCGTGACCATTCATGGCAAGGGCGGAAAGCGCCGTCAATGTCCGCTGTGGCCGCGCACCGAAGTTGTACTCGCGCAACTGGTGCAAGGGCGAGCGGCCAGCGATGCCGTCTTCCTCAGCCGGCAGAGGAGACCCTATACGCGGTTCGGGGTCTACCGGCTTGTCGAGCGCTGTGCGGCCCGTGTGCCACCACTCGCCGGGCGGAAAATCACTCCCCACGTGATCCGACACTCAAGTGCGTGTCACCTGCTTCAGGCCGGCGTGGACCTCAACACGATCCGCGCGTGGCTCGGTCATGCCAGCCTCGATACCACCAACATCTACGCCGAGATCGATCTTGAGATGAAGGCCAGGGCGATGGCGCTCTGTGATGCCGCCGCAGAGCCGGGACCACAACGCCCGTGGAAGGAGAACAAGGGGCTGATGGCCTTCCTTGGCGCGCTGTGATTGCAGAAAATTATGTTGCGGACAACGGGGCGGATCTCATGCACGGAGCATCGTTCCAATCCCTCCGCAACATAGTTCGGGCCGCAACATATATCCAGCAATTCTGGTGCCTGACCGCACCGTCACGGGCCTTCACATAGGCCTCGTAGGCACCGTACCCGTCGCTGACCAGGGTTCCGGTGTAGGGACCGAGGAAGGCGGGGACATTGGCGTGCGCGCGCGATGGCGAGAAGGGGAAGACCACCTCGCCCCGGTCACCGAGCACCGGCCACAGGTAGCCTTTCTTCATGCTGCCGGGGGCGCCCGGCTTTCGTCCGGCCCGGATCGGCGTTTCGTCCATCTGGATGATGGCGCTCTCCAGTACCGAGCACCACTGCGCGTCATGGATCGGCTTCAAGAGCGCGATGGCCCGGTTGACCCACAGGCTCAGGGTTCCCCGGTTGATGGTGATGCCAACACGCGCCAGCATCCGGTGCTGACGGTAGATCGGCAGATGCCACAGGAACTTGTCGATGAGCATGGCGGCGATGAAGGAGACGTCGGCGCAGCTGTTCTTGAACACGCTCTCGCGGGCCGGGGCGCCCACCAGAGCGCCGGTCTCGCGGATCT
>MKWU01005063.1_pt1 | contig 14747 bp, 9 predicted proteins | sample 809101 | NCBI WGS metagenome assembly MKWU01 (sample SAMN05860141, study PRJNA318959) | sponge metagenome | host: Aplysina aerophoba | place: Slovenia: Piran, Adriatic Sea, Gulf of Piran | collected 2013-05-07 | reverse complement strand
CTGGAAGCGAACCCTCAAACGCTGAACCCACTCGCAACCGCAGGGTTCGAGATGACCAACTCAGTCATCTCGCGGAGCGCCCGTCGCAAGAATCACGCCCGCCTCCACGGCACGACCGAATCTTTACTAATGATAAGTGCAGACTCCGAGCGTATCTGCGGCGAAAGGGCGGCGGTCGGGTCCTCATAACCTGAAGGTCGTAGCTTCAAATCCTACCCCCGCAACCAAATAAAACGCCGCTAAGACAATGTCTTAGCGGCGTTTTCACTTCATGGCAACATCTTCCGATATGGATTTCGGAATGTCCTCGGAACGAATTATGCGGCAACTCCGGGCACCTCCAGGCATCTTCCGACCACCAAGCCTTCACCAGGCACACGCGCGCCGGTGAAGGCTGGGAGAGCTTGATGCGTCGCACTGAGTTGATGACTTTGGCGCCGAGCTTCGGAATTTTCGTTCGTGGAGCGCCGTTTGCCTGCCTCCATCCATTCGTAGAGATCGGTGATGTCGTATTGCCTGCCCACGCGGCGACATGGGAAACCGCATTATCAAGGACTGCCAACTCGATTTGTTTGCCAATCGCATGAGAGCGCACGCCTACAAAGCCAACCAGCTCCGCCTGCTCCTCGCCGCCTTCGCCTATGTCCTCATCGACGGTATCCGCCGCGTCGCCCTGAAAAAGACGACGCTGGCCAAGGCCGTCCCAAATACCATACGTCGGAAAATTCGAGAAAAAGGACGAATGAGACTGGTCGGCCGCAGACGAGCGGCGATGGCGACCTGCGCATCGGTCTGCATTTCTACTAGGTGCGGGCGGTGAACACGGTGGGCCCGGGCGCGGCGGCGGATTCTGCTTTCGTAACCTATCGAGCTTTCAGCATTCCGTGCTGTGCAGCTCACCACGCGCATACTCGTTTGCCAGCTCGAGCAGACGTTCGGCGTCGTCAAGGGATATTCCACGGTTCTTGAGCCACGCCTTCAGGTCATCGAACTGCGCGTTCAGACTCTCGATCTGCGTCTTCAGCGTTTCCTCGCCGCCGTAGAGGTCAATGAGTACATTCCAATTCAGAGTCGGTGATCGGCTGACCGAGCGGTTGTCCAGCGATCCGGTTATCGTCTCACCGCAGACGGATCGCAGAAGGGCAAAGGTGAATTCTGGCGAGGCATCGATATCGAGCGGCTCTTCCGATGCCTCAGCGGTATCCTTGGCGAAGTAGAGCACTCTCCACAGCCTATGCTCCTGAGCGAGATCGTCGGCGGAAGCTGACCGTATCTCTCCGCGTAGCGTCGTCGAGAACTCGTCCGCAGCCGTTTCCGAGACGAGCTTGTGCCCGGTATCCTTTCGATATCCGATCAGAAGAATCAGTTCCACCTTGGCGGAGAGCGATGTCACTTGCGGCAGGATGCGACGCACCGCGACCTCGCCAGCGGCGGCATCCTCCAGTGCCCGTAGCAGCCGAAGAACGACACTTCGGACCGCGCCTCTGGTGTCATCCAGGGAACCCAACCTGGATGACTGTTCCGGCATGTCCGGCCACAGGTTCAACACCACGACGCCGCCGGGTTCTACATACTCGGAGCGAAATTGATCCTCTAGGCGGCATACATTGGAGAGGACATCCTGCCATCGCGCAGGATCGAGCGAGCGCATAAACCCGTTCAGTTCGTCGTGGTTGCCCATGCGGGCGAGAGCCCGTTCGGCGTCGTGGAAGGCCATCAGCGCAGGGCCGACCGCACGCTCCAGATAAAATCGCAGAACATGTTCGTGAGCGACGCGGCGTTTCGTGAGATGTTCCGCCGCTTCTTCGTTCACATAGGGCTCGGAATCGCTGTCGCTCATCTGTCGCAGTTGTGCGCCGGCGGGGAAAAGGCGGTCGATCATAGATATCACCACTTCCTTCGCCGTCCGGGCGGCTTCAGCTTCCTCCTCCTTCCCGGCGGTTGAGATCAATGCTTCGATCCGGGCTTTGTGCCACGCGTTGAAACCAGCAAGTAGAGTCATCGGGTCTTCTTGGATATGCTTGTCGAGATACCGCTCCGACTCTTGCGACATCAAGGTAAGGCCGTCGATCGCGCCGGGCAGAAACCTGAAGACGTTGGGCAAGAACACGCGGACGGCTTCGAGTGCCAGAAGGTCAGCCAGAGCGACCCGGCCGTCGAGGTCGCCCACGCTCTGTCGGATAGCGATGGCGTAGCGGCGCACGTCCCGTATGTTTCGTATAAGAGGCCTGACAATCTCCACGTTGATGTCGGGCCAGGCTTGCTCGTCGAACGAGCCCGGATTCTCGATCCCGGCGAGGGCGTCTTCGATAGCGGACGCAATCTGCTCGTATAGGATGTGGCTAGGCACTTCCGGCAGGCTGTAGGGAAACTGGATGATTTTCTCTAAGTAATCTCTTCCCGATAGTCCCTGTTCTGGCTCGTCGAGAGCCCGTTCGACACGGTGGCGGTCGCAGGGAACGACATAGATGAGGTTGGGAAAGCTCGCCGTCAGACGCACCAGCTTGAAGACATCGCGAATTTCGAAACTGGAAAGCCGGTCCACGTCGTCAAGCACTACTACAACTTGCTTATCGCGCTGTTTCAATATTTTCTCTAGCTTCTCCCGGTGTCCTGAAACTCCCTTGTAGCGGCGTTGAAGGTACTTCCCCAAGAACTTCGGAATGACGGCAATCGTTCCCACAGCCCAGTGACTTCCCGTGAACGCATTACCGTAATCCTCAAGAGCTATTCCTAAATCAGAAAGACTACGCAGTCTTAGCTCCGCAGAAAGCTCCGCAAAAAATCGCCCAAGAAGTTCCTCTGTACCGCTGAAGAGCCACGGGTTAAAATTGAGCACGGGGACGCCTTCTCTGTCAAATACCGCGCGGGCGAGATTGACGAAGGAGGTCTTGCCCGAGCCCCAAGGACCAAAGATGCCCACAGCGGCGCCTTTGCTCACATCGAGGGCGAGAACCTGCTGGGCGAAGGCTTCAGCGACACCGGCGCGGTCGAGAAGGTCATCGTCGGGACAGAGGATTGGGTTGTCGCCAGGAAGAGGTTTGAGCACCCGGCCGTTGCTCATGACCGCGCGACCCCTTCGACTGTAGTAATTTCGCGCCTGTTCAAGCCGTAAAGCTCGTACACTAGGCGGTCGATTTCGCGTTCTTCCTCGGCGGTTTCAGCATCCGGGTCGGCATCCTTGTTGGCGATGACCGCGTCGACGAGTTGGACGAGGGGGGACTGTTTCTCTGACGGCGGCAGGGGAATCGGGATACCCGAGACCGATGTACTGAACCACCGTGTTACTCCCATCCCGGATGTGAGCGCGCCGTTTTCCATGAACCAAGTCGCTAGCTTGGAATTGAGCACGGCGCAAAGATATTTCACCGGCTTTCCGACCAAGACATACGCCGTATTGGCGGCGAACATTTCACCGGAGTCATACGAAAACCGGCCACGATCAGTAAGATCCATCCAGAATAGCTTTTCCTGTGAGAATTCCTCGTGGTAAGCGATGGAATCCTGCAGCTCGAACCACGCGTGGGCGGTTTTCTTCCGAGCCCTATTACCATCGTGCAGAAGCTTCCCCGTCTGTTCGAGGCGTGCCTTCCCAAAACTCAGCAAGTGCCTCTTCACGGCTGGATAGTCGTTGATGTTGAGTTGCAAAGATGGAAGTGTCGCGATCAACCATTTCCTTGCCCATCGCGCTCGCCAGCGTCTGATGTCGCGACCCCGCAGCACCGGTTTGATGATCTTAGCGGAGTGCGGATCTTCGTCGATCAGTGCGTCTCTCGTAGCGTCGTCGATGATGAACGCCTTGTTGTAGCCGGTCTTGATTCCATAGTTGATGCGCACGTCCCAGTCTCTCAGCAGCGTTCCTTTGGTTTTCATCTTGTCGAGCACGCGCCATTCGACGGCGGAGAGAATGCTCCACGGCGCTTCGCCGCTCGGACGCGCTTCGCGCCATTGCCTCTCAGGAGGAGGGAACGCCCCGTCGTCGAGCCCATCCATGTCGACCGCCGGCAGGCGATCTGCATTGCCGCCTTCGCGAATTGCAAGAACGCCGGTGTCAACGATCGCGTCGAACACGTCCTTGCCCATCTCGATCAGGCGCAAGGGTGTATGGCGCTCGGCGAGCCAGCGGCGAAGCGGCTTTCCGTATTCAGCCTTGAGCCAACTGTTGGAGGTAATGTAGGCCAGCGTGCCAGCGCCGGGCCTCAGCAGTCCACAGCCGCGTTCGTAGAAGAGCTGGTAAATATCGCCGGTGCGCGCGAAGGTTTCGTAGCCCGCGTTCTGGTAACGCTTTCCAAGTAGCCCTCCATCTTTCTGCAACTGGATGTAAGGCGGATTGCCAAGCACCACGTCAAAGCCGCCTTGTACGCCGAACATATACTCAGCCTCGAACCAGCTGGCGCGCGCATTCTGGTCATAGGGGTCCCATGCCGCGACCTTGCGGGCGTCGGCGAGCGCGGCATCGTAGGCACGCTGCCGTAAGGCCAGCTTGCCAAGCTCGTTCTCCCGGAATGTCTTCCGGACGTCTGGGTTTGGAAGTGCTTTGGCGGTGCTTTCGATATCCCGTTCTTGAACTGCTATCCATGTGCGACGCTCGTCCTCAAGCATGTCCTGCAATTCGAGCCGCAGGCGTTGTTCCGCCGCGATGCAGTCAAGCTTCGTCGGCCGGCTGTCGGCCAGGAAGTAGCGTTCGCGCACGGCCGCGACTTCTACCCGCTTGGACTTCACCGCGTCGTCGAGGAGCAAGGAAGCGGTTTCGGCCTGCAGGCCGATCAACGTGTCGGCGGCAACGAAACGGGTCTCGAGGTTCGGCAGTGGCTTGATGCCGAGATTGGGCGCGCCGGGGTCCGGATCCTGCTCAATGACGAGGGAGATGAAGAAACGCAGCTTGGCGATCTGGCATGCGATGGGCTGGATGTCGACGCCATAGATGCTGTTCTGAATGAGGTAGAGCTTGCGGCCGAAGTCCGATTGCCGGTACTTCTCGAACGTGTGGCTGATCTCGCGAAGCGCATCATCTCGTATCTGTTGGTCGCGGGTATCGAACGCCTCACCTGCACGAGCCTTCGCTTGTTCCTTTTGAAATTCTTCCCAGAGTGTGTTGCGCGGGTCGAGGCGCCGCAACGCCAGTGTGAGTGTCTGCAGAATGCCCATCGGGAAGGCGCCGGAGCCCACCGCCGGGTCGAGAGCCCTAATGTTCGCGATGGCGGCGACGACAGTTCGCTTGTCACTCTCCTCGAAGAATTCGTCGGCGTCGTCCATCGCATCGGAGTGATCGAGCAGGTACGAAAGCCGCTCCCGCCAGTATGTGATGTCACCATCCGCCGACTGTGTCCTTGCGGCCAAGGCCTCGGTCAGAACTTCCTGAACCATGTAATCAACGACTTGCCGCGGCGTATAATAGGAGCCGCTGGCCTTACGAGCAGTCTGGCGGGTCTCGGGGTTGTACGAGGCCAGCAGGTTTTCGAATACCCGGCCGAGCAGTTCGGGATCCAGTGCCACCTCCCGGTCGAGCGGTGTGTTCTCCTCGACCGTGAACTTGTAGTGGCGGAAGAGCGGGAATAGCCCGTCCTTCGGATCGAAGAACAGGTGTGCCGGCACATTCAGATCCCGGCCCTGCGTCGCGTTATCAGTAAAGGCGTCGATGCGCCGCCCGCCCGCGCCGATGCCCGCGAAATCATCCAGGCAATCGAACAGGCCGCCATTCACGAAGGGAACCTGCTCCAAATTCTTTATGAAGCCCTCCGGGTCAGCAAGCAAACTCCGGTAGCGGTACTTGGTGAAGTCACGGTGCGTCGCATTGGCATTCTTGCTGAAGGCGCGCCTGTCGACCTCAGTATTGAGGGTGGCGAAGAACAGGTTTTGGAGGACCGCGCGGTAGTAGTCGGTGCGATCGGGTGGGTGGTGCTTCAGCGCGGTGCGGGCGAAGTGCTCCTCGAACAGTTCGTCGGTCACCAGGCCCTTTTCCTTAAGGAACCAAATGAAGAGAAGTCGTGTGATCAGCCGGATGACGTGCCGTTCTGTGCCACCGTCGCCGGCGCCGTCATCGGGAAAGCTGCAGGCTTGAACCGCTCGTTCGAACCAGCCGAACAGTTCCTTGTAGAAGCGCCGGTTCAGTGCCTCAATGTCGAGCACACGTTCCCAGGCGGCGTGAAGGTGATCGAAATCGCGAACGCCCTCAGCCATGAGGCGGGGCAGCGCCAGATCGCCCAGTATTTCGACATGTGCCCGGTGCGCCTGATCGACGCGAATGTCTTTGACTAGGGTCACGCGTTCCAGAACGTCCCGGCCGCCGTCACGCTTGTGTGCGCGACGGTGAACCGCAGCGAGAGTCAGGGTCGTGCCGTGCCGGAAGAAAATGATCACCGGCATTTTGAAGAGGCGGTTTGCAACTCGCGTCATTTCGGCCAATTGCGTTCTGCCGTAGCGCTCCTCTGACAACTCCACCGCCAGAAACAGGAAGGACTCGATCCGCCCTTGATCGAATCCGTCCATCCCGTCAAACAGGCTGGGCTGGCCGCCGATCTCGTTACCGGTAAACTGAAACACGACTTCCACGGCGCGCCAGGGTTCAAACAGGGCGTGCTGCCTCTCGGTCAGCTGTTTGGCTGAATTCAGACGTTCAAGAAACTCCTGAACGCTTCCCACGTCCAGCGTGCGTCGGCTTTCGTAGCCGAGTGCGCCAAGCAGCGCCGCAGCGCCGACACGCAGAGGCGCTTCGGCCGCAAGACCGGAAAGCGCCTCCGCCACCTTATGATTCAGGGTGTCACTCATCGCCTGCTGTCGCGGGCATGCTTGTGCGCTGCTTGTCTAGGATGACCAGCCATGTGACCAAGGTGAAGTCCTCCACTGGATCCACCCGTTCCGGCTTCTCCGTAAGAACTGCACCAGGGTTCTGGGCAAGTCCGGTGAGCTCCGCATCCCTGAAAGCGCCCAGAACACTGCGCAACGACGCACCAAGAAGCTTGTCGTATTTCTCCATGCGTAGACCATGCTCAGTTTCCTGGTCGAAGGCATCCTCCAACGCCGTGAGGGCTTCCGGCCGGCTTGCGGCGAGCAACCGGAAGAGGGCGAGGCACTGCTGGGCCTGGCGGAAGGTATAGCGCACAGTACCGTCATCGCGGACATAGACGAGGAAATAGGGCCACAGTCGATTTGGCGTACGCGCGGCTGGGTCGCCCCCCCGTTTCAGGCAAAAGATCACACCGGGCCGGATCGGATCGGAGGATCTGCTCGATGAAGATGACGGGGATGCGTCGCTGTCGACGACAGCCTGAATGCCCAACGGCGCTGATTCGAGGGCGGCGCGATTTTGCTGGATGTAGTGCAGCAAGTCGGCCAGGAAGTCGTCGAGCGTGAGGTCGTTCAGGGTCAGGCCCTCTTCCGCATCCTCAATGTCGAGAATCTCCTCGCGCATGCGCGTCAACTGCTGATCGCGGAAGGCCAGCTCCCCCTGAATCGCCTCATCGCTCTCTCCCGCGGTCCGGACGTCTTGGTTCAGCGGATCATCGAGACCGGTCGCCGCCGCGTCTGCCAGCGCCATGCGCGCCTCGACGCGGTTCTTCAGGTCCAAGTAACGGTCCAGGTTTGCCGTCGGCCAAAAATTGATCATGGAGACCTGCCGGTTGCGGCTTCCTAGCCGGTCAATTCGGCCGAACCGCTGCATCAGCCGCACGGGGTTCCAGTGGATGTCATAGTTCACCACCAAGTCGCAGTCCTGGAGATTCTGGCCCTCCGACAGACAGTCGGTCGCGATCAGGATATCGATTTTCCGATCGGTTCGTTCAGTTTGCTGAGCCCTCGGGGCGAACTGCGCCAGAATATCGACGAATTTGAACGTGCCCGTGCTGCTCCGGTTGCCGTCGCCGCCGGTCACCAGCGCGATATGGACGCCGAGATCGTCGCGGGCCCATTCCTCGAGATGATCGTAGAGATAGCGGGCGGTATCGCCGAATGTCGTGAAGACAAGTACCTTTCGATTGGAGCGCCCGTCTTTGTCATCAGGTGCCGCCTCGACCTTACGTTGCAACACTCGTTTCAGTTCGCCCAGCTTGACATCGCGTTCGACGGTTACCCGTGCTGCCCGCTGGTGCAGAGCCTCGAAAACACGCCTGTCCTTGCGCAGGTCATGTTGCCAGCGATCAACGTCGAGCTCGTCGAACCGATAACGCCGTCCTCGGCCAACAGCGAATTCCTCGTCTTCCTCGTCCTCGTCAGGGCGGGTATCTACTTCGTTGTCCTCGCGATAACTCCGCCACTTCTCGATCCGAGCTTCCAGATCTTCCATCTTCTCCAGGATGCGACCCATTGTCAGTGTGAAAGAATGGACGGCGCTTTCCAATCGCTTCAAGAGGTTGATGCGCATCATGCTGATCAACCAACGCTCACGGTCGCGCTGGTCGAAGCGCAGCCTCTCCCGTTCCTCCTCCAGGCCGGATGTGTCTTTCAGATATTGCGACGGCATATAGACGGCCAACCGGAAATTTCCGATCTGCTGGTGCAAGTCGTCGTATGAGAGCTCGCCCTCGCTGTCCGTTTCCGGGTGCAGATTTTCCGGTTTCGCACGCTGCGGAAAGCCGCCTATCGCGGCCGTCACCTCTGGGTAGAAGCGGCGGACATGGTCGCGAGATCGGGCGATGGTAACTGCGTCCAGCAGCGTCAGGAAATCGGCGCCCAGCCTTTCGAGCAGGGCCTCCTTGTCGGCCTTTGCCTCGATGCCGCGTGCGTTCTCCCATTGCTGGAATTCACGCTGGGCCACTCCGAACATGGACTGAATATCCCCGATACCTAGCGCTTCACGGAACGCATCCTGGCGCTTTTCGGTCATCAGGTAGACCTGATTCCGCAGATCGCGCAGGCTTGTGTTTACCGGCGTCGCGGAGAGCATTAGTACCTTGGTTCGCACGCCGCCCTTGAGCACTTCTTCGAGCAGCCGATTGTAGCGGCTGCGCCTGACGACATTGCCCTCTTCGTCGATCCGGTCTCGACCTTCGTTACGGAAATTATGGGACTCATCTATGACGACCAGATCGAACGCGCCCCAGTTGAACCGGGCGAGGTCGACTGGCCCGGCCTTGCCTTCGTAACGACTCAGGTCGGTGTGCGCGCGCACCGAGTAATTCAGGCGATCCCTTTCGAAGGGGTTATTGCGGAGGCCCGCCCATGCCGTGTAGCGGATCCAGTTGTCCTCTAACCGCTTGGGGCAGAGGACCAGGACCCGCTCGTTGCGCAGCTCGAAGAACTTGATGACGCCCAGCGCCGTCCAGGTCTTTCCGAGCCCCACACTGTCGGCAACGATGCACCCATTATGCCGTAGCAGTCGGTTGATGGCGCTTGTCGCACCGTCCCTTTGGAACGTGTATAGGGCCTTCCAAATCTCCGTGTCGTAGAGGTGCACATCGTGGAGCAAGCCCTCCCGCTCCTCGTGGCGGGCCAACCAACCCTCGAAGACGTGGTACAATGTCTTGTAATATACGAACTCCGGCGCGTAGGGCCTGCCCAACCGTTCGAGTGCCGCGAGGACTTCGGGCTTGGCGTCGCGGGTCAGCTTCTCGTCGCTCCACAGATTGTCGAACCACTGAAGGAGAGCTTTCTGGTCGGTGTCGTCGTGAACTTCAAGATTTAGCTCCACGTTGGGCGTCGCGCCGAACCCCAGCCCACGTTGGGTAAAGTTTGAGCTGCCGACCAAGGCCGCGAAGCTGTCTTCGCCTGCGATATGGTAGAGTTTGCCATGTAGAAAATTGGCGCGGTCGATCGTCCTTATCTCAACTTGCCTCTCGATCCAAGCGGCGCACGCGCGGGCAAGCTGTTTCTGCGCCAGAACCCGCGTGAGCGCAATACCCCCGTCCGCAATCAGTCGAAACGCCTTGGCATCGCCGCCGCCAGGATCCAGTTCACCGACTGCACTTGGCTCACCGTAGAGAAAGCGCGTTTGGCGCGCCTTCTCTAATTCCTGGCTTAGGGCACCGTAGGCATAGATGGTGAAATAAGCGGACACGATTGACAGATCGGAGCCAGCGCCAATCCGTTCCCGAAGAAACTCTCCAACCCGGTGTTCTCGATTATCAACGATTGCAGTCGTCCTATCCAACGGCCTTTCACCTCCTTGAAAAAAGTGCCAGCAATGCGAGTCGAGAAATGCCCGCTCGCGGTCCCTGCTTCATTACACCGTATTCACTAGTTCGGAAACACGGTCTTGCAGCCGCTCTCTTCGCGCCTCGTAAAACTTTAAGAAACCCATCAAATCGGTCGGAATATCACCCAGCAAATACAGATCTCGGTAATGTCGACGCTTCTCCTCATCCGAGTAGTGCGTCTCAATCCATTCGGCCGGTAGTCTCGCTTGCTTTTCGAGATTGACTGCACCGTCCAGCAACTGAAGATTTCCGACACGGTTTGCACAGTCACACAGAATATCAACCTGCTCGTCAGGAATTCCCGCCTCCCGCAGGCGAATCTGGCTAAAGCGGCTTCTTGGAAACACGTGGTCGATATGAAACTGATGATGCCGAAAATCAATAAACGGTGATACCAGCGCCAGCAGAGCAAATGCTCGGCGATCCTTTAACCCCATGTCTGCAAGATCTTCCATTTCTTCAGCTGAGAACTCCAAACTCTTGCCGCGTTGAGCCATTACTCGCCGAATCTCCATCGCCGGAAAATGGTCTTCGCCATTTTCCTGAAGAACCTCGCGAAGGGCGGTTAGCAATGTATCCAAGCCACTCCCCCAAATACCAGAAGCCTTTAGAATTGACCGTATGAGCCAACCACGTATCGCCTCACGATCATCGGCGTACTTCCCGTGAGAGTCAAAATCGCTTGGAGATCCGATCCGATATAGATAATACGCGATCGGCAGCAGCGAACTTGCCGCGCGTATACTGTTGGCATCGAACCCGAAACCCGTGACCACCTGAACTGTCTCAACCAGCGCATCACGTATCCTTTGCCAGTTTTGTTCCAACATTTCCATATTAGCTCGAGTAAAATTACGCACCTGGAACCCCACGCTGGCAATGTCCGTGAGCATTAAGCCGGCCTTAAGAACGAAGTCTTTTGAAAGTTCGAGACTTGGGCCAATCCGATTTAAGTCGTCGACTAGTTGGTGAACTTCCTTGCGAGCGTCCAATGTGCTCCACTGCGATGTGGCGATGCTTAGCAATAGATCGGAGTAAGATAAAGTCGTACCGCCGCTGTTACGGCGTATGAATATGCTGAGAACATGTTCGATATCCTGATTTCTCTCCTCGTAATATGCCACCGTGGGTTCAGTATGAATTACACGATATAGGCGATCCAAGGTACGGAAAGCTAAACTTTGCTGTTGCTTTTCAAGCTCTTTGTCCAAGAGCCAATCATTCATATCTGGACCGGAGTCCATATCCAGGATGTCGCTTACCCTAAACCACAGATGGTTCCCTTGCCGCTCCATGTTATCTTCATCGATAAAGTCAAAATTGTAACAACTCCCCTCTTCATCGCGTTCAGTCTCAGCCAGCAAGTCTAACGCTAGGGATCGACACGGAAATGCGTCGGGACTACTCCAGCGCTTGTAGGGACGCTTAATGGACATTGAGCCACGCAGTCCGATGTTAAACGCAGTCAGTCGTTGCTGGCCATCCAACACGGCTACTATATGTTGGTTAGGCAGCAGACCAAGATCTGGGCAATGCGGATTGTCGCGCTGATGGTACTCTCGAACGAAACCGTAGTACCGGTAATCGGCCGAATGGTTTGGCTCAATACGCCAGAACAAGAATTCTCCGAAAGGGTATCCCTGCATGACACTGTCGAACAGCATGCAAATTTGCTCCGGGTTCCATACGAATTCTCTTTGGATTGCCGGAAGCACGTATTCGTTCGAGGCGATACGGTCTAAGGCCTGTTTGATGGTCCCGCCCTGCTGATACATCTGCTGATCCTCTTTCACAAGCTAGGTCTTGCTCTGTCGCAACGTAGGAACTGCCGGAGCGCTCAAGCTTTGAAGGTGTCGCGGTGACCTCGCTACGAGGAACGAGCTTGATACTTTGGAGATTTTGACCGGAGTCGCTCCTACCTACTCGGACAGCATAACCAAGAGGCTCCCGCCGCACCGGCGCAACGTGCCACCCCCGTCGGCACTTCAAACGGCCTCCAAAGGCGTGATGTCCGAGAGACCTACGGTGTCCGGAGCGCGGGCCAGGTCTCGGGTCCGCTGCATGTTTATCCATAATTCCGGCGTGTTGCCGAAAAGCTTGGAATGCCGCATCTCGGTGTCGACCGTCAGCAAGCTCTCGCCCATTACCAGAAGGTGGATCCGTTTCCTCGGCACATTCAGATGTTTGGCGAGTGCGAGCGCGCTCATGCCCAGGGGCTCGAGATACTCACCCTTGAGCACTTCTGCGGGATGAGACAGGTTCTGCATCGGCATCATCTTCAGCCCTTCGGTGGTGTGCAACACTCAACGCCGCGGACTGCAGCGTCAAGGTCACTGTCGTCCGGGTGGGGCTAGCATCGTCAACAGAGGTTCCTCGCCCTATCCGTCCATGGTCTTCTTCACTGAGGAGGCCACGCGGTCCGATACTCTCTCCAGCGGATCGTCTGCAAGGTGGGCATACCGGGCGGTGGTCTGGGCCTGGGTGTGACCACGGATCCGCCCCACCATCGGCAGGCTCTCACCACCCATCACCGCCTCCGAGGCGAATCTGTGACTCAAGTCATGAATTCTGACATCGGGCAGCTCGGCTCGTTCCCAGTTGCAGCGCCATGGATGCGGAAGACCGGTGAAGTGGGTGTCCCGCCTTTCGCCCGTAAGCATCCGGTAAAGGCCCCCCGGCGTCGTTGGGAGAGTACGGTGGCGGTGACGGGACACGTGGCGAACGCGGAGCAGCCGGGCCGGCAACTTCGGAGACGCGCGCGATCCGACACGAATCATTGGAGTTCGACATAGCCTGCTGCCCGATCGACCCGGGCGGACGGGCTTGGGCCGGCCTACCCTGAGTCCGTCAGCGCGATCACACTGCGACGGAGAGACTGCAGGAGTTCATCGAGCGCGCTTCGATCCCCGGCCCCGTACTTAAGGCCCATCGCAACGGTGACCACAAATCGTGCCAACTGGGCGGGCGTTTGGCCGGAGCGGGCGATGGTATCGGCGTAAGGCTCCAGCAGTTCGGCAATCAGCGCCGCTTGACGGGCGTGGGCCTCCCTGATCGCCGCCTTGCCCGCCTGGTTGTGACCGCTAATCAGGTCCTCCGGGTCGCCTGCCTCCTGCAGCATCTCGAAGGACTTCACCACCGTCTCCCCGAAATAGACGTCGAGCCGTTCGCCCAAGGTGCCGCAACTGCCGAGCCGCGCCCGGATCGCCGCCAGCGACGCCTCCGAGACGTGGCGGATGCACGCCACGATGATCCCATCCTTGTCGCCGAAGGACGCGTAGACGGTTTGGCGCGACACCCCGGCCGCCTCGGCAATATCCGCCATGGTCGTCTTCTTCGCGCCATAGCGGATAAAGATGCCGATCGCGGCCTCGACGATCCGCGCTTCCGTCTCGGTGAGGGGGATGCGACGCAAGCTGCTCATCCAACGGGAGATATCTCAGGATTCACGACTTGACAAGATGTGGTGACTTGTAAGATATACTATACATAACATCACAATCTGTCTATATGTAAGGAGACGTCATGACCCGGACCGTTCTCATCACCGGATGCTCCAGCGGGTTCGGCAGGCTGAGCGCCCAGACCTTCCTCAGAGCGGAATGGAACGTCGTGGCCAGCATGCGCGCGCCCGAAAGGGTGCCTGAGCTTGCCGACCATGACCGGATGCTGGTCCTGAAGCTGGACGTCACCGACCCGGACAGCATCTCCGCCGCCTTCGCCGCCGCGCGCGCACGATTCGGTCGCATCGATGCCGTCGTGAACAATGCCGGTTACGGAGGCGATGGCCTGTTCGAGCAGGCCAGCGACACGGATATCCGCGCGATGTTCGAGACCAACGTGTTTGGCCCAATGAACGTGATGCGCGAGGCGCTGCCCGAGATGAGGGCGGCGGGGAATGGCGCCATCGTCAACGTGACCTCGATGGCCGGCCACCTGGGCCTGCCGGGACATGCTATCTACGCCGCCTCCAAGCACGCCTTGATCGGCCTGACCGAGAGCATGGCGCTGGAATACAAGCCCTTGGGGGTGCACATCCATTCGGTCGCGCCGGGCGCCTATCCGACCACCGCGTTCGGCGTCAATACCGACGATCGGCTGGAGGTGGGCGACGCCCAGCTCGTCGCGTTCTCCAAGCGCCTGCGGGCGCAGATGACCGCGGTGGGCGAGCAGATGGCGAACCAGGGCGGGAATCTCGCCGATCCGCAAGAGGTCGCGGACCGGATCTTCCAGTGCGTCTCGGGCGATGCGCCAATCAACAATCCGACCGGCGCCGACGCGGAGATGCTGATTGCGATGATGGGGCAGAACAAGCGCCAGGCTTTTCTGGACCAGCTCGGCGCCATGCTCGTGCCCCCGTCTGCCGCCTGAGCGGCCGTGCTCCCGACGACCCGATGGGCCGGTTCGCCAGGCTATGTGAGATGTCAAAGCCCCGCTCCCTCGTCAAATGGGGTGTCCCAGCCGCCGTCCTGATTGTCCTGATTGTCGCGGTGACGGGCACGCTCGCCACCCGCAAGACCTTCCTTGTGGAGATATGGATCCCCGCCCCGCCCGAGGCTGTGTGGGAGGTTCTGATCGACACGCGGGCCTACCCGCAGTGGAACCCGGTCTTCGTTGGGG